>Ga0308165_1000783_pt1 | contig 50704 bp, 58 predicted proteins | sample PhyWR2_FD_201032 | JGI IMG/M metagenome (GOLD analysis project Ga0308165, IMG submission 201032) | Phyllosphere microbial communities from UC Gill Tract Community Farm, Albany, California, United States - DLSLW.R2 | ecosystem: Host-associated > Plants > Phyllosphere > Unclassified | place: USA... | reverse complement strand
ACTTTACCGGCGGGTAAAGTGCCACAGCCGGTGCTTTGCGGGAGATCAAGCCCTCAATGAAAATCGCGCGACTTGATCCGCATTTCGGAAGACCCGATCACGCCGCCTCGCTGTGCCGGCTCGCGCGCATCCGGCCCGCCCCCGTGAGTGGCACCGTCGCCCGGGCCCGCCCTAAACGGAAATTCCTTGTCGCCGATCCCGCGCAGCAGGGGTGTGTACCACAGGCAAGGTCGACCCGGCAGCCGGGGATAAGCCGCACGCCCCTGGTCTTTGCTGCTTCCCGCGCGCGCAGTTCGACGTAGACCGATGATGGCGGTGCGCTGCTCATCCGAAGATGCTCACCCGAAGATTCCGTGCACATGCCACGAGAGGTCGCCCGGACGCAGGGCCGTACCCGCGGTGCCGGCGATGGCGATCCGGGCATCGAGGCCGATGCGGTGGTAGAAGCGGACTATCCGCCGCGCCATCTGCTCTTCGACGCTATCGCGACCGCCCATGACCTGACCAAGGCCGATGCGCGCTAGGTTGTAGACGGCGTATTCGACGCCATCGCCGAAGCGGCCAGCAAGGGCGAAGAAATCTCGCTGGGCGGCTTTGGCAAGTTCAAGGTCAAGGACAGCCCGGCGCGCGAAGGCCGCAATCCCGCAACCGGCGAGGCCATGACCATCAAGGCATCGAAGAAGCTCGCGTTCACGCCCGCCAAGGCGGTGAAGGACAAGCTGAACGGCTGATCTGAGGCAGTGCGGCGCTCTGGACCTCGGAGCGCCGCACTGCAAACCTCGTCCGACCCTGATAACGATGGACGAGCGTTCGGCATGATGGTTCGGATTGAAGTAGCTGGCGAACACAACCTTGACGACTGGGCCAATCTGCGAGCGGCGCTTTGGCCGGTGGCCGACGCGGCCGACCACCGCGAAGATCTCATGGAGTCGCTGTCTGAGCCAGGCTCGCTGGTCGGCTTCCTCGGGCGCAATGCTGCAGGCGAGCCTGTTGGCTTTGCCGAAGCGGCACTGCGCAGTGATTACGTCAATGGCTGCGACACCAGTCCGGTCGCCTTCCTCGAAGGGCTATACGTCGCCGAGAGCAGCCGCCGGCTCGGCGTCGCCCGGGGTCTGATCGAAGCAGTCGAGGCCTGGGCGCGCAGCATGGGATGCCGTGAACTGGCCTCCGATGCCCTGCTCGAAAACACCGCTGCCCATGACGTGCACGCCGCGCTCGATTTCGAGGGAACCGAGCGCGTGGTCTACTTCCGCAAAGTGCTCGATGATGCGCCCGTTCTGAGCTGAAGCTCAGGCTGGGCAAGGAGGGCACGGACATGCCACAAATCTTCCGCAGCTTATGACCGGCAAGCCCACAGGTTTATCAACAGGCCGCATGGGACCTAACCCGGCCTTCTCCCGGGGATAAGGCCCCGATACCGCACGCGCCTGTAGCGATCATTTGCCCTTGAGGTGACGTTCGACTATGGCGCGTTCAACCACTGTGCGTAAACCGGCCGTCTCGGCGCGCAATAAGCAGTCACGGCTTAGCCAGTCGCCGCAGGCGTTCCGCCCGGTGCAACTCGCCAAGCTGGTCGATGCGGTGCCCGCAGGGACGAACTGGCTCCACGAGATGAAGTACGACGGATACCGCGTCCTGCTTGCCGTCGGCACCGAGGGTGCCCGCGCCTATACGCGCTCGGGTCTCGACTGGTCCGATCGCTTCAGCCGCATCGTCGACGATCCTTGCGTTCGATAAGCGGACGCTGGGTGAGATCTTCGCCATCGAGTTCGAGCAGATCGAAGGCCATAAAATCGATCGTGCCCGGTGCCCCCTTGAGCGCGCCCTGCAGCGCCTGGAAGTTTGACCGTCCGTCGGCATCGAAGACCACGGCCTCGCCGTCGATCAGCGCGGATTTGACACCGAGGCTTGCGGCGGCGTCGACGATGCGGCTGAAGCGGCCACTTGGGCGTCAGCCACTAAGCTGGGTCGCGCCCGCCTTCTCGACTGCCGCCGCGACGCGGTCGCCCACGCTGAAAAGCGCCTGCTTGTAACAGGTGTGATCGACCGGGTTGATATGGGAACCGGGAAGCTGGTCCATGCGGCAAACATTGCGGGCTGCCCGAACGATACGGGCATTGAGGGCGTCTTGCCCCTTCGTCGTTGCAAGATCGAGATCGTCGTAGCGGACCTCGATGCTTCTTGCGGATGCCGCAGGAGCGGCGAATACGGCGGCGTTGCAGAGCGCGGCGGCGATAAGCGCGGATTTGGGTGCGGTGAACCTGAACATGATGCTTTCCTCCTCAAACTGAGCCTTGAAGGAATGTCCCGCCCGGCTCGATGAAGTGGTCATGCCTTGGAGCTTCTGTTCCCGCACCCGATGCTCGATTGGCCATCATCGCGGATCGACAAGGGCCCCACCGCGGCGATCAACGACATCGCAGATCGACGAACAGCGTTTTATTCCGGAACGGCAAACGTCGCTCATCCTGGCGGCGGCCAAGCCCGCATGCGCTTTTCTCGGCCGGTATTTCTCACGTCGACATTGGACGTGACCGCTACCGCCGCATCCGCTTGATGGAATTCTAACAGTAAGATACGTATCGATCGCGATACCCGTACCGAGCCAAATAAAGGCTTGGATATATGAGATATACAAAGGCCCTGTTCGCTGTCTGCGTGATGCCGCTTTCGCTTGCGACATCTTATGCACGGCAGGCGGAGATGAAAAGCTTTGGGGCGGGAGCTTCAGAGTTTCATCTCCTCGAGCCCGGCTTCAGCCGCGAAAAGCTTGAAACCCCACCGTTAAAGATTCCAGTCGCGCTCGAGAGTGAGTTCGCATTGCTCGGCCCCCCGCTTGAGCCGGTAGCCTCCGATACCAGCAACTTAGCGGATTTAAGAGTGCCCTCGTGGATGAGAGCGAAGCAGTCGCCAATCGATCATATCGGCCTACCTGCGCCTGGCTCGCCGACGGGATGCGGACCGGTCCGCTACGCTCCTCATCCGATGCTTAATGCGGCGCAGGAAATGAGAAGATATCGGCACTATGGGCAAATGGCCGCCGCGGCATGCGGGGCGGGCGTCCCGGTCGAGCTGTTCGATGCTCTCATCATTCAAGAGAGCAGGTACAATCCCCAGGCCGTCAGTCCGAAAGGTGCAACTGGTTTGGCGCAGTTGATGCCGGGGACAGCGCGTACTCTCGGGGTTTTCGATCGATGGAGCGTTGCTCAGAACCTCGATGGGGGGGCCCGATACTTGCGCCAGCAACTGGATACCTTCGGGAACTGGGCGCTGGCCCTGGGAGCGTATAATGCCGGGCCCGGCAACGTGACGAAATATGGCGGCTTACCTCCGTTTCGAGAAACCCGCGGCTACGTTCGCTCGATTCTCGCTGGCATCATCTCCTACCAACGGCGCCAGGGGAAAATTGACGGATCCGATTTTCAGTCGCGCCGTGAGGTTCGCTTGGTATCGTTCACCCAGTAGGTTCGATGTTCCAGAATACTTCGAACCCGACATGACTCGCGAACGCCAGTGCGACAGCCGCGATGACCGGCGCGCCGAGAAGGTAGTTTTTTTGCCACCGCAACCAGAACCTCGGAAGAGCAAGAGCAATGTCGAGCCTGGTTGCAGCAGGAGGGCGCCATGTCCCGGCCCGCACTTCATGGATCGTCACGATCACCGCGAGCGAGGCGCTCAGCAGCGCCATCGATCCAACCGCAATGTAAAGCGATGTCCATGCGATAACCGCATCATGGTTCATCTAGTGAGGCTACCCTTTCATTGTTGTAAATCAAAGTAATCGCTCGCCTCCGAATCGGTTCCGGTCTGTTTGCAATGCACGAAACGCAAATGGCCGATGTTCAAATGGCTCGCGCCAGCCTACGAATTTTGCCGCGAACGTAAGCATCAGGAGCCTCCAGAACCATGCTTCCGCGCGACGTGCGTTTTGCCAGGCATACCGCTGCGGCTGCGTTTATCAACCGACGGCAGGTAGCGCGGCTAATCGCGCTCAGCCGAGGCCGGAGGACCCTTGCGCTCCCTCAGTCGGTATCTCGCTCGAGCCACCGACGGGTGCGCTCCTGCTGCTCGACGATTTCACTTGAGATCCGTTCCACATGCGCTGCGCAATGGTGAAGTGTTCGATTGATCACGGTGAAATCGCCACTGAGCGCTGCGGCCCGCTCCGTCATCGCTGCTACAAGTTGCTCATTATAGGCGGATAATACCTCGCAGCATGGATCGAAGTAGGCGGTCGGATCATCCATATAAGCCACAGCTATCAGAGCACGCATTGGGTTTATGCCGAGAAAGCGCGTGATCGCATTCATTTCACTTATCGTGAGATGGCCACCATCAAGCTTCTTCTCGAAGACTCGGCGGGTGCGCTCATTGATAACGCCGGCCCTTAGCAGTGCCCTCGCACTGATCCCGCGCCTCGACAGCGTGGTTCGGATAAGCATGGCGTAGCCACCAGTTACGCCGATGCGCTGTTCGCCGCCTGCCATTGATCCGCTAGGTAAATCGCCCATATCAGCACCCCACCAAGACCCACATAGCTAATGCGGTAGCATCGACTATATGCCTCAGTGTGGGTGTTCATTGCAAGCCTCAATTGCGAGGTGCTATCAATAGCGTGCAGGCCATGACTGCGTCGCGCACGCCGAATGTCGCCTCTCCGGCCTCGTTCAACAAAGTTCGGAACGACTCAAACTCCTTGTGGCGATCGGTCGAAAGGCGAACGAATACCTTGATATCACCCTCGATCGGCATAATCGAAGCGAGATCGGTTAGCGCTTTTGGAAGGGCATCGATGTTGGCGCGTGTACCGGCGGCGATTACTGATGCGAAAGTCTCGAAGCGCTGAGTTTTTGCGCTCAGGTTATGTATGGCCTGCAGAATAATCTCAAACGAAGCTGAGTTCAGCCTTAGGGGATAGACCGTGCTGTTCTTCTGAGAATCTTTCACAAACTCGACCCTTGAAATCGCCTAGGGCGGACCGTTAGCAGCAAGGTAGGGGTTCTAAAATCCGGTAGCTTTCACCCACCGAGAAAAATCCGGTATTGGGTCGCTCAAAGGGACCGGAGTGATTTCGACACCAGCTTGGAGTGATTTTGGCACCACCCCGGCGTCGTTTTGGCACCAGACTGATGTTGTTTTGCCTCCGAGCTGGTGAATAATCGACGCCAAATATGGCCCTCCCCCTTGTGCATTAATTCATTTTGCCGGATTTTTTGCTTCTATTCCGCAGAATAGATAAAAACTCTGTTGATCCCTGTTTTGGTTCCCTGCGTGATGGTCGTGCGCTGCTGCGCTGTTCATCTTGATAAGGGAATCTTTTATGAAGGCACTGAATATCAATTCGGCCGGCAATCTCGCTGGCAAGGTAGCGCTTGCTGCCGCTGCGGTCGCTGCCGCAGGCGTCATCGGCACCGAAGCGGCTCTGGCCGGCACGGACGCAACCTTCGACACCGCGCTGACGCAGTTCACCGGCTTCCTCGAAGGCTCGGGCGGTAAGATCATCACCGTTCTGTCGCTGGCCGGCGGCATCGTCGGCCTCGCTTCAGGCCGCTTCTCGCTCGGCCAGGTCGCCATCCCGGTCGGCGTCGGCGTCGGTGCCGGCACCGGTATCCCGATCGTCACCTCGACGGTCACCGCGACGATTTGAGTCTGCAACGGAGAGCCGTCGGCACCCGGCGGCTCTCCTACTCCGGGCGGGGTGAACTATGGACCAGTACAGCATACCCAAGCACTTGGATGATCCAGAACTTATCGGGTTTTGGACGCTTGATGAATTCCTGGTGATGGTCATCCCATTCGCGTGGGGGATCATGGCTCAACACATCGTCATTGGCCTGCTCCTCTCATTAGGAGCTTGGTTCGGGTATCGCAAACTAAGAGCCGGCCGTTCCATGTATTGGGTACTGCACTTTGCCTACTGGCATCTGCCCGGTGGGTTTTTCGGTCTGAAAGTCACCCCGCCTTCTCACCTCAGGGTCATGGCGGGCTGATATGGAACTTTCTTTCGCACACGAGCAATCGCAGCGCGCGCTCAAGCAACGCAACCTGCTGGCGATCGCCTGTCTTGTCCTGGCCATTCTATGCTTCGCGCTGGTGACGATGGCCTCGAGCCGCGACCGTGAAGTCATCCTGCAGCCCGTCATTCCCAAGCAGATGTCAATTTCATCGTCGGGCGTTTCCAAGGACTACCTGGAGGCAGTCACGCGGGATGCGGCGCAACTCGCGCTCAATCGCTCTCCGGAGACGCTTCAGTATTGGATGGATTCCATCCTTGAGATCACCGCGCCGGAAGCACGCGGGCCTCTCAAGTCCAAGCTCATGGGCATACTGCAGGAGCAACAGGGCTCCCAGGTCACGCAGTTCGTGACCATCGACTGGATCCGCGTCGATCCAGAGGCACTGACCAGCGAAGTCGGCGGCATCCTCCACACCGTCGTCGCGTCGCGCGACGTCCGCCGCGAGAACAAGGTCTTCAGGTTCGCGTGGAAGTACGAGGGCCTCAGCCTCAAGCTTCGCGGCTTCGGTGTCGTCGTCAAGAAGGACAAGGACAAGGACAAGGACACCGCCGATGACTGACGTCGTAGCCGCCTGCGAGATCGCCTCGGGCGTCTCACTGCTATCCACCATCGACTGCTTTGCGAAACGGTGCCTGGGCACGCTCCTCCTGGGAGCCGGCCTGATGACGGCGGTTCCTGCCTTTGCGGACCAGAGCGTCACAGCCACCGACAACGGCGCAGTGGATTGCGATGCCTCCAAGCAGGACCTGACGCGCATTTCGCTCAAGGACGATCAGTTCGCATCGGTGTCCAAGGTCACCACCGGGATTGCCATCGAGGACTTCGGGATCGTCAACGAGCCGACCCGTGGGGATATCTATATCTCGGTGCCGGACGGTTACACCCGCTCGACGATCTCGTTCTTCGGCACCACCCAGAAGGGCTTTGTCTACAAGTTCGTGTGCAAGGTCAGCGGCGCCGAGGCCAAGCAGGTCTTCGTGACCAACGCCGACATGGCCAAGCCGGCGAAGCCGCAAGCGGTCGCTCTCAAAGCTAACCTCCCGCTCGATCAGCAGGCCGTGACGCTGGTGCGCGCCATGTTCGAGCAGAAGCCGCTCGAAGGCTTCGAGATCCGCGATCAGCCGCGCACGCCCGTCAATGTCGGCAACCTGAAAGTCCAGCTCGTCAGCGAGTACGACGGGCTGTCCATGGCCGGCAAGGTCCTGCGCATCGAAAACACCGGCAAGGAGCCTGTCGTCGTAAGCGACGACACCATCGCTTCGCAGGGCGCGATCGCGGTGAGCATTTCCAACGCCTCCCTACAACCAGGCCAGGCAACCGGCGCCTACGTCGTCGTGCCCGCAGGAGACCTGTGATGGATATCTTCACCCGCAAACCCAAGAACGTCGACGAGCAGCAGGGCGAAGCTCTCGACGAACTCGACGATGGCGGCATGATCGCCGAGAACTCGTCGACCGAGAAGCGCCAGAAGCTGATCCTTTACGGCGGCGGCGGCCTGATCGGTCTCGCCGCCATGTGGTGGGTGCTGGGCGGCGACACCAAAGAAGAAAAGCTCGCCATCAAGGAAGGCGAGGACAAGGTCGAGGTCTCGACTGACGCCATCCTCAATCGGCAACGCGCCGATCAGGATTGGATGTCGATGTACGATCACCAGCAGACCGCGCAGACCAACCAGCTGAAGGGGGTCCAGACCGCCGTCACCAAGGTCGACCAGGTGCAGAGTGAGCTTCAGGCGCTGCGCCAGGAAAACGAGCAGATGAAGGCGGACGCGACGCGGGTGCTCGATGCCTACGAGCGCGAGAACCGCGAACTCAAGCAGCAGGTAGGGAAGGGCGGCGGCTCCGGCGCTGACGCCAAAGCGCCTGGTGCGGCCGCCGCTGCTCGCGCGATGGGGATGGGCGGCATCGGGCCGATGACCCGGTCCAATGAGGTCAAGCTCGTTTCGTTCAGCGGCGGCCCGGAGGGACCGACCGGCGACGGCAAGCGGATCGACGCCGGCGGCAAGCAAGCCGCGGTCTACACCGACAGCCCCAACTATCTACCGCCCAACTCGATGGCGCAGGCAAAGGTCGTTGTCGGGGTGGACGCCGCCACCAACGTCAAAAGCGCTAGCGACCCGTTGCCCGTCCTCTTGCGCGTAACCGGTCCGGCAAGGTCCGTCTTTACTGACGGAAAGCTACTGCGCACGCGCGTCCAGGGCTGCATGGTCAACGGCGCCGCCTACGGCGATCTCTCGTCCGAGAAGGTCTACGTGAAGCTGCAGCGCATGACCTGCCCGCAGCCGGGCGGCCGCTATGCTGTCTCTGAGGTCAAGGGCTTCATCTCGTTCGGCGGCAAGGTGGGCCTGCGGGGCAGGGTGGTCAGCCGCGAAGGTGGCCTTGCAACGCAGGCGTTTTTGGCGGGCATCGCGGGCGGCTTCGGTAGAGGCTTCAGTGCCAACGCCAATTCGCTGTTCAATAGCTCGACGATCGCAGTCGGCGGCAAACGCCAGCAGCTCTCCGCAGGCGATATCGTGCAGGGTGGCTTGGGAGAAGGTGTCGCGAAATCAGGTGATACGCTCTCGGACTACCTGATCGAGCGCGCCGAGCAGTATCAGCCGGTCATCGAAATGCCGACCGGCGCCGACGTCGAGGTCGTGTTCCTCGACGGAACCTTCATCCGCAATTGAGGTGATCCATGCGTAAGGCAATTCTCGTGAGCGCCGCTGCGCTCAGCGCTCTTGCTGGAGGCTCCGGCCTCTATGCCGCCACCGCCGATGCCGATGCATCGCTGACCAAGGCGCTGACGACGCGCCTGCCCAAGACCCCGCTGACGGCGGTCAAGTGCGGCAAGATCGCGGGGCTGTGCGAAGTGCAGGCCGGCACCAACCTGTTCTACACCGACCCGGCGGGTCGCTATCTCGTCATTGGGCGGGTCTACGACATGGAGACGCGGCAGGATCTGACCGCCGCTCGCCTCCTCGAGATCAGCCCCGAAACACTCGTCGGAGGAGCCGCCAGTCCTCAGGTTTCCGACGAGGCGCAGGCCGTGTCTTCGCCCACACGGCCTGCGCAACCCGGCCCCGGCAACGTAGCGCAGAGGGTGGCGCTGGACGGCCTCCCGGCTTCAGGCGCGGTCAAGTGGGGCTCGGGCACGCAGACGGTCACCGTCTTCAGCGACTTCCGCTGTGGCTATTGCAACCGCCTCCACGAGACCCTCTCGGGCATGAACGTCAAGGTCATCGAGCGGCCGATCTCGGTCCTCGGGACCCGATCGCTCTCGGACGCGGTGATCTGCTCGGCCGACAAGCCCAAGGCGTTGGTGCGGGCCTACAACGGCGAGACGCTGCCGCCTGCGGGCAAGTGCGACACCAGTGGGCTCGATGCCAACGAAGCCTTTGCGCGGAAGAACGGCTTCGCCGGGACTCCGGTGATCGTGCGCAGCGATGGTGCGGTCGTTCATGGCTACCGCCCGCGTGAGTTCCTGGAATCCTGGCTGAAGGGAGCAAGCTGATGCACCGTTCGATCCCGGCTTCGTTCGCGCTTGGCGCCCTCGCGCTGGTCTCAGGTTGCACCACGTTCGGATCCAACATCAACGGATCGTTCAAGTGCGAGGCGCCCGACGGCATCTGCGCTCCCTCGATCTCGATCGACGACAAGGCTTTGTCCGAGATCACGCAGGCCGATGCCAACGAGCTCATGGCCCCCGCCGGCCCCTACAAGGTCGATGATGGCGACGGCGGCCGGGCGCAACTGGCGAACGCCCAAGGTGTGATCGCGAGCCGGAACCAGGGCTACAAGCTCAGCGTCGTCTTCCCGGCGTACACCGATGTTGCCGGCGTCACACACGAACGCCGTGCCATCGCGGCCGACGTCGCTCTTCCGGGTCGCACCGCCACCAGCGTCGAACTGGCGAGCCGGTCTCGCGGTCGCGGCGAGGCCCGCGGCCTCCTTGCTGCCGCCCAGAGCGCTCCGGCGCTGATGTCGATGAGTTCGCCGGACGACACCGCTGCTGCGCTCGCCGAAGCCGACCCCGCCGCGTCGGCCGCTCCCAGGGGCGCCACGGCGCCCGCGGCTAAGGCCGTCGACCGGATCAAGGCCGATGTCGGTGCCAAGCTGTCGAAGCGCGGGCGCCGGCAGGCCGCCTCGTTCCCTTCACCGGAGTGACACGCACATGGGCTTGCTAGACAACCTTCGCGAAATGGTCCTGGGCGATGCCCGCAAGCCCGAGGTGAGGGCGCGGCTTGCTGGCGTGCCGATGCTCTCGCACTACCTGGGCTATCGCTCGTTCGACGAGACCCGCAAGATCTTCTACCAGGTCCGTTCCAAGGGCTTCGTGCTCGAGCTGGCGCCGATGATCGGTGGCGACGAGCGTACCGCCGACATCATCGGCACCATTTTCTCCGACATCCTGCTGCCAGGCTCCGCGTTTAGCATCGTCAACTATTCGAGCCCGCGCATTGCCGAGAAGCTGACGGAATGGATGCTGCCGCGCATGGAAGCGGGCGGTGTGTTCTCGACGCTCGCCCGCCACCGCGCGGAGACGCTGCGCAGCGGGGCGTGGAAGTCGCTGGCTAGCGATGGCCCGTTTCACTTGCGCAACTTCCGCGTGCTGATCTCGGTCGGTGCGCCCGATGGGTCCGGCATCAAGCTCGACGATCTCATCACGATGCGCGAGGGCCTCATCTCGGCGCTCGACTCCATCAACATTCCCGTGCGGATCCTGGAGCCGGTCGAGCTGATCCGCTTCTTCGACGAGATCCTTTCGCCATCCACCGGCGCCGGCGACGACGCGCCGGGGTACAACCGCTTCGATCCCATCAACGAGCAGTGCGTGCGCCGCGATCTGGTCACCCACGTCGAGAAGGATCGCCTCCTGCTGCACTCGCAGTCGCTGCGCCCGACCGGCTCCGTGGTCGACGGCGTGCCCGAGTACGAGGATTACGTGCCCGAACGCTTTGACGTGCGCACCATGTCGATCCGCAACTTCCCCGATCGTTGGGCGCCGTGGGACACCCAGAAGACCATCGGCGACATCTTCAACCCCAAGCTGTGCCTGCCATGCCCGACGCTGCAGTCCGTCTCGGGGGTGACACCCGGCGTCGAAAGCTCGGAATCGAAGGCAGGCCGCAAGTTCGTGCGCACGCAGTCGCTGTCCGAAGGGCAGGGGGTCAAGCTCGTCCCCAAGCTCAAGGACCAGGCCGCCGAGTGGCGCGCCGTCCAGGAGCGGGTCAAGAGCGGCGAGAAGCTGATCCGCTGTTACTACTCAGTCTCGATCATCGCGCCGCGCGGCACTGCCGAGACCGCCGAGCGTGCGATCAAGGGCCTCTACAAGGCGGCCGGGTGGGACCTCATCGACGAGACCCACATCCAGCTTCCCGCCTTTATGTCGCACTTCCCGCTGATGATCGCCGATGGCCTGCAGTCCGATCTTGAGCGCATGAAGCGCTTTCGCACGATGCTCTCGTCCAACGTCGCGGCGATCGCGCCGATCCAGGGTGAGTACGTCGGCGGCCACATCCCGCACGTGCTGTTCGTCGGCCGGCGCGGTCAGCCGCAGTTCTGGTCGCCGTTCCAGAACAAGGCCGGTAACCACAACGTCGCGATCGCCGGCAAGTCCGGATCGGGCAAGTCGGTGCTTCTGCAGGATCTTACTGCGAGCCTCGCCGGGGTGCGCGCCAAGACGATCGTCATCGATGATGGCCGCTCGTTCGAGCACATGGCCAAGGCCCTGGGAGGTACCTTCACCGAGTTCAAGCTGTCCTCGGGCATCTCGATCAACCCGTTCCGCATGATCGATCTCGACCTCGCAGGTGAGGACGAGGACTACCTCGTCGATTGCCTCGCGATGCTCAAGGCGATCCTGTCGCAGATGGCGCGCTACGAGAACCGGCTCAACGACACCGAGCGCGGCCTCATCGACCAGGCCGTCAATGCGGTGTGGAACGAGCACCAGCGCGACGGCACCGTGGACCACGTCATCGCCTCGTTGAAGCTGCACGATCACGAGTCTGCGGTCGACCTGGCGATGTCGCTGCTGCCGTTCTCCAGCGCCGGCACGTACGGCCGCTTCTTCCTGGGCGACAGCAACCTCGATCTCTCGGCCGACCTGACCGTTTTCGAGCTCTCCGACCTTGCCTCGCGGGAGGAACTGCGCAGCGTCGTCCTCACCTCCATCATGTTCGTCGCCTCGCAGACGATGCGGCGCATGAGCCGTTCGATCCCCAAGGCGCTGCTGATCGACGAGGCGTGGCAGATGCTCAAGGGCGGCGCCATGGCGGACTTCGTCGAGACCTACTCGCGCACATGCCGCAAGTACGGCGCCTCGCTCATCACCGCGACGCAGTCGATCAACGACTACTACAAGTCGGACGGCAGCCGCGCCGCGCTCGAAAACTCCGACTGGTTCCTGATCCTGCAGCAAAAGGCTGAGACGATCTCTGACTTCCGCAAGTCGGACCGCTTCGAGATGACCGCCTACACGGAGACCCTGCTGCGCTCCCTGAAGCGCAACGGGATCGAGTATTCGGACCTGCTGATCCGTGGGCCGGAGACCGAGACCGTGTGCCGGCTCGTGCTCGATGCCTATTCGGGGACGCTCTATTCATCGAGCCCCGACGTCTTTGCCCGCATCGAGGCGCTGGTCCACCAGGGCTGGTCGGTCGCGGACGCAATCGAAATGGTCGCGTTCCCGGATCGTGCACGCCCGAGCGAGGACATGCGGGAGGCAGCGGAATGACTGCGTACCCGGTTCCTCGCCGCGCGACTTATAAGCCTTCCGGGCAGGTTGTTCTTGCGGTGTCCCTGCGGCTGTCGGGGTGGCTCGCGGTCAATGCGCTCGTTGCTTTCGGGGTCGTCGGCCTGGTCGCCTTCACGATTGGCAGTTTTTCAATCCCGGGCATGATGCACCACCTGGCCAATCTGGCGTCGCGCTACATCGTCGCCGGCGCCGACCGCCAGCACCAGTTCGACATGATCCTGCTGTGGAGCGTGTCCGGGGCCTTCTGCGCTTCGGGCTTCTTCCGCCGTCACTCGCTCATGCAGGTCTTCTTCAAGGAACGCGCCAATGACTGATCTCGACGCCCCGCGAACTGCCGGCGAACCGACAGCCGAGCCCGCCGCCGCCACCGCCACCGCCAGCCCCAAGCGGGCTACTGTGACCGCTGCCCGCAAGCCTTCCAGGCGCGGCATCGATGCCCGCCAGGTTTTCATGGTCGGCGCGCTGATCGGCGTCGCCTGCTGGGGTGCCTGGGTCACCAAGAGTCTCATCACCCCGGCGCACGGCGAGGGCCAGCTGGTCAAGTTGCAGCTGCAGGGCGTCATGACCGAGTACCTGCAGGCGCAGGCACGCTCTGGCAGCGACGATCAGGCTGCTGCCGCCGCCACGACGCGGTTCATGGCTGAGCTCGACAAGGCTGTCGCCGAGGTGAGCAAATCCGGCCGCGTCGTTCTGGTCAACGAGGCGGTCATCGGCGGCGACATCCCCGACATCACCGCACAGGTGAAGCAGGCCGTCTATGCCAAGGTGCCGATGCCCAAGGTCGCGGCCGCCACGCCGGTGGTTCAGGACATGCAGGCCTACCTTGCGGCCAATGGCGGGCAGAACGCAGCCGCCGGCTCTTCGCTCGACGCCATGGGAGCAGCCGGTGGCAACGCGCAGTGATGCTGCGCGGCCGCGCGCTCCCTTAAGCTTTGGCAAGAAGCTTGCGGCGATCGGCGCGCTCGCGGTTGGCGCCCTGGCGCTTCAGAGCCTGTCTCACTGGGGCAGATCTCACGCGCTGATGATAAACGAGAGTGAATCGCTGCCTAACTGGGCGTTTCTTGTCGAGGCCGGCCGCTTTCCCGCGCGCGGCGACTACGTGATCTTCAATCCGGGTCGCGATCCGCTGGTCATCAAGTATTTTGGCGAGCATCCCTCCGCCTTTGCCAAGGTCGCTTACGGCATCCCCGGCGACGTCGTCAGCCGCAATGGTAGCGATGTCCTCGTCAACGGCCACAAGGTCGCGCGCCTCAAGCCCCTGACGCGCCGCGGCGACCCGCTCGAGGCAGGACCTGTCGGCACGGTTCCCCACAACTGCGTCTTTGCCGGCACCGATCACAAGGACGGTTTCGACAGCCGCTACGCCGCGATCGGGTTTGTCTGCGGCCATCGCATCGCCGGGGTGGGGAGGCCGATCCTGTGAGGATACTGCCTTTCGCTCTTGCCGGTCTCATCGGCGCCGTCAGCGGCACGGTCCTGCCCTGGCAGACACCCGCCCACGCGGTCGACCACGGCCAGGTGGGCGAAGCCTGGCCGGTGGTCGAGCCCGACCTCCTCGATGTGATCCGTTCCAAGCTGGAAAGCGCCAAGGCCAGCGGTAAGCTCGACGAGCTCAACGCGCGATTTGCTCAGAAGGTGAAGGCCCGCGTGATGCGACCCGCGCCGGTTGGCGGCATCAGCGCTGCGATCGAAGACCGCTCCTGGGAGTTTGATCCGACCGTCGTGATCGAAAGCGATATCCGCGATCACAAGGGCAACCTTATCGCGGCCGCCGGCCAGCGGATCAATCCACTCGACAAGATCTCGATGACGCAAAAGCTGCTCTTCATCGACGGCGATGATCCCGCGCAGGTGTCTTGGGCGATGGCGCAGGGCGACGATCTCAGGACCAAGGTCATCATGGTGAAGGGTTCGCCCTTCGACCTCATGAAAGCCAATCAGCGCCGCTTCTACTTCGACCAGGCCGGCTCGCTCACCGCCAAGTTCGGGATCGAGCATACGCCGGCGTCGGTCGAGCAGAAGGGCAGGATCCTCATCGTGACCGAGGACGCGCTTAAGCAAGGGAAGGGCGCATGAACCCCTGGCTCGACAAGCATATGCCCGCGCCCATGGCCGCCCCCGAGACCGCCGAGCTGCGCACCGCGCGCATCAGGCTGATCGTGGCGCTTGTCGCGCTCGGCGCTATGACGGCGTTCTGGCCCGCGATCGCTGGCCGCGTTGCGCTGGGCGTAGTCGTGGGCCTGGCGGTGTTCATCGCCGTACAGGGCATCTTCTGGATGCGCGCCAAGAACCAGGCCGACGATGACTACCTGATGTCGCGGATGACCGACGACGACGCGGACGACCTGCCATGAACAGATGGCTTCTCCAACTCCTCGTCGGTCTCTTCCTGTTCGTACCCGGTCTCGCACGGGCGCAGGAGCTGCCTGCGGGAAGCTGCTCGGGGTCTTTCGTCAACCCGATCACCGACGTGTGCTGGGGCTGCATGTTCCCGCTCTCGGTTGGCGGTCTCAAGATCTGGCCATCCTCGCGGGCCGACACCAACAATCCGGACTCTCCCATCTGCCTGTGCGGCTCACCCATTCCGCGCATCGGGATCGCGATGGGCTTCTGGGAACCGGCCCGCTTGATCGATGTCACGACCAAGCCGTTCTGCTTCCCCAACCTTGGCGGCATCAAGCTCAACCCGGGCTTGTCGATGGGTGGCGGCTACGCTGCCAACACCGGCTCGAACGGCGGCACCGACACCGCCAAGTACCACGTCCACTACTACGTCTACCCTCTGCTTTACTGGATGGAGATCCTCACCGATTTCCTCTGCTTCGAGCAGGCGAGCTTTGACGTCGCCTACATGACCGAGATCGACCCGCTGTGGCAGGACGATGCGCTCACCACGCTCATCAATCCCGAGGCGCTGATCTTCGCGAACCCGCTAGCGCAGGCCGCCTGTGCAGCGGACTGTGTGGCGGCGACCACCGCGCTGCCGCTTAACGAGCTGTTTTGGTGCTCGGGCTGCCAGGGCTCGATGTATCCCTTGAACGGCAACATCGGCGCCAGCACCGGCATGACGCAGTCGGGTCGGCTTGCGGCCGAGCGGATGGTCTACAAGATGCACCGGCAGGCGCTGGGATGGGGCACGATGGGTTCCAAGGCGCTGTGCGGCAAGTACGTCATGCCGATCCTCAAGAAGAGCCAGTACCGCCTGCAGCAGGTCAACCCGACGCCGATGGTGTCGGGGCGTGAGTCCTGCTCGCCGATCGGCGGCTCGGTCCTCCTTCCGCGCGCCGCTCGCACGTACCCGGTGAAGGGCGAGGACATGGGCTTCCTCCTTTGGAGGAAACGAAATTGCTGCGTCCTGTGATGGCAAAGGAGGAGGCCTTCATGACTTGTTCCGAGTGCGGCCGAAGCACCGCCAGTACATCCGCTTATCGGCGTTTTGTATCGGACCTTCTTTTTACATTCGGATGGATAGCCGCGACAGTCCTCTTTGGGGTTATGGCGGCGAGTGTACACGATGATTTCGTCGAGGATTTCGAGAACAGGATCAAACATCCTGACGAATACCGCAAGCGGCTACAGCGCGATCGCGAATGGATGGAAATGTATGAGGCAGCGCAGCCATGAGCACGCGCAAGACCCTTGCTGTTTGGGTTCTCATCCTCGGCCTCACCGCCACCTCCTACGTGCTCTTTGCTGGAGTTGAAGCTCGGCGAGGCACTGTTGAAGACGCATCAACAGACGCTGCCTGGCAGACGAAAGCCGAGATGGAGAAGGTGCGGCCATGACGATGCGATCTTCGATTCTGGCCGCGATCGGCATCCTGTCTGTAGGCCTCGTCAGCGCTGCACTGGCGCAAACCATAGAGGGCCTTGATCTGCAGGGCGTCGAGAAGCGTGGCGAAGCCGCGCAAGCGGACGCGCAGGCGTTGCTCGACTTCGTCAAAGGGCAGGGCGAGCCCCAGGCCAAGGCGGCGCAAGCTGTCGTCGATGACGCCTACGACCGCATCGCCGACCTCGATGTGTCGGGCATCGCTGGCGGCAGCAAGGATGGTCCGATCGACTTCGATGCCATGGTCGCCGGCGCCAAAGGCAATCTCGCGGGCCCCAAATCGACCCCGCTGGTGATCGCCTTTGTCAGCCTGTCGATGCCCGAGGAATCGCTGCGCCGCACGATCCTCGATACGACCCGCGCCGGCGGCGTCATCGTGTTTCGCGGCTTCTCGCAGGGCGGCGCCAAGCCGTTCGTGCAGCTGCTCGCGAAGGCGGTCGACCAGAAGGACGCGCCCAACATCACGATCGACCCGCGCCTGTTCCGCGCATTCAAGATCGACCGGGTGCCCACGATCGTCGCCGCCTCGGGCAGCTTCGAGCCGTGCGACCAGCTCGACTGCGTCACGCCGCCGCCGCCGCACGACCGGATCACCGGCAACGTGACGCTCAGCTACGCGCTGCAGACGTTCGCGGAAGGTGAGGGGCCTGGTGCGCCGGCCTCTCGCGTCGCGCTGGCCAATCTGGTGAAGCGTCCGTGAAGTTGTGGCTGCCCTTCCTGATGGTGGGATGCGTGTTCTCATCTCCTGCGCTGGCGCAGTCGGAGACGGCGAAGCAGGGCGAGGACCTCGCCAAGTCCGTGCGCGAGGGTTCGGCCACCACGATCCTGCAGAGCGGGGCGGAGAACAGCGTACCGGGCTATGGCGGAACCGACATCGAGGCGTCGAAGTACCTCGACGACGATGAGGCGCTGACCGACGCGGGTGTGAACGCCCGCTACAGTGATCCGAATTACACCGTCGTGATCGATCCGACCCGGCCCGAGTTCGATCCCTCCACAATCGATCTCTCGGCGGCCAAGACGATCGAGGACACGCCCGAAAGCTTCCTGGGCACAGGCATGGGCGTAGGCGGCTCGGCGGCGGCCTGTGAGCCGTTGCCCACCTCTGGTGCCGCGGGCTCGACGTATTACGAGACCTGCAATCAGGGCGACCAGCTGTTCCAGCAGCAGCAGACCTGCACGTCCTCGCTGAACGTCCGTTTCGATCGGGTCACGACGTGGGTTTACTATGCCACCACGAATGGCCCCTATCCGCAGAAGGCCGGCTTCGCCGCTTCGGTTGCCTCCGGTATTTGCAAGAGCAAGGGCACTTTCCCGTATTGCACCGAGGGCGAAGCCCGCGGCTACGATATGACCAAGAGCTGCAGGAACACCGACTACGCGCCCGAGATTTTCGAATGCACGCAGGAAATTTCGGGCCTGACGTCGGCGACGCCTGGGTTTTTCAGCGGCCTCGATCCTCGTACCGGACAGTTCTGGTCATCGAAGGGGGAGACTGTCAGTCCTCCGATCGTGACACGCAACGTGGCGGCGTGTTCCTATGCCTCGAACGCGCAGTGCGTGGAGCAGGGCGCGGAGATCTGCACCGACAGCGATCCGGTCACCCGCGTGATCGACGGCATACCGGTAACGCAGCCATGCTGGGCCTGGTCACGCACGTTCCAGTGCACCGAGCGGCGCCCGGCCAACGATTGCAGCGAGCTGGACAAGAAGCCTGAGTGCCGCTTCGACCATAACGAGTGCCTGAGCGAGAACGAGGACGGCTCCTGCAACGTCTTTGACAAGGTCTATGCCTGCAAGACGCCCGATACCGGAACCGGCGAGCCGGGCGGCTCCATCTGCGGCGGCGATCTCTACTGCATCAACGGCGAGTGCACCCAGGTCGAGCGCGAAGCCTCGACCGAGTTCAAGGATGCGATGGTCGCGGTGCAGGCCATGGGCAATGTCCGCGATCACTTCGATCCTGAGACCATGACGCTGTTCAACGGCGAGAAGGCCGGCTGCCACAAGCCGGTGTTCGGTCTGGTCAACTGCTGCGCGGGCAAGACGTCGGGTCTTATCACGACGGCGGCCGGGGCCGCCGCGATCGCCAGCGGCCCGGCTGCGATCGCCGCTCTGGCGACACCGTTCCTGACCATGTTCCTGTGCGATCCCGAGGAGAAGATGCTCGACGTCAAGGATCGTATGGGCCTGTGTCACTACGTCGGCACTTACTGCTCGGACAAGGTGCTCGGCGTCTGCACCTCCAAGCGCAAGAACTACTGCTGCTTCGAGAGCAAGCTCAGCCGCATCCTGCAGGAGCAGGGCCGAGCCCAGATCGGCAAGACCTGGGGCAAGGCCAAGGAGCCGGACTGCAAGGGTTTTCTGATCGAGGAATTCCAGAGGCTCGACCTGTCGAAGATGGATTTCACCGAAGTCTACAGCGAGTTCATCGACGCCGCGAAGGTACCCGATGAAGTCCAGACCTCGATCGAGATCCAGGACAAGATCGAGGAATATTACAAGCTTCACGGGGGCACGGGAAAGTAATGAGCGATGTAATCCAAATCCATGCCGACCGCCGTGTTCCGGACCTCAGCGTCTTCGAGCTCGCCGTCGCCAGCGCCATCTCGCGCCAGGTCATCACCAGTGACGAGGACCTGCAGGAAATCCTCTCGGACTGGTTCCTGCGCCAGGTCCGGGTTCCTGATGTGTCGGCCGCCCTGGAAAGCATGGTTGCCCGGGGCATCGTGCGGCGCGGCGACGAAGCGCTGTGTGCCTATGGCCTGACGCCCGACGGCATCAATGCGGTGACGACGCTCTACGGCGGCTGCATCCGCATGATCGATCGCGGTCTTGGCCTTCTCAACCCCGCCATGATCCTCAGCTTGCTCAACCTCACCAAGGAGTCCGGCCATGCATAAGACTGGCTATGTGTTCCCTGCTGTTCTTGCCCTCCTCGCCCAGACCGCCGCGCCGATCGCCGCGACTGCCCAGGAAGATCAGACCACTCCAATGAGCGCCACGGCTGCGTTCACCCCCACTTCCGCGCTCACCCCGCGTGATGCGTTCTACTGCGAGCAGCGCAAGCTCGGCAGCTGGTTCTATTGCGATCCGGACAAGGCGCGCGAGATGGCGAAGGGCAAGCCAGCAACGCCGGCAGCGCCGGCGGCCAAACAATTGGCGGCGATCACCGAGCAGCTCGATGAACTCAAGGCCCGGGCTATCCTGGAGCCGACGTCGGAGAACCTGGCTTCCTACATGCGTTTCCAGCGTGAGCAGCTCGATCGCGCATCGACCTTCGCTGACGTGTGGGGGCGCACGGTCTGGCAGAACCCGGATCTCGACTACACCCTTCAGCGGCCGATCAACTCGCTCGGCAAGCAGACGTGGATGACCGACCGCAAGGCGGCAAAGTCGTCGACCATGCAGGGGCTCTCGCAGCGCTACGGGGTGTTCTACTTCTACTCGTCGAACTGCTCTGCCTGCCGCGTCTTCAGCCCGATCGTGCGCTCGATCTCGGACCAGTACGGCCTGGAGGTCCTCGCCGTATCGATGGACGGTGGCGGCAACGAGGCGTTTCCGCGCTTTGCCGTCAACACCGGTCAGTACCAGCGCATGGGTCTGACCGGCAACCAGGTGCCGGCGCTGGTGCTGTTCGACACCCAGACCAAGCAGCCGATCCCGATCGGCTACGGCCTGATGGCGGCCGACGAGGTCATGGATCGTATCTTTACCCTCACGCAGACCGAACCTGGGAGTGACTACTGATGGCACGATCCCTCAAATGGCGGACGCGCGTCGGGCTGATGCTCAGCATGCTGTCCGTGGCGCAGCTCGCGGTCGTGCAGGCGCAGGCCAATGTCGGCAGCGAGCTCAACGACTTCTTCAACGACATGGGGGGCGCCGGCAATGCCTATGGCCCGACTGCCTTCGAAGGTCAGTCAGCGGGCTACTACACCGGCGGCGGCGTGTGGACGCGGTTCAAGAACAAGCAGGTCAACCCGGTCAACATCCAGCTGCCGAGCGTGAAAGCCGGCTGCGGCGGCATCGACATCTTCGGTGGTTCGTTCTCGTTCATCAACACCGACCAGATCGTGGCGATGCTCAAGGGCGTCGCCAGCAATGCGCTGGGCTTTGCCTTCCAGCTCGCGATCAAGTCGATCAGCCCGCAGATCTCCCAGACCATCGAGGAGATGGCGCAGAAGGTCGAGAAGCTGAACCAGATGAACATCTCGTCGTGCGAGGCGGCGCAGGGCCTGGTGGCCGGGCTGTGGGGTGAAAGCCAGGGCCGCGATAGCGAGGTTTGCAAGGCGATCGCCAACTCGCAAGGCTTCGCGACCGACTGGGCGAAGGCGCGGCAGGACTGCAATGCCGGCGGCGAGCGCACCGAGATCCTGGGCAAGAACGACGACGAGACGATCCCGTCCAAGTCGTACAACTACACCTGGCACATGCTGAACAAGAGCTACCCCTCGTTCTCGCGCGAGTTCAAGGAATACCTCATGTCGCTGGTGGGCACGATCATCTACCAGCGCGCCGACTCCGACGAGGGCACCGGCACGGTCAAGTACGTCGGGCAGGGTAACCGCGATCTCATCCAGGGCCTGCTGCTCGGCACCTCGGACACGAACGTCCTGCGCTGCGACGAGACGGAGGACTGCCTCAACCCAACGCCCAGCGGCACGGTGACCATCAGCGAGGCACAGGCGCTGCAACCCCGCGTTGCGGCCCTCATCGGCTCGATGGCGGCCAAGGTTCGCTCGAACGACGCTCTCTCGCCCGAAGAGGTCGGGATCCTCGGCGGTACGAGCGTCCCGCTTTACAAGATCATCACGGTCAACGCCGCCGCGCAGATGGGCGGTATGACCCAGGCCGACATCCAGGGGCTCGCCGAGATCGTCGCGGTCGATATGCTCGAGCAGATCGTCCAGGAGTTTTACGGCTACGTGCAGAAGGGGCAGGGCTCCTTCAACGAAGCGGACAAGGCCACGCTCGCGCAGTGGCGTGATCAGCTGCAGAACGTCAGCAAGGTGCTCGACGGCTATAGCTACAGCCTCAACGAGCGGCTTGTTCGCACCCAGACCTATGTCGATCGGGCGGTCTTCCTCGAACGCACGCTGCGCAACTCGATATCGCCCCAGATGTCGGCCGCGCTCTCCTTCCGTTCCGGCGCCACGGCGCAAGGGCTCAACTAGGACAGTTGCCATGCTCGAGGTCTTCACGATCGGCGGCGGTGAGTACATCGTCAACGTCTTGAACGCAGTTGCATCCTGGACCGGGGGAGGGGGCTTCCGCTCGCTGATCCAGGTCACGATGGTGATGGGTCTGGCCTACGTGCTGCTGGTGGTGGCGTTCAGCCTCAACTGGAAAGCGTGGCTTAACTGGTTCCTGTCGGCAACGCTGATGTACGGCGTGCTGATCGTGCCCACGACCGAGGTGAAGGTCACGGACCGGATCAACCCCGGGCTCGCGCCGGCAGTCGTTCCCAATGTACCGATTGGCCTGGCAGCGATCGCCTCGTTCACGAGCCAGATCGGGGACTGGCTGACCCAGCAGGCCGAGACCGTCTTCGTGATGCCCGACGCGCTCGAGTATCGCACCAATGGCATCATCTACGGCTCGCGGCTCTACGACAAGACGCGGGACTTCAAGTTCCGCGATCCGCGCGTGCGGACGAACCTCACCGAGTATTTCAAGCAGTGCCTCTTCTACGATTTCCTGCTTGGCCAGAAGAACCCGAATGATGTCATGAACTCGAACGACATCCTTGCCGATATGGGTCCCGGCTCGCCGGCGCGCGCGATGTCGTACTGGAACGATGACGGTTCGACCGAGATCCGCACCTGTGCCGCATCCTATACCGCTCTTGCGGGCGCGGCGGGCATCCCGGCCAAGACCGATGAGGAGATCGGCAAGATTGCGCCCAGCTTCTTCCCGAACCTGACGCAGGCCGCCGCCAAGGCGAAGCTGGAGGCAGACCTTCCCGCGGTGGCAGCGCAGTTCCACGGTAGCACGCAGAATGCCGGACAGATCTTCCAGCAGCGCGCATTGACGGACGCTTTCCTTGAAGCCCGCGCGAACCTGTCCTCGGCCGATGGCGATACCTTCGCGATGATGCGCGCCGAGACCCAGGCCAAGAATACTTACACCTCGATCTCACAGCAGGCGATGACCTGGGTGCCGCTGCTCAACATCGTGCTGGTTGTGGTGTTCTACGCCATGTTCCCGGTGATCTTCCCGCTCTTCCTCATGCCTCAGACTGGCGTGGGAGCGCTGAAGGGCTACCTGACCGGGTTCTTCTATCTCGCCGCCTGGGGGCCGCTTTACGCCGTCCTGCATATGTTCATCATGGGCCGGGAGGAGTCCGCCATGGCCGCGACCGCGCCCGGCGGCATCACCATGTCAACGATCGAAGGCATCGATGCCGTCAACGCCGACACGGCGACGATCGCCGGCTTCTTGATGATGTCGATCCCATTCCTTGCAGGAGGCCTCGCCAAGGGCGCGATGACGATTTCGAGCCAGGCTACCTCGATGCTGGCGCCGGCGCAGTCGGCGGCCGAGGCGGCGGCGATCGAGCGCACAACGGGCAACTACTCCTACGGTAACCAGAGCTACCAGAACCTCACCGGCAACGTGGTCCAGCGCGACCAGTGGAACACAGCGCCGGCATACACTGGCGGCTTCGGGCGTTCGACGTTCGTCAACGACAATGGCACGCAGTCGGCACAGACGGCTGATGGGACGACAGTCTATGACAGTCGGCCAGGTATCAGCAGCCTAGGCTTCACGCCGAGCGTGTCCCGCTCGACCATGGCTGAGGTCAGCCAGGCCGCGTCCGAGCTTGAGACGCGGCGTACCTCACTCACGAACTCAAGGTCGGAGCGCGTGGCTGCGCTGGAGCGTGCGGGCTTTAGCTCGAGCGACGGCTTCCGTACTTCCAGCGGTTCTGAGGGTTCCTCGGGGCATGGCAACACTGCAAGCCGGGGCGAAAGTCATAATAAATCTCAGGGCTCGGGCGACCAGACTGGTTCTGGCCGAGATATCGCGCAAGGAACGGATTCTAGCCGTTCCTCGCAAGAGCAATATAAAGCCGGCACCGGCACTCAATGGAGTGCTAATGCCAACCTCAGTCCGTCTGGCCGAGGTGGCAAAGGCGGCAGCGGTAAGGGAGGCGGCGCTTCGCCGCTCACGGGAGGTTTCTCCGGAAGCATCAGTAAAGATGCCTGGGATGGAGTTGTGTTTTCCGACACGTCAAATCAGTCACGAAGCGACCGCTCGAATATAAACTCCAGCGAAACCAGCAAAGAAGGCGAGGATTATAGCAAGGACTTCCGCCTGAACGAAGAGGGCTACTCCCGTAGCGGCAACTTCTCCCGGAACGAGGGCTATTCGGAAAGCCGCTCATTCCGCGATAAGACGGTCGAAGAAATCCGCTCGATTGATCGACAACTGGCCGAGATTGAGGAGGCGTCCCGGTCGCTTGGGACAACCTGGACTATGCGCGAGGGCGGCGGCGTCCAAGTCAGTCAGGACCTTTCACAGATCGTTGCGAGTCAGTATCAGGAATACGCCAACAGCGCCGAGTTCCGGGCGCTTGGCGCTCCTTCGCTTCAGGCTCAGGATCTCAGCCCGACCCAGATGCGCGCGCGTGACATGATCGTTGATCGTATTGCCAAGGACTATGTCGATCACATCATGGAGCCAGTCCGCGATGAGCTCGTACCCCCTACTGAGCTACGCGGATCGGTCCAAGGGCCCAGCGACTTCAGCGAAGCCGATCTCCGCGGTAGCCTAGGCGCGGGCGGTGGCCGCCGCGGCGGCGGTGGTGGAGGTGACAGCGGCTTTGCAGAGTTTCAGGCCGAGGTGGCTGGAGCGATCAACGAGGGGCGCGCGTCGATCGAAAGCAGGCGAGCCGCATCTGAGGCAAATCGGGGTGGTGCTGTGCAGGGCGCGGCAGACTTAAACCAAGATGCCAATGAACGTACGAATCGTACTTGGTTCCAGGATAAAGACCGTGGGCGTTAACCCACGGTCCCGTATAGCATCACAAAGAGAAAAACGCCGGCTCCAAAGAGGAACACGAGCAAGTTAAGTGGCGTGGGGTGAACGTCGGTCTGCTCAAGGAGTGCATCATTTGCTTCCTCGTAGTGTCGACGCCGGTCTTCATCGAATTGCATGCCAAGCGCATTACCGCCGGGGCTTCCGTCATAAGGCAACATGGCAAAGCTCCTTTCCTCAAAAATATCATGGCTTGCGCTCAAAATCCAGCGCGAGCCATGATGTTTGGGGAAAGGTTTGTTAAGGATGCTTGCGGCTAGAAGCGGTCGGTGACTACGCATTGTCATCAGTCATAGAGGCTCGGATGCCGCAGATCGCACAGCTCAGTTTTTACCTCGATCTTCGCCGGCGGCTTCTCGCTCATGAGTTTTCGGCCGACGAGCGGCTCGTCACCAAGACGTTCACCGATGCGACGGGGCTAACGCATTCTGCTACGATCGGCGTGCTCAACGCGCTATCGACCGACGGTTATCTCAACAAGCACAAGCGCAGCTACACGCCTGCGGTGTGGTGCTCGGACAATATGCTGGAATGCACCGACAGGCTTGAGGTCTTCGTCGAGATCTGCGCGGCCCGGGTGATTATCGAGCAAGGTCCGCGCCTGAAGAAGCTTCACCGGCTTGCCGGTGTCATGGCGAGCACCGGTCCAGAGGATGAGGCTTTCTTCCTCAAGGCGATTGAATGGCTGGCGGCATTGTTTGAGGCAGGAGAGCGCCGCACGATTTCTGAGGTCGCTCACAAGCTGATTCCGCAGGCATACTACCGGGTTCTATGGCTCCTGGTCACCTCGAGCTCGTCTTTGCGCAACGTGGTGCGCAAAGTGGCCGCTCAGAACGTCAAGGCGCTGGAGGGTGACCTGCCGGGTATTCGAGATAGCCAAGCCATGATCTTCCAGAACGTTCGCCGCGCCCTGGAGATCGGCATCTCCTCAAACCCGTCGCTTCGCTTCGATCGCGCGCAGCTCGATGGCCGTGTCGAAATCCGGGAAGCCGATGTTCGTGGGCGAGTGCTAGCTATGTCGCATCCGGTCTACCCCTTGTTCCTGCCTGCAGACAGGAGCCCTGGGAACGCGGTCCCGTTGACGGTTTAGCCGCAAAGCGGGACAGCTAGCTTCTCGGCCCCCGCTGGCATCGAACGCAGGTATGTCGCGGCTCGGGCAGCCGACACCCCGTCGCCTTTCTTAAGAGCCTCAACCATACCGCCAATGATGTCGCTGATATGCATGGCCGCCCCCGTGTCCTGAGCCATGGACCAGGCATAGGCCGTGCTGGCGTTTGCATATGCGGCGTACTCTCGGAACAGCGGTGGCGCGTTGACGGTGGCGACCAGCACCAGGAATAGACGCTGTACGGCCAAGCACACCGCCAGCAGTTCGTCGTTATGTGCGTGTTGTTCAATGACGCCGGTGAGGCGTTGCAGTGCCGGCAAGACCGGCGTCATGTCGAGGTAGCGGCACCGGAGAGCAACATTGGCTTCGATCATCGAGAGGATGTCGAGAGTGCGCGCCCTATCGTGAGGATCGAGGTTGGCCCAGGAAAATTGGGTGAGATTGCTTTGAATGAAGCCTGCGCTGCGGAGCGCCGCGAAATGGGCTGCCGCCTCCTCAGCGGTCTCGTCCAGTAGCCTCGCGAGAAGGCCTGGGGTGATGCCGGTGCCGAAGACGTCGCCCTGCGCGATTCGCAATCTCAGGGCCTCCAGCTTCGCATCGTCGCTGGTGCGAAGCTCCTTGGCCGCTTCGCTGTAGAGAGTCTGGATGTCGTCGACGATCTGCATGGCCTTTGCGTATCACAGGGCGCGCCATACGGAAGAGAGGTCCTCGATTTATCAGTCGTCGGGGGCCTGAAGCTCACGAGCGTGTTCGATGATAGGGCCTAGCCTGAAAGCGAGGGGTTCAAGCGGATCCGAGGCAAGCACCCTGTCGCATACAAGCTCGAGCTCATCGATCGCCAGGCCTTCCACGCTCTGGGTCAATTCGAAACGGTTGTTGGCATCTAGCAGGATTTGAAGATCTTGAAATTGGACCATTTGCGCTCTCCATGCGCTCACAACCAGGGTCTGTGTTTGACGCTGGATGGCTAGAACTGCCCCGTCCGGGATAGCGTGGTCAATTACGGTCGGCGAGTATGTGGTTCTTCCACATACTGAAAGGCAACATGGGAATTGGCGTTTATGCTTAAGGCGTTGTTAGCCTTGTGGGGGTGATGGCCAGTCTCAACTATCGCCAGTCCGACTTCTCACATCGAAAGGTGCACTTCCTTCCGTTTTCGCGATCTAGGTGCCAAGGAGCTTCGGCGATGTCGAGGCCAGGACCAATGTCGGAAGATAGCGCAGACCAATTTCCGTTGACGACGCCCGAGCAGGCTGCGGAGCTGCTTGCCCAGCTTACGCCCAAGCAAGTCGAAGTCTTCGACCTGCTCACCGAGCATCTGACGTCAAAGAGGATCGCCCGGAGGCTGGGAATTCATCCCAATACGATCGACCAGCGGATATTGAAGGTGCGTGATAGGTGGGGGACTGCCGACCGCAAGGACACCGTCAGGCGGTACACCGAACTTCAGGCCATATGTGGGAAAACCACATATGGATCGGAGGCGGTCGACGGACCAACCAAAGACATGGAACAGGTCGATGATCCTGTCCTGGACGCTGATATGATCCTTACCGCTGCCCCTACAGTGCACATGCTCCATCGCGACCAGGACCCTCCTCCCTCGGCCGAGCGGCCCTTTGGATTACAGGCGCTGGACGTGAAGCTTGGGAAGTTGGGTCGTGTGGGGCTCGTGCTTATTCTTGCGATGTGTGTGGCGGTCACGTTTGCCGCGATGCTGGCGATCTCCGACGCCTTGGGCCGGATGCTTTGATTGTCCGAAATCCGTTGGCGGAGCGCCTCGCCGATGCTCGAGGCGCCCACCCACAGGTGTCGTCATGACGTTGAGCGATGTCGCCATTCCGTGGGCCACGTTCATGGCGCTCTCGCTCCTCTTCATTTTATGGAAAGGGGGCGCGCCGGAGCGCCTGGGCGTAGCTTCGATCGTCGCGCTGGGTGTATTCCAACTGACGGTGGAGATGCTGTTCCCAAGCAAGTTCGTGACAGTGGACGTGTCATCGCTCGGTGCCGATCTCATCGGGTTCCTTGGCTTTGGAGCCCTTGCGCTTCATGCACGACGGATCTGGCCGCTTTGGGCAACATCGTTTCAGCTGCTGTGCCTCGGTGCTCACTTCGCACGATGGGCTTCGATCTCGATTTCGCGCGAGGCTTACGCGGTCGCCAGGGGCGCGCCGACAGCGCTCATTATATTGCTGATGCTCGGAGCTACCGTGCTGTGCATTCGCGCCCGGAGACGTGGGCGGGTTGATCGGCCGTGGCAAGACTGGGGAGATATTGCGCTACAACGCGACGCGCCTTTGGGCTGAAGGAGGGCGTTATGCCCCTAGATCGCCCAACTCGACCTTCCGCTCATAGAGCACTCGCAACAGGCCGGGGATGAACTCCCAAGATCGAGCCTGAAGCACCTCGAGATCCTGCCGCTTCCCGTGCGCTGCGATGTGGGCCTTACCGGCATCACCCATCGGACCGACCGCGTGAGTTCCCAGAAGGCCAAGAAGGGCGCACTCTCGACTCCCAGCAAGGTGATAATACCACATATCTAGGTCGGGGCCCATTGCCTCGAGGAAGCCCGACGCCCAACCCGCGAGGTTGAACTCGCCGTCCTCAGACACGTCAAGCGTGGGCACGTAGGTGTTTTGCGCCCCGGCTAGCGAAGACCGCGTCGTGGCCAATCGACTCAGAAGTTCACGTCTAGGAGCGGATAGCGCGTCGAGAGCACCGTCATCCCTCCCGTCGGCGTCGTCTTCCTGGCCGAGGATTTCAGCGACCCAGACTTCGTCGCCTCTGACCTGCAGGGACACTGCCGCACCCGCAAGGTAGCCATCGGCCAACGAAATATCCGGCCTGTTCTGCGGGTCCTGCCGCTGCCATGCGCTATAGAAAGTCCATTGCATGATCGCAGATTGCCCGGGCAGCCAGGAGCGTCAACCCTCGTTGGTCGAACGCTCGAGCCAGCCCTGCAACCGGGCGGCGAACTTATCGCTCAAATCATCCCAGAGGGCTTTCGCGGCGAAGGCGGTGACGCCGATCCATAAGAGAATTGTCCCGCGCACGGCCTGCTCATCGGTGGACTTAGCATGAAACCCCTCAAGTGCGTGCTTGAGGCCGTCGACCAGGACGAGCCCAATGAGAACGAGCATCACACCGAATACGCCATACCAAGCATTTGCTGCCGACTTGAGGTAGGCGTTCCAGAACGCGGAGAACGCGCCATCTCATCGTGCCCGCTACAGAAAGCCGTCGCCGGCATGATCGTCGAACATGGCCGCATCGCGCACATAATCAGCCACGGTATCGAGCGACTTGTGCCGGCTGTGGTCTTTCATTTTGAACAGGTTTGCCCGGCGCGCGGCCGCTTCTGTGAGGAAGCCGGCACGAAGGGAGTGTGCGGAATAGAGTGATGGGTCCAAATCCGCCGCGGCCGCCGTTGTCTTGACCAGGCGCGCGATCGTCTTGTCGGTGATCGCGTCGCTAGTGGGGACGTCCGAACGGGTCAGGCGCAGGAACACTGGGCCGGTGCGCGGCTTGCCCGTCGCCGGGTCGGGAGTTAGCAGATCGGCAGCATGAAGCCAGTGGCGCAGCAGCGTAACCGGCCGAATGAAGCGGCCTTCAGGAATGGCGATGGTCTGGCCGGCACCCTCCTGGTCGCGCTTCGATTTCGGAATCGTGATCCGTACCCCCGTGTTGGTGAACTTGAGATCTTCCAACCGCAGCGCCGCAAGTTCCGAGCGCCGAAACGCACCCGCCATCCCCAGCGCCAGAATCGCGCGGTCCCGTCGCGACCGCACCCCCATGCCCTCGATCGTCGCCAACATCGCTTTCAATACATCGGCCTGGACCGGCGACTTCTGCTCCTTCTTCCGCGCATACTTTCGCCGCACGCCGGCGAGCATGCCGGCGATGACCCCGGCGTCGTCGCGCGCGGTAGGCGACGGCAGGCCGACGTCGCGATGATGGTGCGTGATCGCGGCCACGCGTCGGCCGATCGTGACAGGAGCGATACCGGCCTCAGCCTCTACGTGGATGAAAAGGGCCACGATGTCGGGATGCGCCGGCAAGGCTTCCACATTGCGTGCTTCGCAGAAGTCGCAGAACCGCCGCCAGTCCGAAGCGTAAGCCTTGTGGGTGGAAGACGCCTTTGAGGCGGCCAGCGTGTCACGCGCTCCCTCGATCTCGGCCGCAATGTCTGCAGGCAGGTGCACGGAAAGAGGAAGCAGGTCGTTCGGCACGGGTTATCGGATCAGCTTGATATCGGCTTCGACATGCAGCTTCAGCCAATCTCGGTCTCCGGTGTAGATCGGCACCTGGAGCGTCATGCCGGTAGCGATGCACGCACAATCGCCAAGGCCGATGCCCAGTGGCCGCGCCACCGGAATGAGACGGCCGGCAAGTGTTGCCGCATCGCCGTCGAACGAGACAACCTTCAGGCCGAGGCGGCCAATCGCAGATGTAATCCGCTCGTCCGGCACGCCCTTCGCGAGAAGGACGCCGATGACCTCGGCCAGGTTGACACTGCAGATGCCCGCACCAGCGAGTACCTGGTCTTCATCAAGCTGGTGGGGTTCTCCGCGAATGAAGGCGAGCACCGTGGAACTATCGAGCAAGCTTTCAATCACGGGCGGCATCTTCCACTCGCATAGCTTTTAACTCTGCCTGCAGATCAACCTCAGGGTCGAGATACGGCGCGAGCATGGCGCGAACAGCCTCGAGTGTCTTGGACGGACGGCGCACCGAAAGCGTGCCGTCCCGCAGTTCGAGGTTAAGCGTCTCTCCACCTGAAAGCTTCATCTCCCGGCGCAACTGCGCCGGTATCTGTATGCGCCCATCAGGCATAACCTTGACGCTATGTACTGCCATGACGGATGTCTCCTGAAACCAGCTGTGAAACTCGCCACGGACTATATCACCTAGACATCTGAAATTGCAATTGGCCCGTTCTGATGGCCCCCCCTTATGTCCGAGAATCATCGTTATCGGACGCGGGAAGTGGCAGGGCCGCTCTGTCGGTGTCGGTTTTCCTAAATAACCGGACGACGGAATGGCGTAAAAACCTTGCGCGGCAGATTTCGCCATAAAATCGCAATTCTGCAGTTTGATTGCCTCGATCGCACAATATTTCAGGTCGAGCACCTGCAACCTGAGCTTCTCTTATCCAGGCTACTATCTATCCTGCGTATCTCAGGCGGTTTCGCCCTTCTCGCTTAGCCCTGTAGAGCGCCTGGTCCGCTTGCCTGATCAGTTCGTCGGCACTCACATTACCGGTGCCAGTCGCGACGCCGATGCTGACGGTGATGGTATCAAGCGCCGTGTCATCCCAGCGGATTCGTTCGATCGACCGGCGCACGCGCTCCCCGACAAGCATCGCGGTATCCGCGTCAGCACCGGGAAGAACCAGCATGAATTCTTCGCCACCGATCCGGCCGACATGATCCGTGGCCCGCACGATGGTATTGCACTCGATCGCAATCCTGCGGATGACGTCATCGCCGACGCCATGGCCATGGCGGTCATCGACCGACTTGAAATGATCTATGTCCAGTAGTCCTACCGACAGCGGCTTGTCGTGTTGTGACGCTGCTTCGCACTCCCGATCCAGGATTGACATTATACTGCGGCGATTGGCCATCCCCGTGAGCGCATCTGTCAGTGCAAGGCGCATCGCCACATCGGCCTCAGCTTCCGCCTGCAACCGGGCATTTGCGAGTTCAATAGCGGCGAGGGCCCTGTTCGTGACATCCTGAAAGATGCCGAAAATGGCGGCCGGTGCGCCGTCCCTGCGAAGCTCGACCTCCCCTCGACTGCACACGTATCGGATTTCGCCGTCGGAACGGATCAGCCTCGCCTCAAACTCGTAGGGCTTCCTAGTTTCCAGCGCTTGCTCAAGGCTGCGAGTGACGATGACCTGGTCATCGGGATGATAGAAATTTATGCCGTTCTCCAAGGACGGCGGCTCGCCCGGCGACAGGCCGTGAATACGAAAGACCTCTTCCGACCAGAAAAGCGAATTATCCTTCAGGTCGAGTCGCCAATGGCCGACTTCGCCAAGGTGCTCCGACATCTCGAGCCACCGATTTGCGCGCAGCACAATCTCGTGGTTCTTCGCGGCTGTATTCAGTATCGCGGCGAGGGGCAGCGTCGTCAGGATGTTGATTAACAGGAAGCCTTGAAAGAAGAGCACGGTCGCAGCTTCATCCTGCGTGATTATTAGGTGGATCGGGCCATGCCCGAGCCATGTTCCGATCGTTCCGATGATCGCGGTCAGCAGGACGCTGCCCACTGCACCGTGCAGGCCGCAGACATACGTTGCGAGAACACCTGCAAATAACGGCACGAACAGGAGCGGGTAAGCATTCTGACCGAACACCAGACACAGGACCAAGCTGACAAGCCCGAGCGTGACGGATGCTCTGCCCCAGCGCTGCGTCTCCCCTAGCGCGTCATGACCACGTTCGTGGGCGACGTTCAGCATCATGGGCACCACGAGCAATATGCCAAGTGTAACGGTGGAAACCCACGAAACGAACATACCGATCGAGGGTGCGGTCGAAAGGGAAACGGCGATGACGCTGCTCGACGCGGCAGCTGTCAGCGCTGCCGCGCTGAATTTTGCGACCGCCAATGGGGTGTAGAACGTGTCGGGATTCTGGCTGATATTGCGCATCAATGCGTAACCGACGAGAGCCTCGACGACGTTAGCCAGGGTTAGGCTCAGGGCCGCGCCCACATCGTCGCCGATAAGACAGTTGGCGGAAAGGCTCGCGCAAGCGCCGAACAACAGGACCCATCTGCGCTGGCGGGGGCCTGTCAGCAACAATGCACCGACCAAGACCCCGCTCGCCGGCCATATCGTGGCTATGCCGTCTTTGCCCTGGGTAAGCCACAGCGCTCCTAGGGCGAGGCCGAAATAGGCCAGCCCAGCGGCGAGGGGCCACAGGAGTACTTGAATCGTGTCCCGAATTTCGGATCTCATGGAGTGCAACGTGACGCGATCAAGGTTAACATTAGCCCTATTTTCCTCGTTTTCAAGATTGTGACACCCAGCCCGAATGAGGGTGCCAGTTACTGTATCGCGACGTGTCTACGGATATCACGATCGTATCCGCGATGACACACGCGCCGCGACCGCGCTTTGGACCTGGAGTTGGCAACCGTATGGCAGCCCGGTGACGCGCGAGAATCGTCGCCGGCATTGCACCGGGTCAAGCGTTCGCCAGACGCAAGGGGTTTCTGGAACGTGGGTTTGCCGTGGTCGTTATTGCAGTCGGGGTCTATGTTGCAGCATCGTCGCTCTGAATTAGACCATATGGATGAACGATTTCAGCGGGGCTGCTGAACGAGTACCTCGCACTAAGAGCTTCTCCTCGTCAGGCCTGATCTCCCCCTTGGGCGTGACATGGCGGTAGAGGGTCTGCCGGGTGATGCCGAGTTCGGCGCATAGCTCGGCGACTATCGTCTCCGGCTTGCCCATCGCTGCTTGGGCGAGGCGCAGCTTGTCAGGCGCGGACGACCGCCGTGCCGCCCGCGCGCATGGGCAGAGGCAGGGCCCGCGCGGGTGCGCTCGACGATCAGTTCGCGCTCGAACTCGGCGAGGCCGACGAAGATCGCGAAGATCAGGCGACCATCGGCGGTGGTGGTGTCGATCGAGGCGCCTTCGCCCGCCAGCACCTTGAGGCCGACGCCACGTTTGGTCAGATTGCCAACCGTATTGACGAAGTGGCGAAGGTCGCGCCCGCGTCGGTCAAGCTTCCAGATCACGAGCGTGTCATCGCGGCGCAGCGCGTTCGGCCAGGCGTCCAGCCCCGGTCGCTTCTCGAGCCGGCCCGACGCTGCATCCTTATAGATATGCTCCGGATCGCCGCCGGCCGCGGCCAGCGCGTCGCGCTGGATCGCTGCTCAGTCGGCCGCCGCATCAAAGGTCATGGGCCGCCCCTTGACGAGATGCGCCGCCCAGTAGCGCATGCGCGCCTCGATGAGCTCGTTGCCGGGCATGGTGGAAAAGAAATGAATCATCTCGATCGAAGGATCGAGCGTCCTGATGGCGAGCGTGTCCGCATAGACCAGTGAGGCGAGGTAAAACCCGACGATATCTTCGCAGGCGGCAGCTTCGCGGGCGCCAGGCATCCGTGGGGTTTTACCGGCCTGAGCGTAGTCGGTCACGGTGATGTTGTAGATGATGGTGCCCTTATGGGTGGCATCCATGCCGCGCTGGAGCATCAGGTTTTTGTAGTCAGTGACGATCAGCGCGAGCGCGCGGCCGTCGAACATATCGGGCAGGGGATCGAAGTCTGTTTCGGCGAGGTGGCGGATATCATCACGAGCGAAGACCCGCAGGCTGCAGTGCCTCCCATTGTGGAGGTGGTTTACCAGCGTAGCAACGTGGTAATAGCCACTTGTCCCGGGGTCTAAAGCGAACATGTGGAGGCTTGGGAACCAGTGGCCGGTTGCAGCGCATGCCCATTTGGCGGGCAGCGGCCGGGGGGAGGGCCGCAAGGCCAGGAGCCGGTCGCGATCGTCAGCTGTTACGCGCGCCCGAATGGAAACCTCGCGCGTGGTCGCGTCAGGGTGGTGGTCCAGGAGGACGGGCGCGGAGATAATCCCGTCGGCAAGTGAGAACACTTTCATGCAAGGCTCGGCCATCGAGATGAGGGTGTCGATGCCGCGATGGACGGCGTATGCGCTGTTGCGCCGCTTTCCGAAGAGATCGCGGTCCTGGAGGCGCCGGGCCATATCCCAGACCTCGATCCATGCAGCGTTGGGGTAGAGTTGCCGAAAGCGGGTGGAGGTCCGTTGGTCGCGCTCGTCGAGGGTTGTGCCGGGCCGACTGGACCACCGTATGGCCAGATCGATATCACCAACGGTTTCGGCACCCCGCATCAGGCTCCCGAAAAGCCAGATCTCGGCGATCTCGTAGTCACGGTCGGGATCTGTGTTGCAGCGTTCGGCCGTCTCCAACAGGCTGCGCAATAGCTTCGTGGCTTTGTTGCGCGGAATGGGCGCATTGCTGCTGGAGCCGAGAACGGCGTAGCCAAGATGGGTGAGGGTAGCGTGATCCGGGTCAACGAGTTCCGCGTGAATGGCAGCCTCAATGGCGAGGGCATTATGGCATTGACTGGCACCGGCGGATTGCAGCTGGATGGCGGATGTGAAGCTGTTCGTCCTCTCGATGGAGGTGAGGATCGCCTTGAGCGTGGTGACGGGGACGCCGGCGATCGTAGCGCCGCGGGGGAAGGACAGCATGGGTACCCCTTTGGAGGTGGTCGGCGAGCGAACACTGTAAAGGAAACAAAGATGGGAAAGGAGTGCAAGACCGCAGGGTGAGACGCTGCAACAGCAATCGGGGGAAGCGGGTTGCCGACCTGACGTGCATAGTCTCCGGGGACAGGGGGCGGGCGTGCCAGGCCGGCATAGAACAAGACTGCTTCTCGTTCGCAAGATTTACCATTCGTCAACATAGGTTAAGATAGTGTGAATGTGTACACATGATGAAGGCGGATGACGGAATGGCACCGACTTTGGAGCAACTCGCCTTGGAGTTGCGCTGCACCGTCCCGGATTTGATGGCCGAGCCAGGAGCATAATTGTGGGCATGGCATTTATCATCGGAGCCGGAGTCCTGGTTGCCGCATTCGCGCGCTGCCGGCTCCGGCTGCGAGTAATCACGCTGATGCGAACATGCTGGTCGCAACGGTGCTGGCTATCATCTTCCAGGCCGCGCAATCGGTTAAGGCACGGATGTTCACGGGGTTGTTCATCCTTGTGGGCGCGGTGTGTATGTGCGGGTTATCGTCGTTCCGCTGATCCTGCGAGGCCGGCCGGATTAGCCGCGGTCGGCTGAATGCCGTGCCGAAAAATTCGCGGCGTTCTGGACTTGTTTTGTGGCCACCATCAGTGTGGTTCCAGGCTTCACCCACGGAGGATTGACGTGGAATTCAAGGATGCGATGCGGGGATACGATTACGATCTCCCGCTGATGGACGAGTTGGGGGCCAGTCAGAGGATGTCCGAAAACGTACGCACAGAGCCGTGTCAGCGATCGTATGACATCACCGATGGTCGGCTCGCCATTTTACCGGAATACGCAAGTAGGTGACACCGTTTGCCTCCGCCTGATCGAAATGGCCGGCGCGGATGTTAACCTGGATTGAGGGCAGCAGAAGCTTGGGCACGGAAAGCCCGGCGTCGCGCTGCTCGCGCATGGCGACGAAGCCGTCCTCACTCACACTGTCATGGACATGGACGCTTGACCGGCGTTGTTCACCCACCGTCGTCTCCCAGCGATAGTCGTCGCGACCCGGTGCCTTGTAGTCGTGGCACAGGAACAGCCGCGTCGCCTCGGGCAACGTCAATATGCGACGGATTGAGCGATAGAGCTTGCGCGCGTCACCGCCGGGGAAGTCTGCGCGTGCGGTGCCATAGTCGGGCATAAACAGCGTATCGCCGACGAACGCCGCATCGCCGATCAGGTAGGCCACGTCTGCAGGGGTGTGGCCGGGGACGTGCAGCACTTCGACCTCCAGGGCGCCGATCGCGAACCGATCGCCGTCCTCGAACAGCCGGTCGAAATCCGAACCGTCCGTCTTCAGATCATCCATCGCGAACACGGGGCGGAAGATCTTCTGCACGTCACGGATATGCGCGCCGATCCCGATCCATGCGCCGGTATGCGCCTTGATGAAAGGGGCTGCCGACAAATGATCGGCATGGGCGTGCGTTTCCAGCACCATCGCGACATGCCAGTCGTGCTCGCGCGCGAAGGCGACGATCCGCTCGGCCGAGCGCGTATCGGCAACGCCGCTCGCCATGTCGAAGTCTAGAACCGGGTCGATCACCGCCGCCTTCCGGGTGGCGGGATCGCCGACCAGGTAGCTGATCGTATTCGTCGGCTCGTCGAAGAATGCCTCGATGAAGGGTTGGGTCATGATTCCTCCGTTAGCTCTTGCTAATATATTAGATGATGCTACATAAGCAATGCCTAATGGAGTGGCGACAATGCTTAAACCGCCGATGGACCTGGCGACGTTCGAAGCGAAGGCCGGACAGGTTGCCGACACACTGAAAGCGATCGGCAATGCGCGCCGGCTGATGCTTCTGTGCAAGCTGGTCGAGCATGGCGAGGTGACGGTCGGCGATCTGGCCCGCGATGTTGGCCTGTCGCAGTCGGCCTGTTCGCAGCACCTCGCCAAGATGCGCGACGAAGGCCTCGTCACCTACCGACGGGAGAGCCAGACGCTCTGGTACGCCATTGCGGACGCCCGCGTCGAAACGCTGCTCGCCACCCTCTACCAGCTCTATTGCAAGGATTGATGCGATGACGCTTGCGACCCTTTCCCCCACCGATACCCGCGCCGCGATCGATGCCGGTGCGCGTCTGATCGACATTCGTGGTGCCGACGAACATGCGCGCGAGCGCATTCCCGGTGCGATGAACGTGCCGCTCGACCGGATCGGCGATCTCCCGCGTGACGATCGTCCGGTCGTCTTTCACTGCAAGTCCGGGATGCGCACCGCCGCCAATGCGGCGCAGCTCGGTGCGGCAACGGGTGGCGCGCCGGCCTATATCCTCGGAGGCGGCATCGATGCGTGGCGGCAGGCAGGACAGCCCACCGTCGCCGATCGGTCGCAGCCGTTAGAGATCATGCGGCAGGTGCAGATTACCGCCGGTGGGCTGGTGCTGATCGGCGTTCTGCTCGGCGCGTTCGTCACTCCTGGCTTCTTCGGCCTGTCGGCATTCATCGGCGCTGGGCTGATGTTCGCTGGCGTGACGGGATGGTGCGGCATGGCTAGTCTACTGCGCGTAATGCCTTGGAACCGGCGCACGGCCGCCTGAGGCGATCATGGACGCCGCCACCATCCTTGCCGCGCTCGTATCAGGCGGCGTGATTGGGCTAATCCTCGGCCTTGTAGGCGGGGGCGGGTCGATCCTCGCAGTTCCGCTCCTGATTTATGTCGTCGGCGTCGGATCACCACACGCCGCGATAGGAACAGCCGCCGTCGCCGTGACGGTCAATGCTCTCGCCAGCCTAATCGGCCATGCCCGCGCCGGTCGGGTGAAATGGCGGTGTGCCGGCGTGTTTGCGGTGTCAGGGATGATCGGTGCGGCGCTGGGTGCCGAGCTGGGCAAGGCTTTCGACGGCAAACGGCTACTCGTCCTGTTCGGGCTGCTGATGATCGGCGTCGGGCTGTCGATGTTGCACAAGCGTCGCACGGAGGAGGCGCCTGATGTGCGGCTGACCCGTAACAGCGCGGCAACGCTGCTGCCGCGTCTGGTTCCAATCGGGCTGGGCGTCGGGCTTGCCGCCGGCTTCTTCGGGATCGGGGGCGGGTTCCTGATCGTGCCTGGGCTGATCCTTGCAACCGCGATGCCGCTGCCCTTCGCGATCGGCACGTCGCTGGTCGTCGTCAGCGCGCTGGGGTTGATCACCGCCTCGTCCTACGCCCTATCGGGGCTGGTCGACTGGAGCGTGACCGCGATGCTGGTCGCGGGCGGCGTCGGTGGAACGATCGGCGGCATTGCATTGGGCAAGGTTCTCGGCACCCGAAAGGGGCTGCTCGAACGTGGCTTTGCCGCCGCCGTGATTGCAGTAGGAACCTACGCCACGGCATCGTTGCTCTGAACCTGAGCGGCTTCAGCCGACTGCTATCGACGCCCTCGCGCCAACAGCTTTTCACCATCGGGCCTGATCTCGCCCTTCGGCGTAACGTCCGCTGCCACAGGCGCCCGAACAGCAACGGGCCGCCAATCCTGCGGGCTGCGATCCGGCCTGCATCGATATCGGACAGAATGATGCTGCGCTCTGCGTGACGTGCGATCGAGGCGGCCAGCCTGTCGAGTTCGCCACTCGCGGCCAGCACATCCTTGCGGCCCAGAGCCTTGATCGTGCGCTGGCGGACAGTTTTGCCCTCGCGCACGCTCTCGACCAGGTGAAGATAGCGGTGGCCGCGCGCGACTCGTTCGACGACATACATGGCCAGGTTGTTACTGCCCGGACCCGTAAAGATAAACCAGACCGCCAGTCACACGGAAAATGTTGTTAGCGCACCCGGTTTTGGCGCCAAATCCACTCCCAGCAATATTAGATACTTACGATCTCGCGTTCCCTGCGTGTTCCGCTAGCACTGTTCAAGTTGGGCCTTGGTGGACACATCCTTCACACCAAGGCACTCCGAACAGGTGCGCGGAATCTCGCGCTTACACCTGGTTGGCGGCGTTGCGACGGCCGACATGATGGCAACCGCCATACAGCGTACCTGATTGGTGCGATTACCGGATTGGTATTTTAATCGGATTGATCGTCAAAGTCAGGCGAGCAGGGCGAGAATGGTTTCCGAGTGATGCGGCTCGGTATCATTTGATTTTGAGGCACGCCCAAATGCGCAGCGATTACGTATAGGCCAAATGCCTGGATAGCCCGTGAAGGAAAAGATCAGGTTGGCAATCGTGTAGAGCCAGCCAAACACTCCTTCACAGTGCTCCAACAACCGGTCGCGCCAGCACTATCATGCTGAACGGTTCGAGGGTTCGGCGTCTGATTGGATGGCGCCGAGGACGCCGGTTATATTCCAATTCGAGATCATGTTGGCAATCTGCCCTGCCGGCATCGGCCTGCCAAAGAGAAACCCCTGGCCAATATCGCACTGCATGCGCGTCAGATATGCCGCCTGGGTCGGCGTTTCGATCCCCTCCCCAACGGTCTTGATGTCAAGGTTTCGTGCAAGGTCTATGACCGCGCGGACGATGGTGGCGTCTTCCCGCTCTGTCTCATCCAGGCGGGAGATAAAGGACCGATCAATCTTCAATGTATCAACGGGGAACTGCTGGAGGTGCGTAAGCGATGCGTAGCCCGTTCCGAAATCGTCCAGAGCGATCGTGACGCCTGCCTCGGACAAAGTTTCCAGCGCAGTGCTTACCGTATCCGCAAGCTGGCCCATGAAGACAGTTTCAGTGACCTCGAGTTCGAGCACCGAAGGCGGTAGCCCAGCGCGATGCAGCCGCCCCAATATGCGATCGGCAAAGTCGCCGCGCTGAAAATCCGCGGCCGAACCGTTGACGGCGATGCGACCAACCTCGGTTCCGCTGTCCCGCCAATAGAGCAGGTCGGCGATCACCCCCTCCATCATTCGATCGGTCAGTTTCGTCGAAATATCGGGATCACTAAGTGCAGCGCCAATCGCCGCCGGAGAGCGCAACCCCGTCGCGTGATGCCAGCGCAGCAGGGCTTCGAAACCGACGCATTCCCCAGTCCGCAGGCATACCTTGGGCTGGTAGAAGGGAACTATACGGTCGTTGAGCAACGCTTCCCGGGCATCGTAGAGCATCTGGGTTTCGCGCTCGGCGGAAGCCCGCAAATCGCTCTGGAAGCATCGAATTCGGCCGGGCCCCTCCTTCTTTGCCGCGTAAAGCGCCAGATCCGCGCTCTTATGGAGGTCTTCGGGATTCTGGCCATCGCGGAATGCCACGGCTGAACCCGCGCTCAAACTGACGTCGAGTTGGCGGCCCTGGAAGATGACGGGTTTGGATGCTTCGGCGAGAAGCGCCTTAATCGCCCCGATCTCCACTGCATGATCGCCTGGTCCAGGCAGGATAACGGCGAATTCATCGCCGCCGAGACGCGCTACCGTCGCAGACGCCGGGGCACTTGCCACGAGGCGCGCCGCGATTTCCTGAAGAAGCGTATCCCCAGCATCATGGCCCAGGTTGTCATTCGTCGACTTGAACCGATCCACGTCCAGAACCACGAGCTGTACCCGGGTGTCGTCTGCGCGTGCATTTCGAAGGGCCGCGTCAAGGCGCTCACTGAACAGAGCACGATTCGGCAAATCGGTGAGTGAATCGTAGTGCGCCGCCCAGCGCAGCTTATCCTCGTATTGTCTCTGGCTGGTCACGTCCTGAAGCGATCCGATCAGTCGGGTCGGTTGCCCGCCGGCATCGCGCACGACATGGCTCCTGGCCACCAGATAAAGATAAGACCCATCGGCTGCCCGGAAGCGAAACTCCTGCGTCCATTGGACGATGCCGGGGTCACGGATTTGCTCGAAATGAGCCAGCACCTGCCCACGATCATCGGGATGAATCCGTTCGATCCACCAGTTGCGTGAAGTCTCTGTTTGAGTCTCCGGATAGCCAAGGACCGTTGCTGCCGCGCCGCTCCACTCGATGGTGTCACGGGTCAGCGAGACATCCCATATGACGTCGTTGGTAGCCAACGAAGCAAGCCGATAGCGCTCCTCGCTGGACTGCAACGCCTGTTCGGCGATAACCTGATCATCGATATCTTCCAGGTTGCCGTACCAAGCCAGCACATTATCTTGAGCACCAAGGCGTGGGAGGGCCCGGGCACGGAACCAACGAAATCCGCCGACAACGGATTTCAAGCGGTAGCGGACATCTACTTGTCGGTTGATCCCGGCCGCTGCCAGGGCGCCCTTCCATGCCTCGAGAACATGCAGCAGGTCGTCGGGATGAACCGCCGCCGTCCAGCCCCAATTCAGCGCCTCTTGCGTACTTGTCCCGGTGAGGATGGTCCACCGGGGGCTGACCTCGACCACCGCCCCGGTCTCATTCGTAATCCACGGGATTTGCGGATTCAGCTCGACCGAGTGGCGATAGTGTTCCTGACTGGACTGCAATGCTTCTATCAAAGTGGCCATTTCCGCCCCCGAACGGAGCGAATCCTGGAACGCTGCATGGCCTTTTGCCAGCGACCGAAGGATCACGCCGGCAGCGATAGAGAACGCCAGTCCGATGCCCGTATGATACGAATCCCCTGACGTTAACAGCCTTGCGGTAACCGGAAGAGCACCAAAGAGTATCACGAGCCATCCGGCGATCGGAAGCGCGTGGAGACAATAGCAGCAGCTGATCGAACCGATGAACACGTAGAGGGCAACGGCCGACGTATGGATCGGATCGGCCTCGCTCATCAGCAAGTATCCCCACCACCCGAATGCTGCACTGATGAGAACGGACGCCGCAACCGTCCCGAGCAAGTGGCGTCGGATTTTTGATAGGGGTGGTATACTCCGTTTGCGGCGCGAGAGCCAAAGCAGGGCGCGCACGCCGATCAGGCCGCTCAGAACCATCGGCACCCCTACGCTGTGGGCGTACGGCACCTCCCCATAAGTTGCCCAGGAAAGGAACAGCGCGTTGAAAAACATCAACGCGTACATCAGCGGAACCTGCGTCTGCAGGCTGGCATATTGCGCCTGTTGCGTCGCGTCTGTGCCGCCCAAAACACGACCGATTGGGCTGGATTTCATTTGACGCCCTTCATATCGTACCATTTCGAATGTAGACGGCTCTGCGTTAACAAAAAGTTTGCTGCCGTTGATGGGGCAGAAAGATTGCGGTTGGGGTCCGGGACTTTTGGCCCCCTAGGCCAAGCGCATGTAACCGAATATTAATCATCTTGGGTATAGCTATCAGGACAAGCTCGCTATTCCGAATGCAAGGTATGTCCACCGATTGATCCGGTTTTTTCACCAGGCCCTGTGCACGCCCTGGCACTGCAACGCTGGAAAGAAGGAGTGCTCCTTCCGGCACCGGTGCCCGTTGTGCCATCACGATTATTCTTCGGATAAGATTCCATGAAGCACGGACCGCGCCTCAATGTTGTCGATATGCGGGCGTCGGCTCGTCAGCCGGTCGACTACGCCGTCATCGGTGAAAATCGCCGGCTCGGCGAAGTGCCGCTGCATATCGTGAACATTTCACCGCAGGGCTTCATGATCCAGGGTGCCCCGGAGATTGGACGTGGGGAGCGTCTCCAACTCCGGCTTCCCGTCATCGGAATGATCGAAGGGCACCTCGTATGGTCTCACGAGGATCGCGCTGGCTTCCAGTTCGAACGCCTGATCCGCGTCGATATGTTCGCTAAGCTGGTCGAACAAATCACGTCACCCCGCCCCCCTAGACAGGGCCGCTGAAGTCAAGGCGTGAAAAGTACGCCTTACGACGCCATGCGAAGATAAGTTCGGCCCAAGGGGGTGCGACTACGAGACCGGGGGTGCTCGCATGACTCGCATGGAGATGTCTCGTAGCCGCGTACCGCGCCTAAACCTCGGGATGTTGAATCGCAAGGGGAAGTGACCGGGGTGTTGGCGAAGCAGGAAGACTCTCGAGCCCCGGCAACGGCAATCGCCGCCTGATCGAAAGGTCGCGCAAGGCCCGAACCGGAAAGAGCGAGTGAGAAGGCGACGACCCGAATGGGCAAAAATCGAACAGATCTGGAGTAGGAAAACCAGTTAAAAGTCCTGAGCCACGAGCTGGTGAATCAGATTTGAACCTGCTCCGCGGATCACCATACCGGCCAGCGGCCTCTGGAAATCGCCGCAACCAAAGGCCTGACAGAAGACCCCGCTCGATCACTTGCCAACCGGATCAGAAACTTCTTGCATCACGGGCGGCAACCACAGAAATCTTAGACCTGTCACTTTGTGGGCAGGAGTGATCCACGTCTTGCTAGCAGGGCGATATGCTCGTTATCAGGGCGTGATGACTGCCGCCGTTTCCTCCGCCCCTGCCACCGGCCACGCATCCGGTCGGACAAAATCCCTGACGTCGAAGGGGCAGCGCACTCGTTCGGTAATCCTCGACGCAGCCGAGCGCCAGTTCGCCGAACGCGGGTTCGATGGCGTTTCGCTGCGTCAGATCATGGAAGAGGCTGGCGTCCAGATGGGACAAGTCCAGTACTACTTCCCGGCCAAGGAAGACGTAATCGTCTCGGTCCTCGAACGCCGTCTCTCGGAAGTGACGGCAGCCTATCGTGCCTCGGTGGAGAACCTAGAGGCGCGCGCGAAATTGGAACCCATCGGGCTGCGCGCGGTGATCGCGGCGGTCCTGCTAGTGTCGCGCACCTGGCTGGCTTCCGACGATGCCAGTCGGCACCGCTACCTTAGGATGCTGGGCCTTGCGACGATGAGCTTCAACCAGCCGGATTATGTGCGCAGTCATGGGCAGGCTTTCCGCCCCCTTAACGAGCGCGTCATCGCCATGCTGCTGCGGCTGTTTCCGGAGCAGGCGCTCGGCCGCGTGCTTTCGGCCTACCATCTGATCGAGGCCAATCTCCTGTCGGTCTACGTCAACCTAGACGCCCTCTTCGCCCGGCGCGGCGAGGAGCGCAGCGAAGCGGCCGTCCATCGCTATTACGACGAACTGGAAGGGTTCCTCTACGGCGGCTGCCTGGAACTCCTGGGCGACGGCCGTAGGTCAGCCTAGCCATTTCGGCAGTGTCCTCCCCCACAAAATAGTGCGACCGCACTAAATACGAAGCCGGGACGAGTTTCGCACGAGCGGCACCGTTGATCCGGATCATATCGAGGGAGAGGATTATGAGTGGAAATCGCCCAGGCGCGCGGGCCGTTTTCCTTGCGTCCGCATCGTTTGCCATCCTGGCGGCGTCCGGGGCCAACGCCCAGGAAAAGCCCATGGATCAGTCAGGCGACAGCGGCGGTATCGAGGAGATCGTAGTCACGGCGCAGAAGACCTCGGAAAGCCTTCAGCGGGTGCCAATCGCCGTGACTGCGGTAAGCGGCGTCGCTCTCGAGCGGGCGCAGATCAAGGACATTCAGGGGCTCGCCAATTCGATCCCCAACGTCCAGATCAATTCGTTCTCGAACTCGCCGGATTCGGCAGTGTTCACCATTCGCGGCGTCGGCGTGAACGATGCCGATCCCTATGTCGGCACGACGGTCTCGGTGGTGGTCGACGGCGTTCCCGTCGGCGTCAACACTGGCGCGCTGCTGTCGCTCTTCGACATCGAGCGGGTGGAAATCCTGCGCGGCCCGCAAGGAACCCTGTTCGGCGCCAACACCACAGGCGGCGTGGTCAACGTGGTGACCAAGCAGCCCACCGGCAAGTTCGGCGGCGAGGTGCAGGTCGTCTACGGCAACTATAACCGACTGGATGTCAACGCCGCGCTCAACTTCCCGATCACGGAAGGGCTGGCAGGCAAGATCAGCGTGCTGCATACCGGTTCGGACGGTTTCTTCCGGGCCTATTCCGACGGACACCGCCTCGGCAAGCGGGACATGACCTCGCTGCGCGGCTATCTAAAGTACACGGCGGGCGACTATGACGCCACGCTGATCGGCGAATACGATCGCACTCGAAACGGTTCCCAGACCGGCGTGATGATCGCGGGGCCGGGCGAACTGTTCTACGATCTGGTGGAGACCGGTTCCGGCTTCAACTTCCGCCGCGGGCAGAGCAACGACCAGCCCGACTATAACAACCGCGACACTTACAGCGTCACCCTGACCCAGAACCTGACGACCGGCATCGGCGATCTCGTCTCGATCAGCAGCTATCGCAAGTACGACAACGACCTGTACAGCGACGACGATGCGCAGACCGCCGTGCTGCTGCAGACCCACCGCGTTTCCGACCAGCGTCAATTCTCGCAGGAACTGCGGCTGCACGCGGACCTGACGGATTCGATCAAGATGATCGTCGGCGGGTTCTACTTCGATCAGGAGTACGACCTGCGGCAGAGCACCAAGCTTGACGGCTTCCTGCAGGGACTGGGACAGCCGCAGCGCCAGCACCAGAAGAACTGGTCGATCTCCGGTTTCGCGCAGCTCTACGCCCAGTTGACTGACACCCTGCGCCTCCAGGGCGGCATCCGCTACTCGCACGAGAAGACGACGGCGCTTTCGTCCACCGCCAACAGCTTCACCACCACGCCGGGCGGCTTCGCCTCATTCGACGACCCGATCATCCCCGGCAGCCTGATCGTGGCGACCGGATCGAAGGCCTGGAACAACGTGGGCTACAAGATCGGGCTGGACTGGCAGGCCACGGATACGGTGCTGGCTTACGGCTACTATGCGCGCGGCTTCAAGTCGGGCGGCTTCACCGGGCGCATCGCGGTGGCACAGGACATCGGGCCGTTCGACCCCGAGCATCTCGACACCTTCGAGGCCGGCATCAAGGCGGACCTGTTCGACCGGCATCTGCGCCTGAACCTTGCGGCGTTCTACAACGACTACAAGGACATGCAGGTCACCCAGAACCTGACTTATCTTGATGGCAAGAACTCCGCCGCGATCCGCAATGCCGGCGGCGCCAAAACCAAGGGCTTCGAGCTGGAGGCCACCGTCATGCCGGTGGAGGGCGTGACGCTGAACGGTGCGATCGCCTATCTCGACGCCTACTACACCAAGTACGACACCTTCGTGCTCGATGGCGCGGGCAATACGGTGCCGGTGAGCTATGCCGGAAACCGGCTGATGAACGCGCCGAAATGGAATGCTTCGGCAGGTATCACCGTCTCCCGGCCGCTGGGCGGCGGCGAGGTCACTGCGACGGGGCAGTACACATACACCGGCAGCAAATACACGGCGTTCACGGATCGACCCACCGAACTGGTCACGCCAGTGAATCTCGTGAATGCCACGGTGTCATGGTCGCCGGAAAGCGAGCAGTGGTCGATCGGTATCTGGGGCCGCAACCTCTTCAACGAAAAATACTACGGCCAGAAACTGACCCTCTTGGGCATCGGCACGCTCGCTTCGCTCGGAAACCCGCGCGAGTACGGTTTGGACTTCAAGGTGCGCTGGTAAAGGCGCCGGGGCCGACTGCACGCATCCCCCGATCCCTATTGGCGGTCGACCCTTTCAACATTTTTGACAAATGAGGATGACGAACATGACTGCAATGCCGATGGAAGTTCGCACCGCCCTCCAGGATCTGATGACCGCCTATTGCTATGCGGTCGACAAGCTGGACGACATCGACGAACTGCTCGACCTCTTCACCGAAGACGCGATGCTCGATTTCAGCCGCATCGGCCTGCCGCTGATGTCCGGACGCGCAGAGATTCGGGGTTTTTTCGACGGCGTCTTCGCCGACATGACCCATCACGCGCACTATATCTCCAACTTCCGCCCCGTGGCCTGGGACGGCACGACCGGGGCGATGACCGCTTACGTCACCGGGCTCGGCCGCTCGAAGGACGGCAACACCGTGGACGTGAAGGTCCAGTACACCTTCGAGGCGGCCGCGCAGCCGGACGGCACCTGGAAGTGCCATCACTATTCGATGTTCGCGATGATGCCGCTGCCGGGGTCGCTTGCCGAGATCCACGGTGAGCGCTGAGCACAACCGAACCCTTCACTCAATCTGCGAGAGGTACCATGGCCACCACCGCTGAAAGCCGCCCTGCCTATCCTACCCACCCCGACGCGCGCCCCCCCGCCGCGCGCGGCGATGCCATTACCGGCGACCGGTACTGGTCGAAGGAGTTCGCCGAGCGCGAATGGGAGCACATGTGGAAGAAGGTCTGGCACCTTGGCGGGCGCCTCTCGCAGTTCGAGGAAGCGGGCGACTTCGTCATCCATGAGTTCAAGCATGAATCGGTCATGATGGTGCGGCAGGAAGACGGTGCCATCCGCGCCTTCTTCAACGTGTGCATGCACCGCGGCAATCGTCTCGTGAACGTGTCCGAAGGCGGCGTGAACGGCAGCTTCGCGTGCCCCTATCATGGCTGGAAGTGGGGCATTGACGGCAAGCTGGACTGGGTACAGGACCCGGAGGATTTTGCGCAGGGCGATCCTTGCGGCAAGCTCAGGCTCAAGGAACTGCGCTGCGAGACGTGGGGCGGGTTCGTGTTCTGGACCTTCGATCCTCAGGCGAAGCCGCTACTCGAATATCTCGACCCCATTCCCACGCTGTTCGCCAATCGCGACCTTGAGAACTACACCCGAGTGGTGTGGCGCACGCTGCGGGTGAACACCAACTGGAAGTTCGCATCGGACAATTTCAACGAGGCTTACCACATCCCGGTCGTTCATCCGCAGTTCCAGCCGATGATAGATGACCACTACTCCACCTCGATCTTCGAGATGTACCCCAACGGGCACAACCGCATGATCGAGAAGTTGCAGCCGTCCAGCCGCTATCCGGACGCCCAGCAGGTCAAGCCGTTGTGGGCGCAGGTCTTGCGCGAGTGGGACCTCGATCCGGCCGACTTCGAGGGTCGCGCCCAAGAAGGTCGCGTGGCTCTCCAGCAAGCCCGCCGCGCGCTTGGGCCGGCACGCGGATATGGCTATTTCGATGCGCTGACGGACGATGAACTGACCGACCAGATGCATCATACCTGCTTCCCGAACCTGACGCTGACCGCAACGGTCGAGGGTCTCCATGTCTTCAGGACCGAGCCCGACGCGAATGATCCGAACTGGTCGACTTTCGATTACTGGTATCTCGTGCCCAAGGTGGGGGGAGAAAACGAAGCGGCAACGCTTTACGGCATGCGGCCCGTCGTCGAGGCCGAGCAGGAATCCGGCGACTTTGGCGAGTATCGCACGACCATCGCCCAGGGTGACTTCCTCGAACAGGACCTCTCGCTTGCGGTTACACAGCAGAAGGGCCTGCGGTCGATGGCGTTCGAGGACTGCTATCTCGCCGGGCAGGAAATGCGGTTGCGGCGCTTTCACGAAGTGATCAACGACTATTTGGAGGGCCGGCGCTGAGCGCCGTCCCTGAATGGGAGAATACTGACATGGGGCGAGTAGCAGGGAAGGTAGCACTGATCACCGGCGGCGCGTCGGGGCTGGGGCTGGAAGACGCCCGATTCCTTGCGCGCGAAGGCGGGAGGGTGGTGATCACCGACGTGCAGGACGAACAGGGGGAGAAGCTTGCCGCGGAAATCCCGGGCGCGCTCTACCTCAACCACGACGTGCGCGACGAGCAGAGGTGGCATGAGGTCGTCGAGCGGACGGTGGAGCACTTCGGCCGGCTCGACGTGCTGATCAACAACGCGGGCCTCGTGCGCTTTGCCTCGGTAGAGGACTTGTCCTACGCCGACTACAAGCTGCAGGTGGAAGTGATGCTGGACGGCACGTTCCTTGGCTGCAGGGCGGCGCTCCCCGCCATCGCGCGGAGCGGTGGGGGCTCCATCGTCAACATGGCCTCGATCGGCGGGATGAAGGGCATTTCCACCATCCCTGCTTATGCCGCCGCCAAGGGCGGCATCATCTCCATGACCCGCTCGATCGCGGTGCACTGCCAGGAACAGGGCTATCGCATCCGCTGCAACTCGATCGCGCCGGGCGGCATTTCCACGCCCATGACCACGCAGGCGGTGGCCGCCCTCGATGCCGACGATCCCGGCCTCAAGCAGAACCGGGACTTCGGCATGGGGGTACCGGCGGACGTCGCGAACCTTGTCCTGTTCCTTGCGTCCGATGAATCGCGCCACATCACCGGCACCAACATGGTCATCGACAACGGCGAAACCATCAACTGACGTGTAGAGGACAATGAGGATGACAGCCGAAGACATGATCGATTTCGTCGACCGCCTCTATGCCGCCACGGGGGCGGGAGACTGGGAGACTGCGTCGGATATGCTGACCGACGACTTCGTCGCGCGCGAGGCGGATGGACTGCCGATGGCGGGGGAATATCGCGGCAGGGACGGGCTTCGTGCGCTCTACGGCCGTGTCATGGGCCTGTGCGACGTCGTGGCCCTGGATCGAGTGGAGACGACCGCCGGCAAGGACCACGCCGTGACGATCCTCTCGCTACGCTTTGCCGACCCAGCCCTTGCCCCTGCGGAGATCTGCGAGATGTTCCGCTTCCGTGATGGCAAGTGCTGCGAGATCAAGCCGTTCTATTTTGATCCCGCATCGTTCATCGCCGCAGCAGATGTGAAGGCCGCATCGGCTTGATCATTCTGCGAGGCGCTGTGCCGATGGGAAACGTGTGAGTGTCGACAAGACAACCGCAGGGCCGTTCCCTGCGTCGAGGGATGCCCGAAGGATGGCCATGAGCAACACCAACTTCATTGTCGTAGGCAGCGGCGCAGCCGGTCTCGTCGGTGCGATCACGGCGCATCGCGCTGGATTGCGTCCTGTCATCATCGAAAAGGCCGACCTCTGGGGCGGCACCACTGCCATCTCGGGAGGCGTGCTGTGGGTGCCGAACAATCACCTCATGACGGCCGGCAAAGACGATACACCCGAGGCGGCATGGCAATACGTTCTTTCGCTGATCGGCGAGGACGCCGACGATCGCGCAATCCAGAAGGCCGAGGCGTTCCTCGCGCATGTCGCGCCGATGGCCGAATTTCTCGCCAAAGAGGGGGTGGCATGGAAAGTTAACAGGGACCATCCGGACTATTATCCGGGCGTTCCGGGAAGTAGTCGCGGCAGGACGCTGGAATCCGAGGTCGTCGACGGCAAAGCGCTTGGCCGTCTTTTCGATACCATGCGCACCCATGACCTCGACATGCCCGCCATCGACAGCGAAGGGCTGGCAAGCCTGACGCGCGCGTGGCGCGGACCGGGCCTGCTGCTGAACGCTGCACGAGTGGCGCTGTCGCATAAGGTGAGCACCCTGCGCGGCCGCAAGCCGCTCGGTCTCGGACGGGCGCTGGTGGCTTCGCTCATGCGCATTGTGGACCGGCTCGGCATCCCCGTACGAATGTCGACTGGACTGGTCGATCTCGTGGTGGAGAACGGCGCCGTGGTCGCTGTGATCGTCGAGCAGGCGGGCGCGCGCAGCCGGATGGAGGCACCTGCCGGGGTCCTTCTCGCAGCCGGTGGTTTTTCGCGCAATGCCAAGCTGCGCAAGGAACTGCAGGGGGTGGAGCGAAGCTGGCCGAACGCGATTCCCGAAGATCAGGGCGATGCTCTGCAGGCGGCCCGAGCGCTTGGCGCCGCCACCGAACTGCTGGACGGTCGCTGGTGGATGCCCTCCATCCAGGTATCTCCCGAGCAGATGGGCCTTGCACTTGGTCTGCGAGCGCTGCCGGGGAGCATGATCGTCGATGCTCGGGGACGGCGATACATGAATGAGGCCGCCAATTACATGACCGTTGGACGCACGATGTTCGACCACGGCGCGGCCGATGAAAGCCACTGGCTCGTCATGGATGACCGTTTCCTGCGCCGCTATATTTTCGCCGAACTTTCGCGCAAGGTGGTCCGCAAGCGAATGATGGATCACGGATTCCTGTTCCGTGCCGAC
>Ga0308165_1000782_pt1 | contig 50711 bp, 49 predicted proteins | sample PhyWR2_FD_201032 | JGI IMG/M metagenome (GOLD analysis project Ga0308165, IMG submission 201032) | Phyllosphere microbial communities from UC Gill Tract Community Farm, Albany, California, United States - DLSLW.R2 | ecosystem: Host-associated > Plants > Phyllosphere > Unclassified | place: USA... | reverse complement strand
AGGCGCTAATAGACGTTTATATTGCGCCTCACTTAGGAAGCGTGGCCGAGCGGTTGAAGGCACCGGTCTTGAAAACCGGCGACCCGAAAGGGTTCTAGAGTTCGAATCTCTACGCTTCCGCCAAATACGAAAAACCCCTCGATAGCAATATCGAGGGGTTTTTTCATTTACGGATATGACAAGTTTGCGGCTCGTAACATCGAGGGGATCGCGTCTGCTACGGCTCTTTTCGGGTGAAGAAAATCGTGACGGTCCCCACGGTGACGCCGAACTTTTTCATCTCTGTTCTGTTCAAGAGATGCGTGCCATCCTGCAAATACAGCCAGTCGTCGAAGTGCAGCAGCCAGGTACTTCCGTTGGCTTTGACATTCATGCTGTAGCGCCAGTTAAAGGCGTTACCCGCTGCCTGACCTGTCGCCACGCCTTCAATATCGCCCGCAGTCCCTTCGTAACGATCGGCGCTAACCCGACGAATGTGCCATACCCGCTGCTGTTTCTCGCCATCGTCATACACGAATTGTTCATTCAGCGTCAGCGTATCGCCAATGACATCGCCGGAAATTTCAACGTGAAAGCGACGCAACTGCTTGCCGCTGCGGTCCTGCACCATGCCCCACGCCTCGGTTTTCCCCTGGAAATAGCGGAAGATATCGAGCGTCGGCTGTTGGTTCCGATAATCGCTAATGTCTGCGCTACAACCTGCCAGCATCATCAGCAGGAATACGCTCAGTGCCAGAATGCGTTTCATTTTTCACCTCCGATCAACTGCTGACGCAGTGCGGGATATTGCGTATGAGGGTCGAGCCAGATGGCCAGAAATTGTCTGCTAAAGGCTTCAGCCTGGCGAGGGCCGAGGGGAGTAAAGGTCTTTTGCGCCGCCGAGGCGCGATACCAGAACTGTCCCTGCTTATCGTTGAACACAAACGCCAGTTGGGTCCCCGGCACAACGTCGGGCCACTGTGAATGCAGCATACGGAGCCAGGCTTCACTCTGCGGTTCGCTGTCCAGAACGCCCAACGCCTGCCACTGCTCACGCGTGGCTTCGACGAGGTCGTCGCGACTGATGTCGCGTTTATAGGTAATGATCAGCGCCTGATTTTGCTCCGGCCCGCTATACCGTCCATCCGGTGTGCGCAGTTGGGAGGTATAAACTGAAAACGGTCCCCAGGTGAGCGTTGCATCACCCACTTTGCGCCAGTTCAACCAGTCGGCGGCATGGGTCACAGGCGTCATGATGACCAGCAACAGCAGACCCATTAAAACGGATCGCATGGTCGTCTCCCCATCAGGATGTGGAAAAACAGCATCAGGACCAGCCACCCCAGCGCCATCCAACTGACGACGATAAAGGCCGGTTCCAGGAACGTCATCGCCCCTAACCGTTCGCCAATGATGTACGCCAGCGGGCCACCCAGAGTCCCCATTAGCGTCAGTATCCAGCCCGGTAGCGTGGTGGTGCAGGTCATCCCGGTCCAGACGGTGGCGAACATCAGCCACAGCGCCAGCATCCACAGGGGTAACAGTGCCTCGCCGTGAAAATCGATAAGCCCAGTTAACGCCCAAAGCGTATCCAGACCGCTGCCCGCCGCAGCCAGCAGAAGGGCATAAAGCCGATGCGCAGGTGACAACATCAGGCAGGCCAAAATCGCCAGAGCGAGCCACAGAAACAGCCCGCGCTCACGAAACACCACCACCAGCGTCCAGTAAAGATCAAACGCGATCGCCATCAGGAACACCTGCACATGGCGGTTCATACGCGTTCCGCAGTCAATTGCACCACGCTGATGGTGCGCGCATTAAATCCAGCTTCGCAGTAGGCGAAATAGTAAAGCCACATGCGGCGAAAGCGTTCGTCAAAGCCTAACTTCTCAATATCCTGCCAGGCATGGAGAAAACGCTGTCGCCAGTGGGCCAGCGTGCGGGCGTAATCGGGGCCCATGTCGAACAGATTACGCACGACAAAATCGGTGTGGCGCGTCATCAGTTCGCTCATCGCCGTGATGCTTGGTAAAAAACCGCCGGGGAAGATATAGCGCTGAATAAAATCGACGCTTTTGCTGTAGTCGCGGTAGCGCTGATCCTGAATGGTGATGGCCTGAATCGCCATTTTTCCGCCCGGACGCAGGCGTGCCTGGCAAGAGCTGAAGAATGCAGGCAAATAGCGTTGACCCACCGCCTCTATCATCTCGACCGACACCAGTTTGTCGAATTCTCCGGTCAGGTCGCGATAATCACACAGCAGAACCTGAACCCGGTCCTGCAAACCCGCGCGAGCGATCCGCTCGGTGGCCCAGGTAAATTGTTCCTGCGATAAGGTGGTGGTCGTGACGCGACAGCCGTAATGCAGCGCGGCGTATTCAGCCATCGCCCCCCAGCCGGTTCCGATTTCCAGCAGATGATCGTTTGAGTTCAGCGACAATTGTTCGCACAGGCGCGCCATTTTGGCCTGCTGGGCGAGGGTCAGATCCTGCTCGTCGGCGGTAAATAATGCGCTGGAGTAGAGCAGTTCCTGGTCGAGAAAGTGCGCATAAAACTGATTGCCGAGGTCGTAATGGGCGGCAATATTTTCTCGCGCCTGATCGCGGTGGTTACGCCGCATCCAGTGGCGAAGGCGCTCCACGGGCTTACCGAGAAGGCGAAAACCGCTTTCCAGGCCTCCCAGGACGCTGCTGTTCAGCGCCAGGATCTGCAACAGCGGCGTGAGGTCATGCGTCTCCCACTCCCCATCCATCCAGGCTTCGGCTGCGGCAAGGCTCCCTCCGGTCAGCAAACGCCAGTAAACGCCCGGGGCAAGGATCTGCACTTCAGCGCGTAACGCGCAAGAGGTGTCGCCAAAATGGAAGGCCTGCGCCCCTTCGCGTACGGTCAGCGACCCGCCGCGGATACCGCTCAACAGACGAAAGAGCAGCCAGCGCGCGAAACGGACGTTGCGCGGAATGTCGGGATCAAGCGCAAAGGCAGGATCGGTCATGAGCGTTCACTCCTGCTAACGGGGTGGGTGTGAAGAGGCACGCGCTTTAGCCATAGTCGCAGCGCTTGCCAGTAAATCGTCATAACAGTTTTCAGGGTCATCAGCGGAATGCGCAACAGCAGGGATCGCAGGGCCGCGCGCGTCAGAGGCTCACGTTTGAGCATCAGCGTGGCGTCAAACACTTTCGATTCCTGATGGTTTTCAATATGCATATGCAGCGTTTTGCCGGGATTGTTAAAGCGCCAGTGGTAGACCATGTCCATCGGGTTAAACGGTGAAACATGAAAGGCTTTTTCGATCGGACGCGTCGTCTGGCCATCCACGGCATAGTAATGACGCTCATTCCACGGCGTATTGCGCACTTCCGCCAGCACCCAACGGAGCGAGTTTGTCGCATCAAAGCAGTAGTAAAAATTGACCGGATTAAAGTGAAACCCGAGATAACGCAGCTGGGTCAGGAGCATCACGCGGCCATTGGGACGTTCGCCGGTCAGGTTTTCAAGACGGTTGAGCGCGTTTTCTTTCAGCGGCGTGCCGAGCGGGTAATCCGCATCGTAGAAGGACGCTGCGGCAAACCGATTGCGGCGGATCCCAATGGAAGGGAGCGCGTCCAGCTCATCCAGATCGATCCAGGCCATAAAAAGGTTATAGCGAAAATGGTGTGCTTTAGGCTGGAGACGGCGATGGCGCAAAATCCCCTGATACAGACAGCTGTTCATCTCACTTTCCCTCCTCGCCAGCTATGCCGTGCACCACATCAAGCGCACTGCGCACGCCATCTTCATGAAACCCGTTGTACCAGTATGCGCCGCAAAACCAGCTTCGCTGGTGGCCGTTAATCTCGTGGCGACGGGCCTGCGCACGCCAGCTTTTCGGATTAAACAGCGGGTGTTCATAGACAAAACGTTTCAAAACATAGCGTTCGTCCACGGCGGTTTCCGGATTGAGGGTGACGCAGAACAAGGGGCTTCCCTCCGACAATCCCTGCAAGATATTCATATTGTAGGTGACGCACGCGCTGGCCTGATCGCGTTCGCTCAGGCGATAGTTCCAGCTTGCCCAGGCGCGTTCGCGTACCGGCAGCCAGCGCGGATCGCTGTGCAAAACCACTTCGTTGCGCTGCCAGCCGATATTGCCCAGCACCTCGCGTTCGGCGGATGTTGGCTCGTCAAGCATCGCCAGCGCCTGTGAGGAATGGCAGGCGAAGATCACCTGGTCAAAGGCATGGCATGATCCCTCCAGTTGAATCTTCACGCCCTTTTCATGGCGGAAAACCTGCTGCACCGGCGCGTTAAGATGCAAGGTCACGCGATCGCCCAGCTGTGTCAGCATGGCGCGGAGATACTCCCGCGAGCCGCCAGGCACCACATACCATTGCGGGCGCTGGGTGATATCCAGCAGACCGTGATGTTCAAAGAAGCGCAAAAACAGCGGCAGCGGAAAACGACGCATCTCCTGAAGAGAGCATGACCAGATGGCGGCTCCCATTGGCAGAATATAATGACGGGCAAAAAACGGGCTAAAGCCGTGCTGTTCCAGGAACGTCTGGAGCGTGGCGTTCTCGTCAACACCGCTCGCCAGCGCCGCTTTAGCCTGACGGTTGAAGCGCGTGATGTCTTTTAACAGCCCCCAGAATCTGGGATTGACCAGGTTGCGGCGCTGGGCAAACAGTGAGGTGAGGGTATGGCCGTTGTACTCCAGACCGCTTTGCGGGTTATGCACCGAGAAGCTCATCTGGGTTTTTTGTCCGCGAATACCCAGCTCGCTGAGCAGGCCGATAAAGCGCGGATAGGTGCGATCGTTGTAGACGATAAACCCGGTATCAATGGCATACGCGCCCTGCGGCGTGGTGACATCGACCGTCGCGGTATGCCCACCCACCGTCGGTTCGGCCTCAAAAATCGTTACTTTGTGATGCCCGGCCAGACGCCAGGCGCAGGTCATTCCGGCGATGCCGCTGCCAATAATCGCAATATTCATGAGCGCACCATTCGGCGCAACAGGGCGCGTTGAAGCACAGCGGGTAGCCCTGCCAGCAGGCGCATAATCAGGCTAAAACCGGCAGGAAACGCGATGTGGTTTTTCCCCTTTGCCAGACCGCGCCGGATCGCCTTCACGGCGCTGTCTACGCTGACCTGGCCGGGCATGGAGAAATCATTTTTACGGGTCAGGGGCGTATCGACAAAGCCCGGTGATACCACCGTGACGGCTATGCCCTTCGGCTCCCAGTCCAGACGCAAACTGTTGGCAAACCACGTCAGTGCAGCTTTCGACGCGCCATAGGCTTCAGCCCGAGGGAAGGGCAGCCAGTGCGCCATCGAGCTGACCAGCACCACGCGGTTGCCCGCCACCAGCTGTGGCTGGATCGCAGCGATGCAGTTCACTGGCCCCAGGAAATTAGTGCTCATGACCCGCTCCACCAGAGCGGCATCCACCACTCCGTTATCCAGATATTCGCATGTTCCCGCGCAGAGGATCACCAGATCGGCATAACAGCCTGCGAGCGCCTGACGGCAGGACGCTTTGTCCGTCATATCAAACAGGCGCACCGTAATGTTCGGGCTGTACTGGTGCAGCGCTTCCAGCCGGGCCGGGTCCCGCCCGCAGGCGATGACGTGACAGCCGTCATCCGCCCAGGATTTTGCCAGCCCGGCCCCAATGCCAGAGCTCGCGCCGGTGATGAGGACAGTCATCATGAGCGCACTCTCCTTTTGACGCCGCGCACCGCCCAGCCCAGCAGGGGAAGATGTTCGTAGATCATCTCCCCGGCATCGTAGTAGTCGCGCTGGCGAATGATCCGATCGTCCTGCACGTCCACCACCGAGCACCCTGGCAGGGTAAGCATTTCCCCCCCGGAAATCCGTGGATGAGACCAGTGCATGGTCCAGGTGACGGCAAAACGATCCGTCACGCAGAGCGGGGCATCAATAACAAAGCGGCAGTGGTCCACATTCGCCAGAAGATGGGTGAAATAACGCTGGATCGCAAACAGCCCCTGATGCTCGCCGAACGGGTCGATCAGTGCTGCATCAGGATGATAAAGCGCCGTCAGCGCCGACGGCGGCTGACTATCCAGCCCGGCGTAGTAGTCCATAAATCGATTGATTACCGACGGCATCGTGCTCATGAGTCTCACCCTGACTGTGAATAACGTGATGTAAGTGCATAATTAAAACTTACACAATTGCTGTTATTTGTCCAAGTTTGGAGTGAGATATATTTTATTATTGATATTTATCAGGTGGTTGTGATTGGTGTTTTGAGGTGGTTTTTTGAAGTTTAACCCGGGCTCGTGCAGCTAAGGCGAGTCTCACCATTAGGCTGGTTCAAACGCTTTATTGAACTTGCGAAATTCGACAAATGCGGAAAATAGATGAGGACGTGGATTTAACGGGCGAACACGAGCCCGTTCATTTTAATCGTGTTGATGAGGGCAGCGACGAAAGGATATTCACCCCGCTATCGTCTTGCTCATATTGAATCCCGTCACCCCAAAACCCATGGTCTCGTAAACGTGGCGGGCACGGGCGTTGTCTCCGGCAACACGCAGTCTGATATGCTCAAAATCCTGTTCCTGCAACATCTGCTCAAACGCCCGCAGCGCCTGTTTGCCCAGACCTTGTCCCTGGCACGCGTTGAAGATATGAAAATCGTAGATAAAGACTGTGCGCGAAGCCATATCCGGTTTGTACCACAGGTAGCCAACATGCTTTTCCGTCTTATCCTGCTGGCGATAAAGACACAGCAAAACGTGTCCAGTTGTGTGCGCGCCATCAGGAAGATCTGCCGCGATTTCCTGCTGTGCTTTTGCAAGGGAATCATCGGCGGAAAGTCGATAGTTTGTGGCAATTTCCTGTGCATAATCTGGAATGAAATAGTCCAGATAGCCTGAAAATTCCTTTTCATGCATAGGGCGGAGCACGATCATGGGGCAATCCTTTTTAGTGCATTTGGCAAATAAACTCCCGCCAAATCTGTAATGAAAGCAGGTGGATAATGTTCAGAGCGTCAGCTTCAGCACCCGAAATAACGTCATCACCATCGCGATGATAGTTATCGCCATCACAATGCTGAGACAGCGCATAACAGCCTGAACCGGCTCGGTTAGCCATAACGTATCCTGTATGAAAACAATAATCCACGCGACGGTAAACTGTCGGCCGAAATAACTCACGGACGGTTTCCCTTGTTGCAGATGACAGCCAAGCCACACGCCAGCCGTCAGCGTCGCAATATAAATGGGTGGGGAGTGATGCATGAGTGGCAACAGGAGTAAACTCAGCAGCGTCGCGGCCAGGCAGCCGGCAAAGCGTTGCTTCATCCGCTGCTGAATCTGCGCCTGCAGGGTCTGAGTCGAGGGCGGCAGAACATAGAGGGCCAGCACCGAAACCATCGCCTGCCAGAATCCCGTCATATGGAAAACCAGCAGAACCGGCGTGACCAGCAATAACGTGATACCGGCTTGTAGGGGTAACAGCAATTGTTGTGGTGGCTGAAGCTCATTTTGATGGGGCGTTGCAGTCTTTGCGCGACGATTCACAGGATAAAAAATCAAACTGACACAAATACATACCGCACAACCTAACACCACTTCTTTGAGGCGATCGGACGTAAAACTCAAGAGATGATGAAAGTCGCTGGTCGTCTGAGCTTCGGCCATCACCATCATAGATGTCACCGCGCCGAGTACCCAGGAATACGACCACGTTGAGACTTCTGCTCGCCATACCGCCACGCTACCGATGGCGGCGCAAAACAGAACCAGAAAAACGGCATTGTGGGTAAGAAAGGGGGCTAACACGAGGGCCAAACCGCCGCCGATCGCGGTTCCTGAAATGCGGTGAAAAGCCCGAATCGTTGATGTCTTCACGCAGGTGTTCATGACGGCAAAGCTGCTCAGCGCGGCCCATCCAGGGTAATCAAGTCCCAGGCGATCGGACAAGTACACCGACAGCAGCAGCGCGATAATAACCTGAATCGAGAAGACTTCTTTCAGCAGGATGGTGCGTCCGCGACGTAATCCTGCTTTGAGATAAGTAGTCATTAACTGAATGCTTATGTTCACGATATGACACCTTCTTGTGGATGCTCGCCGTTCGGGTAACTCACATTGTATAAATAACATTGAATAGTCGACCGCGCCTTTACGCCTGCCATTCACCGCAATCGCGGTTAAGCCTCTGTCCCATATGAAGTCATTCACTCAGCGCAATTCCTGACGATCGCAGGCGAAACCACTATAGCGAGAAGCAAGGCACACAAGCTGTGATACGACAGGATTATCGCAACGTCACGCGACGCCTATACCTCCTTTTTCTCGGCAATTCACAATTGATAATGAGAATGATCTTGATAATCATTTTCATCAATGACTATAATCCGGCCAAAATTTGCAGCGTAAAATAAGCGCTCAAACGTTAACGGAAACTTATGTTAAATATGGATGATTTCTTAAAACCACTGCTTCTTAGCAGCGTGTTGATGATCGCGGCATGCCACAGTCCACCGAAGGACACGCCTGCTCAAAACTCTGTGGCGATTGAGTGTTTATGCATCAAAGACACGGCGAGCGGTGCGCAGATAACGCCTGCCCAGCTCATCGCTAAACTCTCCGGCGCGCCTATTGTGATCGTCGGTGAAGAGCACACCAATGTGCGTCATCATCAAATTGAACACTGGCTGCTGCAAAATCTGAACCAGACCCGCGCGCAGGGAAGTGTGCTGATGGAGATGATCGATAGCGATCAGCAGACTGCCGTCAGCCGCTTAAAAGCGGAAAGCCTGGCCGGAGCAACCATCAGTCCGACCCGCGCGGCGGAAGCCATGCGCTGGAAAAGTGGCTGGCCGTGGGAGCTTTACCGTGATGTGGTCATGACCGCGCTGAAAGGGCCTTACCCGCTGCTGGCAGCAAATATCACCCGCAGTCAGGTCACTGAACTGTATAACAATCCTGATTTCCCGAGCGGAGCTTTATCGTCTCGTCCGCAGGTCCGCGAAGCCTTATCTGCCATTATTTACCTGATGCATGACGGCCAAATCAGCGGTGATCAGGTCAAAGCCATGGTGGCCATCCAGCAGCATCGCGACCGGTTTATGGCTGAGCAAATCCGCAACGCGCCGCGCCCTGCGCTGTTGATTGCGGGCGGCTATCACGCGTCAAAAGATATCGGGGTGCCGTTGCACCTGGCGGATCTGAATGTCGAAAAACCCGTCGTCGTCATGCTCACCACCGAGGGAACAACGCTGACCGCTAAACAGGCGGATTACGTCTGGTCAGTGCCAGTAGAAAAAGCGCCTTAATATGAATGCACAACTCGTCATGCCTCGCACGCCCTGGATGAGGAGCGCTGCCGCCAGCGTGGTTTTCCATGTGGTGTTAGTCCTGCCTTTTGTCCTTCATTTTGCGCAAGAGCAGCCCGTAGCAACGCCTGCTGCACTGATGGTGGAATACTCGCCAGAGTTTGAAGTCTCCATTGTCAGACCCGATCTGCCGCCCGGCGTCAGTCAGCAGCGTAAAGTGGAGGCGATGACGGAGGAAGAGCGCAGGCCAGAAAAAGAGATGCCAAAGCTGCTGGTGCATGAAGAGGCTGAACTCAAAATTGCCGCCGCCAAGCCCGAACCGAAAGCCAAAAAGAAAACGGAAACGAAGAAAAAAAGCCAGCGCGAGCAGAAAGAAGAGAAAGGCAATTCAACGACCACCAGTCTGGCCGCACCGCCGGTGCAGACGGTACAGACTCAGCGTAACGCCGCGCCGTTAGATACGGACTCTTCCCGGATCAGCACAAGCGAAATCAGCTGGGAATCGCTGGTGAAAGGCAAGATCAACAAAATGCGTAACTATCCTGAAGATGCCAGACGCCGCAAGCGCACCGGGACGGCCGTGATTGCTTTTAGTGTGGATGCGCGTGGCGAAATACTCAGTACCCAATTGGTCACGTCATCCGGCACGCTTTCGCTGGATAGAGCGGCATTAAATGCGCTAATCAGTGCGCGACCGTTACCGCCTCCGCCAAAAGAACTGGTTAAAAATGGCGTACAAAAAGTGACGCTTCCGGTTGAATTTGGCTTATTAGAAATTTAGAAAACTATTTTCTATTCTCAGGCTTATTATTTTTCCTGAAATATAAACATTGCATTAGATATTATTCATTAATGGCTGGATAAGAGCGGGGCGGTATATTGCACCCGCTCAACCACATTAATGACATGAATTTATTATGGGTACTTTACCGTCGTCCTGATGAATAAGGGCGATGCGTTAGGCTATTCATTTTTTGCGCTAAATATAATTAAACTCAGGACTTGATTATGAAAAAACCTCAAATGGTCAAGGGGCTTTTGACCGGGCTTCTTATTGTACACAGCCACGCCTATGCGGCAGAAAAAGAGGGCGAATCCGTCTTTTCTCCGCTAACGATTATCGACAACTCTCTGGATGATAAAAATCAGGTGGGCTCCTCGGATGAAACTTATACCCGTCCGGGCGCGTACAGCTCACGGACGCTCAATAAGAATTTGCAGAGTCTGGATGCCTCGCTGCGCAGCATGGCAGGTACTTATACTCAAATCGATCCGCTGCAGGGTTCGATAAGCGTCAATATCCGTGGGATGAACGGCCTTGGGCGCGTCAACACTATGGTTGATGGCGTCACGCAGACTTATTTCGGCATGGCTCCGGCAAACTATCACGGCGGCTCTAACACCGCTGCGGGCGTTCCGCTTGATCCCAATTTCCTCGCAGAAGTTGACGTCACGCGCGGCAGCAGCGCCGGTTCTCAGGGGGTTAACGCCCTGGCAGGTAGCGCGAACATGCGCACCATTGGCGTGGACGATGTGTTAAAAGAGGGACGTCAGACCGGCGTGCTTTCTCGATTCTCGGTGGGCGATAACGGGCTGGGGCGTACCGGCATGATCGCCGTGGCGGGCAAAACCGAAACCTTTGAAAATGGCGGCGGTCTTGGCGCGCTGGTGGGCATCAGCGGCACACGAACCTATGCGACCTATAAAAACGGCGGGGGCCGCAGCAGCAAAGACTTTATTGGCGAAGATAATAAATATCTGCGTCAGGAGCCGCAATCGCAGCTTTATAAATTGAATTTCAATCTGGACCAATTCAATAAATTTGAATTCTCTGCCAGAAATTACAGCAATTCTTTCACTCGCCGCGATATTACCAGCGACGATTATTATCTGCGTTATAACTACGCACCGCTTAATGAGCTGGTGGATTTAAACGTGCTGGCCAGTACCAGTCGTGGGAATCAGGATTACAAACCTGAGTCCATGTATAATTTCAACAGCTCTTCGACCACCAATAAATCTAACGCCCTTGATATTAGTAATACCAGCCGATTTACCCTCGCAAATGATTTATACGCGACCTATCAGCTCGGCGGTAAATTAATGGATACCCGTTACAGTCGCAGTTTCGTGCAATCAACCGAAACCGACCGAAACGCGTTTGCGCCCGCAGGCACGCAAAAGATCTCCTCTTTATATACCGGCCTGACGCTGAACAAAGATATTTATCAGCTGGATCTGAACCTGAACTACACCCGCAGCCAGGTTGAGGGCCATAAACCGGCCTGTTCCGCTAACGAAAAGTGTTTCCCACAGGGCGAAGCCAACCTCAATCTGGATGACAACGCCTTTAATCCGTCAGCCACGTTTTCTGCCCAGGTCACGCCGTGGTTACAACCTTTCGTAAGCTGGAGCCGCTCCTCCCGCGCACCAAACGTTCAGGAAGTCTTTTTTGCTAACGAAGGCGGGGCTTCCATGAACCCGTTCCTCAAGCCTGAAAAAGCCGAAACCTGGGAAGCGGGCTTTAACATCAACAAAAAAGGCCTGCTGGTGGAGAAAGACAGTTTCCACATGAAGGCGCTCGCGTACCAGTCCCGCATCAAAGACTACATCACCAGCGAATCCTTCATGCTTTGCTATGACGGGCAGTTGTGTCATGACTTCGACAATTCATACGGTGGCTTTAACGCCAACGTGTACGTCAACACCACGTCTCCGGTCACCACCAAAGGCTACGAAATTGAAGCCGGATACGACATGGGCTTTGCCTACGCGAACATTTCGTGGAGCAAACAGCACACGGATCAGCCAACCTCAATCGCCAGCACCGTGTACAGCTTTGCCTACAGCGATATCAGCGATCTGCCGGACAGCTACGCCACGTTAGACGTGGGCGGCCGCCTGTTTGATCAGCGGTTGACCATTGGTAGCCTGGTGAAATTCACCGGCAAATCCAAACGTCTGAGCACTGAAGGGATAAGCACCGACAGCAACTCCGTGCCGAAAGAGAAAATGCCGGATATTCCGACCGTTATCGATCTCTACAGCACCCTGCAGATGACTGACAACGTGCTGCTGCGCTTTAGCGTGCAGAACGTGACCAATCGTGACTATTCCGAAGCGTTAAACCGAATGAACCAGAGTCTTGATTACGCCAAAGAAGGGTCAACGATTAATACCACCGCGCGTGGCCGCACCTATATTTTTGGCGGCGAAATACAATTTTAAACCTTATCAATACAAAGGGCATATATCCCCTTGTATGACGTGGATATTAATTTGACTATCAGGAATAAAAAATGAATTGCCGCAACGTATCACTGCAGTTGGGATGTTTTGTCATCGCGACGTTATTGTCCACTGCCGCATTGGCGATTGATCCGCCGCAGCGTGAACTCTCGCGCTTTGCGATGAAAACCAATTATCTTCAGGAAGCCAACGAAGGTCTCTATGAAATGGCTTTCGATAATACCCATCATAAACTCTATGTCGCCGCGACTGACCGCGTAAACCGCGAAGCCAATAAAGGATTTTTATACACCTTTAACCCGGCCTCGCTGAAAATTGAAAACCGGATTGATATGCCGTACCGCGCGTTTTCGCTGGCGATGAATCAGGATCAGCAACAGCTGTATGTGGGGCATACGCAGTCCGCTTCCCTGCGCATTAGCGCTGTGAACACCCAGACCGGCAAGCTGATGAAAACCAGCGAGAAGTTGAGCTTTAAAGAGGCGAATGCCGCCGATTCACGCTTCGAACACCTGCGCCATATGGTTTACAACAAAGCGACCAATACGCTTTTTGTCAGCTACAGCAATATGCTGAAGAGTGCCGAAGGCATGACGTCGGTGCATAAATTGTTGATGCTGGACGGCACCTCTCTGGCGCTGAAAGGCGAAGTCAAAGGGGCGTATAGCGGGACAGCCTATGGCCTGACTCAGGATGATAAAACGCAGAAGATATATATTGGTGGCAAAGATTACATTAATGAAATTGATGCAAACAAACAGAAAGTATTACGCACCATCAGCCTGAAAGAGGCGAAACCGCCAATCACTAGCGCGCAGAATCTGGCGGTAGACTCCGCCTCTCATCGCGTATTTGTGGTGGTCTTTGATCATGAAGACCGCCGGGGGGAAAACGACGGTTTGTACGTATTCGATCTTCAGAGCGGCAAGCAGCTCGGTTATGTTCACACCGGTGCCGGAACCAATGCGGTGAAATACAACCCGAAATATAACGAAATTTACGTCACCAATTTCACCAGCGGGACAATAAGCGTTATTGATGCCACGCAGTATACGGTCAAAAAACAATTCAGTGTGCCGGTTTATCCGAACCAGATGGTGCTATCTTCTGACTTTGATACCCTCTTTATTGGCATTAAAGAAGGCTTTAACCGCGACTGGGATCCTGATGTTTTCGTTGAGGGTGCGAAAGAACGCATTCTGCGTATCGATTTGACAAAATCTTAATTTCATTCATTTCTTTTTTACAAGAGGGGCTAAAAAGCCCCTCTTTTTTTATTCGCAAAATACATTACCTTTTCTGATAGATTCGGCTTATTGCCTTATGAAAATAAAATCTTCACTTTTTTAATGTTGACATTTATTGAGGAAGAACCTAAGCGCGAACAGCGATTTCCCTGAACGTTGAATGTGTCGAATTGGGATATATTCTTTCTCCTTAACTATTTCTATCCCTCTGTTATTAAACATAAATTTCCAGCGTCAGTGCCTCCTTCATTATTTTCTTAACAAACTCATTATTCCTGAAAATTTATTTTTGAATAAATACAGGATCGCAAAAGTAATTTGTTTCCTATACTTTTTTTGCAACTAATGAAAGGAGTTCCACCATGCTCAAGACCGTTCCATTTAAGCGGACAGTGTTGGCCAGTATGCTAACACTTGCATCGAGTGCAATCACTGCAGCTTATGCCGCGCCCGCAACGTCCACCACCACTGCTCCAGAACAAAATAATTCGAAGCCTAACATTGTTGTCATTTTTGGCGATGACGTGGGTTACTGGAATTTAAGTACTTATAATCAGGGAACAATGGGTTATAAGACGCCGAATATTGACAGTATTGCGAATGAAGGTGCGAAGTTTACTTCGTATTATGCAGAACAAAGCTCAACGGCTGGACGTTCATCATTTATCACCGGTCAAATGCCGTTCCGTACCGGGATGAGTAAAGTCGGGATGCCGGGCGCACCGCAAGGTCTGAGCAAAGACGACCCGACCATCGCCAATATCCTTAAACAACTGGGTTACGCCACCGGGCAATTTGGTAAAAACCACCTCGGTGACCGGGATGAATTCCTGCCCACCGCCCACGGTTTTGATGAATTCCTCGGCAACCTCTACCACCTGAACGCCGAAGAAGAACCCGAAAACCCGGATTACCCAAAAGACCCTGCCTATCGTAAACAGTTCGGCCCACGCGGTGTCATTAAGAGCAGCGCCGACGGCAAAATTGAAGATACCGGACCGCTGACCATCAAGCGTATGGGCACCGTGGATGATGAAACCCTGGCTGCCAACAACGACTTTATGGAACGTCAGGTCAAAGCCGGTAAGCCCTTCTTCACCTGGTACAACACCACCCGCATGCACAACAAAACTCACCTGAAAGACGCCAGCATTGGCGCGACCGGACTGGGGACCTATGCCGACGGCATGGTTGAGCATGACAAAACGGTGGGTGAGGTGCTGAAGAAAATCAAAGATCTTGGCATCGAAGACAACACTATCGTGGTGTACACCACGGATAACGGCCCAATGCTCGCGACCTGGCCTGACTCCGGGATGACTCCGTTCCGCGGTGAGAAAAACACCGGCTGGGAAGGCGGTTTCCGCGTACCAGCGATGATCAAATGGCCGGGCCATGTTAAGCCGGGCACGCTGATCAACGATATCTTTGGCAGTAACGACTGGTTCCCAACCCTGGTCGCTGCGGCGGGCATTCCGGATATCAAAGAGCAGTTGCTGAAAGGCTATAAAACCACCTCGATGACCTACAAAGTCCATCTTGATGGCTATAACCAGCTCGACTTCCTGCAGGGTAAAGGCGAAGACCCGCGTAAAGAGTTCTTCTACTGGAGCGATGACGGTGACCTGTTGGCCATCCGCTATGGCCGCTGGAAAGCGCACTTTATGATTCAGGAACATACCGGCATGGACGTGTGGCGTTATCCGTTCACCGTACTTCGCGCACCGATGATTTTCGATCTGGAAATCGACCCGCTTGAAAAAGGCGATACCGGTATGGATTACAACAGCTGGTTCTACAGCCGTCTGTTCCTGCTGGGTGGGGCGCAGAAATACGTAGGCGAAATGCTGCAAAGCTTCCAGGAATTCCCGCCGCGTCAGAAACCGGGTTCGTTCACCGTTTCCGACGTTCAGTCGCTGATTGAGCAAGGCGCGAAGAGTAATTAATTGCTTTCACAATCCGGGTGGGAGACCACCCGGTAATCAGGGGTTCGCGATGAAGTACAGCACCACGTTGCCTGTTAAAGCGCTACCGTCTGCGGAAAAGTACGACGGCAAAGGGCCAGAATATAAACGACGCTTCCATGTGATGGCGAAACCCACCGGCTCGACCTGCAATCTCGACTGTTCCTACTGTTTTTATCTGCACAAAGAAGAGCTGTTGCATCAGGATCGTCACACCGGCATGAGCGATGAGGTGCTGGAAAATTTCATTCGTCAGTACATCGACGGCCAGGACGGCGATCAGGTGGTGTTCTCGTGGCAGGGCGGCGAGCCGACGCTGATGGGACTCGAGTTTTTTGAAAAGGTCGTTAAATTCCAGAAACAGTACCAGAAAACCGGTCAGCGCATCGAAAACGACTTACAAACCAACGGCGTGCTGATTAACGATAAATGGGCTGAATTCCTCAAAGAACATCATTTTCTGGTCGGCCTGTCGATTGACGGCCCACGAGAATTGCACGACCGCTACCGCGTGACGCGCAGCGGCAAACCGACGTTCGACAAAGTGATGAAAGGCGTCGAGGCGCTGAAAAAATACAAGGTGCCTTTCAATGCGCTGGTCACGGTCAACCGCACCAACGCACGCTTCCCGCTGGAGGTGTACCGTTTCGTCACCCGCGAACTGGGTGCTACCTACGTGCAGTTCAACCCGTGCGTGGAACCCGTCGATTTTAAAGTCACCGCGCCGCAGTTCTGGCGTGATGAAACCATTCCCGTGACCGGCACCCGTCGCGCCAGACCGGGGGATCTAGACTCCATCGTCACCGACTGGTCGGTGGACCCCGAAGACTGGGGTACGTTCCTGAAAACCGTGTTCGAAGAGTGGGTCAACAACGATTTGGGCCGCGTGCAGGTCAACCTGTTCGAAACCGCGGTTGCACAAACCATGGGCATGCCCGCGCAAATTTGTACGGCGTCTGAGTTTTGCGGCAAAGGCCTGGCGGTGGAGAAAAACGGCGATATCTATTCGTGCGACCACTACGTCTATCCGGAATATCAGATTGGCAATATTGCCGACACCAAACTGGCGCACATGGCCTTTTCCGAACGCCAGAAAGCCTTTGGCTTAGGCAAAAAAGAGACGCTTCCCGACTACTGCAAGCAGTGCCCGTACCTGAAACTGTGCTGGGGAGAATGCCCGAAAAACCGCATCGTCCGCACGCCTGATGGTCAACCCGGCCTGAACTATCTTTGCCCTGGCATCAAAGCTTTCTTTAACTACGCCGAGCCCATTCTGGTCGGGATCGCCACGCTCGTGAAACGTGACTTTGCAGGATTGCGCAAATGACAAACAGAGAAAAACTGCTTGAGCTCGAGCAGCGCATGAATCAACAGGTGCTGGGCCAGGAAGCGCTGGTGCGCATGCTGATTGTGGCGCTGCTGTGTGACGGCCACGTTCTGCTTGAGGGCTTGCCGGGGCTGGCAAAAACCCGCGCGGTGCGTGAACTTGCCCGCCATGTGGAAGGCGAATTCCGCCGTATTCAGTTCACGCCCGATCTGCTGCCATCGGACATCACCGGCAGCGAGATTTACCAGCAAAACGCCACCCGCGAAGAAGACCAGTTCCGTTTTCGTCCGGGTCCGGTGTTTGGCAATATTATTCTGGCCGACGAAATAAACCGCGCCTCGGCGCGCGTACAGTCGGCGCTGCTGGAGGCGATGGAAGAGCGTCACGTCACCGTGGCCGGAAAAACCTGGCCGCTACCGGGCGTATTTATGGTGCTGGCGACGCAAAACCCGGTGGATCAAGAAGGCACCTGGCCGCTGCCGGAAGCCCAGCTCGACCGCTTCCTGATGAAAGTGCTGGTCGATTATCCGTCGGGTGAAAACGAACAAAAAGTGATGCAAATGGTGCGCGCTGAGCAGCAGCAAAAATATCACGCTGAACGCGCGGAATCCGCTCCTGTTCAGACCGAAACGCTGATGCTGTCGCAGCAGGATATTGCCCACTGCTGGCAGGAAATTTCGGCCATTTACGTCGCCCCGACCGTGGAAAATTACATTGTTAATCTGGTGAACATGACCCGCCATCCGCAGGCGGTCAGCGATACGCTCGCCGGGTATATCTCGATTGGCGTCAGCCCGCGCGGCACGCTGGCGCTTGACAGATGCGGACGCGCGCTGGCGTGGCTTGAAGGCCGCGACGCGGTGATGCCGGAAGATATCCAGCGCGTCGCCCCGGCGGTATTGCGCCATCGCCTGATGCTGAGCTATCAGGCCAACGCCGATAACTGTTCGCCAGACGACGTGGTGCGGATGCTGCTCGACGCAGTGGTGGCGTAATGGACGCCGGATTGCAGGTCGATCGCGACACGCTGATGGCGCTGGCCGGTGTTGCCCGACTGCTGTCGAATCCGCCGGGGCAAATCCCGCCGGGCGCGCTGGCCGGTGAGCGCGTTTCGCGCCAGCAGGGGCGAGGGCTGAATTTTGACAGCCTGCGCCGCTACCAGCCGGGTGACGACGTGCGCCTGATCGACTGGCAGGCTACGGCTCGACTGCGATCCCCGTGGATCCGCCTGTATAACGAAGAGCGCGAACGCCCGGTATTCCTGATTGTCGACCAGCGGCTGGATATGTATTTTTCGACGCGGGGGCAAACCAAATCCGTTGCCGCCGCCAAAATCGCCGGGCTGCTGGCGTGGCGAAGCTGGCACGACGGCGACCGAATCGGCAGCCTGGTGTTCAGCGATACTCAACTGAGCCTGCAAAAATGCCGTGCGCCCACGCGTAATTTACACGCCGTTCTGGACGATCTGCTGGAGTACAACCAGGCATTGCCCGCGCGTTATCCTGACGAAATACCCGCCACCGTCACGCTCGCCAGCGTGCTGCAACGCGCGATGCCCTTTATCCCCGCCGGTTCGTGGGTGGCGGTGGTCAGCGATTTTCACGATCTCGATGCCACCACGCAAGCGCTGCTCGCGGCGCTCAGAAGACGCTGCGAAATCAGCGCGTTTGTCACGCTCGACGATCTGCATCTCAGGCTCCCGTCGCACGGCGATCTCGCCGCGTGCTATCAGGGACGTGACGCGGCGTTTTCCCTGTCGCCACACCTTCAGGATGAGATCCAACAAAGCATCACGTCACGGCTGGCGCGTCTTGAAAACCGTCTGACCCGGCTTGGCGTGCGCGTGAATCAGATAGTGGTCGCGCAGGATCTTATCAAGCAGCTGCAAAAGGGAGTCTGAATGCTCGAGAAAGGATTTAGCGTTCCGGAGTTGGCGGTCCCCGCGCTGCCGCAGGGTTTCTCCTGGCTCCCGTTGCCCACTGGCTGGTGGATAACGGGCGCGGTGTTACTTATCGCGCTGCTCCTCTTTTTGCTGTTCCGTCTGGCGCGCTGGCGGCGCAACGCCTGGCGCCGGGAAGCGCGGGCCTCGCTGCAACACGCGCACAGCGTCGATGGCTGGCTTGAGCTCATCAAACGCATTTTGCTGATGCACCAGCCGCGCGCCGTCGTCAGCCAGACGCTCTCTTCAGAACAACTGTTAAAGCAGGTGGAGATCGACCCCGATCTGCGCCAGCAGCTGAATGACAAATATTGCCAGGCGGATAATCAGCTCGACGCCAGCCATACCGCGCGCCTACAGGCTCAACTCACCACATGGCTGGAGAAACTGCCCTATGTCTGAGTTTCTGAGCCGCATCGATTTTGTCTGGCCGTGGGCGGCCTTACTGATTTTACTCCCGCTAATCGGGCGCTATTTTTTGTCGCAGGACCGTGAAGTCAAAGAGCAGGTGCGCGTTCCGTTTTTACCGGAACTGATTGACGAGCTAAAGCTCAACAGCCAGCCGGTACGCACCAGCACATTCTCAAGCCTGCTTTTTTGGCTGATATGGCTGCTGCTGGTCGTCGCACTTTGTCGCCCGGAATACCTGACGCCGCCGGAGCATATTCAAAAGCCGATGCGCGACGTGGTGCTGATTCTTGATGTGTCCGGATCGATGGCGAAAAACGATGTTCAAGGGGGCATTACCCGCCTGCAAGCCGTGCAGGAGTCGGTGCGCAAATTTGTCGCCGCGCGCAAAACAGACCGTATCGGGCTGGTGATTTTCGCCAGTCAGGCGTGGCCATTTGCGCCAGTCAGTGAAGACAAACAGGCGCTGCAAACGCGAATTAACCAGCTCGCGCCGGGCATGATCGGCCAGCAAACGGCCATCGGCGACGCGCTCGGCGTGGGGGTCAAACTGCTCGACAGCACCACCAATAAAGACGCCAGCAAACTGGCTGTCCTGCTGACCGACGGTAACGACACGGCTTCACAGTTCGCGCCCGCGCTGGCGGCACAGTTGGCGGCGGCCCATCACGTTCAGGTGCACACCATTGCGTTTGGTGACCTGAGCAGTACCGGTGATGACAAAGTCGATCTGCCGCTGATGCAAAACATTGCCGAAATCACCGGCGGCAAATCCTGGACTGCGGCGAACAGCGGAGCCGCGCTGGACAGCGTCTGGAAAGAGATCGACGCCATCACGCCGGTGCAGGTCAAATCGATCGGCTGGTCGTGGCACATCCCGCTGTTCCAGTGGCCGCTGCTTCTGGCGCTGGGCTTGCTGATTGCGCTCGCCGTCGGGCGTTTTATTCGGGAGAAAATAGCATGAGTGAAATTCATTTTATTCATCCCTGGTGGCTGCTCGGCCTTCTCCCGTGTGCGCTGCTGTGGTTTGTGGCGAACGGTCAGCGTAGCGCCTGGCATCAGTTGATGGAAAAACCCTTTGCCCGGGCGCTGATTATTGGGCGTAAAAAGCGCATCACCCGTGTTTTACCCTGGCTGTGTGCGCTGGGTGTTATCGCATTGGCCGGCCCGACCTGGCAGCGTGAACTCCCCGCCGCGCTGACGCCGCAAAGCAATCTGATGGTGGTGCTGCAACAGGATCCGGCGATGTACGCGCAGGATCTGGCTCCCAGCCGTCATCAGCGGATGCAGAGCAAAATCATGCAACTGATGTCGCGCTCGACCGGCACGCATTTTGGGCTGGTGGTGTACGGCTCAGGCGCGTATCTCACCACGCCGCTGACGACCGACCCGACGTTTTACTCGCTGTTTCTGCATGCGCAAAGCCCAGGCCTGTTGCCAGAAGGCGAAGGCTCAGGGCTGAAACACGCCATCACCCTGGCGATGAAAAATATGCCGCAAGCGCCCGATGCGCCGCGCAATATTGTGCTGGTAGCCGATACCGTCACGCCGCAGGAGGCGGCCTGGCTTGCGCAGCTTAAAGCCCCGATTCAAATCTGGGTGCCGGGGACGGCGCGGGGCGGCGAACTGCCCGCAAGCTATGCCCAGCGCGGGATCGATACGCGCCTCAACGTCGAGCGTTTCAGTCAGATCCGCGACAGCGGTGTTCCCGTCACGCTGGTGACCCAGGACGACAGCGATTTATTGGTTATTACCAGCCACATTCAGCAATCGGTCGCCGCGCAGAATAACGCGCGCGGGGATTTGCACTGGAAAAACAGCGGCTATCTGCTGGTCATTCCGATGCTTCTGCTGCTGCTTTTTGGGCGACGGCAGCTGATGTGCTGGCTGGTTATTCTGACGCCGCTGCTGTACGTCCCGCCAGGCCATGCCGCGTGGCAGGATGCGTGGATAAGCCCGGATATGCAGGGGCAAATCGCCTTTAAGCAGGGCGATTACCCAAAAGCCGCGCAGCGCTTCCAGGATCCGCTCTGGCAGGGAATCGCGTCATACCGTGCCGACGATTTTGTTGCCGCCGCGTCGGCGTTTCGACAGGCACCGCAAACGGCTGAAACCTTGCTATGGCTCGGGAATAGCTACGCGCAGCAAAAGCAGTGGCAGCAGGCGATCGCCAGCTATGACCGCGCGTTAAGTCTGCGACCGGACTGGGCAATGGCGCAAAACAACCGGGCGGCGATCGCCAAAATCATCATGGAATTGCGCCAGAAGGAGCGTGAACGGCAGGCCGCGCAGGGCAAAGAGCAGGACTACAAGCCTGATGAGATCAAACACGATTTGAAAAAAGGTCAGGGCGTGAACCAGAAAGATCTGCAACCCACGGCCAGCAGCAGTCCGCAGGTCAACCAGTGGTTTGACAATCTGGAGGTTTCGCCATCAGGTCTGCTGGAAAATCTCTACCGTAGCAACACGGAGGAGACGCCATGAAAGCCTTCGTGCTTATGCTGTTGCTGGCGGTGTTGCCCGCGCGTGCAGCGATGGATATCACCCGAGAACTGGACGCTCCCGCGCAGGTTGCGCCCGGTCAGCCGATACGTATCGCGGTGACGTTCTGGACCGACAGCTGGTTTAATCCGCCGCCGGAATGGCCCGATTTTGTCATCAAAAACGGATCGCTCATGACCACGCTGCTGCCTAATCAACTGCTGAGCCGCCAGAAAAATGGCATCAGCTGGAGCGGGGTGCGTCTCGAAAGGCAGGTGATGGCGTGGGATCAGGGCGACCTGCTGCTGCCAGCCACCGAAGTGACGCTGACCTCGGCCAGTCAGGCGCCTGTCACCGTACCACTCCCCGAGCTGAAAATAGCCGTCAGTTGGCCGAAAGGCGTTGAACAACCGGATCGGTTTTTGCCCGCCCGTCAGTTAACGATGAGCCAGAAAATCACCCAGTTTCACGCCAGCCCTGACGACACGCTTCATGCCGGAGATGCGGTGGAGCGCACCGTGACGGTGAACGCCCGCGGGATCGTGGCGACGCAGATCCCGCAAATTCTGTATGCGATTCCAGGAACCGAAACCCAGCGCCTGACGCCTGTAAACACGTTGTTGAAATCCGGGCGAGGAGAAATCGAAGGGGCGCAGCGTGTGGAAACCCTGCGCTATCTGCCGTCGCAGGCGGGCACCCTTGTTTTGCCGCCCGTCAAACTGCGCTGGTGGGACACTGAACATCAGCAGTGGCACGTCGCGCAGTTACCTGGCTCAACGCTGCAGGTGGCGCAAGCGCGCGCGGCGGGGAGCGAGTCGGTGCTACGCGGAACCACCGGCGAAAATCGCTGGCAAACCGCGCTCATTCTCGCCGCCATCGCGATATTCGCGGGGGTTATCTGGTTGACGCGACGCCTGCTGTGGCGAAGCGTGAAATATGTCCATCACATCTGGCGGAATTTCTGGGCACCCGTCCATCTGCCCAAACTGACGCCTGACAAAAGGGGTGAAAGATGAATCACAAATTCGTTATCGGGGCGCTGCTGTTCAGCGCCATGAGCGTGGCGCACGCCGCCGATCCGCTTTCGACGTGGAACGATACGGCCGCGAAAAGCGCTATCGAGCAGTGGGTACAAAATGCCACCAACAAAGATCGCGCCACGTATATTCCGCCCGATCGTCGCTACGTGGTGTTTGATAACGACGGAACCCTGTGGCCCGAAGCGCCGCTGACTTTCCAGCTGCAGTTTGCGGTGGATGAAATCAAACGGCTTGCGCCCCAGCATCCTGAGTGGAAGAACGATCCGGTGCTCGGTGCGGTTCTGAACAACGACTTAAAAACGGTTGCGGCGTCGGGTGACAAAGGGCTGATGCAGCTCCTGGCGGCCACCCACAGCGACATCACCACGGACGAGTTCAACCAGCGGGTGAGCCAGTGGGTGGACAATCAACGCGACCAACGTTTTGGCTGCCGGTACGACAGCATGGGCTATCAGCCGATGCGCCAGCTGCTGGATTACCTGCGCGAGAACGGGTTTAAAACGTGGATTATTTCCGGCGGCGGCATCGATTTTATGCGCGTGCTGACCAACAAAATGTACGGCATTCCGCCGGAGCAGGTGGTGGGGTCGTTCTCCCTGAGCGAATTTTCGCTGACCGATAACGGTACGCAGCTGCGCAAAACCATGAAAGGGGCGTTTAACGATGATGCGGCGGCGAAACCGGTCGCCATTCATCTGTTTATGGGCCAGCGCCCGGTTGCGGCGTTTGGTAACAGCGACGGTGATCTCGCCATGATGCAGTACACCGCCGCCAATCCGGACTTTAAAACCTTTGCGCTGATTGTTCACCACACCGATGCCGAGCGCGAATACGCCTATGACAGCCATCCGCCCGCCAGCGGAAAGCTGGTTGACGGGCTGAGCGTGGCAAAAGAGAAAGGCTGGACGGTTGTGGATATGAAACAGGACTGGAAAACGGTGTTTGATCCCGCGAAATGTCAGCCGTAAGGGGGCATCAATCGCAAAAGTCGGCGCGTTGACCGGCTGAAAACCACAATATTTTCGCGTTTTGGGTGGTGTTTATGCACAAGGTACTGCTCAGTTTGTTGGTAGGTTTTATCAGCATTGTGGCTTTTTCTGCGAACGCGGCGGAACCCCGACAGCAGCCATCAGAGCAGGAGCGGGCGCGAACGGTTTATGTATTTCATCAGCCGATTGTGATGCTGCAGGCGAAGTTTGGCTTAACCACGCCGGAAGAGCGCGTGTTACGCATCCGCACGACGCTGCGCAACTTTACGCAAGCGGATCTGCGCGAGCCGCTGAAAATGGTCCCAGTGACGCGTTACAACCAGCACGCGCGGCTGATTGTGATGAACGGCAAGCCCTTGATGCTCCTGGCGCAGGCGGATCTGGATGAGGGCGACGATCTGACGCTCGATGAGGCGGCGCAGCGGGTGTTAACGCGCCTGGAAACGCAGCGCACGGCGCTGCGCGATCAATATGACAACGGCTGGCTTGCGCTGTCTGCGGTGAAAACCGCCGCCGGATTACTGGCGCTAGTGCTTTTTTGGTACTGCGCTTACCGCTCCTGGCGCGGGGTGCGGCGCTATTTTCGCCGTCGCATTATTGAGAACAGAAGCTGGTTCCCTCAGCGCTGGCGGCGGTTTATCGGGGCCATCGAAATGCGCCTTTACGCTTTGCTGATGATCCTGCTCGGAATAGTGGCGTTTTACGTCTGGCTGAGCTGGGCGTTCAGCCTGTTTCCCTGGACGCGAGTGTGGGGTGCCTCGCTGGGGGACTGGTCTGTCAGGGTGCTGCGAGAGATTGCGCTGTCAATTGTCTCGGCACTGCCGGGGCTGATGATTGTCCTCGTGATTGTGCTGATCACCGCGTTCATTCTGAAACTGCTGAAAATGGTGCTGAATCAGGTGGAAGCCGGGCGTTTACAGCTCCCGGGTATTCACCCGGAAACCGTGGGCGCGACGCGTAAGCTGATTTCCGTGGTGGTGTGGCTGTTCGCCCTTTCTGCGGCGTACCCGTTTTTACCGGGCGCGAATTCGCTGGCATTCAAAGGCATTAGCGTTTTCTTTGGCTTAATGCTGACGCTGGGATCCGCCGGGGTGATGAATCACGCCATGAGCGGCCTGGTGCTGACCTACTCGCGTGCGCTGCGCAAAGGAGACGTGATTCGCGTGGCGGATAACGAAGGGCTGGTGAGCGAAATCGGCATGCTGGCCACCAAAATTATCACCCGCGAAAACTACGTCGTTACGGTGCCCAATGCGGTGGTGGTCAGTGGAAAAATCACTAACCTTAGCGCGCAAAACCCTGACGGCGGAATCAACCTGACGGTGGGCGTCACCATCGGCTATGACACGCCCTGGCGGCAGGTGCATGCCATGCTGGAACTGGCCGCCAAACGCGCGAAGGGAATCGATCTCACCCAGCCGCCACTGGTGCGCCAGCTCGGCTTGATGGACTGGTATATCTCTTATGAATTACAGGTGCGGCTGCTGCCGGGTCAGTCGCTGGCCGTCGCGCGTAACGAACTGCACAGCAATATTCAGGATGTGTTTAACGAATTTAACGTCCAGATCATGTCGCCGAATTTTGTGATGCAACCTGAGGGCGCGGTGATGGTGAGTAAGGAAAAATGGTACAGCGCGCCAGCGTCGCCGCCAGATCCATGATCAACGCTGAAATAACACAGAAACCGTCAGACAAAATAATAACCAGCAGGTGGCAAATGAAAAAAACGACATTGATGTGCATCGGTCTTTTGGTCTCGCAAACAGGCTATGCCAGCGGTCTCTATTTCTACGAAATTGGTACGGAAGATACGGCGCTGGCAGGCGCAGGCCAGGCCGCTCGCGCGCAGGATGCCTCCACCATTGTGACCAATCCGGCGGGCATGACCCGGTTGCCTGACCATATGTTTACCGGCGGGCTACAGGCAATGGACGGGGATATTTCCTACACATTAGATGATGAGTCGAGAGGCAACAGCCCCGGCGATATCATGCGTATTTTCCCGAATGCCAGCGCCTTCTACTCGCAAAAAATCAATGACGATCTCTTTGCGGGGATCGGGATGTACGGCAATTATGGCCTGGGGACTGACTACGGCAATTGGGCGGGCGACCGTCTTATCAAGAAAAGCACGATGGCGGCCCTGACGTTAAGCCCATCGGTGGCCTATAAGCTCAATGACAGGCTGTCGATAGGCGGTTCCGTCAACCTTAACTACGGTTTTCTGTCCCTAACGCGAAATGTCGATGGTGATGATGAAACCGAAAAAGATCATGACTGGGCGATGAGTTATCGCCTGGGCCTGCTGATGGAACTGACCGACCAGACGCGCGCGGGCCTCACCTGGAACAGTAAAACTGAATATGACTTTGATATAAACGGCAAGGCGCGTTTCCCAAATCTGCCTAATGTTGAATACGATTTGCCGATCTCAGCGCAGGTGCGCGCGCCTCAGCAGATCATGCTGAGCCTGGTCCATGATTTTAATCAGCAGTGGTCGGTGATGGGCGATTTGGGCTGGCAGGACTGGAGCCAGTTTGGCAGCCCCCAGATAACTGTCTCCGGCCAGAATATTGATAAGAGCAATCGCCTGAAAGACAGTTGGCACACGGCGCTGGGCGTGCAGTATCGCCCGACGGAACAGTGGCGTTTAAATGCTGGCGTGGCGTTTGATAGCTCAATTTATGAGACGCAAAGTGATGTCGCGCTCACCTTACCGACGGGCGATGAGTGGCGCTTCGCCACTGGGGCGCAATATCAGGTGACGCCGCAGAGTAATATTGGTTTTGCCGTGTCGTATTTGCATATGCAGTCGTCCCACGTTCAGTCGCCTGCAATCTATAAAGGCAGCTACGATAATCCTTACCTGTGGTTTGCCAGCGTGAACTACAGCTATCAGTTCTGACGTGTCTGCCACCTAAGTCAGCACATTCATCAAACAGGCCTCATCACGAGGCCTGTTTGGGTATCTCAACGCTATTATTTAATTAAGCGTAAAAGACCTGTTTTTGGCGAGCAGGAACGGGCGAAGATAAGCCACGGTATTTGACAGCGGGATAACATCGTCGGCGAGCTGAATATTTAACACATGACGAATATATTCGCGGCGTGCGGTGATTCGCGCCCATAATGGCGGATAGACCTGCTGAATTTTCTGCTGAAGTTCTTCATCCGCAAGGGCAACGCTTTCTTCGGCGCTGACGCCCGTATATCCTGGTACAGACGGGATAATATCAAGCTGTAAAATCATGCCGCTTTTGAGCGTTTCCACTGAGTTTTTATAGATAGGGGATGACATCCACTCTTCATCTGCACTGAGATGACCGGGATTCAGGTGCCAGCCGTATTTTTCTTTGTTGAGTACTTTCTCAATCATGTCGTACATGTCGCCACCCCGCATCCCTGGTTTGATATTCTCAAGCCAGGTCGCGATAGCGCCAAAATAGGGTTTGGCGACGCGCTCAAGGTAATCTTTTTGATTGTCAGGCAGCTCGCTTTCATCCGCGATAATAAACCCGGTACGGCTTGACAGCCCGCCTTTAAAACCTGTGGTCATCGACAGCGGCTGGCCACGCTCCAGCTTTTTATAGCCTGGGTAAAAGTTGGCTTTCTCAAAGCGTTGCCCCGTCGCCGCAATAGTGACGACCGTCTGGTATTGACCTTCAGCGGACAGCAAAGCACCCAAGTCGGTTTCACGGATGCCTGGCTCAACGGCGTTCATTGCATCAAGAATGCAATTTGAGGCCAGATTGGCGCCGTATTCATAATGCGCAATTTCATTTTCATTGTTGGTCACTCGTGCGCCATGATCGCCGCGAATAAAAATATGCGCGGTATTTTCCAGTATCGTGTTTGACGCAATACTGTTCTTCACGGCATCGACGATAAAATAAGGGATGTCGAAAAGCTGTTTATTATTTTCCGTTGCCGACGTAAACATTTTCCATCCGACCAGACCGATTTTAGAAAACGTGTTAAGGCCTGTTTCAGTCAAGAGATCGTTGAGAGGGATTTCATTATTCATCGGCTGGTTAGGCAGCGAGAAATGAGGGCAATGTTTTAAAGTGGCCGGGATGCGGGAATATTTGGCCATTTTGAGGTTTTCGTTGCCCAGAATGAGGGTTGCCGCGCCGGTTTTCTCGACTATCAGCAAGCCTTCTTCGAAGCGAGGCACGAAACCCGTCAGATACTCAAAATTCCCGCCGTGCTCTTTGTCGGCATAGATGACAAGCGCGTCAAACCCTTCCGCCTGCATCCGCGCCAGAACCTTATTTTTGCGTTCAAGCAGTGTCTCATCACTCAACGCCACGGGAGCAACGTCGGTGAATTTTGCCGGCGATTCAGTCACCTGTAGCTGGATAACTTTTGAATGCATCGTTTACCTCTCGATTGCGTTGTCATCAGAATCATTTTTCACGCTTCCACAAACCGATGAGCATAGGTGCTGCCAGGGTGATGTCGAAGGGTGACGCTGGAATTAGCATTTCGTCAGCTTGCCACAAAACAGCGGTGAAAAATCCTGACGGTGGCGGATTTAACACATAATTTGGTTTAAGCGGGATGTTGAACGGATCTAAAAATGAAATTGTGGAACAGCGAGACGATAAATCAATAGGTTAGCTAAGCAATAACTCCACATTGTGTGACCTCCTGGCAAGGGGCGTCACGCCGCAAAAAATGCGTGAAAATCATCACATTGGTGTCAAAGTTCTCTCATTATGATATCGCCTGGAATGAATATTCATCTGGGACACTGCATGGAGCAGCGATAATAATGAAAAACACACATTTCAAGAAAACATTACTGACCTTGTCTATTTTATTTGCTTGTCAGGCTCACGCGCTGGAATTAAAGAACGCATTCGGTTCTATTAATGCCGGTTACGCCAACTGGAATACAGGATTTGAAAATACCCACAGGGGTGAAGTCTGGAAAGCGACGGCGGATTTTGGTGCGTTATTTGATAAAGGGGAGTTCTATTCTTTTTATGAAAGTAATGTATTAAACCATGCCGTAGAGGGGAGAAATCATGTGCTTTCGGCCCAGGCACATATTCGCTTATTTGACTCCGATTTTAGTTTTATGGGGAAGTTATACGGTCAGTTTGAAAATACCTGGGGCGATGAGCTGAATATGATGTACGGATTCGGCTATTTGGGCTGGTCAGGTCCATCCGGTTTTTTTTAAACCCTATGTGGCACTGCATAATCTTTCAAACGATTACATCTCCCAAAAATATGGTCAGGCCACTGGTCTGAACGGATATGTGGTTGGCTGGACAAGCGCCTGGTTTTTCGATGTGTGGGGAGAAAAAATGGTGCTTTCCAACTGGAATGAATTTGAACTGGATCGCAATGATGCTTACGCCGAACAACAACACAGTAAAAACGGCATTAATGGCGGGTTGACCTTAACATGGAAATTTTATCCTCACTTCAAAGCCAGCGCGACGTGGCGTTATTTCGATAATAAGTTGGGTTATGACGGTTTTGGCGACCAGTTAATTTATATGCTCGGTTACGATTTCTAAAATTAAAAGCAAGGAATGATAATGAGAAAGACCACTTTAGCCATTTTAGTCAGTGCGATAATCGGTGTCACCGGGGGCATTGAACCTGTTCTGGCGGCAGAGCAATTAGCAGAGAAATTAATTAAGCCCAACGTTGTCATTATTTTGGCCGACGATTTAGGTTACGGTGATTTAGGTATATATGGTCACCCCATCGTTAAAACGCCTAATATCGATAAACTCGCCCAGGAAGGGGTAAGGTTTTCGCAATATTATGCGCCAGCGCCGCTGTGCTCACCGTCACGCGCGGGGCTGCTGACCGGGCGTACGCCTTTCCGTACGGGGATTCGCTCCTGGATCCCGACCAGCAAAAATATTGCGCTGGGCCGCAACGAAAAAACGATCGCCAATTACCTCAAAAACCAGGGTTACGATACGGCCATGATGGGGAAATGGCACCTCAATGCGGGTGTTGACCGCCACGATCAGCCCCAGGCTGAAGATGCCGGTTTTGAACATACGTTAGTGAATGCCGCCGGATTCGTGACCAGCGATTTGGATAAAGCGAAAGAGCGTCCGCGCAATGGCGTAGTGTATCCGAATGGTTTTTATCGTAATGGCAAAGCGCTTGGGACCCTTAACCAAATCAGCGGCGAATTTGTCAGTCAGGAAGCCATTACCTGGCTAAACGATAAAAAAGATAATAAGCCTTTCTTTATGTATATCGCTTTTACTGAGGTTCATACGCCGCTCGCATCATCCCGGAAATATCTCGATTTCTATAAAGCCTATATGAGTGAGTATGAAAAACAGCACCCGGATATGTTCTACGCTGACTGGGCGGATAAACCCTATCGCGGGCCGGGAGAATACTATGCGAATATCAGCTATATGGACGAGCAGGTCGGTAAAGTCCTCTCGAAAATAAAATCAATTGGGCAGGAGGACAACACTATCGTTATTTTTACCAGCGATAACGGTCCTGTGACGCGTGAAGCGCGTAAATGGTATGAACTCAATATGGCGGGTGAAACGGATGGCTTACGTGGTCGAAAAGATAATTTGTGGGAAGGCGGGATCCGTGTGCCTGCCGTTATTAAATATGGCCATCATTTACAGGCGGGCTCAGTAACAAATACGCCTGTCAGCGGTTTGGATATATTACCGACCCTTGCAGAACTGACGCATTTTACATTGCCGACCGATCGTATTATTGATGGCGAATCTATCGCTCCCGTACTGGAGGGGAAATCGATGAATCGCCAAAAACCGTTGTTGTTTGCGATTGATATGCCTTTCCAGGATGACCCAACCGATATGTGGGCAATTCGCGACGGCGACTGGAAGATGATATTTGATCGAAACAGTAAACCTAAATACCTCTATAACCTCACCCTTGATCGCGGGGAGACAATGAATCAACTGGGCAAACAGCCGGTGCTCGAGCAAAAAATGATCGCAGCGTTAGAGCGCTATCAGGCCAGTATTGAAAGTGATTCGCTGATGAAAGCCAGGGGCGAAAAACCGACGCCGGTAGACTGGAATTAAACGATTTTCATGGCTCTGTGAATGACTCACCGGGCCATGATACGAAGGAGTCACAATGAAAAGTTGCCATGTCATGGTCAAACCTACCGGCGCGTTATGCAATCTTGCCTGCGATTACTGCTTTTATCTGGAAAAAGCGCAGCTTTATCCAGAGCGAAAAACGCGCACTATGAGCGATGAGATCCTGACAAAATTTATCAGCCAGCATATTGCTGCGCAGGAAACCGACGAGGTTATTTTTGCCTGGCAAGGCGGCGAGCCCACGCTGGCAGGATTAGCATTTTTCCAGCGCGCTGTTGCCTTACAAAAAGAATTTTCACACGGTAAGACAGTCCTGAACACCTTTCAGACCAACGGTCTTCTTCTTAATGACGATTGGTGCCGTTTCTTTCAGCAACACCATTTTCTGGTTGGTATTTCGATAGACGGCGATGCGCCCCTGCATGATGCCTATCGTAAAACCGTTTCGGGCAGTCCTACCCATCAGCGCGTCGTGGAGGCAGTCGGTTTACTCAAAAAATATCAGGTGCAGTTTAATACCCTGACGGTAGTCAATGCGCTAAACAGCCAATATCCTATCCGGGTGTATGAATTCCTAAAAAGTTTAGGCAGCCATCACATGCAGTTTATTCCCTTATTGGAAACGACAGCGGAAGGGGTGACTGAACGCAGCGTGACGGCAGCAAAGTTTGGTATTTTTTTAAAAACGCTCTTTTATCACTGGATACGTCGCGATATAGGGGTAATAGAAATTCCCTTCTTTGAACATACTTTTTCCGCGTGGTGTGGCTTACCGGCATTAACATGTGTTTTTTCCCCAACGTGTGGCAACGCTTTTGCCCTCGAGCAAAACGGCGATCTTTATCAGTGTGACCACTTCGTGAATAAGGCGCATTTATTGGGTAATATACAGCACTGCACTATCGGCGAAATGCGGGACAGCGACGCCAGTCGCGAATTTGGGCAAAGCAAGCAACCGCAAGCCCCAGAATGTCTTCACTGTGATGTTAAGTTTGCCTGCCACGGCGGCTGCCCAAAAGATCGGCTTTCACTTTCTTCACGGGGGATGGCTGAACTGAATTATTTTTGCAGCAGCTATCAGACATTTTTTAAATATAGCGAGCCTTATATGCTGATGATGAAATCCCTTCTCGAAAAGGGATATTTACCGTCAGATATTCGTCATACGTTGTGTGAATAGAGAATAGGTGCCATGAATCAATGGGAACATGTTAATTGCTGTAAAAACGTAGAATGTTCCTTGTTTGGCATGGCTAATATTCTTCATTATAAATACGTCGGAAAAAATGGACTGTGTCCTGAATGCGGTGGTGTGTTCCCGGTTATTTCACCTTCAGCATTACACGCTTTTAATCAGCAAAGTAATAAAGGCTATCCCGGAATATTAGTATATTGCCCAACATGTGGGCAGGGTAACGCGTTGATTCGTCACGGGCGCGGACCGACTGGCGCTCAACGGTGGCGTTGCCGTCTTTGTGAGATTTCGTTTACTGACGACTCGGCTGGGGTTAAAGGACATCCAGGACTTAACCCAATCAGAGAAATAATTTCCGAAGGCGAGCCCTTTAGATTATTCGGCGAGACAAACCAGTCATTGAGTCGTGATTTTTCGCGTCTGGCGTTTTTAGCGAAGTTTGACCAAGTGCATTTGCCCGTTATCTCGCTGAATGGGGAATATTCTACGATCACCTTTACGGTGAGGTTTAATGGCAGCGAGAACAGGCTCTATGTTATTGCCACCGCTGATAATAAAACGGGAAGCGTGATTGCGATTTCAACGAACTATGTTGCGCTTAAAGACGGGATTTCCCCGGAGTGGTGGTATCCCTCCTTGCCCGCGGAGACGGGGATGTCGCCTATTCTGGTGAGGAAAGTTTTTGATAAGGACAGGGTCATGAGTCGACGGCCATTTTTTTTCGATGTGGCTTATGGTCCGGCCACGACTCGACGTAACGATCCGGGCGTGATTGTCAAACCGGTTCTCGCCGCGTATCGCCATTTTGCCCTCGTGAAGGCATTAACCCATCATCGTTTGTTATCGGTTCATCACTGGCTGGAGCATGAGTGTTTTATATACGGCGCGTGCTTAATGGCAAATCGCGATGACGTCATGCATCAGCGCTGCGCAATGAGTTTTGTCTATGAAGAGGGGGCGGTAGATGAAAAGGAACGCCTGCGCAGTGAGACGGTGAGGTCGGATATTATCTGGCGCGATACCTGGCATTGTTATTCGCAAAAAAATTATAAGCTTGCTGTCTGTCATCTGACCGGAAAAACAACCCGATCGTCATTTCGCCAGGCAACACTTAAACCCGCACGCGCATTTCAGGAATATCTTTTCAGGCATCCTATTTGGCCTCAGTTAACCCGGCTTGCACCGCGCAATGTGGTGCATCTGCTGGAGTATCTGGCGGCAGAATATAACCGGGGGAGATAATTTAAATCTCACGATTTAAACATTGAGGATAGTGTCTCTATCATCCATTTCTATCCTGGTGAGGAGGTTTGTTATTACGCTAGCGACCATATTAAAATTCCCAGCGTAGTGAGAATCCTACAGTATACGGACTGACAGACATCTCATGAGGTTTTAATACTGGAACGCCAGCGAAAATATCATATCCAATTTTTCCTTTTACACCGCGAATACCAATTGCAGCACCGGCGATATGTTGACCATTCCAGTAATCATTATCTGAACCGCTGACTTCACCATAATCAAAACCTAAATAGGGCTGCATACCTAAAGAAGGCAAATTTAAATTGATATCATTACGCTGATACCACCCTTTATCAGCATAAAGCGTTGTTTCGCCATCGAAACCACGGACCGTCCAGCGGTTGCCAATGGTAAATTTGTCTGGCTGTGTTAATCGATCCGGTGAGTATTGCTTTATGAAATGCGGCTCGTAGCTCATCAATAAATTTCCAAGTTTAAATGGGAATGAGCCATCTACACTCATTGTTAATATTCTGGCCGCGGCATCTGCGCTTCCTGATATTTCCTCTGCATCGGCTTTTTCCCCAAACCATTTTACAGCATGCTGATATGCGAGGTTTAATTTAAGATTCCCTAACGAGAAATAGGCTTGATGCTCTAAGCTAAACTTCCAGTTCGTGGTATCACGATGTTGAACTTCAACTTCTACATCGTTGAGGTGATATGATGAATCTCGTTTGATAACTTTAAAGCCCAGCGTCGTTTTTTGACTGGCGTTTCTGAATATGACCCGACTTAATTGGGCTATTAAAAGTTTATCATCACCACTGTAGAGATAGCTAAAATCACCGCTATGAATGGTTTGTGTATAGCGATATTGTGCAGCGTTAAGTTCTAATAACCAATATCCCCAGGGAACCGAGTACCATGCAGAAACGTTATCGCTACGACGACCATCTTCGTTTTTGAGTCCGCCGCCATAGGCGATATAGAACATATCGTTGAGTGTTAGAGGATTATCGAGATATAAAGCGAGTCCACCCTGGTTGCGGCCAGTGTATTTACTGCCTGAATCATCAGTCCACGCGCCAAGACGCCATCTTTTCGGCTGATTCCTGGTCACTTCCACCAGTGTTTCTCCAGGTGTCGTGCCGGGTAAAAGATTTATTTCAGCCGTGGAACCTGGGACACGTTGTAAATTCTCAATGGCTTGCTCGAGGCCGCGAAGATCCAGCACATCGCCTTTTTTCTCGGGAAAATTGTTTGCTTCATGCACTGTGGCGCGAGTCGTATCTTTAATTACAATATTCTCGATTTTTCCCGGCATAATATTCAGTGTCAGATTGCCTGAGCTTAAATTCTGTTCCGGTAACAGTACGCGGGTGGTGATGTATCCGTGAGAAATAAGTCTGTTTTGGATGGCGGTGTGAATGGATTTCACACCCTTAACGCCAATGCATTGTCCTTCGACCTTTTTTTTGATATCAGAAAAACTCATCCAGTGAGCAACGGAATTTTTATTTTCAATATTAATTTTATTTATTAAATAGCAGGGTTGTTCTTCGGGTAGAACCAGTTCGCCAGTAACGGGATTTCCATCGGCTGAAAGTAATGATTTATTTTCGGGAGCAAGTTGTTCTTGCCGTGCTGCATTCTGTTGCTGCTGAGTAAGCGTCTGCTGGACCGAAGGAGTTTCTGCATAGCCTGGAGAGGCTACAGTCATTAATCCCATGGAAGCAGAAATTAATGAACGAGAATAATGATTAAGAGTGAATTTTCCAGAGGCGCGCATAGAATCGTTTTCTTCGTAAAGTTTGAGCAATAAAGAACGAGTGTTTTTGGAGATGTAATCTGACTGTAAGATACAGTGCCTCCCTTTTTCAGAGAGGCACTTTTAAGCTAATGATTATTTATTCAAATTAAGCAAAGCCAATAGAATATGTGCCATTAGGACCAATATTTATCTCAGTGATCACTCTTCCATTTGCATACATATCGCCAAAGCTTTAGTGGCGACCATTGATCTGGACGCTAGGTTTTACAGTTGAGTTAGCTGTATTGCTGTGGCTATCAGGGGTCACCGGGGTATGGCTATTATTGTTATGTGAATCAGGCGTTTGTCCACCGTTATCAGGTGCAACGTTATGGGTATCTGGAATTTTATCACTGTTGTCAGGTATAAAGTCGTCTGTACCTGTTTGAGTGATGGTGCCCGAATTACTCAATTTACCTTTAGTGTAAACCGTGTTGCCAGAGATAACTGCTCCCTTGGTATTGTAAATACTGCTATTACCCGCATTGAGAATGACATTGCCTTTACCCGTGATATTGCCCTGGTTAGTAATGCCAGAATAACTATTGATGTTGATATCGCCAGTACTGGCTAATTCACCGTAGTTTACCGTGTTACGCGTCGTCAGGTTAATACCGCGATCACCAGTAATTACGCCATCATTCGTCAGGTTGCTGTTAGAGGCCATGACATCGACGGTACCACCAGCAGAAATAGCACCACTATTATCGACAATGCCTCCACTGTGACTGGTAGAAGTCGTAGTGAGTGAAATATTTTTCGCAGCAGTAATATTACCGGCGTTATTGATATTTCCCCTCAGCGAGAGATTGATATCCTGGCCAGCGTTAATTGAACTTCCCTGTTGGGTTGTCAAGTTAGAAATATAACCGGTCAGGTTTTTACCCGCTGACAGCGTTGCATTTTCATAGTTAACTAATTGATTGGCGGAGATATTAATATCTCCCTGTGAGGTCATAGCACCGTTGTTATATAGATCGCCGCTCAACTGCATATCCAGTTGACCCGCATTAATGGTGCCGTAGTTATTAAATTGACCGCCAGAATTCTGTACAGTCATATGACCTTTAGCATCGATTTTTCCTGTATTTTCCATTGACGAAGAACGACTGTTCGAGACAATAGTTAATTCATTTTCGGCGCTGATAGTGCCCGCATTCTGGAACTTTTGACTAGCGGTAATAGAAGCGTTACGACCAGCTTTGAGAACACTTTTAGCGTCAGATGTGTAGCTGTTACCATACATAAACACATCTTTGCCAGCAGTTATATTACCTGCAGTGTTATCAACAACACCGCTTAAATTCATATTCCCTGCACTGGAGATCGCGCCATCGCGGTTGTTCATATAGCTTGAAGCAGCAACCGTCAAATCACTATTTTCTCCGGAAACGGTGATATGACCATTGCTGTTATCCAGGGACCTGGCAGAAATGGTGCTTGAAGTGTAAGTATTCTCTTTTCCTGCCGTTATCAGCCCTTTGTTGTTGCTCAGTGCATTCGTATTGATATTCACAGCGCGGTCAGAGGAGATAACACCTTCATTGTTATTCAGGTTTGCGGAGTAAATATTAATATCGCCATTCGCAGAGATATTACCGCCGGAATTGGTAAGGCCTTTACCATTTGAGTTATAGCTTGCATCATCGAATGAAATATTCCCATTGCTGGTAATATTACCTTCAGTATTATTTATAGTATTTGATATTGCACCTACGTTTTGGGAACCATTAATATTACCATGGGTGTTATTAATGTTGTTTTGTGCATATACCGACACGTTCGCACCGGAAATGGTACTGTTTCTGTTATCAACGTTATGCTGTGCGGATACGTAAGCTGAACCACCTGCATTAATTACGCTGTGGTGGTTAATGATGTCGCGAGAACTTTGAAGATTAAGGTCTTTACCTGCAGAGATATGACCGTTATCAATGTTAATCGTGCCATTCATATCCATTGTCAGAGAATCATGAGCGGTTAGGTCAGCATGATTAACACGCACGCCCACACCGGCTTCAGTTCCCTTCATGTAGATCTTATTGGCATACATTGAGCCCAAGGATGAAACATCCAATGCCATTTCTGGAGCACTGCCAGTTCCGCTAATCGCGCGCGCATTACCGTTTTTATCAATGTGATTGCTACCAGTGATAATGTTGAGCTCGTTAGCTTTAAGCTGTGAGTTCACTTTCACCGAGCGTGCAATAATATCTGTGTATTTTGAGGAAGAGGTGTCCATACCTTTTCCAGTAATGATGATTTGGCCTTTTTTGACATCAACGCCAGTTAGCTTACCGTTGCTATCCGTCGTTGAAACGCCGGTAGTCAATGTTGCATGATTGCTGTTGATAAAGCCGCAGCCGTCACATGAGATACCGGCCGGGTTGGCGATGATCACCTGTGCGGACTGACCAGCAACCTCTACCATGCCGTTGAGTTGGCTTGGGTCAGAAGAACGCACCTCGTTTAGGATGACCGTTGCGCTGCCGTTTGCCATATTGCTGTTACCGGCAATCTGACCCGCTAACTGGGTATTGGAAGACGCGCCGCTGTTATTAAGAACAACACCCTTACTGTCCACGTTAAATTCAGTGTAAACGTTGTGAGATACACCGCCTGCGCTGGCAGCATTGATATCAACAACGGTAGAACCATTTGCGCCAGTGTGGATGCCCGGCTGATTTTGTGCTGAGCCGTCTGCAATCACCGCAGCCTGAACGGGAATAACCATCCCCAATGCCAGCATGGTTGCAAAGCAGGCTGGTGCCAGTTTGACGTGCAGAGTTTTTTTGTTACGACCCATTTTATTTGTTTTGTTACTCATGATTTACTTTTCCTTGTTAAACACATTTTTTCTTTGGTAATGCAACGCAGAGAATACATGAGGCGGATTGTGAATTAAGACAGGAGGGGGTAAATATATGTAACATGTCCAATTGTAGATGTATTTTAATTCATTAAGATATTTGATGTTTAATTAAGATGAAACGTCATTATAAATGTACAAGTTTTTGATAACGCCAATGGAACTCTATGAGTGTAGAACTTAATGATAATTTCTATGAATTATTTTTTTGGACCGCTGCAAAGTAGACAGAGAAAATATTCAGTTATAGGTGCAGAAATTCTGGTGTAAAGATTGGGTTCTCTTCTCATGCTAACTTTTATTTTAGGCGTAGTTGAGTAATGGAAATAAATATAGTGAATGTAATTTTTTAATATTAATCATTATGAAAATTTAGATGTTTATTCAAACTTTCGCGTAATCCAGGAATATATACTTACAATTGGGCAATTTTATAAATATAAATAACCTGTAGATATGAAAGGATTTGTTATGGCACACGCATTTATTTTTATGCATTTGTCTTGCGAGTCAAAGCGGCGGGCTCAGGCGAAAAGTTTAATGCAATTCCGTCACGAACCTGATTTTCTCCGCAACCCGAAAATGAAATGCTGAGTCAGCACCTGACTCAGCATGTGTTGATTACAGGCTACCCGTACCGCCATCCACCAGCAGGTCCGTACCCACCGTATAACTCGATTCATCGGATGCCAGATACAGCGCGGCTTTTGCCAGTTCGTTAGGCGTACCCATCCGCCTCAACGGAACCAGATTGATAATGTCCCTCTGCATGGCTTTTTGGGCTTCTTCGCTCAGGCCAAGCTTATTCAGCGCCGGTGTTTCAACCGGGCCGGGGCTTAAGCCGTTAATGCGAATCCCGCGCGGTAACAGTTCCGCCGACAGGGTGCGAGCCAGCGACAGCAAACCGGCTTTGCTGGCCGCGTAAACGCTGCTGGCAGGCAGCCCGATCCGCGCGCTGACGGACCCGCAAAGGATCACAGACGACGGATTATTCAGCAGCGGAAGCAGCGCCTGAATCAAAAAGAACGGACCTTTGAGGTTGATACCCATCAGGCGGTCCCAGGTCTCTTCACGCCACTCTTCGATGAGTCCGTGCGTCACGTCTCCGGCATTCACGAACACTGCATCCAGCCGTGGCCAGCGCGCAGCGATCGTTTCTGCCAACTGTTTTTGCGCCGAAATGTCGCCTGCGTCCGCAGGGATCACCCACGCGCTATCACCCAAAATTCGCGTCGCCTCGGCGAGAGTTTCCGGATTACGTCCGGTAACCGCAACGTGTGCGCCCTCGGCGATAAATTCTTGCGCCGTCGCCAGACCGATGCCGCTGGTGCCACCGGTAATCAGCGTATATTTACCTGCTAAACGACCCATGCTGTTCTCCTGAAATGTCACTGGAGAAAGCACTATAGAAACGTTAGTATCCAAAAGAAACCAGGTACCATTTGGATACTAACGAGGCGAACGGTGTGCTATGGCGGAAATACACGAGCTGTGCTGTGAAAAAAAATCTGCGACCGAATCCTGCCCGATGACGCAGTTTGTTAGCCTCATCTCAGGAAAATGGGCGATCCCCATTCTTTACCGACTGATTGTGCTCAACACGCCGGTGCGATTTGGCGAGCTGCTGCGCGCGGCAGCACCGATCACCCAAAAAGAGCTGACCAAACAGCTGCGTTTATTTGAACAGCGTGGGCTGGTATCGCGCACTATTTTCCCCGAGATCCCCCCGCGTGTGGAATATCAAATCACGCCGCTGGGGTTGACGCTGCAAGGGGCGCTCTCGCCGCTGGCCGCTTGGATGCAGGAATACGGCGGCCAGCTGGCGCGTTAATTAGCGTTTGAAATAACGCGGAGCCGGAACGCCAGTGCGGGCGCTGCTGAACAGCGCCAGTCGTGCCTGTTCATAGCGTTCCCAGAGCTGTACGTCATGCATGGGCGGAATCGTGATCAGCTCGCCCTGATCGAGTCCGGCAAGCGCCGCATCGACCATATTGTCCGTCGTCATAACGGAACCTTCTGGCAGATCGTTCATCGACACGCCGGAAATCTCCCAGATCTCCGTGGCAGTGGCGGCAGGCAGCACGGCCTGAATACGAATCTCGCTTTCGGCAAACTCTTCCTGCAAACCGCGGGTGAAATTCAACACCCAGGCTTTGGTGGCGCTATAAAGCGCGCTGCCTGCCCCGGCGTGGAGGGATAAGACCGACGCAATGTTAATCAGCGTACCGCGATTATTTTGCGCCAGACGCGGCAAAATGGCGTAAGTCAGACGCATCAGCGCGGTGATATTGAGGGTGTTGATTGTCTGATGCTGTGCAATATCGTCTGCCAGGAACGGGGCCATCTTCGCGGTGCCTGCGTTGTTGATGAGGGTGTCGATCGCCGCGTTGTTCTGAAGCACTTCTTCGACGGCCCGGATGCCCGCGTCTTCGGTCAAATCCGCGACCAGTATTTCGACCGCAACGCCATAGCGTTCACGCAGCTGAGCGGCCAGCGTTTGTAACCGCGATTCGCGGCGGGCGACCAAAACCAAATCATAGCCGCGAGCGGCAAAACGGTCGGCGTATACGGCGCCAATACCGGATGAAGCACCTGTAATCAATGCGGTAGCGTGTTGGGTCGTCATGATGTGTCGCCTCGAAGCAAAGTAGGTTAATTGGTTTCAATATGAAACTTAATTTAGAGTGTGCCAATTGGTTTTATAATGCAACCAATTTGCGCGTAATATTTTTCTTCTGCTTATCGAGGTGAAACTAACGGTTTGAAAAATCGTGATTAAGGCAGTTTTGGCACCACATCTTCGGGTGACAATTCACGCCCGTCGTCTGCCACAAGCGTTAGCCTGCGCAGCGGCTGGCGATTTTGCGCATCCACCAGAACGCTGCCAAACTCATGGTCGGCAAACAGGAAATCATTTCCCCATTGCGACAGCGCAACCAGGACCGTTTGCAGGGCGCGACCTTTTTCGGTCAGGACATATTCCTGCCAGGCGCTGCCGTCGGAGGCGGGTTGCAGAACGAGAATGCCTTCTTCCACCAGCTGTTTGAGGCGGGAGGCGAGCATATTTTTGGCAATCCCGAGGCTTTTCTGGAATTCGCCGAAGCGTTTAAGACCGCGCAGGGCGTCGCGAACGATCAGCAATGACCACCAGTCGCCGATGATATCCAGCGAGCGGGCGACGGGGCAGGTGCTTTCCTCAAGACGGGTTCGTTTCACGGTGGCTCCTTAATTGATAGTTTTATTATAAAACCATTTTGTGTCGCCGTAAAAAGAGTTATCTATCAGTTTGAGAAATGGTTCCCGGAAATATGTCATAAATCTGTCACACTCAAAACGACCATAACAAGACGTGAGGAAGTAGGGATGAGAAAAGCACTACTGGCAATCGCAGTGGCAGGATCGGTGATGATGACTTCTGGCGTACAGGCGCAAACCGCCCCGGAAGGCTATCAATTGCAACAGGTATTGATCATGAGCCGCCACAATCTGCGCGCACCGCTGGCCAATAATGGCAGCGTCCTGGAACAGTCAACGCCCAACAAATGGCCGGAATGGGAAGTGCCTGGCGGACAGTTGACCACCAAGGGCGGCGTACTCGAAGTGTATATGGGTCATTACATGCGTGAATGGCTGGCAGAACAGGGGATGGTGACGACGGGTGAATGTCCACCGGCCAACGCGGTGTATACCTATGCCAACAGCCTGCAACGCACCGTCGCCACCGCGCAATTCTTTGTCACCGGCGCGTTCCCTGGCTGCGATGTCCCGGTGCATCATCAGGACAAAATGGGCACGATGGACCCCACGTTTAACCCGGTGATTACCGATAACTCGCCTGAATTCCGTGAAAAAGCATTAAAAGCGATGGAAACCGAGCGGCAGGGCATGAAGCTGGATGAGAGCTACAAGCTGCTGGAGCAGATGACGAATTACGCTAATTCTCCTTCCTGCAAAGAGAAAAAAGTCTGCTCTCTGACCGAAGCGAAAGACACGTTTAGCGCGGAATACGAAAAAGAGCCGGGCGTTTCTGGCCCGCTGAAAGTCGGTAATTCGCTGGTGGATGCCTTTACTCTGCAATATTACGAAGGGTTCCCGCTGGATCAGGTGGCGTGGGGCGAAATTAAAACCGACCAGCAGTGGCGCGTGTTGTCCCAGCTGAAAAACGGCTATCAGGATTCGCTGTTCACCTCGACTGAAGTGGCGCGTAACGTGGCAAAACCCCTGGTCAAATACATTGATACCGCCCTGGTGACCGATCAGGCAAAAGCGCCCAAAATTACGGTGCTGGTGGGGCATGATTCCAATATCGCCTCGCTGCTGACCGCGCTGGACTTCAAGCCGTATCAACTTCACGACCAGCATGAGCGTACGCCGATTGGCGGGAAAATTGTCTTCCAGCGCTGGCATGATAAGAACGCGAATCGCGAACTGATGAAAATTGAGTATGTCTATCAAAGCTCGGAGCAGTTACGTAACGCCGATGTGCTGTCCCTGAAATCGCCAGCCCAGCGCGTGACGCTCGAGCTGAAAGGGTGCCCAATCGACGCCAACGGCTTCTGTCCGATTGATCAATTTAATACGCTGATGAACGACGCGGCAAAATAAGGGTAAACCCCCCGCCTCGGCGGGGGGAACGATTAGACGTTTTTACGTTCGATGGTTTGCTCGCCCCAGAACAGCGAGTCTTTGTCCGTTTTCTCGAAGGCGCGCACCAGCACTTCATCATTACCTTCTTCCCAAATTTTCTCCGCCAGCTTTTCGTCGTATTGCGCAACTTCAAAGATGGCTTCAGCAATTTCTGGAGAGGTATTCCGTAGACTTGCCCATTCGCCGACGTGATGAGCTTTAGATTGTTGAGTTGGCATGCATGTCCTCCTGTTGGGATTAACCGTTCAGTTTTTTGGCGAGACCCGCGACGTGTTCGCCCTGGAAACGCGCAATAGCCAGCTCTTCCTGGCTTGGCAGACGCGAGCCATCACCGCCAGCAATGGTCGTTGCGCCATAAGGCGTGCCGCCGCGAACTTCTGAAACATCAAACAACTCTTGCGCGCCGTAGCCAATCGGCACAATCACCATTCCGTGATGCGCAAGCGTCGTCCAGGTTGAGGTAATGGTCTGTTCCTGGCCGCCACCGGTTCCGGTTGAGCTAAATACGCTGGCGAGTTTGCCGAACAGCGCGCCCGATGCCCACAGGCCGCCGGTTTGATCGAGGAACGTGCGCATTTGCCCGGACATATTGCCGAAACGGGTTGGCGTACCAAAAATAATCGCATCATAGTCAGCCAGCTCTTGCGGCGTCGCTTGCGGGGCATTCTGCGTTTTACCGCCTGCTTTCAGAAACGCTTCCGCATTCATGGTTTCCGGAACGCGCTTGATGACCACCTCAACGCCGTCAACTTTATTCGCACCTTCCGCAATGGCGTGAGCCATGGTTTCGATGTGTCCGTACATGGAATAATAGAGCACCAGAACTTTAGCCATCTTGCACTACTCCTCGTTTAGGGTTGCTGACAGCGAATCGCTGCGTTCATTTAAAGATATGACGTCACGGGCAGACTGCAAATCTGAAAGCCATTTCTTTGATTTATAACAATTATTTAAGATTTTTCTTTGTAGCAAAATGAAACATTTTTACAAAATCCTCTTTTATGAATGATAAGAGGAGCTTATGGGTGACGCCTGCGTAATCTCACACGAACGGTTGATATCATGTTGCAGAATATTACCGTTTGCTGGATGGCTCGGTTCATTCCACTAAGCTTACTTTCACGCGGCGCAGACAGCAGATAAACGTATTGACCTGACGTCGCCAGGTGAAAGAATCCTCTTTTACTGAATGCAGTTTGATGTCTAATGTTTCACACTCTGGAGGTTCGAGATGGCAAACCATCGTGGTGGGTCAGGTAATTTCGCTGAAGACCGTGACAGAGCATCAGAAGCAGGTCGTAAAGGTGGCCAGCAGAGCGGGGGGAATTTCAAAAATGACCCTCAGCGCGCATCCGAAGCGGGCAAAAAAGGGGGTAAAAATAGCCATGGGAGTAACAAAAGTTAGTATGTTGCGTCCCCATTTCAGCGTCCGATAACCTGAAATCTCCCCCTGCCGCCGGGTCTCCCGGCGGTTTTTTATTGTCGCCACGTTGAACTAAAAGCCAGGGCAACGCACACTACAGGATTGATTCTTGCTTTTCATTCTTGCTGCTGGTGCCCGATGTCCCTCTCTCGTTACGCCTTTTCTATCAAACCCCAGGAAGCGATCCTGATTTTAATCACCATGTTCTGGGGTGGAACGTTCCTCGCGGTACAGTATGCGGTGACGCTAAGTGACCCGTTTTTCTTTGTCGGCCTGCGGTTTGCGACGGCCGCTATTGCGGTGGCGCTAATCTCTCTCAAAACCCTGCGTGGGCTGACGTTAATCGAGCTGAAAGCGGGCGTGGTGATTGGTGTTTCGATTGCGATGGGTTACAGCCTGCAAACCTGGGGTCTTCAGACTATCCCTAGCAGTAAATCGGCATTCATCACCGCCATGTATGTTCCGCTGGTTCCGTTATTGCAGTGGTTATGTCTGGGCAGAATGCCGGGGCTGATGTCGTGCATCGGCATCGTGCTGGCATTTATAGGTCTTATCCTGCTCGCCGGACCGGGCGACAGCCTGCTGGTCATGGGACCGGGCGAAATCATCACGCTGATTGGCGCAGTGGCGATTGCGGCGGAAATTATTCTGATCAGCGCCTGGGCTGGCAAAGTGGACGTTAAGCGCGTCACCGTTGTGCAACTGGCGACGGCGTCGGTGGTGGCGTTTATTGCGATGGTCCCGGCGGGAGAATCTGTCCCGTCGATGTCGCCGGGGCTAGTGATTGTCGCCCTGGGGCTGGGCATTTTCAGCGCCATTATTCAGGTCACGATGAACTGGGCGCAGCGTAGCGTATCACCCACGCGCGCGACGGTTATCTATACCGGGGAGCCGGTGTGGGCAGGCATTTTTGGTCGTCTTGCCGGCGAACGCCTGCCGCTGCTGGCCCTGCTCGGCGCGGCCTTTATCATCCTGGGCGTGCTGGTGAGCGAGTTAAAGTTGAAAAGAAAAAAGAAGGCGCTGGCGAAAGCCGACAGCGCCACCGCTAATCAAGAATCCTGATGAAGTGCATCGGTTTGTGGCACACCTGACTTTCGGCGACTCAGCAACGCATTCAGCAATATCGCGCCGAAGGTGGCTGTGCCGATTCCGCCCAGCGTGAAACCGCCGAGGGTGAGCGCAAAATCTCCCGCGCCCAATACCAGCGTCACGGCGACCATAATCAAATTGCCGTTCTGGCTGAGATCGACATGATGCTGCACCCAGATACGCGCGCCGGCAACGGCAATCAAGCCAAACACCACAATTGATGCGCCGCCGATGACCGGTGCGGGAATCGTGTGGATCAGCGCCCCGAATTTTGGCGAGAAGCCGAGCAGCAGGGCAATTACCGCCGCGGCGACAAACACCAGCGTGGAGTAAACCTTGGTCACGGCCATCACGCCGATGTTCTCCGCATAGGTGGTCACGCCGCTGCCGCCGACCGATCCCGACAGCATCGTGGCCAACCCGTCGCCAACGAACGCGCGCCCCATGTACGGGTCCATATTGCGCCCGGTCATCCCTGCGACGGCCTTAAGGTGGCCTAAGTTTTCCGCCACCAGGATAACCGCCACCGGAGCGATCAGCATCATCGCCTGCCCGTTAAAGGTGGGCGAAGTGAAGTGCGGCAGGCCAAACCAGGCGGCATTTTGCATCAGCGTAAAATCGACCGGCGTTCCGACGGCGAATACGCTGGTCACCAGCGCGTAGACCAGACAGGCGACGATCAGCCCGACCAGAATCAGCAGGCGCTGGATCATGCCGCGCGTGAAGACGGCCACCAGACCAATGCACAGCACCGTCATGACTGCCATCCAGCTGTCAAACGAGGAGCCGGAAACGCCTTTCACCGCAATCGGCGCGAGGTTCAGACCAATCGCCATCACCACCGCACCCGTCACCACCGGCGGCATCAGGCGTTCAATCCAGCGGGTGCCGACCTTTATCACCACCAGCCCGATCAGGGTGTAGATGAATCCGCAGGCGATAATTCCCCCGAGCGCCACGCTAATGTTGGGATTGATGCCCTGGCCGCTAAAGCCCGTTGCGGCAATCACTACCCCGACAAACGCCGCGCTTGACCCCAGATAGCTCGGCACGCGTCCGCCGGTTATCAGGAAGAACAGCAGCGTGCCGACGCCCGACATCAGAATCGACAGGTTAGGATCCAGCCCCATCAAGATGGGCATCAGCACCGTTGCGCCAAACATGGCGACCGCGTGCTGCACCCCCATGACGGCGGTTTGGGCGAAGGGAAGCCGTTCATCCGGCGCGACCACGCCGTGTTCAGTAGAGGTCGATTTTAACTGCCAGTGGGGAAAACCGAACATTGCCATGAGCTATCTCCTTAAGGAGGGTTAACAGGCGGGTCGCAACAGTGCGTGATAGCCGCGGTCAAACCACACCAGGCCTTGCGGCGCAGGGTGGCGGGTAATGGAGTCGATGGTGCAAAACAGAATATCGTGCGTGCCGACGCTCACCACCTGGCTGATGCGACAGTCGAACGAAGCCAGTGCGTCTTCCAGCCTCGGACAGCCTGTTTCGCCCGTTTGCCAGCGTGCAGCAGCGAAGCGATCGGCCATGGGCGTTTTGCCACCAAACAGGTTGGAAAGCGGCTCCTGTCCGGCACTGAGCGTATTGACGCACAGGGTGCGGTTTTCGTTGAACGTCGGCCAGACGGAGGCCCCACGGTTCAAACACACCAGCAGCGTGGGCGGAGAATCGGTGACGCTGCACACGGCGCTGGCAGTGAAACCGGCCTGTCCGGCAGGGCCGTCGGTGGTAATGATATTGACCGCTGCGCCCACGCAGGACATGGCGTCACGAAAGGTCTGTTTATCCGGTATGTTCATCTTCGCTCCTTATACCAGCCCGCAGGCGTCTTCAAAGGACAGTCGCGGCAGGCGGCCATACACTTTGCTGACGTCGCCGTAGCCCATGTTGATCAACAGATTGCTTTTCAGCGTGGTGCCGGTGAAAAAGGCTCCGTCCACTTTTTGCCGATCGAAGCCGGACATCGGGCCGGTATCCAGCCCCAGCGCGCGACAGGCAAAAATCAGGTACGCCGCCTGCATGGCGCTATTGCGAAAGGCAGTTTCTTCGGCAAGCGCCGGACTTGAGGTGAACCAGCTGCGCGCGTCGCCGTGCGGAAACAACTCCGGTAGACGTTCGTAAAACTCACTGTCCCAGGCAATGATGGCGGTGACGGGTGCAGCCAGCGTTTTTGCCAGATTGCCGCTCGAGAGCGACGGACGCAGCTTCTCTTTGCCCTCTGCCGTGCGGACAAACACTATCCGCGCGGGCGAACAGTTGGCGGAGGTGGGCCCCCACTTCATCAGGTCGTAAATCTCGCGCAGCGTCTCGTCGCTAACCGGCGTGTCTTGCCAGCCGTTGTGCGTTCTGGCATCGGTAAACAGCGTCTTGATGGCCGTCGGGGTGATGGCTTCGCTCATCGTGACTCCTTAAAAACCGGTTCTGGGTTGTGGATAAGGCTGGCTAGCCCGTTGAGCAACAGCGCGTTAAACGTATCGGGATCGGTCACGTTGCAGGCGTGTCCGCCCTGGCGTATCACCGCCTTTTGGCTGCCGGGCAGGGCGGCGTGTAGTTCAGACGAGCAGACGGACGGCACCAGCAGATCGTCGGTGGAGCAGATAATCTGCACCGGGCAGCGAACGTGCTTCGCCTGGCCGCGAAAGTCCGCCTGCTTGAGGGCCAGCAGCCTGCGCTGGAGATTATTGATGCCCTGAAAATGGGCGAGCGCCAGCGCCTCTTCGGCCTCCATGCGTGGTGCGCGCGCCGCCATCCAGTCTGCCGGATACAGAAATAACGGCTGGGCTTCGACCCAGGCCTGCGCGCCACCTGCGTGGAGCAGGCGTTCGCGGATCTGAAAACAGCGGCGGGTATGGGCGTTCAGCGACAGCCAGCCGTTGACGCACACCAGCGCGCGCACGGCGTCGGGATGCTCAATCGCCAGCTGCAACCCGACCAATGTCCCCAGCGCGTGGCCGATCACGGCGAATCGCGGGATGCCCGCGTCAATCAGGGCCTGATACAGCTCGTCGGCCATATTTCCCAGCGTGTATCCCTGGGGGAGTTCCCCGGCGTTATTGCCGGTGCCGCGCTGGTCGTAGCACACCACCTGATATTCTTGCTCCAGCGCGGCGAGCTGTGGCAACCAGTAGCTGCCGCTCCCGCCCAGTCCGGCAATCAGAACCACCACGGGCGCGTCGGTGAAGGGGGGCGGCGAGACAGAAATTTTCATGACGGCCTCACTTCGCGATGTGCGCAATGCTAGCGATTTCAACCAACGCCTCTGGCTTCACCAGTCCACACTGGATACAAAACCGCGCGGGTTTATCGCCGGGGAAAAACTCCGCGTAGATTTCATTAATCGCGGCGTAGTTTTTCCAGTCGGTGATAAAGATGCTGTTGAAGGTCACGTCCTCCATCGTGCCACCCGCCGTCTCGATAACGCGCCTGATTGTCTCGAGCACGTGGCGGGTTTGCGCCTTTGGGTCGTCGGGATAGACCACGTTGTTGAATGCATCGAACGGCAGCGTACCCGAAACGTACACCACGCCGTCGGCGAGGGTGCCTGGCACAAACGGGGCAATGGGCGTGCTGGTGCCCGCGGGAATAATCACGGATTTCGGCATAATGTTGATCCTCAGGCGATGCGGGCTAATGATGGCGGCGAGACGGCATCGCAAAAATTGGCGACAGTGCTGACCCAGCCAAAGAAGGTTTCGATATTGAACAGCGCGGCTTTCTGCGCAAACTCCGGCCCGGCCTGATGGGTCGCGTCCTCCAGCACCACGCCGAAATACTCAAGGAAAAAGCCGTCGCGCAGCGTCGATTCCACGCAGACGTTGGTGGCGATCCCGGTGAAGATCAGATGGCGAATGCCGCGGCTGCGCAGCAGGCTGTCGAGCGGTGTGTTAAAAAAGCCGCTGTAGCGCGGTTTCGGCAGCACGATATCGCCCGGCTCCGGGACAAGTTCATCCACCAGTTGATAATCCCAGCCGCCTTTTGCCAGCAGCGTGCCCTGCAGTTCTGGGCGGTTGCGCATGGTTTTCAGCGCGTTGGATTTATGAAAATTGGGCGAGCCGGGACCGCCTGCCTCGACGTACTGGTCATCCCAGCCGTTCTGAAACCAGACGATCAGGATGCCTGCAGCGCGGGCGGCGGCAACGGCGGTTTTGATGTTGGCGATCACCGGTTGGGTAGCCGAAACGTCAAAGCCCGCCAGATCCAGATAACCGCCCTGGCTGGCGTAGGCGTTTTGCATATCGACCACGATCAGCGCGCTGTGCTGCGGCGCAAAGGTAATGGCTTCCGGGCGTGCGGGTAAGGTCGTCATCACGCTACCTCCCGGGTCACGGCAGGAATGTGCGAGCGGCACTGCATCAGCGGCTGAATGCGCTCCCCAAAGGTTTCAACGCCTTGCAGGAAATCATCAAAAGTCAGCAGGACGCCTTCGGCACCCGGAACGCTGGCAACCTCATCGAGCATCTTCGCCACGCTGGCGTAAGAGCCGACCAGCGTGCCCATGTTGATGTTGACGGCGGAAGTGGGGTCCGCCATCTGGCGCACGTTGGTGTCCGCGCCGGAGCGGGTATCTTTTTGGCTCTGTTCAGTGAGCCAGCTCAGGGCGTCTTCATCGGCCCCGGCTTTGTAGTGCTCCCATTTGGCACGCGCGGCCTCATCGGTTTCATCGGCGATAACCATAAACAGGACGTACGATCCCACGTCGCGACCGGTTTTTTCGGCGGCGTCTTTCATGCGTGCGGCGGTAGGAGCGAAAGCGGCGGGCGTGTTGACGCCTTTGCCGAAGCAGAAGTTAAAGTCAGCGTGCTGGGCGGAAAAGGCCATTCCCGCGTCGCTCTGTCCGGCACAAATGACCTTCATCGGCGTGGAGGGCTGCGGGCTGACGCGGCAGTCGTTCATGGTGAAGTAGTCGCCTTTAAAGTCACTTTTGCCCGTGCCCCACAGATCGCGCAGGACCTGCACGTACTCGGTGAGGTAGTCGTAGCGGCGCGAGAAATATTCATCGCCCGGCCAGATCCCCATCTGGTCATATTCCGGCTTTTGCCAGCCGGTGACCAGATTGACGCCAAAACGGCCGCCAGAGATGGAATCAATGGTGGAAGCCATGCGCGCGACAATCGCCGGGGGCAGAGTCAGCGTGGCGGCGGTCGCGTAAATCTGGATCCGCGAGGTGACCGCCGCCAGGCCCGCCATCAGGGTGAACGACTCCAGGTTGTGATCCCAGAACTCGGTTTTGCCGCCAAAGCCGCGTAGCTTGATCATCGAGAGCGCAAAGTCGAAGTGGTAATGCTCGGCTTTCTGCACGATGGCTTTGTTAAGCTCAAAGGTCGGCATGTACTGCGGAGCCGTCGTGGAGATCAACCAGCCGTTGTTGCCAATGGGGACGAATACGCCAATTTTCATCACGAACCTCTCTACATCTCAATGTGGGTGAAA
>Ga0308165_1000781_pt1 | contig 50752 bp, 36 predicted proteins | sample PhyWR2_FD_201032 | JGI IMG/M metagenome (GOLD analysis project Ga0308165, IMG submission 201032) | Phyllosphere microbial communities from UC Gill Tract Community Farm, Albany, California, United States - DLSLW.R2 | ecosystem: Host-associated > Plants > Phyllosphere > Unclassified | place: USA... | reverse complement strand
TGCGCTGCCTGGGTTTTCGTCTGCATTACCTGGCTGATGGCGCTGCTGCTGGGCGAATTGTTCCGGCTGATAGGGATCGGCCTGCTGCACGACCTGCTGCAGGAGCACTGGGCCATCCTGATGCTGATCGGCGGCGCCCTGGGCGCTGGCATCGGCCTGCTGCGCGACCGCGAACAGATCCTTGGCCTGCTGCGGCGGGTAGCCACCACCGTGCTGGCGGTGCTCGCGCCGGTGCTGGCGCTGGGGCTCATCGTTTTTCTCGCGGCCATTCCGGTAACCGGCCTTGCACCCTTGTGGGAGGCGACCAGGGCGACAACGCCGATCCTGCTGGGCTGCATCGTCGGTGCGCTGTGCCTGACCAATGCCGTCATCGGCGAAACCGATGCGCAGACGCCGCGCAGCGCGGTGCTGCGCTTCAGCGCCACGGCGCTTTGCCTTGCGGTGCTGCCGCTGGCGGTGATCGCCGCGATTTCCACCGGCAGCCGCATCCACCAGTACGGCCTCACACCTGACCGGCTATGGGCAGTGACTTTCACGGCCATCGCCTGCGCTTATGGTCTGGCGAGCTTCGTTGCCGTGATACGTGGCCGATTGGCTCCCGCTGTTTATTTGCGCACAGCCAACCTGCGTCTTGCCGTTGCCCTGTGCGCGCTGGTCTTCGTGCTTTCGACACCGCTGGTCAGCTTCGGCGCGCTTTCCACTCGCGATCAGGTCGCGCGGCTGCGCAACGGAACCACCCCTGCCGAAAAGTTCGACTGGCGCGCGCTACGCTTCGAATTCGGCTCTGCCGGGGTTGAAGCGGTGCATGATCTTGCCCAAAACGGCGCCACTCCCGCGATCCGTGCGGCTGCTACCGAGGCGACAAAGGCCAAGAACCGTTGGCAGGTTTCTGACTTGATCTTGGAAAGCCCCAAGCCCGTCATCGATCAAAAACGCCTCACCATCCTGCCGCGCAAGATTGCGCTGCCCGAGACGCTGCTCGCTAAGCTGCCCGAGTACAATGCTTGCGGTCTCGAACGTCCCTGCGCAGTGCTGTACGAAGCTGGCAGCGACGAGGCGATTGTTCTCCAAGGCGCGCGCGTTAACATATGGAGGCAGCAAGGAAATGTCTGGTCTAGCGTGCCCGGTGGCAATACTTTCCCTGGAACCGAACGGGTAAAGCAGATCGACGCCGGCATCGCTTCCGGGAAAGTGGAACTGCGCGACGTAACCCGGCGCCAGATATTTGTGGATGGCAAGCCCGTTGGCGATCCTTTCGAATGATGCCTACCCATTAAGAGGGCACCATAAGCGCGTGTTCAGGCTGTTGAAGGAGACGTTTATTACCACTGAGACATTCGTTTTGCGGCACTTGCCCGCCCTCGCCGCTTTCGGCCTTGCGCTCGTTCCGGCTGGTGTCCAAGCGCGGTCTTCGCAGTGGTGGTACGTCGCCCAAGGTGCGGACCGGGTGCTCTATGTGGACGCCAAGTCCATCGAGCGCGAAGGTGACAGCGTCAGTTACTGGGCCAACCAGATCCTGCGGGAAGAAGGCAACCCGGCAGCCTCCGTCCTCGCCTATATGCGCACCGATTGCGCGAAGCGGGAGGAGACGTGGTTGATGGTGACCCGGTATGGCGCGCAAGACGAACGGCTCGATCCCTCCTCGCAAAGCTATGATGAGCCGGAGGCCATCGTGAGCGGGAGCTTAGGCGAAGCGGAACTGGACTTTGTCTGCGCTGCGGACCGCTCTCAAGCCGGAGGTTTCCCGCTGAAGATCGACGATGTCGCCTTCGCCGAGGCACTGATCGCCGATACACAGGCTTCGGAAGACCCGGCGGTACTGCACGAACGCATGCGCAACGACCCCAAGGTCCCGGTCATCCGCTCATCCGCGCCCGGCATCGATACCTTCGGCACCGAGCAGAGCATTGCGGCAGGGCAGGCGGTTGTCCCGCCGCGCGACTACGCGAAGGGCACGCAAATTCCCGAGGCAGACGACTACGACCCTGACGAAGTCGGGACGATCTACGATGTCGCCTATATCGGAATCCAGGACGGCGAACTGACTTTCGAGCAGCGGGGATACAGCATCTTCGATCTGGCCCACGCCGGCAGCGCTCAGACGACGCGCATCCCCGCCGCGCAGAAGAGCGTGCAAATACGCGACATCGTGATCGACGTGCTGGAAGCTACCCCCGACCGCTTGCGATTCCGCGCGAAATTATCCGGGCCGGAAGATGAAGACCTGCCTTTTCCCTGCAGGGAAACCGGATGCGTACAGTAGCGCGACGGGCTCCCTAAGGAGCATCCGGCAGCAATTGGACGTCATGCCCGGGCGGCTTTTGCAGCAAAGTTTGCAACTGCGTGATAAGCGTTGTCTTGTCCGGGAAGGTGCAACTGGCTGCACTTTGCGGGTCGCGTGAGATGCTTCCGCCTGCCCGCTCCACCGCTTCGGCGATGAAACCACCGCAGGGCAGAATCGTCAGAAACAGCCCATCAGGCTGCACGTCGAGGAGCATATAAAGCGCCTTGGGGCGGATGAAGGCATTGTCCTCGTCCGCCTGGCGAAGCTGCAACAGGAACCGATCCCCGCGTGCCGGGTCTACCCGTACTGCGATGGCCTGCCATGGACGCTCAGCTTCGGTCAGAAGCATGGTGTGATCCGACTGGTTGCGCACGGTGATGCGATCCCCCTCCGGCGTCGGCGAGCCCGGCTCCACCATGGCATAGCTACCATCCGGCAAGGCTGCCACCGCATCGGCTGCGCCATACCACGCAGGGCCGCTCCAGCAGCCGCCGAGCGTAAGCGCCGCAACAAGCGCAAGGCATGTTCTGAGGATCAATGCGTAACCGATCTGCCGTGGACGAAGATATGCCCCTAGCAGACTTGCGTCGCCAGGGGCACATCCATCGCAGATCGCGCGTCAAGGCTGCTGCAGGGCGGTTACGCCTTGGAGAAGCGGCGCTCGTTCCATTTTACGGAAAGGCCCTCGCTGGTCGTGCCGTCGGTAGTGTGGCGGGCGATGGTGCCCATGAAGTGCCACTCACCGCGTACCTGATCCGGTGTCAGGTCCAACGAAACATAGCCGCGGCGACTGGTATCGGCGAAGGCCAATCCAGGGTTCGCACCGCGCAGCGCCTTCGCCAGTTCGGCAGGCGGCAGCGCCGGCAGATAGGCTTCGTAGCCCGGAGAAGTGACCGAATGCCCGGCATATTCGACGCCGGCCGCAGCCCCTTCGATCGCCAGTTCGTTGCCCCATGCATTGTGACTGTCGCCCGAGAGCACGACGAGGTTGCAGTCGGCCTCGCGGGCGGCGCGCAGCAGGCGCTCGCGCGCGGCGGGGTAGCCATCCCAGGAATCCATGTTGAACGGGAGCCCGGCCTTCGCTGCAGCGGCGATGGCCATGAGCGCCTGCCGGACCTTGGGGTCGCCATCTGCCGGAACCAGATCCCCCATCTGTACCGGAGCCTTCAGGGAACCCATCACCACCTGCTGGGCAAGCACCTGCCAGCGCGTGCCGGACTTTGCGGATTTTGCCAGTGCGCCGTGGAGCCATGCTTCCTGTTTGGCGCCCATCAGGGTGCGGTCGGCAGCCATCCACGGTCCATCGCGGAAGTCAGCCAGGGCCTTGGCGATGTCCGCCTTCCCGGCCATCACCGATCCGAAGTCCAACTGCTGGCTCCGCGCGGTTATGCGGGTTTCCGGGCGGAAAATCGTCGCCAGCGAACCGATCTCGAAGCTGTCGTAGGCCGCATCGGACACCGGCATCCATTCCCGGTAGGCCTTTTCTGCGGCTGCCTTGCGGACGGACCAGGAACCTTCCTTGTCGCTCTGGTGGTTTTCGGCGCCGTCCTTCCAGGCGTCATTGGCCAGTTCGTGATCGTCCCACTGCGCTATCATCGGAAAGCGCTGGTGCAGGCGCCGCAGGTCCGGGTCGAGGCGGTAGCTGGCGAAGCGCAGGCGATAGTCAGCCAGCGTCACCGTTTCGTTGGCAGGTTCGATCATGCGCCCGGCCATCGGGTTTTCGGGATAGTGGCCGTATTCGTACTCGTAGAAATAGTCCCCGACATGGACCACGAGATCAAGATCGTCGCGCGCGGCGGCATGGGCATATGCGTTGAACCAGCCGAACGGCATGTTCGAGCAGGAGAACAGGCCGATGCCGAACCGGTTGACCTCACCCACTGGCAGGGTGCGGGTGCGGCCGACGTCGCTCATGCTGCCATCAGGCGCGATGAAACGGTAGTTGTACCATTTGCCGGGCGCCAGCCCCTTAACCACCAGCTTTGCGCAGTTGTCATGCGCCGGAGAGGCGACCACATCGCCGCCGCCAGCGATCTTGCGGAAGGTCTCATCCTCGGACAGTTCGCAGCGCAGCTTCGTGTCGCCGCTGCCGACATAACGGGTCCACAGCAGCACCGAGTGCGGCGCCGGCTCGCCGCTGGCAACGCCGTGCGTGAAACCGCGTGCGGTGAGGATCTGGGCGACGCCGGGCGTGGAAAGCGCGGCAAGGCCGAAGGCGCCCGCGCGAAGCAGCAGACGGCGATCGAGATTTAGCGTCATGGTCTGTTTCCTGAAAGCTGCGATCAGTAGCGGGCGGTGAATTCGATGCCGTATGTGCGCGGCTCGGCGGGGATGAAGGTGGGGTAGCCGAACGATCCACCCGTATTGCCCGCATCGAGCAGGTAGTTCCGGTCGGTCAGATTGCGGGCATAACCAGCGATCTGGAACCGGTCGTCCATCAGCGACACACCGCCGCGCAGGTTCACCAGCGTGACCGGGGCCTGACTGATCGCCTCGCTGTTGGGAGTTTCGAAGTAGATCTTGCTGCGGTAGGTCACGCTGGGCGTGAGGAACACGTTTGTCCCCTGCGAAATCGGCGCGTTGAGATTGAAGCCTGCCGACCACTGCCACTTGGGCTGAAGACGGAACCTGTCACCCGCGAAGTTGCCGTTGCTGGCCTTGTCGTCGATGCCGCCGCTGATGAAGCCGACATTGCCGAAAGCACGCAGCCAGTCGGTCAGGCGGGCTTCGAGTTCACCCTCGACGCCAAGGTTGCTGGCCGAACCGGCGCTTACGGTGCGCGATCCGCTGGTGCTGGTGACGGAGACCTGGAAGTTGCTGTACTCATTGTAGTAGACCCCCAGCGAGCCGGAGAATATCCCGGCCTGGCCCTTCAAGCCGACTTCGTAGTTCCACACATTCTCCGCGCGAATGCGGTTTTCGGCCACCACGTAGCTGCCGGCGACGGTCGCGCTGCCCAGTTCGACCACGGGCGAGCGGCGGCCCTTGGAAACCGTGGCGTAAAGGTTGATCGCAGGCGTGATGCGGTACAGCGCGTTGAAGCGCGGCAGCACTGCCGCATACGAACGCTGCGCCTGGGACAGCACGCCGCCGGTATCGACGATCGGCAGGAGCTGGCGGCCATAGATCGGCGCGGCGGGCTGGCTGGTGGCATAGCCCGAGCGGCGCTTTTCGATCAGGACGCGGGCGCCGGCGGTCAGTTCCAGCGCCGCACCGGGCTTCCATGTGGCATCGCCGAACATCGACCAGGTCTGGTTGCGGCCTTCGTTCCTGTACCAGCTCTGGTACGGTACCGTGGTCGCCAGTCCGCCGCTGGCGAGGCCGGTTGCCAGTGAGGCGGGGACAGTGTTGTTCGGCGCAACGCAGCCTAGACCCGGAATGATGTTGGCGCTGCACTGCAGGTAAGTGCCGACTTCGGAAGACAGCGGCACATACTGCGAGCTGTCCTCGATGATGTAGTTCCACCCGAAAGAGGCGCGCCACTTGTCGTCGTTGTAGGTGAAGCGGCTTTCGTGGCTGGCCTGCCAGCCCTTGGCGCGCTCGGCGAATTCGAGATACCAGGCGGCGGAACCATCCGCATCGAACACTTCCAGCGCATCGAAATTGCGGTAGCCGTTGACGGTGGTGAAGTTCCAGCCGTCCGCGAAGTCCCAGCTCAGCGTCAGGTTCGCGTCGTAGACATCGCGCGTGAGGCCCAGTTTGTCAGCGCCGAGCACCTGCTTCGACAGCGGCGAGCCGCCCAGGTACGCGGCATCGTAAAGGCCGTCCACCGAAGTGGAGCCCAGGTTCTTCGACAGGAACGGCGTACCCGAATTGCGCTGGCGGTCGTAGGTGACCACGAGGTCGGCGGTGAAGTCGGTGGTAGGCGTGAAGCGCAGCGACCCGCGCAGCCCAAGCTGATCCTGCGCGTAGAGGTCATCCTGGTTCGGGGCGAGGTTTTCGATGTAACCGTCGCGCTTTTTCCATTGGCCGGCGATGCGCGCCGCGATCACGTCGTTGCCCATGTTCACGAACCCTTCGATACGGCGGGCATCGAGGTTTCCGTAGGCCCCGGTCAGCGAGGCGGAGGTCCCGGCTTCGGGCTTGGCGGAGACGAAACTGATCGCGCCGATCGTAGCGGCCGTGCCGAACAGGGTCGCCTGCGGACCCTTCACCACTTCCACGCGGTCAAGATCGTAAAGGCCCTGATAGGCCCCGCGCGAACGCGAGATATCGACGCCGTTGTAATAGAGCGAAACGCGCGGTCCCTGCTGCGCCGAGCCGCTGTCGGACGTGATGCCGCGGATCACGAAGCCCGGGTTGTTGGCGCTCTGGATCTGGACGTTGAGGCCGGGGACATAGTTGGACAGTTCGCCGATATCGGTCACACCCAGTTCGCGCATACGCTCGGCGGTCTGCACCGAAAGGGTCATGGGAACGTCAAGGGCGCGCTGTTCGACCTTCTGGGTGGTCACGATGATCGAGTTCGGATTCTCGTCGCTCATGGCACCGTCTGCTTCGGCGGCAAAGGCGGCGTTCGGCAGTATGGCCAGCGCCGTTCCGGCAAGAAGAGTTGCTGCACAAGTCGCGAGTTTCATTGTGAATTCCCTGGATCTGTTGGGTTGGCTGGGGGCCTAACCGCTATCCATGACGGCTCGAAGGCGCTCTCATCACGCTTCTGTGACAGCGGCGATATGTGACCAGGGCGGCACATGCTCTCCTTGCGAATGGGCCTTGCCGCACTGGCATCCACCGCGGCTGCGCACCGACCGGCCTTGTCCTGCGAATACTTATGTACTAGATGGTACACACATTCGATGGCCTCACCGCTATCCGATTTCCACTGCATCCACCGCGCAGCTTGGTCGTCCCGATCGCAAGACGGCGAGTCATCGGTGCATGCGAAGAACGAAAAAGGAGGTGCCGCATGCCCGGCACGAACAAAGTCAGCAGGCTGCCCAGGTATTGGCTGCTCTTGCTTGGTCTGGTGATTATGGCCGCAGGGCTATTTTTCGCCATCGGTGGCGCAAGGCTCGTTATCCTTGGCGGCAGCTTCTACTTCCTTCTGGCCGGACTTGGACTGGTGGCATCGGGTTTCCTGATCGCGCGTTGCCGTCCCTTGGGCGCCTGGATGTTTGCGGCTGTGTTCCTGGCGACGATCGTCTGGTCGCTATGGGAAGTCGGGCTGGCGTTCTGGCCGCTGATTTCGCGCCTCCTAGCCATGGGCGTGGGGGCGGCTGTCGTCGCCGCGTCCTTGCCGCTGATGCGCCGCGCGAGCGGACACACGGCGGCGTGGCGCCCTGCCCTTGCCGTCTCTGCGGTGATCGCGCTGGCCTCGGCCGGTGGTTTTGGCGCCATGTTCATACCGCATCCCACCGTCGCCTTCACGGGTGAGGAGCTGGCAAACATGCCGGTCGACCCTGCGCACGAACAGAAGAACTGGGAAGCCTACGGCAATACCGCCGGCGGCAGCCGCTTCGCCGCGCTGGACCAGATCACCCGCGCCAACGTCGGCAAGCTGAAGGTCGCCTGGACTTACCGGACCGGCGATGTCGCCGTCAGCGACGGTAACGGCGCCGAGGATCAGGATACCCCGCTGCAGGTCGGCGACACGGTCTTCGTCTGCACCCCGCACAACAACGTCATCGCGCTGGACGCCGACACCGGCCGCGAAAAGTGGAAAACAACGATCAATGCCAAGGCCTCCGTCTGGATGCGCTGCCGCGGCCTTGCCTATTTCGATGCCAGGGCCCCGCTTCAGCAGCCGACCATGCCGGGCTCAACGCCCGTAGCGCCGGTGGTGGTGGCCGAGGGGGCGGCGTGCCAGCGCCGCATCCTCATGAACACCATCAATGCGCAGTTGATCGCGCTTGACGCGGACACCGGCGCGTTTTGCCAGGATTTCGGCACCGGGGGCCGGGTTGACCTCAAGGCGGGGCTCGGCGCCGCGCCCGATCCGCAATACCAGCTCACCTCCGCGCCGACCCTGGCGGGAACGACCGTGGTCGTCGGAGGACGTGTGGCCGACAACGTGCAGGTCGACATGCCCGGCGGCGTCATGCGTGGTTACGACGTGGTGACCGGCAAGCTGCGCTGGGCCTTCGACCCCGGCAACACCGCGATGACGGGCATGCCGCCGAAGGGGCAGACTTACGCCCGTTCCACCCCCAACGTCTGGGCCGCGATGTCTTACGACCCTGCCTCCAATACGGTGTTCATGCCGGTGGGTAGCGCCTCGGTCGATATCTACGGTGTCACCCGCAGCGCGCTGGACCACAAGTACGGCGCCTCCATGCTCGCGCTTGACGCGGCGACCGGCAAGGAGAAGTGGCACTTCCAAACCGTGCACAACGACCTTTGGGACTTCGACCTGCCGATGCAGCCGACTTTCGTGGACTTTGCGGTCGGCGGCGGCAGGAAAGTGCCGGCGCTGGTGTTCGGGACCAAGGCCGGCCAGCTCTACGTGCTTGATCGTGCCACCGGCAAACCGCTCACCAAGGTGGTGAACCAGAAGGTCAAAGCCGCGAACATCCCGAACGAGCCTTATTCGCTCACCCAGCCTCGTTCAGTGGGCATGCCGCAGATCGGCGTGCCGAACCTGACCGAGGCGGACATGTGGGGCGCCACCCCGTTCGACCAGCTGATGTGCCGCATCGCCTTCAAGGGCATGCGCTATGAGGGGCTCTACACCGCGCCCGGCACCGACAAGTCGCTCAGCTTCCCGGGATCGCTGGGCGGCATGAACTGGGGCGGCCTGTCCATTGACCTTACCACCAACACGATCTTCGCCAACGACATGCGCCTTGGCCTGTGGATCCAGATGTTCCCCCAGACAGCAGAGCAGCAGGCGGTAAGCAACAGCGGCGGCGAGGCGACCAATACCGGCATGGGCAGCGTGCCGATGAAGGGCACGCCTTATTCGGTGACCAAGGATCGCTTTCTTTCGGCGCTGGGCATTCCGTGCCAGGCCCCGCCCTATGGCACGCTGACGGCTATCGACATGAACACCCGCAAGGTGAAGTGGCAGGTCCCGGTCGGCACCGTGCGCGACACTGGCCCGCTGGGCATCCGCATGGGCCTGCCGATCCCGATCGGCCTGCCGACGCTGGGCGGTACGCTGGCGACCCAGGGCGGCCTGGTCTTCATCGCCGGCACCCAGGACTATTATCTGCGCGCGTTCAATTCGGCCACCGGCACGGAGCTGTGGAAGGGCCGCCTGCCCGTCGGCAGTCAGGGCGGGCCGATGACCTACAAATCCCCCACGACCGGCAGGCAGTACATCGTGATCACCGCAGGCGGCGCCCGCCAGTCCGCCGACCGGGGCGACTACGTGGTCGCCTATAACCTGCCGTAAGCGCTGCGGGGGCGGACGTTTCCGCCCCCGCCCGCACTCGTCTTCCCGAATTCATTTCATCCGGCGGCATCGGTCCTCCGGTCAGGAGGGGCCATGGCCCATCGTATCCCTATATCCGCTCGACTGGCAGGTTGCTGCCTGTTGGCCGCAGCCCCTGTAACTTCCGCCCGCGCCAAGGAACTCTCGGTTGAGGCCGAGCCGGGTAAGGTGGCGCCGGAAATCACCGCAGCGCCCATTGCCGCGAATAGGCCAATCCCGTTCGAGGACACCATGACCGGCGACTGGGGCGGCCTCCGCACCCGGCTCAAGCGCAGCGGGATAAGCCTGCGTGCGGACTACGTCTCCGAGACCTTTGCCGCCGTCGACGGCGGGGTCAGGCGCGGCACCGCCTATGCCCAGCAGATCCGCGCCGGCATGGATTTTGATATGGGCAAGATCGCCGGATGGTCTGGCGCGATCTTCCACGTCACTCTGAATGACCGGCGCGGCGTGGGTATATCCTCGGATTACGTGGGCAACCGGCTGCCGATCCAGGAAGCCTATGGCGGCCAGTACGTCCGGCTGGGCGAAGTGAGCTACGAACAGAACCTTCTGGATAGCAAGCTCAACCTGCGACTGGGCTATTTCGCGATGGGTAACGACCTTGGCGGCATGGCGCTGGGCTGCAATTTCGTGAACGCGGCGTTCTGCGCCCATCCGCTTTCACTTTCGGGCGACAGTGGCTGGTACAACTATCCCAACGCGCGCTGGGGCGCTGCGATCCGTTACCGGCCCCGCGCCGACATCGCGCTGCGCACCGGCATCTATCAGGTGAACCCGGATCTGGGCAACGAAGGCAATGCCTTCCACCCCTTCGCCGGGGGAAACACCGGCGTGATCCTGCCCTTCGAGGTCGAGTACGATCCCGGCCTGAGTAAGGACAGCCGCGTCCTGCCCGGACACTACAAGGTAGGCGTCTATTACGACACCTCCCGAGCGGCGCGCCTGGGCGGCGGCGGGAAAGTGACCGGCCGTTACGGCGTCTACATCCTCGCCGACCAGATGATCCTGCGCGAGGGAAGCGGCGGCCGTGGCCTCTCCCTGTTCGGCCAGTTCACCGCCAACCCGGAGGCTTCGGCCCAGATCACCCGCTGGTATGCGGCCGGCGTGGTCAAGACCGGGACCTTGCGCGGCCGCGACGCCGATACGCTGGCACTCGGCATCGTCCATGCGCAGCTCGACCCGCGGCTAAGGCACGCCCATGCCGAGACGGCGGGCATCGCCGAAGGCTATGCCGCCCTGCCCGCCGGTGAAACCGCTATCGAGATGAGCTACGGTTTCCAGGCCCGCCGCTGGCTGAGTATCCGCCCCGACGTACAATACATCATCGAACCGGGGAGCTTCGCCTTTCGCTCCACTCGCAACGCGTTGGCGCTGGGCTGCCAGGTCAGGATGCAGTTCTGACCGGTGCCGGATCGGCGCGGCAGTAGCGCAGGACCGTTTCGACCACCTGATCGCGGCGCCGTGCCGCCGCTTGTTCGCTGGCCGTGTCCACGCCGAAGATCGTGCTGAAGGTATAGCGGTTGGACACGAAATAGAACGCCAGCGCGCTGATCGTCATATGCAGGTCCACGGGATCCAGCCCTTCACGAAAAACCCCTTCCGCCACGCCGCGATCGATCAGCGATCTGGTCTTGGGCAGCACGAGGTCGTTCTTCGCCTCTGCCACCGCCCCGACATTGCGGCCCTGCGCCATGTTCTCGTCCATCACCAGTCGCACCAGTTCGGGGTGGCGGAAATGGTAGTCGAAGGTCAGCGCGGTCAGCCGTTCGAGGGCAACCAGCGGCGGCAGTTCATCCAGCCCCGCATCCAGTTCGGCGGAGCGGATGCCGTTGTAAGCCTGCCTCAGAACGGCAAGATACAGGCCTTCCTTGTTTCCGAAATGATAGTAGATCATTCGCTTCGAGGTTGCCGTCGCCGCTGCGATTTCGTCGACGCGCGCGCCGGCAAAGCCTTTTTCGGCGAATTGGGCGCTGGCGATCTCGATGATCTGCTGCCGGTTGCGTTCGGTGAACTTTTCTCGCATCGAGCCGCCGCTATGGTCATGTCTCCCGGCCGTGGCAAGGCAGGCGCGTTCATCATTTCGTGGGGTCTTTGCGGCACATAAGCCTGCGACCAGTTTCAAAACGGAGATACGAGTGCCGTCGGTTAAGAGCTTCAAGTCCATGCTGATCCTGGCCTTGCCCGTCCTGCTCGGCATTGCTGGGCTGGGCAAGGCCTGCGCCGCGATCGACGAGGCGCCCTCGCCGCAATCCGCCGCTCCAGGCGAAGCAGTGGCTGCAAAACCGGCGTCATTGCGAGCGGTCCCACCTGCGCCGAGGCTCCCTCCAGCGGATCTCGACAAGCTCTATCCTTTCTACATGCCGATGGAAGGCCTGCGGCAACCGGCGATAAAGCTGACCGTCAAATGCGATGCCTCGCGCGCCGCCGGGCGCGAAGTCTATGCGGGCCGCGACGGCGAGTCGCTCTATGGCCGGGCCGAGGGCGGCTACGAATTCATCTATGAAGCGCTTGATTCATCCGGGCGCCCTTGCGTCTATCCCTTCGCGCCGTGGATGCCTCAGATCGTCGGATCGCTTCAGGGCACCCAATACATCCTGCGCTCGTCGGTACCGGGCCAGCGGGTGACCTTCCGCAGCAGCAACGAGTGGGCCACCATCGACCTGCGCATGTTCGACATCGGCCAGCAGCGCGTCCATTTCGAAATGCGCGATATCGAACTGGACTTTCCCGGCGCCGTCCAACCAATGGGCGCAGTCCATCTCGAGGCGGTCGGCACGGCCCGTCCCGGACTGCTGACGGCGGTGATCCGCCGCTCCAAGATCTACGGCGGCAAGAATGCGCTGTTCGTGCCGGGCGGGCAGACCATGCTCTACATCGAGGACAGCGAACTGGCCGGCAACGTCGGCTCCAACGTCGATCAGGAGCATACCAGCTACATCAACGGCATCCTCATCTCGCATTTCCGCAACACCAGCTTCCACGGCCAGTTGGCCTGGCAGAACATCGCCAGCGGACACCAGATCAAGGACAAGGCATACCTGCGCATATACGAGAACGTCACCGTCTCGAACCGGCCAAACACCTCGACGCCTTCTGCGATGCCGCTGATCGACGCCTCCTCCTTCGGCTTTACCTGGTCGGACAACCTGCATCTCCAGCGCGTTGCCCCGGCGCAGACCCCGCGTGATGCGCTGATCGATCTACGCAGCGAAATCCTCTACGGCGCGCCAGAGAACTATCCGTGGAACGTTCTGGTGGACGGCAGTTGGCGGATGCCCGCATCGCCGCTGACGGCGCTCGACAAAGTCTACCTTTCGGTCTTCCTTAACACGACGGTCGACAGTTTTCGGACCGAACCCTACGCCATTGCGCTCAGGCCGCAGGGCACCTCGATCGCGCCGGGAACCACCACGGTCGAAGGCAACGAGAATACCACCCGCGCTCAGCAGCGCATGGTGTCGCTGGCCTTTAACACCACCGGCCGCTTCAAGCAGGTCTATTCGAACGAGGGCTGGACCTTCACCGATCCCGAATTGCCGGCAGGGGCGGAGTGGGTCACTGACCGCGACGCCTTCATCCGTCATGCGCTGGGGCTTATCGGACGCTGAGGCCCGTCGCAGGGATGGCATTACCTGTACTGTCCGCTATGCTCGCATTGCCGTAACACCCCTATCGGGCCGAACCTTGATTATGAGCCTGCATATTCTTCTGGTCGAAGATGATCGCCAGCTTCAGCGGCAACTCGCCGCCCAGCTTTCCCAGTTCGGGCACGAGGTTCAGGCCGCAGACGACGGTCGCAAAGCCTTGGTGCTGCTTGGCCAGCATGCCTTCGACATTCTGATCCTGGACTGGATGCTGCCCCACCTCGACGGCATCGACCTTTTGCGCCAGCTGCGCGAAAGCGGCATGAACGTGCCGGTCCTCATGCTTACCGCGCTGGGCCAAATTCCAGACAAGCTCGAAGGTTTCGAGGCCGGCGCCGACGACTATGTCGTCAAGCCGGTCGACGCCCTCGAACTGAATGCGCGGCTGCACGCCCTACTGCGCGCCCGCCGCGTCACGGAACAGCCGACCGATACCGTGAGCGCGGGTGATATTCTCGTCAGCCCCACGCGGGTGCTGGCGTGGCGTGGGGGACAAGCGCTCAACCTATCACGCACCGAATTCAACCTGCTCCTCGAACTGGTGCGCGCGGACGGGCAGGTCGTCACGCGGGCGATGCTGATAGAACGCATCTGGGGCCATGATTTCGTTCCGACGACCAATATCATCGATTCCCACGTCAAGCATCTGCGCGCGAAGCTGATCCAGCACGGTGACGATCCGATCGGGACCGTGCGCGGGATCGGCTACCAATTGCGCGCATGATTGGCACTGCAAGGTCGCTTCGCGGGCTGACCATCGCCTTTCTGTGCCTGTTCCTGACGGTCACCACTCTCGCCGGGCTAGGCACGTTCTTCGCGACGCTATCGATGATAAACGTGCTGGTCGACAAGCGCATCGCTTTCGAGAGCGCTGAACTGGCCCCCACCGGCACCGGCCTTTCTCGCGGTGAACTCGTCCGGCGGATAAGGGAACTGACCAGCCAGCGCGATACCGGCGACCTGGGCCTGCTGCTGACGGATGCGCAGGGGCGCACGATTATCGGAAACACCCGGTTTTCCCGCGCATTGCCCTCAGGATTTTCTTCGCTCAACCGGCAGGACCGCATTGAAGGTCTTAGCGCCGGCCGTGTCTTTGTGCGTGATCTTCACGGCGGAATGCGCCTTGCCGTATTTGCCGAGACCGAGCCGATCGACGACTATTTCTCTGCCCGAAAGCTCATCTACATCACCGGGTTCGGCGCAATCGTGCTGGTCGTGCTGATAGGCCTGCTATTGTTCCGCAGACTGATCGGCCAGCGCATCGAGGCAATGCGCACCACCGTGGAATCGATTATCGACGGCGACCTTTCGCAGCGCGTTCCCGTCGTAGGTGACGGCGGGGAGTTCGATCAGCAGGCAGCCGCGTTCAATCGAATGCTTGACCGCATCGGTCAGTTGATGGCCGAGGTTCGTAACGTTTCCAATGATATATCGCACGAACTTCGCACACCACTTGCAAGGCTGCGCAACGAATTGGCCCTGTTGGAACAGCGGAGCGACGCTGAACCGCTGCGCGACCAACTCGCGCTGGCCACAGCCCAGGCCGACGACCTGCTGGGCATGTTCGGCGCCTTGCTGCGCATCGCCGAAATCGAGAGCGGCGCCCGCCGTGCGGGTTTCCGCTCCCTGGACTTCGACGCGCTGATCGCGGACATTGCCGACATGGTGCGCCCCTTGGCCGAGGACGACAACCAGCGATTGATTGTCGGCCCATGCAATGCGGGCACCTTGGTCGGGGATCGTCAACTGCTGTCCCAGTTGCTTCACAACCTGCTCGAGAACGCCCTGAGGCACGGCCCGGAAGGAACCACGGTACGGATTAGCGCGGAGCGAGGTGACCATGGTGTAGTCCTGGTGGTGACGGACGATGGTCCCGGCATTTCGCAAGATCAACGCGCACTGGTGCTGCGCAGGTTCGGAAGGATCGAGCGCAGGGGCAGTGGTCACGGGCTGGGTCTGCCGCTGGCCGATGCCATCGCCCGGCTTCATTGCGGAACCCTGACGCTGGGCGATGCCGGGCCTGAAGGCGGCCTCAAGATCACCGTCGTGCTGCCGGCCTGACACGAAAAAACGGCGTGACGCGGGGGAGCGTCACGCCGATCAGTTTTGCGATCTTGCGGCGACCTGAACTGTTCCCCCATCGAAAGGGAACATTTCTCCGCACGATCGCATTTTCGGGACCGCCAGCCCCGTTAAGGTGGCCGGCGGCGGGGGGAAAGCGGTTAGAACTGGACGCTGGCGTCGAGGCCGAAAGTGCGCGGCGCGTTGAAGTTGCCGTAGTCGCCCAGGATGTTGTTGACGCTGCCGGTCGACACGCTGGTGGTCGGCGCGCCGGGCAGGCTGTTCGAAGGATCACGGCGGAAGACATACTGCTCGTTGAACAGGTTGCGGCCCCATACGCCCAGCGTCAGCTTGTGGTCGCCCACGCCGATGTCAGCCAGCGAGATGCGTCCGTTGAAGATCAGCGAAGCGTCGTTCTTGGTGCCAAACTGGTCGAAGGCCTGCGTTGCCTGCGAATAGTTGCCGTCGATGTGGAACTTCAGAGTGGTGTCATCCTGACCGATCGGCAGCGCATAGTCGATCGAGCCACTGGCCGCATTGCGCGGTGTGAACACGATGTAGAAACGCTGGTCGACAGTGGTCGAGGCCCCGTTCGTGCCGGTGTAGGTGATCGGTACCAAGGGGATCTTGGTGTAGGTATAGGCGTAGGATGCGTTAAGCGTCAGGCCTTCGACAGGGTTCACAGTCAGGTCCGCCTCGATACCGCGGATCTTGGTGGTGCCGGGCGCGTTGATCGTGACCAGGTTGTTGTAGTTCGAACCGTTGAACGACTGGATCGAGCTGATGTCGACCTGGCTGTTCTTACGGTCCATCATGTAACCGGCCAGGTTGAAGCGGGCGCGGTGGTTCCAGAAATCGCTCTTCAGGCCAACTTCGTAGGACTTCACGTCCTCGGGGTTGAACGCCTGATAGTTGGCCGTGCGCGAGCTGGCACCGCCGGCACGGTAGCCGGTGGCGTACTTGGCATAGACGTGCAGATCGTCGGTCGCGTCATAAGCCAGTGTGGCCATCGGATTGAAGCGGTTCCAGCTTTCATCCAGCGGGGTATAGCCGGCTGCGTTCGCCTTGGCCGTCTCGACATCGTAGTTCACGTTGCGCGAGAAGTGCAGCACGCCGCGCTTCTTGTCGTGCGTGTAGCGGCCGCCGACGGTCAGATGGATCTTGTCGGTCGCGTTCCAGGTGGCCTGGCCATAGGCCGAGTAGCTCTTCGACCACACTTCCGAAGCACGGTCGATCGAGCGGCAGCCGATCTCGGAGCCGAACCCGCCCGAACCCGTGCAGGAGTTGAGGATCGTGTAGACCGCCTGGCCGGCGCTGTTGAGGTAGACGCCGTTGGAGTTCGGCGTTGCCGCGTCGTCGCTGACGTGTTCGTTGAAGTAGTACAAACCGGCGACGTAGTCGACGGTGCCGACAGTGCCGACAGCCTGGAGTTCCTGGCTGAACTGGCGCTGGCGCAGGTCGGCAAGGCTGTAGCGGCTGAAGGCGCAGGGCGCGGCGGCCGTGCAGGCGGCGGTCAGGTTGACCACGGGTACGCGGTGTGCGCCGCCGCTGTTGTCCCATTGCGTTGCGTCGACACCGCGCCATGCAGTGATCGCGCGCAGCTCGATCTCGGGTGAGACGGTCCACTTGAGCGAGTTGGTGAAGCCGTGGGTCTTGTCGACGCTGACCTGCTGCGGCACGCCGATGTCGGCAACCTTCATGCGCGTCTTGCCGTTGACGACGACGGCCGGCGTCAGCGACTTCACGGTGCCCGTGAGGTTGGTGTACTGGGTGCCCGGCAGGGTGCAGGCGGCGCTGGCGGCCTGGGTTCCGGCGACGCAGCCATTGGGGTTGTAGTTCAGCAGCTGGCTGTAGAACGGCGTATTGGCGTCACGCGCGACATCGTAGGAGAAGTCGTCGGTGATGCTGCTGGTCGGCTGCCAGCGCACGGCCACGCGGCCACCCTTGCGGTGGTACTGGTTGAAGCCGGCCTGGCCTGCGAGCGGGTTCTTGGTGGTCGGGTCCTGGTGCTGCAGCACGCCGTCCAGCTTGACGCTGAAGCCGGCGAACTTGGGCAGGTCGAGGTGGATGTCGCCGGTGTAGGCGCCGTAATTGCCGAAACCGCCACCGGCGCGCCCGCCGAACTCGCCGGTCGGGGCCTTGCTGACGATGCTCAGGGCGCCGCCTTCGGTGTTCCGGCCGAACAGCGTGCCCTGCGGACCCTTGAGCACTTCGACGCGCTCAACATCGAACAAAGCGGCGTTGAGACCATGCTGGCGGCCAAGATATACGCCGTCGACATAGATCCCCACGCCCTGCTCGCGGGCGGGCTGATTGGCGTCAAGCGGCACGATGCCGCGAATGCCGATGGTCAGCGCGCTCTGGCGGGCTTCGAACGTGGCGATGCGCAGCGAGGGAATGGCGCCGTCGGCAAGATCGTAGAGGCTCTGGACGTGACGGTCCTTGAGCGTCTCGGTGTTCATGACCGCCATTGCAATCGGGGTTTCCTGAAGGTTCGTCTCACGCTTGGTCGCGGTGACGACGATATCGCCCAGTCCCAGATCCGCGGCATCTTCGGCAGCTGCCGGAGCCTCGGCGAACGCACTTGTCGAGGCCATGCTCGCAAGCACCGACCCGGCGAGAAGCGCCGCGCGGACAGTTTTGTTTAACATGATGAAAACACACCCTTTTAGAAACATTTTTGCTCTGCAAGGGCGCTGTTATGGCAACAACAAGACAGTTAGATTTAGGTTTGAAGACACCGCCGTCACCCGGTCTTCATGTTCATCTCATTTTTGATATAAATTGTTATATTTGCTCACTTAAATCCCGCTGCGAGGCGCAAATAATTTGTTCCCGGCGTGAAAAAATTTTGGGCATGGCAAAAAGGCCGGGATCGGGCAGCGCAACGGCCGCATCGGACTGCAATACGGCAAGCTGCCGCGTTCAGCCAAACAGCATAAGCGCAGACAGAAACACCATCAGGGCCACAAAGCTCATAGCGCACAGCATGCCCAGCGGGCAGGCGTGGATGCTCGGGTCGTACCTCTCCATAAACCGACTCTCCGTCGACTTTTATTATCGAGCCAAATTACGCCTGCCGTTGCCTTCCGGCAAGCCGCCCCACCGATATCTGCGCGGGGAACCATTTCCTATTTTCGGACTTTCCAATCACCTGAATGCGCGGCGCCGGGACAACGCACCTGCACAATGATCTTGACGCCATGCCCGGCTGGCGCGATCAGCCGCGCTGATGGTTGAAAATCCCCCCCCGCAAGACCGCGAAAACGAACCCTCCGGCTCCGGGCGCCCCGCGCTGAGTGGCAGGACCAAGGCAATCGTCATTGTCGTTGCGATCGTCGCGCTTGTCGCTGGCGGGCTCTGGTACTGGCGGCACAAGACCTACGGCCAATACTTCGAGGAAACCGACGACGCCCAAATTCGCGCCGATGCGGTGGCCATCGCGCCGAAAGTCAGCGGCTACGTCACTGAGGTGCTGGTGGACGACAACCAGGACGTAAAGCAGGGCGAGGCGCTGGCCCGGATCGATCCGGGTGATTACGACGCGAAGGTCGCGCAGGCCCGCGCCCAGATCGCGCAGGCCGTAGCCGGCGCGGAGAATGCCCGCGCGGGCATGGCCGAGCAGCAGGCCGCCATCGCACAGGCGCAGGCGCAGCTTGCCGCCGCGCGGGCCAAGGCGGCCCACGACGCCGCCGAAGTGGCCCGCTACGCCCCTCTGGCGGCCAGCGGCGCCGAAACCCGCCAGCAGTTGGACCAGTTGCGCCTTGCCGCTGCTGAATCCGCGCAGCAACTGCGCCAGCAGCAGGCCGCGCTGGAGATGCAGAAGCGTCATGTGGCAGCGATAGAGGCGCAGGTTCGTCAGGCAGAGGCGCAAGGGCAAGGTGCCCGCGCCCAGCTCGACGCCGCGGGCATCGACTTGTCCGCCACCAGGCTGACAGCGCCCATCGCCGGGCGTATCGGCGACAAGACAGTGCGTATCGGCCAGTTCGTGCAGGCCGGCACCCGGCTGATGTCGGTCGTGCCGCTGAGCAAGCTCTACGTCGTCGCCAACTTCAAGGAAACACAGCTTGCGCTGATGCGTCCCGGCCAGCCCGCCAAGATTTCCGTCGACGCGCTTTCGGGCGTTGAAGTGGATGGACGGGTCGCCAGCGTATCTCCGGGTACGGGCGCGCAGTTCTCGATCCTGCCGCCGGAGAACGCGACAGGCAACTTCACCAAGATCGTCCAGCGCGTGCCCGTGCGCCTTGTCATCGAGGCCCCGGCCTCGGCGCGCAAGGTGCTGCTGCCGGGCCTTTCGGTGAAGGTCACAGTCGACACCCGCAGCGCCAAAGACGAACTGCAACGCATCGAGGACGACCAGGAGCGGCTCGAAGCGAAGGCTCGCTGACCGTGGCAAGCGCCGCTCTCCCCGGCAATCCGCCGCGCCCCGAGCGGGCCGATCTCAGCGCCTGGCTGGCGGTGGCGGCGGGCACCCTGGGCGCGCTGATGGCGACGCTCGACATCTCGATCGTCAATTCCGCCTTGCCCACCATTCAGGGCGAGATCGGCGCGACCGGCACCGAAGGCGCCTGGGTGGCGACGTCATACCTCGTCGCCGAGATCATCATCATTCCGCTATCCGCCTGGCTGGAGCGGCTGCTGGGACTGCGCACTTTCCTGCTGATCGCGGTTACCCTGTTCACCGGCTTCTCGATCCTGTGCGGCTTTGCAAATTCGCTGACGATCATGATCATCGGCCGCGTCGGCCAGGGGATCACGGGCGGGGCGATGATCCCCACCGCGCAAACCATCATCGCCCAGCGCCTGCCCCGCAGCCAGCAATCCATCGGCACTGCCGCGTTCGGCGTCGTCGCTATCCTCGGCCCGCTGATCGGCCCGCTGGTAGGCGGCTGGCTGGCCGAAAACCTGAGCTGGCACTACGCCTTCTTCCTCAACGTGCCGATATCGATCATCCTCATCACCCTGCTGGTTGTTGGCCTGCCGCACCAGCCCTCCAAGCTGCACCTGCTGCGCGAGGCGGACTGGGTGGGCATCGTCGGCCTCGCGCTCGGCATGGGGGGGCTCACGGTGTTTCTGGAAGAAGGCGCGAGAGAGGAATGGTTCGCGTCGTCGCTGATCCAGGCGATGGCGGCGACCAGCCTGTTCGGGTTTCTACTGCTGTTCTACGGCCAGTTCACCGCACGGCGCCCGGTCATCAAGCTGAGCCTCCTGCTTGACCGGCAGTTCGGGTCGGTGGCGCTGATGGGCATGGCGCTGGGCGTGGTGCTTTACGGCACGTCCTATGCAATTCCTCAGTTCCTCGCCGCCATCGCCGATTACAATGCGCTGCAATCGGGCAAGGTCGTGCTGCTTTCCGGCATTCCAAGCATTCTGCTGATGCCGTTCGTACCCTTGCTGCTCAAGCACCTCGATATCCGCATCGCAGTGGCCTTCGGCATGGGCATCATGGGCTTGTCCGCCTGGATGGAATCGGGACTGACGCTCGATTCGACCGGCGCGGAATTCACGGATTCCCAGCTTATGCGCGGTATCGGCCAGATCATGGGCATGTTGTTCCTGAGCCAGGCGGTGGTCCAGTCGGTCCCGCCGGAGGACGCGGGCGATGCCTCGGGCCTGTTCAACTCCATGCGCAATCTGGGCGGCAGCTTTGCACTGGCGGGCATATCCATCCTCCAGCAAAACCGCGTCTGGCTGCATTCGCGCCGGATGGAGGAAACGCTCAACGCCAATTCGCCGGACGTGCAGGGCTACGTCACCGGCCTGGGGCAGGCCATCGGGAGCCCCGACGCGGGCATCCGCCTGCTCGGCCAGCAAATTCAGGGACAGGCGCTTGTCATGACCTACAACGACATCTTTTTCGTGATGAGCATGGTGACGATCTGCGTCATCCCGCTCGTGCTGTTCCTGCGGCCGTTGCCGCGCAATGCCTCGATGGCGGGGATGCACTGATGCGGCGCGCCTTCGTACTCCTGACGGCGACTTGCGTGGCTGCCTGCACTTCCGGCCCCGACTATGCCGGACCGCCTGAAGTCGGGTCCACAGCGGCGACCCGCGGCACTTTCGTGCGTGCGGACGACCCCTCGCTTGCCGCCGGCCCCGGCCTTTCGCGCTGGTGGGAGACGCTGGACGACGCCGCGCTGAACCGCCTTGTAGACGAGGCCCTCAGCGGCAGCCCCAGCATCGAAGCGGCGCAGGCACATATCCGCGAAGCGCGCGCAAAGCTGGAACAGGGCCGCGCCAACCTGCTGCCCACCGCATCGGCGACCGGCATGTACGTCCACGCACGCCTGCCCGGTTCAGGCCTCGGCGCGCTGGGCGGCGGCGATTCGTCTGACGGCGGGGAAAGCGAATCCTCGTCCGGCAGTTCCAACGCGCTCAACTTCTACAACGTGGGCGCCAGCGTCTCATGGGAGCCGGACCTGTTCGGCGGCAAGCGGCGCGGCGTCGAAGCGGCGCGCGATACGCTGGACCAGCGGTATGCAGACCTTGCCGACGCCCAGGTCTCGTTGAGCGCGCAGGTCGCGCAGTCTTACGTCAACCTGCGGGACGTCGAGGAACGCGCCCGCCTCAACGCGCGGTCAAGCGAACTGCAGCGCGGCGCGCTGGACCTGTCGCGCCAGCGCCTTGCGGCAGGCACCGCGTCCAGGTTGCAGGTGGAGCGGCTTCAGGCGGAACTGGCCTCGACCGACGCGCAGAATATCCCGCTCACCGCCCAGATCGCGATCTACAAGGACGCGCTGGCGGTTCTGACCGGCCGCACACCGGGAGAGCTGGACGCCGTGCTGGAGGCCAGCGCGCCGGTTCCGCTGCCCCCTGCTTCGGTCCCGATCGGCGATCCGGCCACGCTGATCGCACATCGCCCCGACGTGCGATCAGCCGAACGGGCGCTGGCGGCGAGCACGGCGAACATCGGTGTGAAGAAGGCGCAGGCAATGCCTGGTATCAAGTTCTCCGGCATTCTTGGCCTTGGCGGCACTGAGCCGGGCGACGTGCTCGATCCGGGCAACCTTGCCGCGCTGCTGATGCCGCAGCTCAGCTGGCCGGTCCTCGATTTCGGCCGCAGCCGCAGCGCCGTGCGCGAAGCCGAGGCCCAGCGTGACGGGGCGCAGGCGCAGTACCGCCAGTCGGTCCTCGCCGCGCTTCAGGATGCCGAGGACAGTCTGGCCCGCTTCGGTGCGACCCGCCGCCAGCTTGCCCAGTTGGCGGGCGCAGAGCAGAGCGCGGCGCGCGCTGCCGGGCTTAACCGGCAACGCTTCGCTGCGGGCACCTCAAGCCTGATCGACCAGCTCGATATCGAACGCCAGCAGCTTTCCGCCGCGATTGCCGCGGCGCAGGCCCGCGCGCAGCTGACGATCGACTATATCGCGGTGCAAAAAGCCCTGGGCCTGGGCTGGAGCGACGAGCGAGGCCAGCAACCCGCCAGCTAGGCAGCAAGCCGCTGGTCGAACTCCTGCCGCGCTTCCTCCACCTGGTCCAGATTGACCACGGTCCAGTTATACAGCGCCTTGAACGGCACCTGCAGCGACCGGCCGAGCGGCGAAATCTCGTACTCGACAGCCACTGGCGAGGCAGGGATGACGCGCCGCGTGAGCAGGCCGTTGCGTTCCAGACGGCGCAGGCACTGCGTCAGCGCCTTCTGGGTTACGCCCTCTAGGTGGCGCTTGATCGAATTGAACCGCATCGGCCCCGGATCGAGTACCGCCAGCACCATCATCGACCATTTGTCGGCAAGCTGGTCGAACAGCAGCCGGCTCGGGCAATCGACGACGAAACTTTGACATTCGGCCATGTGGTATCCTCCGGTATACCTGGGCGATCCAGGGTGCCTCATTGACGTCAGGTATCCAAGATATACCTAGTGCGCCTGCGCTGCAATGGAGACCATCCGCATGACCGCTTCTGCCACCGACATCCTGTTTCGTCCGTTTCGTATCGGCTCGCTCGAACTGCCTAACCGCATCGTAATGGCGCCGATGACCCGTTCCATCACGGACCAGGGCGTGCCCGTTGCCGCCAATGCCGACTACTACCGCCGCCGCGCCGAAGGCGGCGTGGGCCTGATCCTGTCCGAGGGCACGGTGGTGGACCGCCCCGCCTCGCGCAACGATGCGGGTATTCCCTTCTTCCACGGCGATGCCGCACTGGCGGGCTGGAAAGGCGTGATCGACGCCGTCCACGGCGCCGGCGGCCGCATGGGCCCGCAGCTTTGGCACACCGGCGCGGTGAAGAGCTTCATGACCGAATGGACCCCAGAAACTCCGGTGGAAAGCCCCTCGGGCCTTGACGCGCCGGGCGCGCCGCGCGGGTTGGCCATGGACGACGCGGCCATTGCCGACACCATCGCCGCTTTCGCGCGCGCGGCCGCCGATGCCAAGCGCCTGGGTTTCGATACCATCGAACTGCACGGCGCGCATGGCTATCTCATCGACCAGTTCTTCTGGGCGGGCACCAATCTGCGCACCGACCGCTACGGCGGTCCCACCCTGCGCGAGCGTTCGCGCTTCGCGGCGGAGATCGTCGCGGCGGTCCGCGCGGCGGTGGGCGCGGACTTCCCGATCATTCTGCGGGTAAGCCAGTGGAAGCAGCAGGACTACGAGGCGCGTCTTGCCGAAACCCCCGAACTGATGGCCGACTGGCTGCAACCACTGGTCGATGCCGGTGTGAGCGTGCTGCACTGCTCGCAGCGCCGTTTCTGGGAACCGGAATTTCCCGAGATCGATGGCGAAAAGGGCCTGAACTTCGCGGGCTGGGCCAAGAAGCTGACGGGCGCCGCGACAATCAGCGTCGGATCGGTGGGCCTGTCGGGCGATTTCATGGCCGCGTTCGGCGGAGAAAGCTCCACCTCGACCGGCCTCGACGGCCTGATTGAACGCATGGAGCGCGACGAATTCGACCTCATTGCGGTTGGCCGCGCCCTCATCAGCGATCCGCAGTGGTCCGCCAAGGTCCGCGCAGGTGACGGCGCGGATCTCAAGGGCTTCGACGCTTCCGCCCTCGCCGAACTGGCCTGACAGCGGGTGAATGAACGGGCCGGGAAGCGGAAAAACTCCGCTCCCCGGCCCTGTTTCGTCAGAAGTCCACCGTCAGTCCGGTGAAGAACGTGCGCCCATAGACGTCATACGTCGACGGGAAGGTATTGGCCTGTTCCTGGTTGTCGCCCAGGATCGGCGGCTTGCGGTTGAACATGTTGTTCATGCCGACATTCCAGGTGAACCGCTTGGCAATGTCGAAACTGGCGGTCAGGTCGAAGTAGTCATAGGCCTTGATCTTCTCGACGGTGTAGACGGTCGAGGGATCGTCGTCCTTGACCGACGAGAGATGCCGCCAGGCGAGCGAAAGCGTGGTGCCTTCGGTTGCCCATGTCACGCGGCTGTTAAGGCGCCACTTGGCATAGACGTTGCCGCACAGCAGCCCGAAGCTGCCCTTGCAATCGACCGTGAGATCCGAAAGCGCCGCGATCGGCTTGAAGGCCCAGCCCAGCAGGCGGGTGCCTGACACGCGCAGGTTCAGCTTGCTCTCGTTATTGGTGCCGAACGCCAGTGGAACGGTGTATTGCGCGTCGAAGTCGATGCCGTCGGTCTTCACGCCGCCCGAGTTGGTCAGGTTGTCGACCGCGCCGGTGATCGTGTAGCTGTTGGCATCGCGCGGCAGCAGCGAGCAATAGCTGGTATCGTAACCGCCGAAGCAGGCATTGATGATGTTCGCCGTGCCTGCCGCGGTGATGAAATTGTCGATCTTGATATGGTAGTAGTCGATTGTGAGCGACAGGCCCGGGATCGCCCGCGGCTGCAGGACTGCACCGAACGTATAGGTGTTCGCAGTTTCTTCACGCAGGTTGGGGTTGCCGCCGTTCAAGCTGTCGATCTGCGTGTCGCCGCCGTTATATGCGGTTCCGACGTAGTTCGCCGGAACACCGGACGCGACGCAGGCTGCCACCAGAGAGGCATTGTCAGCCGCCCCGGCAACGGCGCAGGGGTCCGACGCGGTCTCGAAGTTCTGGGCGCTGCCGCTGTAGAGGTCGTTGACGGTAGGTGCACGCACGGCGCGAGAGAACTGGCCGCGCAGGCTGATGTCCTTGATCGGTGCCCAGACCAGACCGGCCGAGAACGTACCGACCGACTTTGCCGCCGTTGAGTAGTAGGAATACCGCGCCGCTCCGTTGAAATCGAGCCGGTCGATAAGGGGGCGGTCGGCCAAGAGCGGGACGTTGATCTCCGCGAACAGTTCCTTGACGTTATAACCGCCCGAGGTCGGCTCCGAGGCGTTGAACCCGATCACATCGCCCGATGCCAGGGCGGCGTCCGGGTTGAACGAGCCGTGCTCACTGCGGTATTCCGCGCCGATCGCGAGGCCGGCGTAACCTGCGCCAAGGTCGAACAGACTGTCGTTGGTGATCGCGCCGCTGACGACCTTCTCGGTGATGGTTGAGCGGTTCATCGTGTCGATCGAGATGAAATCCGCCGCAGCCTGGCTGATGTTGCCCGCGCCGAAGATATTCAGCGGCACGCAGCCATTGCTGGTGTCCGAGCAGACGAGGCTGCCGGCACTGTCGTAGGTCGTCAGCAGAGCCTGCTGCACGGCGCTGGCCGATACATTGCCCTGCTGCCGCTCGACGCGCCTGGTGCGCGAGAAGCTGCCGTAGATGTCGTAGCTCCAGTCTCCGTCGATAGTCCCGCGCGCGCCCAGCACGCCGCGATAGGCCTTGCTGTCCACCTTGGAGATGCGCGGCCCCACTTCGCTCAGGCGGCGATATACGGAAGCCGAGCTATAGCCGTCGCCATCGGTATCGTAGCCGGAAAGCAGCGACTGGCTGCCGGCGCTGAGGAACGAGGAATCGGTGTCGAGCGAGAATGTCCCGGTCAGCGGCGTCGGCGCCAGTTGGTTGGCGACGCGGTTGTGAACATACTGTCCCTCGGCATAAAGGGTCAGGTGATCGCTGACGTCGAAGTGCGCCTGCCCGGACAGCAGTTCGCGCTTTTGCGGGACCTGGAGATAATTGTCGGGCGCGTAGTTGTAGGCGTCCGTGGTGCTATCGTAGGCCGAATAGCTGCCATCCTGCGCGAACTTGTAGCGATTGCCTCCCACTGCGATCGCGCCTTGCGGGATAGAACTGGAGCCGCCGGCGGAAAGGCCGCCCTCGCCGTCGTCGGTCTGGGCGACGGAGGTGTAGCTGCGCGCCGACTGCAGGACCGATTTTCGCTTCATGTAATCGCCGTAAAGCGTGATGTTGCCCCGGCCGTCCGCGAAGTTCTTACCGACCAGCAGGCCGCCGGTATACTGCGCGCCGTCGCCGGAATTGGTGATCCGGTAGTTGCCGTTGGCCTGGATTCCTTCTAAGTCCTGCTTGGTCACGAAGTTGATGACGCCGCTGACCGCATCCGAACCGTAAACGGCGGACTTGCCGCCCGTCACCACGTCGACGCGCTCGATCAGCGCGGTCGGGATCGTGTTGAGGTCGACGATCTGGTTGGTGTCGTAGGACACGTAGCGGCGGCCGTTGACCAGCACCAGGGTGCGCGCGGAGCCGAGGCCGCGCAGGTCGGCCGTGGCGACGCCGTCGCCCGGGTTGTTGGACGCGCCGGTAGCGCCGGGAAGGATCTGCGGCAGGTCCTTGAGGATGTTCTCCACGTTGACCTGCCCGGTCAGCTTCAATTCCTTCTCGCTCAGCGCCATGATCGGGGCGGCCTGTTCGAGGTTGGCATTGGTCAGGCGTGAGCCGGTAACGACGATGGCCTCGCCCTCGTCAGTATCGGCTTCCTGGGCCTGGGCGATGCAGGGAAGGCCCATGAGCAGGGTGGACGCCAGCAGCAGGCGCTTCATTTCGGATGTCATTGATGCTCCTTTCGCGGATTCCGGCGGGACCGAAGTCCACAGCGCCGGAAGCAGGCGGCGGCGTTTGCCCCCACAAGCATCGAACTGTCATCCTTTATTCAATAAACTGACGCAAAACCACAGTTACCCGTTGCATTTCAACAACAAATATTTCGTGTATTGAAAATTTTATGAAATATATATGAAACATATTTATTAACAATTCAGTTTACTTAATGCTATAATAAAATTGTATATATCAATGATATTGATCTAAATATCACAACATTTATTTTAATAATTTACCAGATCCAAGAAACACCTCCAACAAACCAATCAGCATTCAAGCGACCGCCTCGCCCCAGGTCGTGGTCATTTCTCGGCGCCCAATTTCTGCCATCACTTGTGCCACATCGCTGTCACGTGGCAGGCTTAACCATGGAAACGATACCTCTGGGGGGAACCGGTTCCATGAATGCCAGCGTCGCGGTCAGTAAATATGAACGCCCTAACCTGGAGGGCGGCCTAGGCCTTGCCGGCCAGTTGGGCTTTGGCGCAGCGATCCTCGCCGCCATCGCCTATGTCGCCTACAGCGTATACGTGGACGCCAATGCGGCGGGCGTGTCCGCGATGGCCTTCCTGCCCTTCGCCTTGTTGTTCATCGCCCTGCTCATCGCGCTGGGCTTCGAATTCGTGAATGGCTTCCACGATACAGCCAACGCCGTCGCCACGGTGATGTATACCAACGCCATGCCCGCCAATGTCGCGGTGGTATGGTCCGGTTTCTTCAACTTCGTGGGCGTACTTCTGTCCAGCGGCGCGGTGGCTTTCGGCATCGTATCACTGCTGCCGGTGGAACTGATCCTGCAGGTCGGCTCCAGCGCTGGCTTCGCGATGGTCTTTGCCCTGCTGATCGCCGCGATCATGTGGAACCTCGCCACCTGGTGGCTGGGCATCCCCTCTTCCAGTTCGCACACGCTGATCGGCTCCATCATCGGTGTCGGCGTGGCCAATGCGATGATGCATGGCAAGAGCGGCACCGCCGGCGTGGATTGGACCAAGGCCAGCGAAATCGGCCAGGCCCTGCTCATCTCCCCGCTGGTCGGTTTCGGCGTGGCAGCCCTGCTGTTCCTCGCCATGAAGGTACTGATCCGCAACAAGGAGCTGTATCAGGAACCCAAGAACGGCGTGCCGCCGCCGCTGTGGATCCGCGCCCTGCTGATCTTCACCTGCACCGGCGTCAGCTTCGCACACGGCTCGAACGACGGACAGAAGGGCATGGGCCTCATCATGCTCATCCTGATCGGCACCGTGCCAACCGCCTACGCGCTCAACCGTGCGGTGCCCGCCAGCTACACGCAGGAATTCCACGTCGGCGCCGACGCTGCCTATGCCGCCCTTGGCGGCGCCCCTGCCACCAGCCCGACCTTTCAGCCCGCCGCGGCGCGCATCGCCGTGACCAGCTACATCGCCGACAAGAACCATCAGGCTTCCACTGCCCCGGCACTGGCCGCCTTGATCAAGGACATCGACCGCCAGGTCGACGAATACGGATCGCTCGCGAAGGTCCCTGCTTCCGCTAGCGAGAACGTGCGCAACGACATGTACCTCGCCTCGGAAGGCATCAAGCGCCTTGCCAAGGACAAGGCCGCCAACCTGAACGAAGGTCAGGTCGAGGCGATCAACGGCTTCAAGAAATCGCTCGACGCCGGCACCCGCTTCATCCCGACCTGGGTGAAGGTCGCCGTCGCTTTCGCTCTGGGCCTCGGCACCATGGTGGGCTGGAAGCGGATCGTCGTTACGGTGGGCGAAAAGATCGGCAAGTCGCACCTCACTTATGCGCAGGGTGCATCGGCTGAACTGGTGGCAATGGGCACGATCTTCGCCGCCGACCACCTGGGCCTGCCTGTGTCCACCACTCACGTCCTGTCTTCCGGCGTGGCAGGTACGATGGCCGCCAACGGCTCGGGCCTGCAGATGAGCACAGTGCGCAACATGCTGATGGCGTGGGTGCTGACGCTGCCGGTGTCGATCCTGCTGGCCGGCGGTCTTTACGCCCTGTTCTCGATGTTCTTCTGACGGCGCGGGAGGGAAATACGGGCGAACGGCACATTCCTTCCCCCTTGGAAAACGGTCACGGGACCGGCGCTATTTTCGGCGCCGGTCCCGGCCTCGTCTGGGGTCTGGACTTCGCGCCCGGCGGGGCACACGAACCTGCGTCCTGCGACGGTGATCAGGATGACAGGTTCCGCTGGCTGCATTTCAACCTGGCCGACCACGGCACCCGCGTCTGGGTCGAGCAAGCAGCCGCCCTGCCCGCCGGCGCACGCGAACTGCTGCTTTCGCCCGACTCGCACCAGCGCGCGCTGGTGGATGGCGGCGCGGTATGCTGCATCCTCCACGATTTCGAGCGTGACTTCGACGTGCGCGACACTGCCCGTATCGGCGCGCTGCGAGTGGCGATACTGCCCGACCTGATCGTGACCGCGCGGCGCCATCCGCTCGGGTCCGCCGACATCGTCAGCCAGCGCATCCGCGACGGCGCAAGGGTCGACGGCCCCGCCAGCGCACTGGACGTACTGATCGGCAGCCTAAGCCAGAACATCGACATCGTGATCCGCCGTCTCTCCGCCGACGTGCAAACAGCGGAGGACGCTTTTCTCGACGGTCATCACCCGCCGACGAGCCGCAACCTTCTCGACATCCGCCGCCGCCTTGCGCAGATCCACCGGATGCTCGACGGCGCGCAGCGCGTCTTCCGCCGTCTGGAGCAGGACGACGACCTGCCCGAAGCCCTGCAATCGACGGTGGAGAAGCTGTCACAGCGGTTACAGGGCCTCGATGCGGATGCACTCGGGGTACAGGGGCAACTGCGCCTCCTGCGCGACGAGCTGGATTTGCAATCCAACCAGCGGACCAACCAGAACCTCTACGTCCTGTCACTCATGACCGCGCTTATGCTGCCCGCTACGCTGGTGACGGGGCTGTTCGGAATGAACACGGGAGGCCTGCCCTTCACCGGGCCCGAAGGTACGATCGCCGCCGGCGCCGTCGCGGCGGGCACTGCACTGGCGACCTATCTTTTTCTCCGGAGCAAGGGCTTCTTTCCGTGAGGCATGGATTCGGGGGCGGCAAAATCTGCGCTTGACCAAGCCGCGTCTTGCTTCGCTGTCTGCGGCGTGGACGCCGGAGGCGCTGCGCCCGGTCAGCGGTTTGACGCAGGCCGCTGCCGCCGCTACCGCGACGGCCATGATCGCCCTGCTGTCCCCCGCCAAGACGCTCGACTTCGAGCGCCCGCTTCCCCCCCTCGCCGTGTCGACGCCGCATTTCGCAGAAGAAGCGCGGGGCCTTGCCCGATCGGCCGCGAACCTGACGCAGAAGCGACTGTCGGAGCTGATGCACATCTCGCCGCGTCTGGCCAAGCTCAATGCCGACCGCTTCCGCGACTTCGCCGAATTGCCCGAACGACAAGCGCTGTTCGCCTTCGCTGGCGACGTCTACACCGGCTTCGAGGCCTATTCGCTGGACGAGGCAGGCGTTGCATTCGCGCAGGACCATGTGCGGATGCTGTCAGGCCTCTACGGGCTGCTGAAGCCCCTTGATACGATCCGCCCCTACCGCCTGGAAATGGGCACCCGCTGGGCACCGCGTCACAAGAGCCTGACCGACTGGTGGGGCGACCGGATCGCCGAATTTCTGCGCGCCCAGCTGGCGGAGGAGGGTTCGAATGTCGTACTCAACCTCGCCAGCCTGGAATACTTCGCGGCCGTGAAGGGCAAGCTGGACGGCGTGCGGGTGATCGAGGTCGAGTTTCGTGAGCCTGGCCCTGACGGCCCGCGTTTCATCAGCTTCAACGCCAAGCGCGCGCGCGGCATGATGGCGCGCTGGCTGTGCGAGCATCACGTTACCGACATAGACGCGATGCGCGGCTTCGACAGTGACGGATATCGTTTCGACGCGAAAGAAAGCGACACCGATCGCTGGCGCTTCACCCGCGCATGAGCGGGGCGGGCAAAACCTCTGCCGTCATCATCGGCGCGTCCGGCGGGATCGGCGGAGCATTCGAGGCGGCCCTTATCGAAGAAGGCATCTTCGGCGCCGTGCATGGATTCGCACGGTCGCGCAGCGGGGCGCAGCATCTCGATCTGCTCGATGAAGGTAGCATCGCCGCCGCCGCCGCGCATGTCGCTAAGGGACCTCCGCCCGCTCTGGTGATCGTCGCCACCGGCTTGCTTCATACCCCGGATCACAGGCCTGAAAAGGCGCTGGGCGATCTGGATCCGGCGTGGCTGGCACAAGTCTATGCCGTGAACGCGATTGGTCCCGCGCTGGTGGCGAAGCATTTTCTGCCACTTTTGCCCAAAGCCGGGCGGCCCGTGTTCGCGGCGCTATCGGCGCGGGTAGGCTCGATCGCCGACAACCGCCTTGGCGGGTGGTACGGTTACCGCGCTTCGAAAGCGGCGCTCAACATGCTGGTGCGCAGTCTCGCGATCGAGGAAAGGCGCCGCAACGACCGTGCGATTGTCGTGGCGCTGCACCCCGGCACGGTGGACACCGCGCTGTCCCGTCCGTTTCAGGGTAATGTCCAGCCGGGTAAACTGTTCGATGCCGAACGGGCCGCGTTGCAATTGCTCGACGTGATCGAAGGCCTGAAACTGCCCGACAGCGGCAAGCTATTCGATTTCGAGGGCAAGGAAATCCCGGCCTGAGCAGTGGGCCCTGCCCCGGATCAGGCCGGCGTCACGTCATGGCCTCGACCGCGGGGTAGATACCGCGCTCGATCAGGGCCTGGCGGTTGCCTGCAGGATGCCAGCCCAAGGCGGTGATGCTCTGCGCTGCATCATACGTTGCGCTGTGTGATCGGCATCGCCAGTCGTGGAGACTGGAGAGATGGCGATTGGGGTGACCGATGGCGGTCTTGACCAGTCCGCGCGCCAGGTCCTCCAACCAGTATCGCCAGATGGGGCGGGCCGCGGCCTGTACTTTGCCCCCCGAACGCGCCTGCATCGCCGCGACATAGTCCCTCGCCGAAAGAAGCGGAGCATCGGCGATCAGGAAGCTGCGCCCCTCGATGGCAGGTGCGTCGAGAGCGCGGAAAAGCGCATCGGCGGCATCCTCGACAAGCACGAAGGGGAGGTTATGCCTGCCATCCCCCCAGTAAGTCAGCCGGTTCCATGCCTTAAAGCGGCCGACGCCGTAATGGATCGGTGAACTGCCCGCGCCGATGACGATACCAAGGCGCAGGATCACCAGCGGCAGCCCCCGCTCGCGCGCCATCGTCAGCAGCATCTTTTCGCAGACCGCCTTTGACCGGGCGTAATGATTGCGGCGATCGATGCGCGGGTCGAGCCCCGTCGAACCGTCGATGCGGTCGGCTGCATTGCCCGATGCGTAGGAATCGATTGATCCGACATAGATGAACCGGCCCACACCCCGGCGCAGCGCCGCCTCCGCAACCTGGCGCGTGGGCTCGACGTCATTGTCGACATACTCCTGCCAGTTGCGGCCCTCACCTTTCGCGAGGTGGTAAACCGCATCGACATCGTCCATCGCAGCATCCAGCGCCGCAGCGTCGCGGTAATTGCCGCCCACCAACTCCACAAGGTCAGATGCCAGAGCAGCCTGAGCAGCTTGCGGATCGCGGGTCAGCACGCGTGAGCGCCGACCGCACTCGGCCAGCCGCGTGACCAGATGGCGGCCGACGAAGCCGGTCCCGCCGATCACAAGAACACGCGGCGTCTCCTGCGCCTCGCCGCTTTCCTGAACCAGTGACAAGGTCATGACAAAGGGTGCGCTCCTGAGTCGCGAATCCGCATGAGGCGGGCGCCAGCCGGGGGCACCGATCGGGTCAGAATAGTCCCATAATCTGGTTACGGAATTGGGAGAACTCAGGACCGGAAACACCGGGTTGTTTGTGTTGCTGTAACGTATCAGATGTGCCCCGGGGCGCTTGGCGAATGCCGGATCAAGCCGCGGCATCGTCAAGGTTCATCCAGTCGAAGGATTCGGAATGTCGAAGTCCCTTTCCCAGAAAATCCTGAACCGCCTTGGCGACAGGCCGGCAAAGCTGGCCTTCAACATTTCCAACACGTCAATGATCCGGCGGCGGCTCTGGCGCCGCTATCACGAAGCGCTGGAAGCCTATCGCCCTTCGCTGCCCAAACTGGAGGGGATAGACCGGGAGATCGTGGAAGGGCTGGAGCGTGACGGAATATTCATCACCTCACTGGACGCATTGGGCCTCAATGGTTCGGAACAGATGCTTCGCGCCGCGCAGAAAGTCGCGGGCGACTGTACCGAAAGCGCCCGGCGAGAGGCCAGCGCCGGACGCGAATTCATCTGTGCCCCGGCCTCCGCAACGGTCGAAAACCCGGAGATATTCCACTGGGGCCTCGACGAGCGCCTTCTGGACATCGCCGAGGCCTATATCGGCCTTCCGGCTGCCTACGATGGCATGGCGCTGATATATACGGTGGCGGATGGAACCGAGCTTGGCCCGCGCCAGTGGCATCGCGACCGCGAAGATCGCAAGATGATAAAGCTCGCCGTCTACTGCACGGACGTGACCGACCGTGGCGGCCCGTTCGAACTGATAAGCCGGGTCGACAAATCACAGGGCGTCGATGATCGGTACGATTTTGAGTTCGGCACCGAGGAAGTGCTGAACAAGCGGCTCGGCGCCGATTATGCGCAGGGCATCGTCAGTTGCACCGGCCCGGTCGGGACAGTGGTTTTCGCCGACACGGCCCGTTTCTTTCACCGGGGTGCGCCGACCTACGACAAGGACCGCGCCGCGCTGTTCTACGGCTATTTTGCCCACCGCACGCGGCACCCCTATTTCTGCGAGCGATCGGGCCTGAGCAGGCGCGAGATCGCCGCGCTGGCGAGCGGCCTGTCGCTGCGCCAGCGGGCCAGCGCGCTTTGGCAGGAGGCATTGCCGTCCTGGCTGAAACTGATCCCTCCCGCTCCGATCTGAACCGCCCCGCCTCCTTCCTCGCGGGGGGCGGCGCCCATACTTGCTTGAAAAACAGGATGAGTGCGCAATGTCGAGTATGCAATATCAGGCTGCCGACGGCGGTATCCGCGGGGATGCCGCCGTCGGCGTCGTGGTTATCGGGCGCAACGAAGGAGAACGGCTGCGGGCCTGCCTGCTATCGGCAAAGCGCGCGTGCGGGCGCGTCATCTACGTGGACTCCGGGTCGAAGGACGGTAGCGCCTCCCTGGGGCGGGCCCTGGGCATAGAGGTCATCGAACTCGATACCTCGCAGCCTTTCACGGCCGCGCGCGGACGCAACACCGGCTTTGCCCGGCTACGGGCGCTTTGGCCGGATACCCGGTTCGTCCAGTTCATTGACGGCGACTGTGAACTGGATGCAGGCTGGCTCGATGCGGGTTTGGCGGGGATTGCAAAGGACGCGCGGACCGCCGTGGTGTTTGGTCGCCGCCGGGAACGCTATCCCGATCGCACCGTCTTTAATCATGTTTGCGACATCGAGTGGGATGGCCTCGCAGGCCCCGTCGACAGCTGCGGCGGGGATGCGCTGGTCAAGGTAGAGGCGATGCTGGAGGTGGACGGCTATGACGCAGGGCTGATCGCGGCGGAGGACGACGACCTGTGCCACCGCATGCGCCGCCGTGGCTGGAAGATCGTCCGCCTGCCTGACGAGATGACGCTGCACGACGTCGCGATGACCACATGGTGGCAATGGTGGCAAAGGAATCGGCGCAGCGGCTATGCCGGGGCGGAGGCCTGGCACCGCCGCGGAGCCGAGGACCCAAAGCTGATCAAGCATGTGGTGAGCAACCTGCTTTGGGCGCTTCCGCCGTTCTGGCTGTTGTGGCCGGCACTGTGGTGGCGGGTCTACCGCCGCTCCGGCGCGATCTACGCAACGCATATCGTGCTGGGCAAGGTGCCCCATTGCTTCGGGCAACTCGGCTTCTGGTGGGCCAGCCTACGGGCGCGCAAGATGCTGCTCATCGAGTATAAATAGCGGGATTCCAAAGCGGACTACGCGCCTTCAGCGCTAGATCGTCGCCCGCCCATCACCAGCTATCCGTGACTGCCCCTGATCCGTGCCTGGGATCAGGGGCAGATGGAGATCAGAAAGCGTCAGGCACGTAGAGTTCTTCCGGCACGGGTTGGCGGATATAGTCGCTGTTGCGCACCCGGTCCGGCAGCACCACCGGCGCGCGGGGCACGTCTTCGTAGGGGATCTGTTCCAGCAGGTGGGCGATGCAGTTCAGGCGGGCACGTTTCTTGTCCACCGCTTCGACTACCCACCAGGGAGCCTCGGGGATGTGCGTATGCTCCAGCATCGCTTCCTTGGCGCGGGTATAGTCTTCCCACCGGCGGCGCGATTCCACATCCATGGGCGAAAGCTTCCACTGCTTGAGCGGGTCGTGGATGCGCATGTTGAAGCGGAACTGCTGCTCGTCATCGGTGATCGAAAACCAGTATTTCAGTAGAATAATGCCCGAGCGCACCAGCATGCGTTCGAATTCGGGGACCGAGCGGAAGAATTCCTCCACGTCGTTCTCGTCGCAGAAACCCATCACGCGCTCCACGCCCGCGCGGTTGTACCAGCTGCGATCGAACAGCACGATCTCGCCCGCTGCAGGCAAGTGCGCGACGTAGCGCTGGAAGTACCACTGCGTGCGCTCGCGCTCGCTGGGCGCGGGCAGCGCCGCAACCCGGCAGACGCGCGGATTGAGCCGCTGGGTGATGCGCTTGATCGCGCCGCCCTTGCCGGCGGAATCGCGGCCCTCGAACAAGACCACAACTTTCAGGCCCTTGTACTGGACCCATTCCTGCAGGCGCACCAGTTCGTGCTGGAGGCGGAACAGTTCACGAAAATAGATGCGGCGGTCGAGCTGTGCCTGCTCGGGATGCTCGGACATGTCGTCGAGCAGCGATTCCAGGCGGCTCTCGTCGATCTCCATTTCCAGCTCCTCGTCGAAGCTGTCGGCGATTTCCGCCTTGATGCGGTCCATTTCGAAACCATGGGGCGGGTTCATCGCTGGGATCCTCGTGTTCGTGACATAGGGTTTCTGCCGCAGTTGCATGACAGCCGGGTTACGCACCTGGCGAATGTAGAAACAAAGTAGACACACAATAAAACTACGCGAGTCTGTCGATTAGTTCTGTTGTGCAATGAAACTGCTAGAATGTATCGTTAGCGCTGCCCGGGTAATTCAAAACTGGTCCGGAGCCATTCATGCGCGCATTTGGCATTATTGCAGGGACGTGCGCCGCATTGGCCCTTCCGGGAGCGGCGTCGGCACAGACCGTTGAAGACCTCCAGCGCCAGATCGACGAACTCAAGGCGGAACTGCGGGCCCTCAAAGGCGGTCCTGCACCTGCAGCGACTACGGCCGCCGCCGTGCCGGCCTCCCCTGCGGCAACATCCACCCTGCCCGCCGTGCAGACCGCGCAGGCCAGCGCTCCTCCGCCTGCTTCACCGGCAGAGGGAAAGAAGAAAAAGGGCTGGTACGAAAAGCTGCAAATACGCGGCTACACTCAGATGCGTTACAATGCCTTCCTGAGCGGCGACGATACCGCGCCCTCGGGCCGCTCGCGCCTGCGTTCAGTGCATGACGGCTCCATCACTGACGACAGCAGTTTCTCGCTGCGCCGCGCCCGCGTCGTGCTGCAGGGCAGCGTCACGGACGACATCACCCTTTATTTCCAGACCGACTTCGCATCGGCAGTAAACGCCCAGTCCAACGGCGAGCGGCGCGAGCATTTCGCCCAGCTGCGCGACGCCTATATCGACGTGTTCCTTGACCGCGCCCACGAATTCAAGCTGCGCTTCGGCCAGTCCAAGGTCCCGTTCGGCTGGGAAAACCTGCAATCCTCGTCCAACCGCCTGACGCTGGACCGCTCGGACGCAGTCAACAGCGCCATGCCCAGCGAGCGCGATCTCGGTGTAGTCGCCTATTACACACCCTCACGTGTGCAGGCGGTCTGGGACCGACTAGCCGAGGACAAGCAGAAACTTTTCGGCAACTACGGCGCCTTTGCCCTTGCGGCCTACAACGGACAGGGCGTGAACCGCCCCGAGCATAACCGGGGTCTGGCGAAGATCGCCATGGCTACCTGGCCGTTCGAACTCGATGGCCTGGGCGGCGCCTTCGCCGGGCAGGTCCTTGAACTGGGCGGTGCGGCGATGCTCAACGACGTGCGCCCGGAAGTGCGCACCGGCGGCGTCAGCGCCGAGGATTTCGACGACAACCGCTTCGGCGTCCATGCCATCCTCTACCCCCAGCCCTTCGGCATACAGGCGGAATGGAACTGGGGCCGCGCCCCGCAATACGATCCCGGCATCTCCGCGATCCGTTCCAGCAAGGCGGGCGGCGGCTATGTCCAGGTGATGTACAACGTCGGCGATATCGGGATGGGCCGCATCATGCCTTATGGCCGCTGGCAGCGCTATCGCGGTGGATGGAAGGCCAGCACCAACTCGCCCCGGCTTGAGACGGACGAGATCGAGGTCGGCGTGGAATGGCAGATCGTCGACGCGCTGGAACTGACCCTCGCTTATGCCAACATGCACCGCCGCGAGGCCGACGAACGCCGTTCCGGCCGGGCGCGGGGCAACCTGCTGCGCACGCAGTTGCAGTGGAATTACTGAAGCCTGTCTGGCAACCAGTGCGCGCGCGACGACTTCCGATAGGGGAGACCGTCATGCGCGGGGCGCAAGCGCGCCCTGCGAAACTGGGGAAAGCAATGAAATCGACTTGGCTGATCGCCGCACTACTGTTCACCAGCGGCGGACCTGCCCTTGCCCAATCCACTGCTACCCAATCCTCCGCAGCGATCCCGGCCGAGGACCGTCCCCGCGTAGAGACTCCTCCCGGTTCCCCGGTCGAGCCTCAGGATAGCCCTGCCCTTCGCTACGGCACGCTGTTCGAAGCTGTGCAGAGCGGGCACATCTTCGCCGATGGCAAGACGTTCGCCGATGCGGTTCCCCGGCGCGATCCCGATACGATCATGGCAGACTATCTGGCCCGGAAACCTTCCGGCGAGGCGCTGAAGACCTTCGTTCTCGCCAACTTCACCGTGCGCGGAGAGAACGACCGCAGCAGCCTTCGCGATCATATCCGAACGTTGTGGCCGCAACTGGTCCGCCAGCCGGAAGCAGTGCCGGTGGGCAGTTCCGCCCTGGCGCTGACGGCGCCTTACGTGGTGCCGGGCGGGCGGTTCCAGGAGATCTATTACTGGGACAGCTACTTCACGATGCTGGGCCTGCGCCTCGACGGCCAACAGCCCCTGGTCGAATCGATGATCGAGAATTTCACCGGCCTGATCGAACGAGTGGGCCACATCCCCAACGGGACGCGCACTTATTACCTCGGTCGCTCGCAGCCGCCGTATTATGCGCTGATGCTGGACCTGTCGCAGGATAGCGACCCGATCGTCGCCGCGCGACGCCTCGCCGCCCTGCGCGCCGAGTATGCGTACTGGATGAAGGGCGCCGCATGCACGAAAGGCAAGCCAGCGTGCCTGCGCGTCGTGAAGATGCCCGATGGCAGCCTGCTGAACCGCTATTACGACGACCGCGACACCCCGCGCGACGAATCCTGGGCCGAAGATGTGGCGACGGCGGCTCAGGCTGCGCCCCGCCCCGCTGCCGATGTTTACCGGGACCTGCGCGCAGGCGCGGAAAGCGGCTGGGACTTTTCCTCACGCTGGCTGGCCAGACCCGGCTCGCTGGCAAGCATACACACCACCGACATCGTACCGGCAGACCTCAACAGCCTGATGTGGGCGATGGAGCTCGGGATTTCACAGCGATGCGCAAAAGCAGGCGACAAGCCCTGCGCCCGCCAGTTCGACGCGCTCTCGCTGAAGCGTAAGAAGGCGATCGACCGTTATCTGTGGCAGCCCGCCCAATCGCGCTTTGCCGACTGGGACATGGCCGCGCGCAGGCCCACGGACGTAACCAGTGCCGCCACCTTGCAGCCGCTGTTCGTCGGGCTTGCCTCTCCCGCGCAGGCCAGGGCGGTTGCGGCGACCACGCAGCGCGTGCTGCTGGCCGAGGGCGGCCTGCGCACGACCGTCCTTTCCACCGGCCAGCAATGGGACGAACCCAATGGCTGGGCGCCTTTGCAATGGGTGGCGATCGAGGGTCTTTCAAAAACCGGCCACGACGATCTGGCCCGCGACATCGCCCGGCGCTGGATCGGCACGGTACGCAGTGCCTACGGCGAAACCGGCAAGATGCTGGAGAAGTACAACATCGAAACCCGCACGCCCGGCGGCGGCGGGGAATATCCGGTTCAGGACGGCTTCGGGTGGACCAACGGCGTGGCCAGCGCGATCCTCGACAAGTATCCCGAACTGGCTAGCGAGAACTGATCGGGCCGTAATCGCCGCGCCGCCTCAGGCGGGTGAAAAGCCTGCCAGTCGCAGCGCTCCGTCCAGCGAATCGCCCAGCGGTTCGCTCAGTCGCTCTACCGTGCGCCAGCGCAGCCAGGGGCTGATGCGCGGGGCAAGCCCTCCCACCAGCGTGCAGCGGGTGGCGCCGCGCTCGAAGATTGTCTCGATGAACCGTTCGATGTGGCCCGCCGCGTGTTCCACGATGGACCGGGCGATGGCGTCGTCAGCTTCGGCATAGTCCATGACCAGCGGCGCGAATGTGCCATAATCGCGCGGGGTGGCCTGATCCATCCAGGCGATGGCCTGCGCGGTGTCATGGCCGAAACGCTCGGTCACCGCTGCGCTGAGCGGGGTTTTGCGGGTCCGCCCGTCCAGCGCGCGCAGGGCGTGGCGCATCGCCGAAAGGCCCAGTGCGGCGCCGCTGCCCTCGTCGGAGATCGGGAAGCCGTAGCCGCCGATGGTGAAGTCCTCTCCGTTCAGGCGGACCTGAGCGGCGCTGCCGGTGCCGATGATGAGGATCGCGCCGTCCTGTCCGCCATGCGCGCCCAGATTGGCGATCAGGGCATCGGTGGAATAGGCGGCGGAGGCAAAGCCGAAGTCCAACTCGGCCAAAGCCTCGCGCACGCCGGGGCGGGTCATTCCGGCGATACCCATGCCGGCATGGATGGTCGCGCGCTGGGCAATGGTGAGGCCGGCTTCGGCCACGGCCTGGTCGACGGTATCCAGCAGCGTCTCGTACAGCGCATCCATGCCGATGCGGGCGTTGGCGGTGCCGGATTTGCCGTGGCCGATGACCGCGCCGGCCGCGTCGACCAACCGGGCGCGGCAATTGCTGCCGCCTGCATCGATGCCGAGGAAATAGGTCATGGGTGGTCTCCGGTTGCGGCGCTATCGGTCCAGTCGCGCCCGCGCGGCGTGTGGCCGATACCCGGGTTCAGCTGGTTGTGCGGATCGATGCTGCGGTAGAATTCCTGAAGGCTCGGCCGCGCGACGTATAGGTGGCCGACGTTGTGCTCCGCCGGATACTGGGCGCCGCGTTCGTCGAGCAGCGCCCATAGCGCATGTTCGAAGGCCAGCGGATCGGTGCCCTTCTTCACGATGTAGTCCTGATGGAATACCTGGCAGAAGAAGTGCCCGTAATAGAGCGCATTGATCGTCTGCGCTTCGAGGGCGGCGGGAAGCTGCTCCACCCATTCGCGGGTATTGCGCGGCAGGGCGATGTCGAGCGCGACGATATCCGCGACCTCGTCCGCATGGACGGCGCGGTATCGCACGGCGGCGCCCGCCGCTACGAAGCGGTGGAGGAACGCCTTCGCGGCCTCTTTCGCGGTGCATTCGAAGTGGTCACCCTCTGCGCCGCCGGGGAACAGGCGCGCCAGCAGTTCGCGCGCGGCCTCCACTTGTCCGCGCGGCACCTTGAGGATCAGGTGATGCGCGAAGCGGTCCCGGTACAGGCGCATCATCTCAGGAAGATGGTCCGGTATGAAGCGGCTGGACCACTGCATCAGCCTGTCGCTGAGGCCGCCGCCGATGGCCGCATCCACCCGTGCCTTGGCGGCGAACAGCGCCGGCAGGCGATCGGTGCCGAGGCGCTCGATAGCGAAGAACATGTCCCGCCCATAACGATCGGCAACGTCGAAGGCGGTACGGTGCATGTACTCGCCCGCGATCGGCAGCGTATCGAAATCGCGCAGCATCGTGCGGCGCAGTTCGGTAAGGCGGGCGGGTTCGGCGGTGCCGATGTAGAAGGTGGTGGTCTCGTCCTCGCGCGCGAAGGTGTCGAGGCGCACGGCGAAGACGATCAGCTTGCCGGCGCTTCCCGCAGCCTCGAACAGGCAGCGCGGATCGGCGTTGAAGCGGGCGGGGACTGCGCTTTCGATATCGCGCACATGGTCGGCATAGCTGTGGTCGTGGGCCCACTTATCCTGCGCCGGGTCGATGTCAGCCTCAGTGAAAGTGCCGTTGTCGATCCGTGAAAGGATCGTCTCCGGCTCGTCGCCCAGCGCGATGCCCAGGTGGTTGACGAGGCGCAGGGTCCCATCAGGCAAAACCTCGCCGAACAGGGCAAGCTGGGTATAGGCAGGCCCGCGCCGTATCAGCGAACCGCCAGAATTGTTGCACACCCCGCCCACTACCGAAGCGCCGAGGCAGGACGATCCGATCACCGAATGCGGCTCGCGGCCATAGGGACGCAGGGCCTGCTCCAGTCGGTGCAGCGTGGTGCCCGGCTGGCACAATACCTGCGCGCCCTCCCGAATGACCATAAGGCCGCCGAGCCGCGTGGTGCTGATGATGACCAGCCCGCCGGGATAGTCCGCGCCGTCAGGCGTCGATCCGCCGGTCAGGCCCGTGTTCGAGGCCTGCATGATGATCGAGACATCCGCCGCCACGCAGGCGCTGGCCGTGCGCCACAACTCCACCAGGCTGCCGGGGCGCACCACCGCAATGGCGGGCCCCTCGCCGGTGCGATAGCCCTTGCGGAACCGCGCCGTGGCCCGGCTTGCGGTAAGCACATGGCGCTTGCCGACCGCGCCGCGCAAGGCGGCCAAAAGCTGCGTGTCGCGGGTGTCTGTCATGGCCTCTACTGCGTCTGGACCTCGTCGTCGGTCATCAGGTCTTCGCCGTCCAGCCACGTCACGATCTCGCGCGCGGCGGGGTGGTCGATGGCGCCGTAGCGCGCGCGCAGGCGATCGACCCGTGCGCCCAGCCGTTCGTGGCCCACGTCCTGCAGCGCTGGAAGATCCTGCTGCAGCATCGCGGCGAATTCGTCGCCCAGCAAATGCCGCGCCGCCACGCCGAACGCCTCGCCATAGGCATAGTCGTCGCCATCGGCGTAGAGCATCGGCAGGGTCAGCGCCGGGATGCAGCCGAGATGCGCCTGGATCGCCGGGTTGATCGCATGGCCCGAGATATGCTCCCCGATCCGCGCCGGACGTCCGGTAAAGGCGCGCAGGTGCAGGAAGCGCGACATGCGCGCGCCGTCGTTCACCGGGTAGTTGTCCCAGAGGCACACCGGCCGCCCAAGTTCGTCCGCCACCCGCTCAAGGTGCGAGGACCCGATCTCGCGCGAGCATACCTCCTCGCCGGTCCAGTAGACCTGCACGGCAGGATCGAGAGCGCGGCCCAGATCGCCAAGGTAGTCGTCGGGCCGATCCCCGAACACCAGATCCAGCACCGGATCGTCGGAATAATAGGTCGGGCAGGTGTAGACGCGCGTGGCCTTGGTCAGCCCGGCGCAGAAATTCACCACTTCCGCCTGCCGCGCGGCAAGCTGCGGCATGTCGCCGCGCAGGTCATCGAACAGCACGGCAAGGTCGTCGACACCGATCGCGTCGAGATCGGTAACCCGGCGCGTCAGGTCGGCGCGGGCCTCGTCGTCGAACGGATGGGTCGATCCCACCGGGGTGATCGCCATGCCGAAACGCATTCCCAGCCCCCGGCACTCTGCCGAAAGACGGGCCAACGCATCGGTCTTGGCGGTGTCATGGCCGGTGCGCCATTCGCGCCGCATCGGGCGGTCGGCCTTGGGGCCATAGTGGTAGAAGGCATAGCCTGCCTCTGCGAGCGATCGCACCACATAGCTGCGTTCCGCATCGGTCCAGATGCGGCCGAAGCGGCCTTCGATCAGCCCCAGTTCGGGGACTTTGGGCTGCGTTGTCATTCGCGGTGATCCTCGCGCGCGCCGCCGATCCACGTCGCCCGCACCAGCCGGTCATCACCCAGATGGACAAGGTCGGCGCGCAGGCCCGGCGCAATGCTGCCGGTTTCGTCATCGAGCCGCAGGAACTTCGCGGGGTTGCCGCTGGCCATGCGCGAGGCGGCGACGATATCGCAGCCCAGCATGTCCATCGCATTGCGCAGCGCCTGCGACATGCTCAGCGCTGATCCGGCCAGAGTGCCGCCCGGCCCGCGGCAGGTGCCGTCGACCACGGCGATATCCTGATCCATCAGCGAGAACCGGCCCATCTGACCGCCCACCGGCGGCATCGCGTCGGTCACCAGCATGGCGCCGTCGATCCCGCGCGCCAGCAGCGCCACGCGCAGGGCGGCGGGGTGGACGTGGAGACCGTCGACGATCAGGCCGAAATGGCTCGCCCGGTCCTCCAGCGCCGCGCCGACCATGCCGGGCTCGCGGCTGAGGAACTGCGTCATCGCGTTGAACAGGTGCGTGAAGCCTACCAGCCCTTCGGCCAGCGCCGCGCGGGTCTGGTCGTAATCCGCAAGGCTGTGCCCGGCGCAGACCAGCACCCCGGCCTGGGCCAAGGCGCGCACTGTGCCTTCGGGCGCCAGTTCCGGCGCGATGGTGACGATGCGGCGGCCCGTGGTGGGCGCTGCAAGCCGCGCGATGACGGCCGCGTCGATGGCCGAAAAGCGCGTCTGGTCATGAATGCCCTTCTTCGCGGCGTTGAGGTGCGGGCCTTCGATATGCACGCCCAGCACGCCGGGAACCCCGGCCTCCAGCGCCGCCTCGCCCGCCTCGATCGCGGCTTCGACGACCTGCGGATAATCGCTGATGAGCGTGGGCAGGATGCCGGTGGTGCCATAGCGGCGGTGCGCAGCGGCAATGGCGCGAATGCCCTCGATATTGGGCATGTCGTTGAACAGCACGTCGCCGCCGCCGTTCACCTGCGTATCGACGAAGCCCGGCAGCAGCCAGCCTCCGCCCAGATCCTGCACCTTGCAACCATCGGGGAGAGTGCCTTGTTCGGCGAGGCCGACGATGCGCCCTCGGTCGAGAAGCAGCGCCTGCCCCTCTACCACCCGGTCGGCCAGAACGATACGCGCGCTGGTAAGAGCCTGAACGGTCATAGGGTGCGCGTTACCTTGTTGAGATGCGGAGGGCTGTCCGGATTGCGGCCGCGTGCCAGCGAAAGCGCATTGGCAAGGCCGTAGAAGCTCTGGATCTGGGCAATGGCGCCCAGAACCGGGTGCACGTCGGTGCGCGAAGGCAGGACCAGACCGGCAGGCGCCACGTCCTCAGCGTTGCCGGCAGCGATCACATGCGCGCCGCGCGCGGCGAAATCCGCAAGCCGGTCCCGCAGGCCGGTGCGCGCCACGTCAAGCGGGGCCAGCGCCAGCACGGCGCTGCCTTCGCCCACCAGCGTCATCGGACCATGCGCCACTTCGGCGATGCTGAAGGCTTCCGCGTGCAGGCTCGATGTCTCCTTCAGCTTGAGCGCGGCTTCACCCGCGATCGGCAGGGTCGGGCCGCGGCCCAGCACCAGCATCTCGCTGGCATCCTGCAACAGTGTGACGGCATCGGTCCAGTCGGCAATGGCGGCAGTTTCAAGCACTTCGCCGGTGCTTTCCAGCGCGGCGAGCAGCGCTTCGTCCTGGCTCCACTCGGCCACGAGATGGGTGAGCGCGACCAGCGTACAGACGAAACTCTTGGTCGCCGCCACGCTGGTTTCGGGCCCGGCGTGGACGGGGATGACGATCTGCGCCAGTTCCGCCAACGGCGAGACCGCATCGTTGACCACGGCGATGACGATCGCGCCCTGCTCGCGCGCATCCTTCGCGGCGGCAATCAGGTCGGGGCTGCGGCCGGACTGCGAGATCGCGATCAGCGGCACATTGCGGAAATTCGCCGAAGTCGCATGGTACAGCGAGCCGATCGAAGGCGCGTGGCTCAGCGTGGGCACCTTGGCATGGGTTTCCAGCAGGAACTTGGCGAAGGCAGCGGCCTGATCGGAACTGCCGCGCGCCAGAGTAGCGGCGAAAGGCGGTGCAAGGTCGCGCAATTGCCGACCGGCATCGCGCACGAGATCGGCATTGAGGCGTAGCTGCTGCGCGCAGAGTGCCGGTGCTTCGCGGGCTTCGCGGGCCATCTGGGTCTGGTCCATAGGTGCCTCCAATGCCGTGTTAGGTGTCGTCGATGTCATGCCTAGGGCAAATACCACTTTCGGGTTTTGGCACAAGTGGCATTAAAGTGGTTTTGTTTTTGACACATCTGATGATACCGGTCTGGTTCACATGAGGGTCGAACCTTGGGAGCAACCATGCTGAAGCTCGAAACCGCCGTGTCCGATGGACAGGGCAGCGTCAACGAGGATGCGGTGGGCCACCACGGCAAAGCGGCCTGGGTGATCGACGGCGCCACCGGCATCGGCGCCCCGCTGCTGAACGCGCCCTCGGACGCTTCATGGCTAGCGCAGACCGCGAGCCGGTTGCTGGGCGAAGTGCTGGCGCAAAGCCCCGATCTGCCTACCGTCGAAGTACTGCGCATCGTCATGACCCGCTGTGCCGAGGCGCTGGAGCGCGAGCAGTTCCGCCCCGCCGCCGCGCCGCACGAACACCCCTCCGCCGCCTTCGCCATGGTGCGCATCATCGATGGCGAGGCCGAGTTCACGACTTTGGCCGATTGCCGGGTGGCCGCGCTGGACGAGGCCGGTGAGGCGCAGCTTTTCGGCGTTTCCACGCTAGACGCCATCGAGGCGCGCACGCTGGCAGCAGCGAAGGCGATCCTCGATGCCGACCCTGCCATCACACCCGAAGCGCTCAAGGCGCAGCTTATGCCGGGGCTGCGCGCCAACCGCAGTCTGATGAACCGCGAGGGCGGCTACTGGGTGCTGAGCACCGATCCTGCCGCCGCCGACCATGTGTGGCAAACGCGGATTCCGCTGCGCGCGGGGCAGCGCTTCGCCATCGCCAGCGACGGTTTCCTGCGGCTCGTTGAGCTTTTCGGCACCGCCACGCCTGCCGACTTACTCGCCATTTCCGGCGCCGAAGACGCGGCGCGCCGGATCGAGTGGCTGCGCGATCTGGAACGCCAGCCCGATTCGCTGCGCCGTTTCACGCGGGTGAAGCCGCATGACGATGCCAGCCTCGTCGTCTGCATTTGGAAGGATACGTAACTATGCTGGTCATGGGTTTCATGAGCGGAACCTCGCTGGACGGCGTCGATGTGGCGCTGGTCGAGACGGACGGTGAACGGATCGAAGCCTTCGGGCCGTCCGCGATGATGGCGTTTTCGTCCGCCGAATGCGGCGCCATCGAATGCGCGACTGCCGATGCGCTGGCGTGGAATGGCTACGGCGATATGCCAGCGTCGTTCGCTATTGCGGCGCGGGTTATCGAGAGCGCGCATATCCGGGCCGGTCGTGACGTTATCGCCCAGGCCGGGCGCGCACCCGACCTCATCGGCTTTCATGGACAGACCCTGCTGCACCGGCCGGAACGCCAGATTACTGTGCAGATCGGCGATCCGCAGGTCGTTGCCGATGCGCTGGGGGCCTCGGTCGTCGCGCAGATGCGGCAGGACGATCTCATGGCCGGTGGGCAAGGCGCGCCGCTGGTTCCTGCCTATCATGCCGCGCTGGCGGAGCGGATCGGACTTGGCGGCCCTGTCGCGTTTCTTAATGTCGGCGGCGTGGCGAACCTCACCTGGATCGGCGTGGACGGCGAGCTTGTCGCCTTCGATACCGGTCCCGGCAACGGGTTGATCGATCAGGTCGTGCAGGCCCGCGGCGCCGGGCGTTATGACGACGGCGGGCGCTTCGCGGCGGCGGGAACGGTGGACGCCGGCGTGCTGGCGGACCTGCTTTCCCACCCGCATTTCCGGGGAGAAGGCCCGAAGTCGCTTGACCGCTACGACTTTCCGCTCGAATGGGCCGCCGAAAGGTCGCTGGAGGATGCGGCGGCGACCCTGACGGCCTTCACGGCGGCAGCGGTGGCTCTGACGGCGCAGGCGCTGCCCAGTCCGCCGAAAGTCTGGATCGTTTGCGGCGGCGGGAGTCATAACCCCACGCTGATGCAGGCGCTTCGTGACCTGCTCGGCGATTGCCGCACGGCCGACGACGTCGGCCTGCGCGCCGACTTCATCGAGGCAGAGGCCATGGCCTTCCTCGCAGCGCGCAGCCTGCGCGGGTTGCCGCTGACCTTCCCCGGCACCACCGGGGTGCCCCGCCCACTAACCGGCGGGACGATCTGGCACCCCAAAAAGATTGTTGAATTGGTCTGATACCACCTATTTACAAATCCATGACAGGTCTACATAGGTATCGCCGATAAAAGATCACACCGTCGAGTCTTCGGGTCGCACCAGAACGACACAGGATCTGGTTCAGGGAATATGGAAAAGTGAGGAGTTCCTAATGGTTAAGTCAAACAGGCAGACCGTTGCACTGGCAGCGCTGGCTTTCGCTCTTGCGCAGGCACCCAGCGTCGCATTCGCGCAGTCCAATACCGACTCGCCCGCCGCAGACGACGCAGCCCAGGGCGGCGACATCGTCGTCACCGGCACGCGCATCGCGGTCCCGGGCCTGACGTCCAGCAGCCCCGTGGCATCGACCAGCGAGCAGCAGATCAAGCTCCAGTCGGCGCTCACCGTAGAGGACTTCTCGACCAAGATTCCCCAGCTTTCCGGCGGCGTTCGCCAGGGCTCGCAGGGCAGCGACGCATTCGGCGCCCAGGTGCTCGAACTGCGCAACTTCGGCCAGAGCCGCTCGCTCGTCCTGATCGACGGCACCCGCGCCGCGCCTTTCAGCTTCCGTAACTCGGTGGACGTGAATGCGATCCCGGCCTCGCTGATCAAGCGTGTCGACGTGCTGACCGGCGGCGCCGCAGCAGTCTACGGCGCCGACGCAGTTGCAGGCGTGGTGAACTTCATCCTCAACGACGAGTTCACCGGCATTCGCGGCACCGCGACGTCGCGCCTGTCCGAGCATGGCGGCGCGCAGTACGGCGGCTCGATCATGCTGGGCACGGGCCTGGGCGATCGCGGCAACATCGTCCTTGCCGCCGACTACACCCAGCGCGACCTGATCCGCGCGGGCAAGCGTGACTGGGCGGCAACGCCGAACCAGACCATCCCCAGCCTCGGCGGCGTCTTCACCGACGTGGCGAGCGGACGCAAGTTCGGCTTCAGCGACAGCGGCGAGTTCAGCACCAACCCCTCGGCGACCTCGAACGTCTCCGACACCTATCCGCTGGTTTCGCCGCTCAAGCGCATCAACGTCGCCGCGCTCTACAAGTATGAAATCACGCCGCAGATCGAGATCTACGGCCGCGCGATGTACACCAATTCGCGCACCGAAGAGACCGGCACCCCCGGCGCCACCCCGGCGTCGGTCAACCGCACCGTCTCGATCAGCGAGAGCAACCCGTTCCTCACCGACGCGATCCGCAACCAGCTGACCTTCGTCAACGGCGCGGCGCAGGTCAACGTCGCGCGTTCGCTGGGTGAACTGGGCCTCGTCAACTACGAGACAGAACGCAACACCCTCCAGCTCCAGACCGGCCTGCGCGGTCCGCTGACCAGCGCGATCAAGTGGAACGTCTACGCCCAGTACGGCCGTTCGACCGAGAACACGCTGATCACCGGCGACGGCCTTGTCAGCAGCGCGGCGGGCGCGAATAACTTTGCCTCGATCGTCAACACCGTGAACATCTTCGGCCCGAACCCGGCGCTGGGCGATGCGCTGGGCAGCGACATCAACGGCTTCAACCGTAAGCGCGACCAGTTCGTGACTGCGGCGACGCTCAGCGGCACGCTGGAGGAGCTGTTCTCGCTCCCCGCCGGTCCGATCGGCTTCGCCATCGGCGCCGAGTACCGCCGCGAGACCGCCAGCATCACCCAGGACACGGCGCTGCTGACCGGCAACACCTACCGTCAGGGCGTGCAGGCTGCCTATAGCGGCTCGTTCGACGTCAAGGAACTCTACGGCGAAGTCCTGATCCCGGTCCTTCGCGACCTGCCGCTGATCCGCAAGCTGGATGTGGGCGGCGCCTACCGCCTGTCGGACTACAACCTGTTCGGCACGCACGGCACCTGGAAGGTCGAGGGCAACTGGGAAGTCGACCGCAACCTGCGTCTGCGCGGTACCTACCAGCGCGTGCTGCGCACCCCGAACTTCGGTGAGTTCGCCGCCAGCACCTCGTCGCTGCCGTTCAGCAACCTGGTCACCGTGGACCGCCTGAAGCCGCGTTACGGCGGCGACCCCTGCGTTCTGGGCACCGGCGATGCGGCGCAGTGCGCACGCATGGGGGCGCCGGCGGTGGGTTCGGCGAACTCCAACGCCGCAAGCTACCTGACGGGCAACTACTATTACGGCGGCAACCCGGAAATCAAGCCGGAGACGGGCTACACCACCACCATCGGCGGCGTGCTTACCCCGACGTTCCTGCCGGGCCTGAACATCACCGTCGACTGGTACGAGCTTGACCTCAAGGGCGCCGTCGGCGTGATCCAGCCCATCGCCGCGATCACCAGCTGCTACATCACCAATCCCACTGCCGGTAACCCGCTGTGCGGCCTGGTGACGCGCAACTCGGACGGCACCTTCAAGGACGCCTACGTCAACAACCAGAACCTGGGCCGCCTGCTGCAGCGCGGTCTGGACATCGGCGCCAGCTACACGCTGCGCCAGGACTGGCTGCCGGGTGAAGGCCTGCGCCTGAGCTATCAGGGCAACATCGTCACCTCGTACAAGATCCAGGCGAACTCAACCGTCGCCGCGATCCAGTGCAAGGGCACGTTCGGCGCCACCTGCTCGAGCGACGGCACCACGCTGGTTCAGCCCGACTACCGCCATACGGTCGGCGTCGGCATGCTGTTCGACAAGGGCGTGATCCAGTTCGACTGGCAGCGCATCGGCAAGGTCAAGTCCAGCACCGCCGGTTCCACCGAGACGATCTCGGCGCAGAACACGTTCGACCTCTCGGCGTCTTACGACTTCACCGAGACCGTCACGATGAGCGCGGGCGTTTACAACCTGCTCGACAAGAATCCCCCCCGCGTGTCTACGGGAGGCGTGTTCAACACCTTCCCCGACACGTACGATATCCTTGGACGCACGTTCGGCTTCTCGCTGACCGCGCACATCTAAGGACGTCAAACCTGCGTAGCGCCCGGCCATCCTCCTCCGGCCGGGCGCTCGCTTCTTTATTCGCGGGCCTGGCGACGTAGTTCCGGCCTGACCGGAGAATAGTTCGATGATGCTGCCGTTCTCGATGGCGGACTGGCTGGTTATCGCCGCCTATCTCCTGCTGCTCCTTGCCGGGGGCTGGATATTCACGCCGCGCAAGACCGAAACCGCGAACGATTATTTCCTCGCCGGCGGCAACGTGCCCGCATGGCTGGCGGCGATCTCGGTGCTTTCGGCCACGCAGTCCGCAGCGACGTTCCTGGGCGGCCCGGACTACGGCTACCACGGCGATCTAACGTACCTCAGCGGCAACATCGGGGGCCTGATGGGCGC
>Ga0308165_1000780_pt1 | contig 50778 bp, 38 predicted proteins | sample PhyWR2_FD_201032 | JGI IMG/M metagenome (GOLD analysis project Ga0308165, IMG submission 201032) | Phyllosphere microbial communities from UC Gill Tract Community Farm, Albany, California, United States - DLSLW.R2 | ecosystem: Host-associated > Plants > Phyllosphere > Unclassified | place: USA... | reverse complement strand
ACTGTAACGGTGTTACCATTAGCCCGTAGCCGAAAGAGAAGGTGGCCCTCTCTATGTCAGACCACCGTTGTTTTTGAGGATATAAGCCACTGCGTTCTCCGACCAACCCCAAATTGGTCGCCTTTCCCAGCCCAAAACGTGAGTAAGTTTCTACTAACGCTGAGGACGGCATCGCTAACGCCAGTTTAGAAACACCGACGTTACTCGACTTCTGCAAAACCCCGGTCAGGGTCAATTCGCTGTAACGCGCCACGTCTTTGATTTCGTGGCCGTTAATTCGGTAAGGAATGGTATTTAGAACGGTATTTTCATTAACGATGCCACGCTGCAGCGCGGTCATTACCACCATCGGTTTCACAGTCGAACCCGGTTCGAACACGTCGGTGATAGTACGGTTACGCATGATATCTTTCTGCGTACCGGTAAGATTATTCGGGTTATAAGACGGGCTGTTCGCCATCGCCAGAACTTCGCCGGTGCTGACGTCCACCAGCACGGCGCTGCCAGATTCGGCTTTGTTAAACGCCACGGCATTATTCAGTTCGCGGTAAACCAGCGCTTGCAAACGTTCGTCAATACTCAGCGCGAGGTTGTGCGCCGCCTGACTGTCCGTTGAAGAGATATCCTCGATCACGCGGCCGTAACGGTCTTTACGTACCACACGCTCGCCTGGTTGTCCGGTCAGCCATTTATCAAAGCTTTTTTCGACCCCTTCAATACCCTGGCTATCGACGTTGGTAAAGCCAATGAGGTGAGCGGTCACTTCTCCTGACGGATAATAACGGCGTGACTCTTCACGCAGATGTATCCCCGGCAGTTTGAGTTTCTTAATGTAATCGGCCATATCAGGGTTCACCTGACGCGCCAGATAGATAAAACGCCCTTTCGGGTTGGCATTGACGCGCGCCGCCATTTGATCGAGCGGCATTTTCAACGCATCGGCAAGCGCTTTCCAGCGGTTATCCAGCGTGACGCCGCCTGCATCATGCAGTTCTTTCGGATCGGCCCAGATCGCTTTAACGGGCACGCTCACCGCCAACGGGCGACCAGAACGGTCAGTGATCAAACCGCGCGAAGTGGACACTTCCTGCACGCGCAGGGAACGCATATCCCCCTGTCGCACCAGCATGTCCGGCGCGATAATCTGTAACCACGCTGCGCGACCGAGCAACAGACACAGCGCCAGTAAAATACAGCCACAAAGCAACGCAAAACGCCAACTCACAAAGTTGGCCTGTTCTTCCTGACGTCTCGGTTTTTGCGTTTTCGCCGCTGCTCTCATGCGTCGCGTGTTCCCTTATTTTTGTACTACAATATTTTCCTGCGAAGGATCAACATGCTGCAGCTGCAGCTTTTCCGTTGCGATCCGTTCAACCCGGCTATGATCGCCGAGCGCATTTTCTTCAAGAATCAGGTTTCGCCATTCGATATCCAGCGCATCACGCTCGAGCACCATCTGCTCGCGCTGCGCGGTCAGTAAACGGGTATGGTGTGCGGTTGTAACGACCGTCACGGCCGTCACAATAATGCAAATGAACAAGCAGAGTGGCAGCTTCCCAAACCGCAAAAGATCGTCGCCGATCACGCCAGGCAAGGCATGGCGCTCGTTGCTTCCTAACGATCCTTTAACTTTGCTTAGGGTCTCTGTCACTCTGCTGATCATGCGTTCGTCCTTTCTGCGATGCGCAGCACTGAACTACGGGCGCGTGGATTCTCTGCCACCTCTTCTTCGCCCGGCATCATCTTGCCTAGTACTCGCAAATAACGGCCGCCCAGTTTACTGAGTTGCTCTTCCGTCATCGGCAGCCCTGCTGGAACCTGAGGACCGCGGCTTTGTTCGCGCATAAAACGCTTCACAATACGGTCTTCCAGCGAATGGAAGCTGATAATGGATAACCGCCCACCTGGGGCCAGCACGCCGAGCGAGCTTTTTAGCGCCAGCTCTATTTCCTCCAGTTCACTGTTGACCCAAATGCGCACCGCCTGGAAGGTACGGGTCGCGGGATGTTTGAATTTGTCTTTAACCGGCGTTGCCGCCGTCACCACTTCTGCCAGCTCTTTCGTGCGTGTCATCGGCTCAATACGATTACGCTCAACGATGCCGCGCGCGATACGTTTACCAAAACGCTCTTCGCCAAAGGTTTTAATCACCCAGGCAATATCGGCTTCTTCAGCAGTCAGCAGCCATTCGGCAGCGGATTGACCACGCGTTGGGTCCATACGCATATCCAGCGGGCCATCACGCATGAAAGAAAATCCGCGTTCTGCATCATCAAGCTGTGGTGATGAAACGCCCAGATCGAGAAGAATCCCGTCGATCTTGCCCGTGAGATCGCGCTCGCTTACGTAGTCAGCCAACGCTGAGAAAGGCCCATGAACAAATGAGAAGCGTGGATCATCGATAGTCTTCGCAACGGCAATTGCCTGCGGATCGCGATCGATTGCCAATAAGCGACCTTCCGCTCCCAGTTGGGAGAGGATCAGACGCGAGTGACCACCGCGACCAAATGTGCCATCAATATAGATGCCATCAGGACGAATATTCAGACCGTTTACAGCCTCGTCCAACAGCACCGATGTATGTTTATAATTTTCCGTCATATTTATAGAGACAAGTCCTGCAATCGATCCGATAACACACCGGAATCAGATTGTTCAGCGTCGATATCTTCCTTGACCTGTTGATACCAGGTCGTTTCATCCCACAGTTCAAACTTGTTGAACTGCCCGACCAGCATCACTTCTTTTGTTAGACCAGCATGTTGTCGCAACACAGGCGCAATCAGTAAACGCCCCGAGTTATCCATCTGACACTCACTGGCATGACCCAACAACAACCGCTGCACGCGGCGTTCCTGCGGGTTCATGCTCGACAGTCGCGACAGCTTTTGCTCGATAATTTCCCATTCGGGTAAGGTGTAAAGCAGCAGGCAGGGGTGGTTGATGTCAATGGTGCACACCATTTGACCTGACGCGTTTTCGATCAGTTGGTCGCGGTATCGGGTTGGTACCGATAAACGCCCCTTACTGTCGAGATTGACTAACGTCGCCCCACGGAACATGCCAGCTCCACCCCTTATCGCCACTTTAACCCACAAATTCCCACATAAAGGAGTTTACGGAGCGAAGGAAAAGCTTGTCAAGCCGGGACTGCCGCGTTAAGGGCTCGAAAGCGCCCTATTTACCGACATAACCCAACTTGATTAATAACTGCACAACTTACGAGACAAATTAACGTCATGAATATTTGTAAGAAAAAAATGAATATTCAGAGGAGCGTTAAAATTCACTCTCTATCCATACAGGCAAATATAAAGTGTCAGTTTGCGACGCGGGCGGCATTTTAAGACATATCGTCAGGGGATGACAGCGCCAGATTCAACGCACAAGCCAGAAAGCGCAAGCGGCGGCACTGCAAGTCAGATATGAAAGATAAAAACGGCTGATAATTCAGCGAGGGAATAGTCTTTGTAACAAAACAATACAAAAAATAGTGATAAGCGAACTCTTAATAACCTTAAAAATGCCGCTGAAGGGTGAAAAGGAAATAATAAGAATAGCAGGCTATGGTTCTTAAGGAATTATCCTAAATTTAGTCAGGTTATTATTTCCCGTAATATTCGGAAAAAAACAGGGCTGCTATTGCTGCCCTGATGACTGTTTTAGTGACGGCTTAACACACCGCGACGGTAAAGGTTACGTTTGATACGGGTCAGACCCGGTTTCGGCTTACGAGGTTCATCGAGGCTCGCGAGGACAATTTCCAGCACGCGCTCCGCAACGTCACGGTGACGCTGCGCCACGGCAAGCACCGGGCATTGCAGGAAGTCGAGCAGCTCGTTATCACCAAACGTCGCAATAGCCAGCTCAGTCGGCAATTTGCCTTCGCGGCGTAGCGTAACGTCCATCACACCCTGTAGAAGGGCAAACGACGTGGTAAACAGTGCCTGCGGCATCGGGTGCGTCTCAAGCCATTTTTCAAACAGCTGAGCCGCGGCTTCACGCTCGTAGCTATTGGCATAGAGATAGTGGACTTCACGCGGATCGTCTTTCCACGCGGTACGGAATCCCTGCTCACGCAGGAAGCTGACGGACAGCTCGGGTAACGCACCAAGATAGAGCACGGTTTCCGCAGGGAAGGTGCGCAGCTCTGCAGCCAGCATTTCCGCGTCGTCCTGATCGGCACCGACTACGCTGGTAAAGTGTTCACGATCCAGCGCACGGTCAAGGGCGACAATCGGGAACGAGTCGTTCGCCCAACGCTGGTAGAACGGGTGCTCTGGCGGCAAGGAAGTGGATACGATAATCGCATCCACCTGGCGTTGCAGCAGATGCTCAATGCAGCGCATTTCATTATCGGGTTGATCTTCAGAACAGGCGATCAGTAACTGATAACCACGCTGACGCGCCTGGCGTTCAAGATAATTAGCGATACGGGTGTAGCTGGTATTTTCCAGATCCGGAATGACCAGACCAATAGAGCGGGTGCGTCCGGCACGTAAACCGGCGGCGACAGCGTTCGGATGGTAGTTATGCTCACGCACCACCGCCATGACTTTTTCAACGGTTTTATCGCTAACACGGTACTGCTTCGCTTTACCGTTGATCACATAGCTTGCTGTAGTTCGTGACACGCCCGCAAGCCGGGCGATTTCATCCAGTTTCACAATTGCCCCTTAAAAGAAAAAAAGAGTCCATGGCCTTGTCAGGTTTATGGTTATACCTTTTTACATCTAAGCGCAGAATAGTCCTGGCGGCAATAGCTTTTATCTCGCTTACGCTGCGTTTCGATAAAAAAAAGCCTGACTTTGCAGGCCAGGCTTAAAGAGGCGAACTTTTTTACGGCTACCGCATAATTTTATCGCCGCGAGACAACCCCACGATGCCGGAGCGCGCGACCTCAACGATTTTGGCGACATCACGTATCGAAGCAAGGAAGGCATCGAGCTTGTCGCTGGTTCCGGCCAACTGCACCGTATATATAGAAGGGGTGACGTCGATAATCTGCCCACGGAAGATATCCGTGTTGCGTTTGACCTCGTCACGGCCGTACCCGCTAGCCTGAATTTTTACCAGCATGACTTCGCGCTCAACATACGCGCCCTGCCCTAATTCGCTGACTCGCAGCACATCCACCAGCTTGTGCAGTTGTTTCTCAATTTGTTCCAGTACTTTCGCATCGCCAACGGTCTGGATGGTCATGCGGGATAATGTAGGATCGTCAGTCGGGGCCACGGTTAGGCTTTCAATGTTATAGCCGCGCTGGGCAAAGAGTCCAATCACGCGGGAGAGCGCACCAGACTCGTTTTCCAGTAATACAGATAATATCCGGCGCATATCAGGTTCTCTCCGTTTTGCTGAGCCACATTTCATCCATACCGCCGCCGCGAATATGCATCGGATAGACGTGTTCTGTTCCGTCAACGATGACATCGACAAACACCAGGCGGTTATTCCTGACATGCTCGAGCGCCTCGGCAAGCTTCGATTCCAGCTCCGCCGGATCGCTGACACGAATGCCCACGTGACCGTAGGCCTCTGCCACGCGAACAAAATCTGGCAGCGATTTCATGTACGACTGGGAGTGACGACCAGAATAAATCATGTCCTGCCACTGCTTCACCATCCCCAGATAACCGTTATTCAGGTTCAGCACCAGCACGGGCAAATCGTATTGCAGTGCCGTGGAGAGTTCCTGAATGTTCATCTGGATACTGCCGTCGCCCGTCACACAAACGACGATTTCGTCCGGGAGCGCCAGCTTCACGCCCAACGCGGCAGGCAAGCCAAAGCCCATCGTGCCGAGACCGCCGGAGTTGATCCAGTGACGAGGCTTATCAAAGGGATAATAGAGCGCCGCAAACATCTGGTGCTGGCCCACATCAGAGGTCACATAGGCTTCCCCCTTAGTCAGACGCCAAATGGTTTCGATAACAGCCTGCGGTTTAATATGTTCGCTTTGCGTGTCGTATTTCAGGCAGTTGCGGGCACGCCACTGCTCAATCTGCTGCCACCAGTCTCGAATATCATCCAGTGGCTGCGTTGGCGTTTCATGCGCCAGCAGTTCGAGCATTTGTTCCAGAACCTGTAGCGCATCGCCCACGATAGGGACATCAGCGGGCACGGTTTTGGAAATAGACGTCGGGTCGATATCAATATGCAACACCGTCGCATTCGGACAGTACTTGGCCAGATTGTTGGTCGTGCGATCGTCGAAACGCACACCAACGGCAAAAATCACATCAGAGTTATGCATCGTCATGTTGGCTTCAAACGTGCCGTGCATGCCCAGCATGCCCAGTGCCTGACGATGTGTTGCCGGAAACGCGCCTAGCCCCATTAAAGAGGAGGCAACAGGCAAATTTAATTTTTCGATAAGCTCACGCAGTTGTTCGTGACAATGCGCGTTTACCGCGCCGCCACCAACGTAGACAACCGGTTTTTTAGCCGCAATGAGCGTTTGCAATGCCCGCTTAATCTGTCCCTTATGGCCCTGCGTGGTCGGATTATATGAGCGCATGCTCACCGAATCAGGCCAGACGTAAGGTAATTTATTGGCAGGATTGAGAATATCTTTCGGTAAATCGACCACGACCGGGCCGGGACGACCGCTGGCCGCCAGCCAGAATGCTTTTTTCAGCACCCCCGGAATATCTTCCGTTTGCTTCACCAGAAAACTGTGTTTCACCACCGGGCGGGAGATCCCCACCATGTCGCACTCCTGGAAGGCGTCGTAGCCAATCAGCGAGGTTGCAACCTGTCCGGAAAGAATCACCAGCGGGATGGAATCCATATAGGCGGTAGCAATACCCGTTATCGCGTTGGTAGCGCCTGGGCCTGACGTCACCAGTACGACGCCCACTTCCCCAGTGGCACGCGCCAAACCATCAGCCATATGTACAGCGGCCTGCTCGTGGCGCACCAGGACATGATCGATGCCACCTACGGTGTGCAACGCATCATAAATATCGAGGACTGCGCCTCCGGGATAGCCGAATACTTGCTTCACGCCCTGATCGATGAGCGACCGGACGACCATTTCGGCGCCAGACAACATCTCCATGGTTTGCCTCCAGGCTTATTGTTGTTATAGACGAACACAGGAATTCATTTCCTCGTCGTCTTGCTGAGCAGGGCTTCCCCTGTCATAGATTTTTGCAGAGTGGCTTTCACCATAACCGCTCGCCCTAAGGCAGGCAATCGGCAAACCATGGCGTGAAGAAACGCTAGAAAGCAGAATACACAGGGGATATGCGAGAATTCAGTGAATTCATCTGAGATAAGCTTTTCCGATGATAATTCATCGTCAAAAAAGACGTAGTGTCAGTAAATTATCTATTTTTGAGGGGTAAACAACGTTAAGAAAAAATGCCGACGGGATAAAATTTTGCATTATAAATAAATAGCGGGATAAACCAGATGTTTCACATCGATTTATCCCGAACCGTGTTAACGACGGCAAACACTGGCTAATAGCTCTTCCATCCACTGATGACCTTTATCGCGCCCGGCGGCTTCATGCCAGGAAAGGTAACAGGTACGACTATTTAATTTTAGCGGCAGCGGCATAACCTGCAGATTTAACCTATCTGAAAACTCTTCCGCCAACCAACGAGGAGCAATAGCCACCAGATGCGTCTGTGAAACAATATTTAATACGCTCACCATCGCCATTCCTTGATAAGCCACCTTTGACTGTTTATCGGGTGTGTCATACCACGGCTGGCTGAAAGAGGCATATCTGTCGAGCGCGACCACGGCATGTTGCTCTTGATACACATCACTTTCGAGGAGAGGCCCATTTATGCGCGGGTGCGTCCTGCTGGCGACTAATACCATTTCATCATTAAACAGCGGCACGCAAGAAAACTCCGGACGACGGAACTCTTCATAGCCAATCACAAATTCCGTTTCCTGATAACGTAACTGGTGTTCTGTGTTCTGATTAAGTGACGATTTAAATATCAGATTTATATTCGGTGCAATGGCTTCGACTTTATTATAGATAACCGAAGTTAAATAGTTATCCAGCGGACTGCACACGCAGAGATGAAAAACGCGCTCACTGCTAACAGGCTCAAAACCCGATCCCGGAAGCTCATTTTGCACCAGCTGCAATGCCTGCCGTATCGAACCAAAAAGTTGACAAGCCCTTGCTGTAGGCTGAATCCCACGGCCGTATCTAACAAATAATTCGTCATTGAACATCAGTTTAAGCCGAGCAACAGCATTACTCACTGCAGGCTGCGACATCCCTAATGACTGCGCCGCGCGAGTAATATTCTGCTCCTGCATAACAGCATCAAAAACAGTTAATAAGTTAAGATCCACCGTCCGTAATTGCGGACGGGTCCCGTCACCCACGTGAGTCCGTTCAATTTTGCTTTCTAACATATCTAACTCCACCGTCACGCTAAACTCCTTTTATCTTTGTGCAGCAATAACCTCTAAAGATATTATTTATCATGCAGATAAAATCAGAGAAAGAGAAAGGTTTAAATTTCGGAATATATAAATACTTACGGCAAATAACGTGAAGATGTAAAGACATACTTAAGCGATAAGTGCCAAAAGTGATAACTAAAACATTAGGATTGGAATGAAACCATAAATCTAATGAATAAACAATAAGCCTTATGATGAACTCATATTTAAGCTTTATTAAACTATTCAATACCATCAATACGTGATAGTTAACAACCCATGATCATTGTGCGATTTTCATTCACCTTAGCCGTACGAGATAAAACCCTAACCTGATGAATTCAATAGAATAAACCTACACTCACAAAACATATCAAGCAATATCGAATTGAAACGAATTATATTAAATTAATTCTTAAAGTTTATTTTGAGTCCAATATTAGACTAATTAATTACCTCCAACGATAAAAACCAGCACAATACGCTAAAATAGAAAACCACATACCTTCATTTCTTTAGGCCGTTTTTCATCGCAGGGGTTGACTTGGATCGGCATATCCAGTACCACTAAAGGCATAACGCATTCATCTGGAGCATGATTCATGATTCGTACCGTTCGTTCTCTCAGCCTACTACTACTAAACGCATCCCATTTGCGCGGTAGGCTGGCGAACGAAATTCAACGTTGAATCGTCTCCAGTAAACAAGAAACCCGCGCCATTGCGCGGGTTTTTTTATGCTCGTAGCAAGGCGCCCCAGGACAGACAAGGACCAAACCCATGAGCCAGCAAGTTGTTATTTTCGATACCACCTTACGTGACGGTGAACAGGCGTTGCAGGCAAGCCTGAGTGTGAAAGAGAAGCTGCAAATTGCGCTGGCCCTCGAACGTATGGGTGTTGACGTAATGGAGGTAGGTTTCCCTGTCTCTTCACCGGGTGATTTTGAATCCGTACAAACCATCGCGCGCACCATCAAAAATAGCCGCGTCTGTGCTCTGGCCCGTTGTGTTGAGAAAGATATCGACGTTGCAGCAGAGTCGCTGAAGGTGGCCGAAGCCTTCCGTATTCATACCTTTATTGCCACTTCGCCGATGCATATCGCCACCAAGCTGCGCAGCACGCTGGACGAAGTCATCGAACGCGCAGTTTATATGGTCAAACGCGCCCGCAATTATACCGATGACGTCGAGTTCTCATGCGAAGACGCCGGTCGTACCCCCATTGCCGATCTGGCGCGCGTCGTCGAAGCCGCGATAAACGCGGGCGCGAAGACCATCAACATCCCGGACACCGTCGGCTATACCATGCCGTTTGAATTCTCCAACATCATTACCGGCCTGTACGAGCGCGTACCAAACATCGATCAAGCCATTATTTCTGTTCACACCCACGACGATTTAGGCCTGGCCGTCGGCAACGCGATTGCCGCCGTTCATGCAGGTGCCCGTCAGGTAGAAGGTGCGATGAACGGGATTGGCGAGCGTGCGGGGAACTGTTCGCTCGAAGAAGTGATCATGGCGATTAAAGTGCGCAAAGACATTATGAATGTGCAGACCCGCATTAATCACAGCGAAATCTGGCGCACCAGCCAGACCGTCAGCCAGATTTGCAACATGCCAATTCCGGCGAACAAAGCGATTGTTGGCACCGGCGCGTTCGCACACTCCTCCGGTATCCACCAGGACGGCGTGCTGAAGAACCGCGAAAACTACGAAATCATGACGCCGGAGTCGATCGGCCTGAATCAGGTGCAGCTGAACCTGACCTCCCGTTCTGGCCGTGCGGCGGTGAAACATCGCATGGAAGAGATGGGCTACAAAGAGACCGACTACAACATGGATCACCTGTATGACGCGTTCCTGAAACTGGCCGATAAAAAAGGTCAGGTGTTCGATTACGACCTGGAAGCGATCGCGTTTATTAACAAGCAGCAGGAAGAACCTGAACATTTCCGTATGGATTACTTCAGCGTGCAGTCAGGCTCCAGCGATATCGCGACCGCCTCCGTCAAACTGGCCTGCGGCGATGAGATCAAAGCCGAAGCCGCTAACGGTAACGGCCCGGTGGACGCCATTTATCAGGCAATCAACCGCATCACCGGATACGACGTCGAACTGGTCAAATATGATCTGAGCGCGAAAGGACACGGTAAAGATGCGCTGGGTCAGGTGGACATCGTTGTCACCTATAACGGTCGCCGTTTCCACGGTGTTGGCCTGGCAACAGACATTGTGGAATCGTCCGCTAAAGCCATGGTGCATGTGCTGAACAACATCTGGCGCGCCGCCGAAGTCGAGAAAGAATTACAACGCAAAGCTCAGAATAAAGAGAACAATAAGGAAACCGTGTAATGTCGAAGAATTACCATATTGCTGTGTTGCCGGGCGATGGAATTGGCCCGGAAGTGATGACACAAGCCCTGAAAGTCCTGGAAGCTGTACGCACGCGTTTCGCGATGAAAATCTCGACCAGCCATTATGATGTGGGCGGTATCGCGATTGATAACCACGGCACGCCGCTGCCGAAAGCCACGGTTGAAGGCTGCGAAAATGCGGATGCGGTCCTGTTTGGATCCGTCGGCGGCGCGAAATGGGAACATCTGCCACCCGCTGGACAACCTGAGCGCGGCGCGTTATTGCCACTGCGTAAGCACTTCAAACTGTTCAGCAATCTGCGCCCTGCAAAATTGTATCAGGGCCTGGAAGAGTTTTGCCCGCTGCGTGCCGATATTGCCGCTAACGGCTTCGACATTCTGTGCGTACGCGAATTAACTGGCGGTATCTACTTCGGTCAGCCAAAAGGGCGCGAAGGCAGCGGTCAACACGAAAAAGCGTTTGATACCGAGGTGTATCACCGTTTTGAAATCGAACGTATTGCGCGTATTGCGTTTGAGTCTGCGCGCAAACGCCGTCACAAAGTGACCTCCATTGATAAAGCCAACGTCCTGCAGTCCTCTATTTTATGGCGTGAAATCGTCAATGAAATCGCCAACGAGTACCCGGACGTGGAGCTGGCGCACATGTACATCGACAACGCCACTATGCAGTTGATTAAAGACCCGTCGCAGTTTGACGTCCTGCTGTGTTCTAACCTGTTCGGCGATATTCTCTCTGACGAGTGCGCCATGATCACCGGCTCGATGGGCATGCTGCCCTCCGCCAGCCTGAACGAAGAAGGTTTTGGTCTGTACGAACCCGCAGGCGGTTCGGCTCCGGATATCGCGGGCAAAAATATTGCCAACCCCATCGCGCAGATTCTGTCACTGGCGCTTCTGCTGCGCTACAGCCTGGATGCAAACGATGCAGCAGATGCGATTGAAAACGCCATTAACCGCGCGTTAGAAGAAGGCATCCGTACCGGCGATTTAGCGCGCGGCACGGCGGCAGTGAGTACCGATGAAATGGGCGATATCATTGCCCGCTATGTCGCAGAGGGGGTGTAATCATGTCCAGGACGTTATACGAAAAATTGTTTGATGCCCACGTCGTGTACGAAGCGTCAAATGAAACCCCGCTGCTGTACATTGACCGCCATCTGGTCCACGAAGTCACCTCTCCACAGGCGTTTGACGGCCTGCGGGCGCACAACCGCCAGGTTCGCCAGCCGGGCAAAACCTTCGCGACCATGGATCACAACGTTTCCACCCAGACAAAAGATATCAATGCGTCTGGCGAAATGGCCCGTATCCAGATGCAGGAGCTGATCAAAAACTGCAACGCGTTCGGCGTTGAACTGTACGACCTGAACCACCCGTATCAGGGCATCGTCCACGTTATGGGCCCGGAACAAGGCATCACGTTGCCGGGCATGACCATCGTCTGCGGCGACTCCCATACCGCCACGCACGGCGCGTTTGGCGCGCTGGCGTTTGGTATTGGCACCTCCGAAGTTGAACACGTTCTGGCGACGCAAACCCTGAAACAGGGCCGCGCGAAGACCATGAAAATCGAAGTCACAGGCCATGCCGCACCGGGTATTACTGCCAAAGATATCGTGCTGGCGATTATCGGTAAAACCGGGAGTGCCGGCGGGACGGGCCATGTTGTCGAGTTCTGTGGTGATGCAATCCGCGAGTTGAGCATGGAAGGTCGCATGACCTTGTGCAATATGGCTATCGAAATGGGCGCGAAAGCGGGCCTGGTTGCGCCAGATGAGATCACATTTAACTATGTGAAAGGACGTCTGCACGCACCGAAAGGCACCGATTTTGATGAGGCGGTTGAGTACTGGAAAACCCTGCAAACTGACGAAGGCGCAACCTTTGATACCGTCGTCACGCTGCGGGCAGAAGAGATCGCCCCGCAGGTCACCTGGGGAACTAACCCAGGCCAGGTTATCTCCGTGAACGACAATATTCCCGATCCGGCCTCGTTTGCCGATCCGGTTGAGCGCGCCAGCGCCGAAAAAGCACTGGCGTACATGGGCCTGAAACCCGGTATTCCCCTGACCGAAGTGGCGATCGACAAAGTCTTTATCGGCTCTTGCACCAACTCCCGTATCGAAGATTTACGCGCTGCCGCCGAAATTGCCAAAGGCCGCAAAGTGGCGCCTGGCGTGCAGGCGTTAGTCGTCCCAGGCTCTGGCCCGGTGAAAGCGCAGGCGGAAGCAGAAGGTTTAGATAAGATCTTTATCGAAGCCGGTTTTGAGTGGCGTCTGCCGGGCTGTTCCATGTGTCTGGCGATGAACAACGACCGTCTGAATCCGGGTGAACGCTGCGCCTCGACCAGCAACCGTAACTTTGAAGGCCGTCAGGGCCGTGGCGGTCGCACGCATCTGGTCAGCCCTGCGATGGCAGCAGCAGCGGCTGTCACCGGTCATTTCGCCGATATTCGTGTTTTAAAATAAGGAGACAATCATGGCAGAGAAATTTACCCAGCATACAGGCCTGGTTGTCCCTCTGGACGCGGCAAACGTGGATACTGACGCCATTATCCCAAAACAGTTTTTGCAGAAAGTCACTCGCACTGGCTTTGGCGCACACCTGTTTAACGACTGGCGTTTCCTTGACGATCAGGGCCAGCAGCCGAACCCAGAGTTCGTGCTGAACTTCCCGGAATTTAAAGGCGCTTCGATTCTGTTGACGCGCGAAAACTTCGGCTGTGGTTCATCGCGTGAGCATGCGCCGTGGGCACTGACGGATTACGGGTTTAAAGTGGTTATCGCGCCGAGTTTCGCCGACATCTTTTATGGCAACAGCTTCAACAACCAGCTGTTACCTGTGACGCTGAGCGACGAGCAGGTCGACGAGATGTTCGCGCTGGTAAAAGCCAATCCGGGCATCACGTTTGAAGTGGATCTGGAAGCGGAAGTCGTCAAAGCGGGCGATAAAACTTACGCCTTTAGCATTGATGCGTTCCGCCGCCATTGCATGATCAACGGTCTGGACAGCATCGGACTGACGCTCCAGCATGAAGATTCTATTGCGGCCTACGAGAATAAACAGCCTGCATTTATGAACTAAAATGAATGGCCTGAGAACGTTAATATATCGTACTCAGGCCTTTTTAGTTTAGATAAACATATATTCTTTCGTTATGAAATAACAAAACCCATCATTTAACGCACTCATTTCCTGCCGAAATCAACGACGCACTGCATTCTCTATTTTATTTAACTGTTAAAAAAACAGCCCCCTACTCTCATAACATCTTTCGTTATACTTTCTATTAAGACACGTACAGCCTCGTTGAATATTTTATATTCACAGGTGATTTTAAAGTCCCATGCGAAGAGAAGTGGATTCTTTAAGACTTTCAAACTAACTTGTCCGCACAAGAAATTTTATTTGCATAATTTGATAGTCCATAAACAGAGACTATCTCTCATCACTTAAAAAAAGACAGCGCATGAAAGTGCTAAATAAACCAAAAAAACAAGGACAGTAAAAATGGATTCTGCATTACTTGACATGACACGCTCAGGTGGAAGAAATAAAATCTGGGCCGAAACGATGGTCAATCTTGAAGCCAGAAAACTTATCGGCACAGCTAATCAGCTATCTGTAACCCATCTTCAGGATAGCTTGACCAGAAGACAGTTTATCCAAGAAATAAAAGCGGTTATTGAAAAACAGTTTGCTGTCGCCAGGCATGCAAAGTCAGATGAAGAGTGCATGGAATGTGTCAACATTCTGAGAAAAGAGACGGAAAATCTTCAGCAACAAGGCCGTATGCTGCGGATGAAGACCGCAAAATTGTACGCTAAAGTGGAGTTCATTCGAGTAAATAACAACATTGTTGGTTATGTTATTTCTGCAGTTCACATCGTCGTTTCAGGTTCAGCCCTGGTGGGGGGAATGATCATGATGTCGACGATGAGCCCAGTCGGGATACTTGCTGGAGCGATACTTTTTGTCGATGGTATAAATGGGATCACCAAAGAAGCCAGCCATCTTCGATATGGAAAGCAGAATAATTCTGAGGGAATATTTGCTGACGGCTTCATGGAAATAGCAAAATATAAAGGATTTAAGCCGGAATCCGGCCTGGCAACGTATAACCTCATAACATTGGGTGCCAGTGCATATAGCATATTAGGCCTCACAAGGAACGCTGGGGCCTGGCGTTTATTCAGATGGCTCCCACGCGATTATTCCAGAAGAATTGAAACAATGAGTCGTCCAAAACTAACGATGAAGATTGTGGGTTATGGTGTGAAAGCAAAAGTCATTTTTGACCTTTTGACGACTGAGTATAACGATTAGCTCTCTGGTATCGCCATGCTTTATAAGCAATCACAGGCGGTTGTACAAATAGTGCGACCGCTATCCCGCAGAGCAGTCCAATCGTCCCGGAAAAAATCTGCTCATCCGTACCCAGTGTCAAAAGTAATACCAGCATAGCCAGACACAATATAATTACGCATAGTGCAAGTACAAAGCGGTTTGCTAAATCCTGTATTGCGCTCCCGAGTGACCCTCCATATTTTTGGACATTATTTTTTATATTTATCACTTCTGCATGACTAAAACCTGATTCCATTAGCGCAAATTCGTTCACTTTCATCGATTTTCAATCCCTGAAATCACTCAATAAGAAAGTGGAGTCTATCCCATAGAAATAAGACCCGCATAGTAAATCTCCCCAACTCACACATCCTTCACCCGGCAGGTGAGCGCCAGCGTTAATAGAGAAATTGCCGCAATCACCCAGTACACCGCAAAATGTCCGTAGCTTTGTACCAGCGCGCCCTGAATCACGCCCGCCAGAATCACCCCGGTTGAAATACTGTTGGTGAAAAGCGTCGTCGCTGACCCTGCTCTTCCAGGCATCAGGTCCTGGAACCACAGCATGCCGATCCCGGCGACAATTCCGATGAAAATCGCGTTAAACAACTGGAGCGCCAGCAGCGCTTCGCGACTGTGAAACATAATTAACCCGAGATAAAACAACACCCCTGCCGCCACAGCCACCACCATCATCCGGCGTTTACCAAAGCGTTTGACGTAATAACCCGCCAGGATCATCGCGGGAATTTCCAGCCCGGCGGCCGTCCCCATCAAGATCCCCGCCAGCTTGTCCGGCAAACCCAGATCGTTACTGATCCACAGCGGCATATCGATGATGTACATGGTGTTGCAAGTCCACATCAGCGTCGAGGCGATAAACAACATGCGCACATTTTTGTTCTGCCAGCCGCTAATCTGCGTCACGGGCTTATCGGTCGCCTGCTCTATCCGGGCAACCGACGGCAGTACGCACGCGATCAGCACCAGACTGATAGCAAAGATCCCCGCGGCGATAGAAAACATCACGGTAAAGCCATAATTCAGCGCGATCATAAACGCCAGCGGCGGGCCGATGACCCACGCTAAGGATAACTGGGCGCGCATTACTGAGCTGAACATCACCACTTCTCGTGCCGAGTTATCGGCATACTCGCGCGCCAGGGCAAAGAGCTGTGGCATAGCGGTATTGGCCAGCGATGCCAGCAGCACGCCACAGGTGATTAGCGTCAGATAATGGCGGTTGAACGCGAACAACAGCGCATTACCGATCGCCATCGCACAGCAAAACAGAATCAGCTTGCGGCGATCGCCCTGACTGTCAGATCGTTTTGCCAGCCACAGGCTCACCAGGATCCCGGCGATGGCGTTGACGGTATAAAAGATCCCAACCCAAAACGGCTGCGCGCCGACTTCGCGGCTGAGGAACAGGCTCAACGTCGGAGCCTGAAGCGCTCCCGCCACGCCCATCATAAACGCCACCAGCATAAAAGCGGCGTACACCCCATTCAGGCGCCGACCCATCGTCATCAACCAGAGCATGCTCAGATCCTTGTTAAAACGAAAAAACAGAGGGAATAGTAAACGAAAAAAGCCAGCAAAAACATTTTGCTGGCGGGTGATAAGCACCAATACTCAGTCACACATGATCGAGGCAAGTCAGCGATCCGAGGTCGTTTGCGTAACCTCCCACTGCATCAATTCTTCCAGCATTTTCAGCCGCTGCTCGGCGCACTGGCGGGCCAGCCAGGACACTCCTTTTGTCGCTAAAAAATACTGCTGATAAAACTGACGTGCGGTTGACCTCTTCATCATTCACTCCCTTGCTTCATCGGAAATGATTATTGGCTTAATATAGGGATTAATAAATTGATGATTTTCTGGCAGGAGTTCCCCTTTTATGGCGTCAGGTCGTCTGCAACAACAATTCATCCGCCTCTGGCAGTGCTGCGAAGGCCTGGAGCGGGAGACCACGCTCAACGAACTGGCTGAACTCCTGAACTGCTCACGCCGCCATATGCGCACGCTGCTCAACACCATGCAGCAGCAGGGCTGGCTCAACTGGGAAGCCGAAGCCGGGCGCGGTAAACGCTCGCGTTTGACGTTCCTCTATACCGGCCTCGCCCTGCAACAACAGCGCGCCGAGGATCTGCTGGAGCAGGATCGGATTGATCAGCTGGTGCAACTGGTCGGCGATAAGGCTGCGGTGCGTCAAATGCTGGTGTCCCATCTGGGGCGTAGCTTCCGCCAGGGACGCCATATTCTGCGCGTTCTCTACTATCGGCCGATGAAAAATCTGTTACCCGGCAGCGCATTACGTCGATCCGAAACGCACATGGCGCGGCAGATCTTTAGTGGCCTGACGCGCATAAATGAGGAAAACGGGGAACTGGAAGCCGATATTGCTCACCACTGGCAACAGCTTTCGCCCCTGCACTGGCGCTTCTTTTTGCGTCCAGGCATTCATTTTCATCATGGACGTGAGCTGGAAATGGACGATGTTATCGCGTCGCTGCAACGTGCCCGCGAACTGCCGCTCTATTCTCATATCTCACGCATCCACTCGCCAACGGCCTGGACGTTGGACATCGAACTTTCGCAGCCCGATCAGTGGCTGCCATGGCTGATGGGCTATGTGCCGTCGATGATTTTGCCGCACGAGTGGCAATCGATGCCTCATTTCTCCAGCCAGCCTGTCGGCACGGGCCCTTATGCGGTGACACGCAACAACAATAATCAACTCAAGATCCGCGCCTTTGATGACTACTTTGGTTATCGCGCACTGATTGACGAAGTGAATGTCTGGGTATTGCCCGACATCAGCGAAGAGTTCAGCCCTGGCCTGACGCTGGAAGGCCCCACCGAAGGCGAAAAAGCCGTTGAGAGCCGACTTGAAGAGGGCTGTTACTACCTGCTGTTTGATGCCCGCACGCATCGCGGAGCCAGCCGAGAGGTGCGCCAGTGGGTGAGCCAAATTCTCGCCCCCGCCAATCTGATTTATCAGGCGGAAGATCAGCACCAGACTTACTGGTTCCCGGCATATGGGCTACTTCCTCGCTGGCACCATGCCCGCCCCGGACGCGGCGAGAAACCCGCCGGGCTGGAATCCATCACCCTGACCTATTACCGCGAACACGTTGAGCACCGTTTTATCGCCAGAATCATGAGCAAACTGCTGGCGGCAGAGGGCGTGAAGCTCGAGATTCAGGAAGTGGAATATGATGAGTGGCATCGCGGCGAAGCGGTGAGCGATATCTGGCTCAACAGCGCGAATTTCACCCTGCCGCTCGACTTCTCCCTGTTCTCACATCTGTTTGAAATCCCGCTGATCCAGCACTGTATTGCCCGCGACTGGCAGCAGGACGCCGCGCAATGGCGGGCCGGGGAGATGAATCTCGCCGTCTGGTGCCAGCAGTTGCTGTCGCAGCAGGCGATGGTTCCGCTGATCCACCACTGGCTGATGATCCAGGGGCAGCGGAGTATGCGTGGTTTAAGAATGAACACCTTAGGCTGGTTTGACTTTAAATCGGCCTGGTTTGCACCGCCGGAACCATAACACTTTCGTAATATTCACCAAATCATTACACTACCGCTGTTCTCAACGGGGTGCTGCATCAACGATGTGCGCTGAGATAATACCCGTCGAACCTGATCCGGATAACGCCGGCGAAGGGATTTGAGGCTGTCGCTCAAAATCCTTTGCCACTCAACTTTGAGGTGCAAAGTGTTAAAAAAAGTTCTCCCCCTGCTGGCGCTGTTTGCGCTGCCTGTTTTTGCCAAGCCCGTGTTAACGGTCTACACCTACGACTCCTTCGCCGCTGACTGGGGCCCTGGACCGGTCGTCAAAAAAGCCTTTGAAGCCGACTGCAACTGCGAGCTGAAATTCGTGGCGCTGGAAGATGGCGTCTCGCTGCTGAACCGTCTGCGCATGGAAGGTAAAAACAGCAAAGCCGACGTGGTGCTGGGCCTCGACAATAATCTGCTGGATGCGGCCTCACAAACCAAACTGTTTGCCAAAAGCGGCGTGGCCTCCGAGGCGGTTAACGTTCCTGGCGGCTGGAAAAATGACACGTTCGTGCCGTTCGATTACGGCTACTTCGCGTTTGTGTATGACAAAAACAAACTCAAGAATCCGCCTAAGAGCCTGAAAGAACTCGTTGAAAGCGACGAGAAATGGCGCGTGATTTACCAGGACCCGCGTACCAGCACGCCGGGTCTGGGCCTGCTGCTGTGGATGCAAAAAGTCTACGGTGACAACGCGCCAGAAGCGTGGCAGAAGCTGGCGGCGAAAACCGTTACCGTCACCAAAGGCTGGAGCGAAGCCTACGGCCTGTTCCTCAAAGGCGAAAGCGACCTGGTTCTGAGCTACACCACCTCGCCGGCATACCACATCATCGAAGAGAAAAAAGACCATTACGCGGCGGCGAATTTCTCTGAGGGGCACTATTTGCAGGTGGAAGTGGCCGCACGTACGGCAGCCAGCAAACAGCCTGAACTGGCTGAAAAGTTCCTGAAATTTATGGTCTCACCGGCATTCCAGAATGCGATCCCGACCGGTAACTGGATGTATCCGGTGACCAACGTGACTTTGCCTGCGGGTTTTGATCAGTTGACCAAACCGCAAACCACGCTGGAATTTACCCCGCAGCAGGTTTCCAGCCAGCGCGCAGCATGGATCAGTGAATGGCAACGCGCCGTCAGCCGCTGATCCCCGGCTGGCTAATTCCGGGGCTGATTGCCGCCACGTTAATGGTGGTCGTCAGCCTGGGCGCTTTTCTGGCGCTGTGGTTTAACGCGCCAGAGAGCGATCTCGTCGCGCTTTGGCATGACAGCTATCTCTGGCATGTCGTGCGTTTCTCTTTCTGGCAGGCGTTTCTCTCTGCGCTGATCTCCGTCGTGCCGGCGATTTTTCTGGCTCGCGCCCTATACCGCCGACGCTTCCCCGGCAGGCAAATCCTGTTGCGCCTTTGCGCCATGACGCTGATTTTACCAGTGCTAGTCGCGGTGTTCGGCATTCTGAGCGTTTACGGCCGCCAGGGGTGGATCGCTTCGCTACTGAACGTTTTTGGTATCGAGTGGACCTTCTCGCCTTACGGTCTGCAGGGCATTTTACTGGCCCACGTCTTTTTCAATATGCCGATGGCGACGCGACTGTTTTTACAGGCACTGGAAAATATTCCCGGTGAACAGCGCCAGCTCGCCGCACAGCTTGGTATGCGCGGCTGGCCGTTCTTCCGGTTTGTCGAATGGCCGTGGCTGCGCCGCCAGATCCCCCCGGTTGCCGCGTTGATCTTCATGCTCTGTTTCGCCAGCTTTGCAACGGTGCTGTCGCTGGGGGGCGGGCCACAGGCAACAACCATTGAACTCGCGATTTATCAGGCGCTCAGTTTTGACTACGATCCGGGCCGTGCGGCGATCCTGGCGATGGTTCAGATGTTCTGCTGTCTGGGGCTGGTGCTGCTCAGCCAGCATCTGAGCAAAGCGATCGCGGTGGGTAGCCATCAGGTCAGCGGCTGGCGTGACCCGCAGGATCGCTGGCGCAGCCGGGTTACGGACATCGTACTGATTGCGCTGGCATTGCTGCTGATGCTCCCGCCATTGCTCGCGGTGGTGGTGGATGGCCTCAATCTGAATGTGATTTCCGTGCTGCAACAGCCGGTGCTGTGGCAAGCAACCGGTACCTCGCTGCGCATTGCCATCGGTGCCGGTTTGCTGTGCGTCCTGCTGACAATGATGCTGTTGTGGAGCAGCCGTGAGCTGTACGCGCGTCAGGCCAGAGTCGCCGGACAGGCGCTGGAGCTGAGCGGAATGCTGATTCTGGCGATGCCGGGCATTGTGCTGGCGACCGGTTTCTTCTTACTGTTTAACAGCACTATCGGCCTGCCCGCTCACGCGGACGGCATCGTGATTTTCACCAACGCGCTGATGGCGATACCCTACGCGCTCAAAGTACTGGAAAATCCGATGCGCGACGTCAGCGCCCGTTACACTTTGCTTTGTCAGTCACTGGGAATGCGCGGCTGGCAGCGGTTGAAAGTGGTCGAACTCCGCGCACTAAAACGCCCGATTGCTCAGGCGTTGGCCTTTGCCAGCGTGCTGTCGATTGGCGATTTCGGCGTCGTGGCGCTGTTTGGCAATGACGATTTCCGCACGCTGCCGTTCTGGCTCTACCAGCAAATAGGCTCCTATCGCAGTCAGGACGGCGCGGTCACGGCGCTGTTGCTTCTGCTGCTGTGCTTTACCTTGTTCACCGTTATCGAAAAACTACCGGGGCGTGATGCTAAAACTGACTGATGTAACCTGGCTTTACCAGCACCTGCCAATGCGTTTTACCCTGACCGCGCAGCAAGGTGAAATGATCGCGATCCTCGGTCCCAGTGGGGCGGGCAAAAGCACCTTGCTCAATCTGATTGCCGGTTTCCTGCCGCCCGCGCGCGGAGAGATGACGATTAACGGTCAAGATCATACTCACACGCCCCCCTCGCAGCGTCCGGTGTCGATGCTGTTTCAGGAAAATAATCTGTTTACCCATCTGACGGTCCGCCAGAACATTGGGCTGGGAATGGATCCGGGGCTGAAACTGACGGCGGGGCAACGTCAAAAATGTGATGCTATTGCACAGCAAATGGGGTTGACGGAATTGAGCGATCGCCTACCGGGAGAGTTGTCCGGCGGCCAGCGTCAGCGCGTGGCGCTGGCGCGCTGTCTGGTTCGGGAGCAGCCGATTTTACTGCTTGATGAGCCGTTCTCCGCCCTCGATCCCGCGCTGCGACAAGAGATGCTGCAGCTGGTGAAGGACGTGTGTCAGCAGAAGCAACTCACCATGCTGATGGTGTCGCACAGCGTGGAAGACGCCGCCAGCATTGCGCCACGAGCGGTGGTGATTGCCGACGGGCGCATCGCCTGGGATGGCGAAACGCAAGCGCTGCTTAGCGGAAACGCCAGCGCCTCAGCGCTGCTGGGAATACATGCGCAGCCGGTTTAGGCACTGAATCGTCTGATGCCCTCACCCCGCCCCCTCTCCCACAGGGAGAGGGAGAAAACCCGCCGAGATGCGCAGCGAGAAGGAGATAACCCGCTGACATGCATACAGGGACAAGGGTAAACCGCGATCGAAAAGAAGAAAAATTACCGGCTTACCACCTTCAGTAAAATCTCACCGTACACCGGCATGAGCGGATGACGAATCAGCGCCACCAGCGCAACTACCGCAACGCCCATGAGTAACGGCGCAAGCCAGATCAAACGACTGCGCGGCAAATAGTGCGTCAAACGATCCGTTCCGGCTTTGGCGCTGCGCCATAAACGCCAGCACAGCCAGACGCCCACCCACAGCAATAGCGCGGTCGCTAGCAGCAGCCATTTGAAGTCACCGCTTTGGGCATCAACGGGAATATCGGTCGCCGCACCGGCCAGGATCCCGGGCAGGAAATAGAACGGCGGCCAAAGGACGCAGCCGATGATATTGGGCAGAATAAATTTGGCAACCGGCAGATCCAGCATCCCGGCAACCATTGGCACTAGCGGACGCGTGGGGCCGACAAATCGCCCAACCAAAATGGTAAACATGCTGTGCTGATGCAGGGCATGTTCCGTTTTATCGAGCAACGCCTTGTTCTTTTTCATGAATGACCAACGGTGCAGCGGCTTTTTAAAGCGCCAGCCCAGCCAGAACGACAGCCAGTCTCCCAGCAGACAGCCTATAATTCCGGCCGCCCATGCCTGCCAGAAGTTAACCTCCCCGCTGCCAATCAGGGCACCCAGCCCCGCCATCATGACTGTCCCGGGTAAAATCAATCCCACCAGCGCCAGCGATTCCAGGAAGGCCACCAGCGCGACAGCAATCAGCGAATACGCGACGGATTGAGTAATAAAATGTTCCAGCAATGCCTGCATAACGATTCCGGTCAGATGACGAAGCAGGGATTCTGCGAAGCGCTTCCTGCCGCGTCAAGACAACAATTGTCTGAAGAGTTTACTGGTTACTGCTGGACTTCACCTGTTTGTTTAATTTTTTTTACTATTTATTCACATCCGGCGCGGAATTCGCTGGGGCTGGCACCGGTACATTTTTTGAATACGCGCGAAAAATAGAGCTGATCTTCAAAGCCCACGTTGCGCCCGACGGTGGCGATCGGCATTCGCGTTGTACTGAGCAGCAGTTTGGCCTGACTGATGCGCTGATCCTCTCGCCAGCTCAACACGCTGACGCCAAGCTGCTGGCGGAACAGGTGCGACAGGCGCGATGGCGACAGGCAAACGTGCTGGGCGACACCCGCAATATCAAACTGGCTGTCCGCCAGATGGTCACTGATGTACTGGCAGGCGTCGCGCACGCGGTGATCAAGCGGCGGGTTAAGCGATGCGTTGATCGCCTCCATGCGCCGTAGCAGCAGCTGTTCCAGCAGGTTTATCGCCAGCAGTTCCGCGTAACGCCCCCCCACCTGCGCATCAATAATCTGGGCAAACAGTTCGCGAAACTGCGCCTGGTGCGCCTCATCCGGGCGGTAATAACCGGTGTGAGCAAAAATCGCCGGCCACGCCAGCCACTCCTGCCAGTATGCACGCGGGCGGAAATAGACCCACTGGTGATACCACTCTTTGGCATCTGGATGACGTCCGTAGTGATGCACTTCCCCCGGCGGGAACAGCAAAATATCCCCTGGCCGACAGACAAATTGCCGATCGTTATTGTGGATCACCCCTTCGCCACGCACGGTGATATTCAGAATGTACCCCTTCATTCCCAGCGGTCGATCGACAAAAAAGTCGAGATAACCGTCGGCTTCAATGGGGGTCAAACCCGCGACCAGATGGGCGTTGAAGGAGTAACCCGGCAGCAAGGGATCGTTTTGTATTTCGGCCATAAATTGGTGACTCCCAACGGTCAAGAAGGAAACAAATTGTCCATATCGAGAAAAGCAGTCTAAAAACGGGGTGTTAAAAGACGCTCATTGCATCTGCGCGCTTTCCGATCCGCCTTAATTCAGCATTTATCCCAGATTTATCCGCCACTTCAGGCGAAACAGCAGTAACAAAAGTGTCTATAACTGCGGCAGAAATGTCCACATTGATTATTTGCACAGCGTCACACTTTCAACCTTAACAGCAATTTAGTCCATAAGATTAGCGGATCCTGCCTGACGATTTTTTCCCTCAATCTCTAATGTTGATTCATACCCGTTTTTTGATGGAGCAACAGAAATGGCAATTGCGATTGGCCTCGATTTTGGAAGTGACTCGGTACGCGCTCTGGCGGTGGAGTGTCGTACGGGGCAGGAAATAGCGACCAGCGTCGAATGGTATCCGCGCTGGCAAGAGGGGCGTTACTGCGATGCGCCAAATAATCAGTTCCGTCATCACCCGCGTGATTACATCGACTCGATGGAAGCGGCGATCAAAACCGTGCTGGCCGAGTTGAGTGAAGAACAGCGTGCGCAGATTGTCGGAATCGGCGTGGACAGCACCGGCTCAACGCCTGCGCCTGTCGATGCTGAAGGCCGCGTGCTGGCGCTGCGTCCTGAATTTGCCGACAACCCAAACGCCATGTTCGTGCTGTGGAAAGACCATACCGCGGTCGAAGAAGCCGAAGCCATCACCCGTTTGTGCCATCAGCCGGGCAAAGCCGACTACTCGCGCTACATCGGTGGGATTTACTCCAGCGAATGGTTCTGGGCAAAAATCCTGCACGTCACCCGCGCGGACCGCGCCGTGGCGCAAGCTGCTGTTTCCTGGATTGAGCTATGCGACTGGGTTCCGGCGCTGCTGTCCGGCACAACGCGACCTGAGGATATCCGGCGTGGGCGCTGCAGCGCAGGGCATAAATCACTCTGGCACGAAAGCTGGGGCGGCCTGCCACCTGCTGCGTTCTTTGATGAGCTCGACCCGATTATCAACCAGAGCCTGAAATACCCGCTCTTTACCGACACCTTCACCGCCGATATCCCGGTAGGCACGCTCAACGAAGAGTGGGCGCAACGCCTGGGTCTGCCACAAAACGTCGCGATTTCCGGCGGCGCGTTCGACTGCCATATGGGTGCCGTTGGCGCTGGCGCGCAGCCGAATACGCTGGTCAAAGTGATCGGCACATCAACCTGCGACATTTTGACCGCCGATAAAGCCACCGTGGGCGACCGCGCGGTAAAAGGCATTTGTGGCCAGGTTGACGGGAGCGTTGTCCCTGATTTTATCGGTCTCGAAGCCGGGCAGTCCGCCTTTGGCGATATCTACGCCTGGTTTGGACGCGTGCTGGGCTGGCCGCTGGATCAGCTGGCCGCGACGCATCCGGAGCTGAAACCGCACATTGATGCCAGCAAAAAAATGCTGCTCCCGCAGCTCACCGAGGCGTGGGCAAAAAATCCGTCTCTTGATCATCTCCCGGTGGTGCTCGACTGGTTCAACGGTCGCCGTACTCCGTTTGCCAACCAGCGTCTTAAAGGGGTGATCGCGGATCTCAACCTGGCGACCGATGCGCCTGCGCTGTTTGGCGGCCTGATTGCGGCGACCGCGTTTGGGGCACGCGCGATTATGGAGTGCTTCACCGAACAAGGTATCGCCGTAAACGAGGTGATGGCGCTGGGCGGTATCGCCCGTAAAAATCAGGTGATCATGCAGGCCTGCTGCGACGTCCTGAATCGTCCGCTGCAAATTGTCGCCTCCGATCAGTGCTGCGCGCTGGGTGCGGCGATTTTTGCCGCCGTCGCGGCAGGCGTTCACGCCGATATCCCGACCGCGCAGCAGCACATGGCGAGCAAAGTTGAAAACACGCTTCAGCCGCGCCCTCAGCAAGCACAACGCTTTGAACAACTTTATCAGCGCTACCTGCAATGGTCGAAAAGCGCTGAACAACACTATCTCCCTGTCGCCGCCCCCGCCAAAAACAGCGCGGAAAAACCGGCAACCCTGACACATTAAGGACACGATAATGACCATTTTTAATAATTATGAAGTGTGGTTTGTGATTGGCAGCCAGCATTTATACGGACCGGAAGCGCTGCGTCAGGTGACTCAACACGCGGAACACGTTGTTAATGCGCTGAACGCAGAAGCTAAACTGCCGTGCAAACTGGTGCTTAAACCGCTCGGCACCACACCGGACGAAATCACCCACATTTGCCGCGACGCCAATTACGACGATAAATGCGCCGGTATGGTGGTGTGGCTGCACACTTTCTCTCCGGCCAAAATGTGGATTAACGGCCTGACCATCCTCAATAAACCGCTGCTGCAGTTCCATACCCAGTTTAACGCGTCCCTGCCATGGGATAGCATCGACATGGACTTTATGAACCTGAACCAGACCGCGCACGGCGGCCGCGAGTTTGGTTTTATCGGTGCGCGTATGCGCCAGCAGCACGCGGTAGTGACCGGGCACTGGCAGGATCAACACGCGCAAAAACGTATCGGCTCCTGGATGCGTCAGGCCGTATCAAAACAAGATACCCGCCATCTGAAAGTGGTACGTTTCGGCGATAACATGCGCGAAGTGGCCGTCACCGACGGTGATAAAGTCGCCGCACAGATCAAGTTTGGCTTCTCAGTGAATACCTGGGCAGTCGGCGATCTGGTGCAGGTGGTGAATGAAATCAGCGATGGCGATGTGAGCGCGCTTGTCGATGAATACGAGAGCAGCTATCGCCTGACCGCGGCCGCTCAGGTTAAAGGCGATAAACGCCAGAACGTGTTGGATGCTGCGCGTATTGAGCTGGGCATGAAGCGCTTCCTTGAACAGGGCGGCTTCCATGCGTTCACCACCACGTTTGAAGATCTCCATGGCCTGAAACAGCTTCCAGGCCTCGCAGTACAACGTCTGATGCAGCAGGGCTACGGCTTTGCGGGCGAAGGCGACTGGAAAACCGCCGCCCTGCTTCGCATCATGAAGGTGATGTCGACCGGTCTACAGGGCGGCACCTCATTTATGGAGGATTACACCTACCACTTTGAGAACGGCAACGATCTGGTGCTGGGCTCGCACATGCTGGAAGTGTGTCCTTCGATCGCCGTTGAAGAGAAACCGATCCTCGACGTGCAGTATCTGGGCATCGGCGGCAAAGCCGATCCAGCACGCCTGATCTTCAACACCCGTACTGGCCCGGCGATTAACGCCAGCCTCATCGACCTGGGCGATCGTTTCCGCCTGCTGGTGAACTGCGTCGATACCGTCGAAACCCCGCACTCTCTGCCGAAACTGCCGGTGGCGAACGCGCTGTGGAAAGCCCAGCCGGATCTGCCAACGGCGTCCGAAGCGTGGATCGTGGCTGGCGGTGCGCACCACACCGTCTTCAGCCATTCGCTGGACCTGAACGACATGCGCCAGTTCGCTGAGCTGCACGACATCGAACTGACCGTTATCGATAACGATACCCGTCTGCCAGCGTTTAAAGACGCGCTGCGCTGGAACGAAGTGTATTACGGTTCAAAACGTTAACAGGGAACCTTTAGCCTGCCGCAGGGCGGGCTTTTTTTCCTGGAGGATTGCATGTTAGAAGATCTCAAACGTCAGGTACTCGACGCCAATCTGGCGCTGCCAAAACATAACCTCGTCACGCTGACCTGGGGCAACGTGAGCGCCGTCGATCGTGAAAAAGGCGTGTTTGTCATTAAGCCGTCCGGCGTTGATTACACGGTGATGACCGCAGACGATATGGTGGTCGTCAGTCTCGCGACCGGTGAAGTGGTGGAAGGCAACAAAAAGCCCTCCTCGGATACGCCAACCCATCGCCTGCTGTATCAGTCATTTCCGTCGATTGGCGGCATCGTACATACACACTCTCGCCACGCCACTATCTGGGCGCAGGCCGGGCTTTCTATCCCCGCGACAGGCACCACGCACGCGGACTACTTCTACGGTGCGGTGCCCTGCACGCGTAAAATGACCGACGGCGAAATCAACGGCGAATATGAGTGGGAAACCGGCAATGTGATTGTCGAAACCTTTCAAAAACAAGGGCTCGATGCCGCGCAAATGCCGGGCGTGCTGGTGCACTCTCACGGCCCGTTCGCGTGGGGCAAAAACGCCGAAGACGCGGTGCATAACGCCATTGTGCTGGAAGAGATCGCCTATATGGGCATCTTTACGCGCCAGTTATCTCCGCAACTGCCGGATATGCAACAAACGCTGCTGGATAAACACTATCTGCGCAAACACGGCGCGAAGGCCTATTACGGCCAGTGATCGTGCCCTCTCCCCGTGAGAGGGCTGCAAAACGCACGCCATAACACCTGTATAAAATCCCAGCACAACATCCCTAACCAGGCTATAATCAGGCCTGGTTTTGTTTGATGGGATAACGGCGTGGCGCAGGCGCAAGAAGGCTTTTTACTGACCCGGCACTGGCGGGATACGGCTCAGGGCACCGAGGTCGAATTCTGGCTGGCGACGGATACCGGTCCGCTGAACGTGACGCTGCCGCCGCAGGAGTCCGTGGCGTTTATACCGGAACAGCACGTCGAGAAAACGAAGGACGTGCTGCGCGGTGAAAACGGCTGGCGCATCACGCCGCTGGACCTGAAAGATTTCCACCGCCAGCCCGTCTACGGCCTTTATTGTCGCGCCCATCGCCAGCTGATGCGTTACGAAAAGCTGCTGCGCGAAGCGGGCGTTACCCTGTATGAAGCGGATATCCGCCCGCCTGAACGTTTCCTGATGGAGCGTTTTATCACCGCCCCCGTTTGGGTCGACGGTACCCCGCAGGGCAGCACGCTCACCAACGCCCGGCTGAAACCCAATCCACATTATCGTCCCCCGTTAAAATGGGTGTCGCTGGATATCGAAACCACGCGCCACGGCGAGCTGTACTGCATCGGGCTGGAAGGCTGCGGGCAACGCATTGTGTACATGCTTGGGCCGCCAAACGGCGATGCCTCCGGGCTGGATTTTGAGCTTGAGTATGTTAATAGCCGCCCGCAATTACTCGAAAAGCTGAATCAGTGGTTTGCCAGACACGATCCCGATGTGCTCATCGGCTGGAACGTGGTGCAGTTTGATTTGCGCGTCCTGCAAAAACACGCCGAACGCTATCGCATTCCGCTGGTCCTCGGGCGCGGCAATAGCGAGCTTGAGTGGCGCGAGCACGGTTTCAAAAACGGCGTGTTTTTCGCCCAGGCGAATGGTCGTTTAATCATCGACGGTATCGACGCGCTGAAATCGGCTTTCTGGAGTTTTTCCTCTTTCTCGCTGGAGGCGGTGTCGCGAGAGCTGCTCGGCGAAGGGAAATCGATCGATAATCCGTGGGATCGCATGGACGAGATCGACCGACGCTTTCACGAAGATAAACCAGCGCTGGCCACTTATAACCTGAAAGACTGCGAGCTGGTAACGCGCATTTTCCACAAAACGGAGATTATGCCGTTCCTGTTAGAGCGCGCGACCGTCAACGGTCTGGCGGTCGATCGTCACGGCGGATCGGTCGCCGCGTTCGGTCACCTCTATATTCCTCGTATGCACCGCGCCGGTTACGTCGCCCCAAATCTTGGCGAAGTCCCTCCCCAGGCCAGCCCTGGCGGGTATGTGATGGACTCCAGGCCTGGGCTGTATGACTCGGTTCTGGTGCTGGATTATAAAAGTCTGTATCCGTCGATCATTCGCACGTTCCTGATCGATCCTGTCGGTCTGGTGGAAGGCATGGCGCAGCCCGACGAGGCGCACAGCACCGAAGGTTTTTTAGGCGCGCGCTTTTCGCGCGAGAAAAACTGCCTGCCGGAGATCGTCAGCCAGATCTGGCACGGCCGCGAAGAAGCCAAACGACACGGCAATAAACCGCTTTCCCAGGCGCTGAAGATCATTATGAATGCTTTTTACGGCGTGCTGGGGACCAGCGCCTGCCGCTTCTTCGATCCGCGTCTGGCCTCGTCGATCACTATGCGTGGACACGAAATTATGCGCCAGACCAAAGCGCTGGTGGAATCGCAGGGCTATGACGTGATTTACGGTGATACCGACTCAACGTTCGTGTGGTTAAAAGGGGCGCACAGCGAAGAAGACGCCGCGAAAATCGGCAAACATCTGGTCTCTTTCGTGAACGAGTGGTGGCATAACCATTTGCAAAAAGAGCGCTTAACCAGCGCGCTGGAACTGGAATTCGAAACCCACTTTTGTCGATTTTTGATGCCGACAATTCGTGGCACTGAACAGGGCAGCAAGAAACGGTATGCAGGGTTAATTCAGGAAGGCAAAGAGCAACGCATGGTATTTAAAGGCCTGGAAACCGTGCGTACCGACTGGACGCCGCTGGCGCAGCAGTTCCAGCAAACGCTGTATCTGCGCGTATTTCGCAACGAACCGTATCAGGATTACGTCCGCGAGACGATTGCCAGCCTGATGGCCGGCGAGCTGGACAGCCAACTGGTGTACCGCAAGCGCCTGCGCCGCCCGCTGGAAGAGTACCAGCGTAATGTGCCTCCGCACGTTCGCGCAGCGCGTCTGGCGGATGAGGAAAACGTGCGCCGTGGCCGCGCGCCGCAGTATCAAAATCGGGGGACCATTAAGTATGTGTGGACCACCAGCGGCCCGGAGCCCGTGGATTATCAACAGTCGCCGCTCGACTACGATCACTACCTCACGCGACAGCTTATGCCCGTCGCCGATGGAATTTTACCTTTCGTCGACGATGATTTTGCTACACTCATGACAGGACAACTTGGGCTATTTTGACGCGTGACGAAAACGCCTTCATCCAGTACCATAGCGCCCTTTCCATTCCCGGACCCATTTTTCGATGGCCGTCATTCTGCGACGGCGGTTGAACTATTGCCTGCAATTAAAGATTAGAGCCGAACAACTATGCCTTTTACACTTGGTCAACGCTGGATCAGCGATACAGAAAGCGAACTCGGATTAGGAACGGTAGTGGCGCTGGATGCGCGAATGGTCACTATTATGTTCCCTGCAACCGGTGAAAACCGTCTGTATGCACGCAATGACTCCCCTGTTACCCGTGTCATGTTTAATCCGGGCGACACCGTCACCAGCCATGAAGGCTGGCAGCTGAAGATTGAAGACGTAAAAGAAGAAAACGGGCTGCTCGCCTATATCGGAACGCGTTTAGATACCGATGAAGCAGACGTTATGCTGCGCGAAGTGATGCTCGATAGCCGTCTGGTGTTCAGCAAGCCTCAGGATCGCCTGTTCGCCGGCCAGATTGACCGTATGGACCGCTTCGCACTGCGCTATCGCGCACGCAAGTTCCAGAGCGAACAGTACCGCATGCCGTGGAGCGGCCTGCGTGGACAGCGCACCAGTCTGATTCCGCATCAGCTCAACATCGCTCACGACGTAGGGCGTCGTCACGCGCCGCGCGTGCTGCTGGCGGACGAAGTAGGCCTGGGTAAAACCATCGAAGCGGGCATGATTTTGCACCAACAGTTGCTGTCTGGTGCCGCGGAACGTGTGCTGATCGTGGTGCCTGAAACCCTGCAACACCAGTGGCTGGTCGAAATGCTGCGCCGCTTTAACCTGCGTTTTTCCCTGTTCGATGACGAGCGTTATGCCGAAGCCCAGCACGACGCTGAGAACCCGTTCGAAACCGAGCAGCTGGTGATTTGCTCCCTCGACTTTGTGCGTCGCAGCAAGCAGCGCCTTGAGCATCTTTGCGATGCTGAGTGGGATCTGCTGGTCGTCGATGAAGCGCACCATCTGGTCTGGAGCGAAAACGCCCCAAGCCGCGAGTACATGGCGATTGAACAGCTGGCGGAACGCGTCCCTGGTATTCTGCTTCTGACGGCAACGCCAGAACAGCTGGGATTGGAAAGCCATTTTGCGCGCTTGCGCCTGCTCGATCCCAACCGTTTCCACGATTTTGACGTGTTTGTTGAAGAACAGCAGAATTACCGCCCGGTGGCCGATGCGGTCGCCCTGCTGCTGGCTGGCAAACATCTTTCCAACGATGAGCTTAATACGTTGAGCGATTTGATTGGTGAACAGGATATTGAGCCGCTTTTGCAGACGGCCAACAGCGATCGTGACGGCGCTGAAGCCGCGCGTCAGGAACTGGTTTCCATGCTGATGGACCGCCACGGCACCAGCCGCGTGCTGTTCCGTAACACCCGTAATGGTGTCAAAGGTTTCCCGAAACGCGAACTGCACACCATCAAACTGCCGCTGCCGACGCAATATCAAACGGCGATTAAAGTTTCTGGAATTATGGGTGCGCGTAAAAGTGCTGAAGAACGCGCCCGCGATATGCTGTATCCGGAGCAGATTTATCAGGAGTTTGAAGGCGATACCGGAACCTGGTGGAACTTCGATCCACGCGTTGAATGGCTGATGGGCTATTTGACCGCGCATCGTTCGCAGAAAGTGCTCGTGATTTGCGCCAAAGCGGCCACCGCGCTACAGCTGGAACAGGTCCTGCGCGAGCGTGAAGGTATTCGCGCGGCGGTGTTCCACGAAGGGATGTCTATCATCGAACGTGACCGCGCGGCGGCATGGTTTGGCGAAGAAGACAGCGGCGCGCAGGTTCTGCTGTGTTCCGAAATCGGTTCAGAAGGCCGTAACTTCCAGTTCGCCAGCAAACTGGTGATGTTCGATCTGCCGTTTAACCCGGATCTGCTGGAACAGCGTATTGGCCGTCTGGACCGTATTGGCCAGGCGCATGATATTCAAATCCACGTCCCGTACCTGGAAAATACCGCGCAGTCCGTGCTGGTGCGTTGGTTCCACGAAGGGCTGGATGCGTTTGAACATACCTGCCCGACCGGACGCACCATTTACGATCAGGTGCACAGTGATTTGATTGGCTATCTGGCGTCGCCGGAAAATACCGACGGTTTTGACGATCTGATTAAAACCTGTCGCGAAAAACACGATGCGCTGAAGATTCAGCTGGAGCAGGGTCGTGACCGTCTGCTTGAGATCCACTCCAACGGCGGCGAGAAAGCACAAGCCCTGGCAGAAAGCATTGAAGAACAAGATGACGATACCAGCCTGATCAGCTTCGCGATGAACCTGTTTGATATCGTGGGGATTAACCAGGACGACCGTGGCGAAAACATGATTGTTCTGACACCCTCCGATCACATGCTGGTGCCTGATTTCCCTGGCCTGCCGGAAGATGGTTGCACCATCACCTTTGAGCGTGACGTGGCACTTTCTCGTGAAGATGCGCAGTTCATTACCTGGGAACACCCGCTGATTCGTAACGGCCTGGATCTGATTTTGTCCGGTGATACCGGGAGCAGCACCATTTCGCTGCTGAAAAACAAAGCCCTGCCGGTGGGTACGCTGCTGCTTGAACTGATCTATGTCGTTGAAGCACAGGCACCAAAACAGCTGCAACTTAACCGCTTCTTGCCTGCGACGCCGGTACGCCTGATGCTGGACAAAAATGGCACCAACCTGGCGGCTCAGGTGGAGTTTGAGAGCTTTAACCGTCAGCTCAGCGCGGTGAATCGTCATACGGGCAGCAAGCTGGTGAATGCCGTTCAACAGGACGTCCACGCCATATTGCAGCAGGGTGAAGCTCAAATTGAGAAAGCCGCGCGAGCGCTGATCGATTCCGCACGTCGCGAAGCCGATGAAAAACTCTCGGCAGAACTTTCTCGTCTGGAAGCGTTAAGAGCCGTGAACCCGAACATCCGTGACGACGAACTGGCAGCCATCGAGAGCAACCGTCAGCAGGTGCTCGAAAGCCTGGATCAGGCGAGCTGGCGACTGGACGCGCTGCGTCTGATCGTTGTGACGCATCAATAAACGGAGCGCGACATGATCATGGAGACCTACAATCCGCCAATGGACCCCTGGTTGGTCATTCTGTATCAGGATGAGCATATTATGGTGGTCAACAAGCCGAGCGGGTTGTTGTCCGTGCCAGGCCGTCTGGAGGAGCACAAAGACAGCGTGATGACCCGCGTACAGCGCGATTATCCGCAGGCAGAATCTGTGCATCGCCTGGATATGGCGACCAGCGGTGTGATTGTCGTGGCTCTGAACAAAGCCGCCGAGCGCGAACTGAAGCGTCAGTTCCGTGAACGCGAGCCAAAGAAACAGTACATCGCGCGAATCTGGGGACATCCGGAAAAAGCGGAAGGGCTGGTAGATTTACCCCTGATCTGTGACTGGCCGAACCGACCAAAGCAAAAAGTGTGCTTTGAGACCGGCAAAGCCGCGCAGACGGAGTATGAAGTGTTGGAGTATGCGCCGGATAACACCGCGCGCATTTTGCTCAAACCGATTACGGGACGTTCGCATCAACTGCGTGTGCACATGCAGGCGCTAGGTCATCCGATTCTGGGGGATCGCTTTTACGCGACACCGGAAGCGCTGGCAATGGCGCCGCGTCTACAGCTGCATGCTGAGAGGCTGACCATTACCCATCCGGCGTTTGGCACGTCGATGACGTTTAAAACGCCTGCCGACTTTTAATGCCCGCCCGGTTTTTGCCGGGCAGACACCGCATTATTTAAAGCCTTTCTGCTCTTTAATCAGCTCGTACGCTTTCTGAATTTCCTGCGCTTTCTGCTTCGCCATCTCCATCATTTCCGGTGGTAACCCTTTAGCAACCAGTTTATCCGGGTGATGCTCGCTCATCTGCTTGCGATAGGCGCGCTTTATGGTGGTTGCATCGTCAGTCGGTTTAACACCTAAAACGTTACAGGCGTCTTCCAGCGTTGGACCACGCTGCGCCTGTTGCCAGCCGCCACCCGCGGATTGCTGCTGTTGCTGATAGCCACCGCCAAACTGCGCGCCGCCCTGCATCATGCGCAAGAACTGATCGAACTGCATACGGGAAATCCCCAGCTCTTCAGCAATCACGTACAGTACGTCTCGTTCGTTCGGATGCAGCGAACCGTCGGCGAACGCCGCCTGAATCTGGATTTCCAGAAACATCCTAATCAAATCAAAACGTCCGAAGCAGACGCTACGGAACTGACGCATTTTCTCGCGCAGCGGGTAATTATCCGCTTTACCGATGCGAAAGGCGTTTTGCGCCGCCACACGAGATTCACCGTGCAGACTCATTCGATCCATGAATACGCTAGCGATCTGAATGTCTGCTTCTGTAACCCGCCCCTTCGATTTGGTTAAGTGCCCCATCACCTCAAAAGTGGTGGCGAAAAACAGCGCCTGACGCTCACGCTGGTTGGCAAACATCGCAATCTTGCGACTGCGTGCTTTATCAAACATATGCCCGATAATCAGGCCCAGTAAGACGCCCCAAAACCCTGCGCCCATCAATAATGCGAATGCGACGCCAATTATTTTACCCCAATACTGCATATACTCCCCGTACGGTCATGTTCCTGGTCCGACTCAACTTCATTATCTCAGTGGTCGAGCCACGGTCAATTGAGGGACATCGCCTATAATTTGCATTATCATACTCGCCATTCGATAGCGAGCCTAACACTCTGACTCGCAAACGGGCAGGATTAACGCTGGTACTGCGCTGATGAGTAAGATAGTCTCTGACCGTTTGCCAGCGTAACGCCACTGATGATGGAACACTAAATACAACGTATGAAAAAACGTATCCCCACCCTCCTGGCCACCATGATTGGTGCGGCCCTGTATAGCCAACAGGGGCTAGCCGCCGATCTCGCCTCGCAGTGTATGCTGGGCGTCCCAAGCTACGATCGCCCGCTGGTGCAGGGCGATACGAACAGCTTGCCTGTCACGATTACTGCCGACCATGCAAAGGGTAATTACCCTGATAACGCCACGTTTACGGGCAATGTCGACATTAATCAAGGCAACAGCCGTTTGCAGGCGGATGAAGTTCAACTTCATCAGAAGCAGCCGGAAGGCGCGGCTGCTCCGGTACGCACGGTCGATGCACTGGGCAATGTGCACTATGACGACAATCAGGTCATCCTGAAAGGTCCGAAAGCCTGGTCAAACCTGAATACAAAAGATACTAACGTCTGGGAAGGTGATTACCAGATGGTAGGTCGTCAGGGCCGTGGTAACGCGGACCTTATGAAACAGCGCGGTGAAAATCGCTATACCATTCTGGAAAACGGGTCTTTCACCTCTTGTCTCCCAGGTTCGAATACCTGGAGCGTGGTGGGTAGCGAAGTGATTCACGACCGAGAAGAACAGGTCGCTGAAATCTGGAATGCGCGCTTTAAGCTGGGCCCGGTGCCCGTTTTCTATAGCCCTTATTTGCAGTTACCGATCGGTGATAAGCGCCGCTCGGGCTTTTTAATCCCGAATGCCAAATACAGCACCACGAACTATTTTGAGTTCTATCTGCCGTATTACTGGAACATTGCGCCCAATATGGACGCCACGATTACGCCGCACTATATCCATAAGCGCGGCAATATCATGTGGGAAAATGAGTTCCGCTACCTGACCCATGCTGGTGCAGGTCTGATGGAGCTGGATTATCTGCCTTCAGATAAAGTTTATGAAGATGAACACCCCACTGAGGGCGATCGCCACCGTTGGTTGTACTTCTGGCAACATTCTGGCGTCATGGATCAGGTGTGGCGTTTTAACGTCAATTACACCAAAGTCAGCGATCCAAACTACTTTAACGACTTTACCTCTAAGTACGGTTCCAGTACCGATGGCTATGCGACGCAGAAATTCAGCGCAGGCTATGCAATTCAAAACTTCAACGCCACGGTATCGTCCAAACAGTTCCAGGTCTTTAGCAACCAGACGCGCAGCACCTACGGCGCGGAACCGCAGCTGGACGTTAACTGGTATCAAAATGACGTTGGCCCGTTCGATACCCGCATCTACGGTCAGGCCGTGCATTTTGTAAATACCAATTCTAATATGCCGGAAGCCACGCGCTTGCACATTGAGCCGGTAGTAAATCTGCCGTGGTCTAACGATTGGGCGAGTCTGGATACCGAAGCCAAGCTGATGGCCACGCATTACCAGCAAAAGAATATAGATAATTACAATATTAACAGTGGTACCAATCTGGAAGAATCAGTAAACCGTACGTTGCCGCAATTCAAGATGGACGGGAAACTGATTTTCGAACGTGATATGAATCTGGCGAGCGGTTATACCCAAACGCTGGAACCGCGTATGCAGTATCTGTATGTGCCTTATCGCGATCAAAGCAACATCAATAACTACGACTCTGCCTTCCTGCAATCGGATTACAGCGGCCTGTTCCGCGACCGTACCTATGGTGGTCTCGACCGTATCGCATCAGCAAACCAGTTGACCTCTGGCGTCACCACTCGCGTATATGATGATGCTGCCGTTGAACGTTTTAACGTTTCTGTGGGTCAAATCTACTACTTCACCGAGTCGCGCACCGGTGATGATGATATCAACTGGGAAAAAGACAACAAAACCGGTTCGCTGGTTTGGGCGGGTGACACTTACTGGCGCATGACCGATCGTTGGGGTCTTCGCGGTGGGGTGCAATACGATACGCGCCTGAATAATGTCTCGACGAGCAGTACCTCCCTTGAATATCGTCGTGATGAAGATCGGTTGGTGCAGTTAACCTACCGTTATGCCAGCCCGGAATATATCCAGGCGACATTGCCGAACTTTACTGCTCAGCAGTATAAAGAAGGTATTTCTCAGGTGGGGGGCACTGCAAGCTGGCCAATCGCCGATCGCTGGTCTGTCGTGGGGGCGTACTACTTCGATACCAATACCAGCAAACCGGCAGACCAGATGGTTGGTCTGCAATACAACTCGTGCTGTTATGCCCTGCGCGTCGGGTATGAGCGCAAGCTTAACGGTTGGGATGCCGACAATGGTCAGAGTAAATACGATAACGTGATTGGCTTTAATATCGAATTACGCGGCTTGAGTTCCAACTACGGTCTGGGCACTCAGCAGATGCTGCGTTCGAACATTCTGCCATACCGTAGTTCCCTGTAATGTGCTTGATTTACAACGCAATCCGCTTTGCGGTTAATTGAAATGGAAAAAGTATGAAGAACTGGAAAACGCTGCTGCTCGGTATCGCTATGGTTGCGAACACCAGCTTCGCCGCGCCACAGGTTGTTGATAAAGTCGCCGCCGTTGTAAATAACGGTGTAGTCCTTGAAAGCGACGTGAATGGCATGATGCAATCTGTGAAGCTCAACTCGGGCCAGGCAGGCCAGCAACTTCCTGATGACGCCACGCTGCGTCATCAGATCCTGGAACGTTTGATCATGGATCAAATCGTGTTGCAGATGGGCCAGAAAATGGGCGTGAAAGTCACTGATGAGCAGCTCGATCAGGCGATTGCTAACATTTCTAAACAGAACAATATGACGTTAGATCAGATGCGCAGCCGTCTGGCCTATGACGGCATCAGCTATGCGACTTACCGCAATCAGATCCGTAAAGAGATGCTGATCTCAGAAGTACGCAATAACGAAGTGCGTCGCCGCGTCACCATTCTGCCGCAGGAAGTAGATCAGCTGGCGAAGCAGGTGGGTAATCAGAATGATGCCAGCACCGAGCTGAACCTGAGCCACATCCTGATTCCACTGCCGGAAAACCCAACGTCCGATCAGGCTGCTGAAGCTGAAAGCCAGGCGCGTTCTATCGTTGAACAGGCGCGCAACGGCGGTGACTTCGGTAAACTCGCGATTACCTATTCTGCTGACCAGCAGGCGTTGAAAGGCGGCCAGATGGGTTGGGGTCGAATTCAGGAACTGCCTTCTATTTTTGGCCAGGCGCTGAGCACGGCGAAGAAAGGCGACATCGTGGGTCCGATTCGTTCAGGTGTGGGTTTCCACATTCTTAAAGTGAACGACATGCGTGGTCAGAGCCAGAACATCTCCGTAACGGAAGTGCATGCTCGTCATATTCTCCTGAAACCTTCTCCAATCATGACGGACGATCAGGCTCGCGTGAAGCTGGAGCAGATTGCGGCTGATATCAAGAGCGGAAAAACCTCATTCGCTAACGCGGCAAAAGAGTTTTCTCAGGATCCGGGTTCTGCTAACCAGGGCGGCGATCTTGGCTGGGCAGCGGCAGATATCTACGATCCGGCTTTCCGTGATGCGCTGATGAAGCTGAACAAAGGCCAGATGAGCACACCGGTCCACTCGACTTTCGGCTGGCATTTGATTGAACTGCTGGATACGCGCAACGTGGATAAAACCGACGCAGCGCAGAAAGACAGAGCTTACCGTATGCTGTTCAACCGCAAATTCTCTGAAGAAGCGGCAACCTGGATGCAAGAACAACGCGCCAGCGCATACGTAAAAGTACTGAGCAACTAATGCAACCACAGCGTGTTGTCATCACTCCCGGTGAACCCGCCGGGATTGGTCCTGAACTCGTCGTCCAGCTTGCGCAGCGTAGCTGGCCGGTTGAGCTGGTGGTCTGCGCAGACGCAACACTATTACAAGACCGGGCAACTATGCTCGGTCTGCCTTTAAGGCTCTTGCCCTATCACGCCGACAAGCCACCTGTTCCGCAGCAGCAAGGCACATTAACGCTTCTCCCGGTTTCGCTTCGCAAGCCTGCTACGCCCGGCGTTCTTAGCACCGATAATGGTCATTACGTGGTGGATACGCTCGCTCGCGCCTGTGATGGGTGTTTGAATGGCGAATTTGCGGCGCTGATTACTGGTCCGGTTCATAAAGGTGTCATTAACGACGCAGGCGTTCCCTTCACCGGGCACACCGAATTCTTCGAAGAGCGCTCGCACAGCGATAACGTGGTCATGATGTTGGCGACCGAAGAGCTGCGCGTTGCACTGGCAACAACGCATTTGCCGCTCAAAGCCATCTCCGACGCAATAACGCCGGCACTACTGCGTGAAATCATTACGATTTTGCATCACGATCTGCGCACCAAATTTGGTATTGCGGATCCGCACGTACTGGTCTGCGGCCTCAATCCACATGCGGGTGAAGGCGGGCATATGGGTACGGAAGAGATCGATACGATCATTCCGGTGCTGAATGAGATGCGCGCGAAAGGGATGAACCTGAGCGGGCCGCTGCCAGCGGATACCCTTTTTCAGCCTAAATATCTTGATAGTGCGGATGCTGTGCTCGCGATGTACCACGATCAGGGCCTGCCCGTGCTAAAATACCAGGGATTTGGCCGTGCAGTGAATATCACGCTCGGCTTACCTTTTATTCGAACGTCCGTTGACCACGGTACTGCGCTGGATCTGGCAGGAAAAGGCAAAGCGGATGTCGGCAGTTTTATTACGGCGCTTAATCTCGCCATCAAAATGATTATTAATACTCAATGAATACTAGAGTCCATCAGGGCCACTTAGCCCGCAAACGTTTCGGGCAAAACTTCCTTAACGATCAGTTCGTTATCGAAAGCATCGTGTCAGCCATCAATCCACAAAAAGGCCAGGCAATGGTCGAGATCGGTCCAGGCCTTGCAGCCCTGACTGAGCCCGTAGGCGAACGTCTCGACGAAATGACCGTTATCGAACTGGATCGCGATCTGGCTGCGCGTCTGAAAACGCATCCGTTCCTGGGGCCAAAGCTGACCATTTATCAGCAAGACGCCATGACCATGAACTTTGCCGAGCTGTCGGAGAAACTGGGCCAGCCGCTGCGTGTCTTCGGTAACCTGCCGTATAACATCTCCACGCCGCTGATGTTCCATCTGTTTAGCTATACTGATGCCATTGCTGACATGCACTTCATGCTGCAAAAAGAGGTCGTCAACCGACTGGTTGCAGGGCCAAACAGTAAAGCGTATGGTCGATTAAGCGTGATGGCGCAATATTACTGCCAGATCATTCCCGTGCTGGAAGTGCCGCCAACGGCCTTTACGCCAGCGCCGAAAGTGGAATCTGCAGTTGTGCGTCTGGTTCCACACGCTGTTATGCCGCATCCGGTCAAAGAGCTACGCGTGCTGAGTCGCATCACCACTGAAGCGTTTAACCAGCGCCGTAAAACGATTCGCAACAGCCTCGGTAACACCTTTACCGTGGACGTGTTGACTGAATTAGGTATCGATCCGGCCATGCGTGCGGAAAATATTTCCGTTGAGCAGTACTGTAAGTTAGCGAATTACATTAGCGATAACGCGCCGCCAAAGGAGAGCTAAGCCATGATCGATTCGCCCCGCGTATGTGTTCAGGTACAAAGCGTCTATATCGAATCGCAGTCCACGCCGGACGATGAACGTTTTGTTTTTGCTTACACCGTAACCATTCGCAATCTGGGGCGGATGCCTGTGCAACTGCTCGGGCGTTACTGGCTTATCACCAACGGCAATGGCCGCGAAATCGAAGTCCAGGGTGAAGGTGTGGTGGGCGAACAGCCCCACATCGCCCCTGGCGAAGAGTTTCAATATACCAGCGGTGCCGTTATTGAAACACCGATGGGTACCATGCAGGGCCATTATGAAATGGTTGATGTCGACGGCAATACGTTCCGTGTTGCGGTCCCTGTTTTCCGCCTCGCTGTTCCTACATTTATCCATTAAAACATGTCTACATATCTCATTGGCGATGTTCACGGTTGCTACGATGAACTGATCGCGCTGTTAAAGCAGGTGGATTTTACACCAGGACAAGACACCCTCTGGCTGACGGGCGATCTCGTCGCGCGTGGCCCTGGCTCGCTGGACGTGCTGCGATTTGTCAAATCACTGGGCGACAGCGTGCGCCTGGTGTTGGGCAATCACGATCTGCATTTGCTGGCTGTTTTTGCCGGGATCAGTCGCAATAAACCCAAAGATCGCATTACGCCGCTGCTTGAAGCTCCCGATGCTGACGAGCTGATCAACTGGCTGCGTCGCCAGCCTTTGTTGCAGATTGACGAAGAGAAAAAGCTGGTTATGGCCCACGCCGGGATCACGCCGCAATGGGATCTGCAAACGGCAAAAGAGTGCGCACGCGATGTTGAAGCGGTGCTGGCGAGTGACTCGTACCCGTTTTTCCTGGATGCGATGTATGGCGATATGCCGAATAACTGGAGTCCTGAGTTAAGCGGTGTGGCACGTCTGCGGTTCGTGACCAACGCCTTTACGCGGATGCGCTACTGCTTCCCGAACGGGCAGCTGGATATGTACTGTAAAGACACGCCGGAAAACGCCCCTTCACCGCTCAAGCCGTGGTTTGCGATTCCGGGTCCCGTCACCAATGAATACAGCGTGGTGTTTGGCCATTGGGCATCGCTCGAAGGTAAAGGCACGCCAGAGAATATCTACGCGCTGGATACGGGTTGCTGCTGGGGTGGGGATATGACCTGTCTGCGTTGGGAAGACAAAGCCTACTTTATTCAGCCGTCGAATCGGCAACTGGATTTAGGAGAAGGTGAGGCGGTCGCCTCCTGACGGGCAACTTCCCTCTCCCGAGCAGGAGAGGGAGACCAATTTTAGCGACGTTCCAGAACTTCGAAGCAGTAGCTGTGTGAGTTCTGCGCATCAGCATCGTGGAATTCGCTGAACACGGATTCCCACTCATCCGGATCGTAGTCCGGGAAATGGGTATCCCCTTCCACTTCCGCATCAATGTGCGTCAAATACAGCTTCTGCGCTTTTGGCAAGAACTGCTCGTACACACGCCCCCCGCCAATCACCATAATTTCGTCGGCGTCGCCACAGGCCGCAATCGCGTCATCGACAGACTTAACCCACTCAACACGATCGTCAGTACCAGGCTGGCTACTGATCACGATGTTTTTACGCCCCGGCAATGGACGACCAATTGACTCCCAGGTCAGGCGGCCCATCACTACCGGCTTGTTTAACGTCGTACGTTTAAACCACGCGAGATCGGCTGGGAGATTCCATGGCATGGCGTTTTCCATACCAATTACGCGATCTACCGCCAGCGCTGCAATCAGACTGATCATTGAAAATTTCCCGGATGCAAAAAATTGCCGCCACTATACGTAAAGCTTAATCTTTCGTCGACTACAGCCAGAGTAAAGAAGCGGAAATTTTTCAATATTGCTGGAAACGCCACGTCACACCGTCGGTTTACTCTCCGGCTCATCGCGTGGATCGCCAGTGTGCTTGCCCTCTTCCGTGCCCTGCCAGCCGTGACGCTGGGTCAATGACAGGTGATTACGGTCCTCATTGATGATTTCCGTCAGCATCGCGCTGGTGCGTTTTACCGCCGCGGCGCGGGATGAAGCATCCCCGTCTGCCATCTCCACCATCTCTTCGACCATATCCAGATTGAAACGGCGGAACAGATCGGCGCGTTCCCGCGCTTCGTACGCCCCCAGGCCTAAACCTTCCAGTGCCATGCGCCCGGTTTTGAGTGCCCCCTCAAACGTCTCACGCTCTGGCGTTTCAACACCCGCCTGACGCAGCTTGATGTAATGATCGACATCGCGAGCTCGCGAAATAATTTTCAGATTCGGGAAATGTTCCTTCGCCAGTTCTGCCAGCTGCAGGTTGGTGAGCGGATCGTCAATCGCATTGATCAACACTTCCGCTTTTGCCGCACCTGCAGACTCCAGCAGATCGACGCGCGTGGCATCGCCGTAAAAGACTTTCATGCCGAATTTACGCAGCGTTTCGATATGGTCAGGATCGTGATCCAAAATCACCATTTTTACCCCGCTGGAGAGCAACAAACGACCGGAGATCTGACCAAAACGCCCAAAGCCGGCAATGATCACCCGCGGTTGCTCTTCGTCGATTTCATCCGCTTCGCGCTCCTGCTCGCTGCCCGACTGTTCGAGGCGAGTCAGCAGCACCAGCAGAATCGGCGTCACAGCCATCGACAGCGCAACGGCGAGGGTCAACGCTTTCGCCCATTCCGGATCCAGCACGTTTGCCATTTGCGCCGCGCCAAAGACCACAAACGCAAACTCGCTTCCCTGCCCCAGCAGCACGGCAAACCAGCGGCGCTGCCTGTTCGGGACGTTCAGTGGGCGAGCAATCAGCCACAGCATCCCCATTTTAATGACCAGGAAACCGACCAGCAGGATGAGGATCCGCAGCGGATGCGTCACCAGCGTCCCAAAGTCTACAGACATGCCGACACCGATGAAGAACAGCCCCAGCAGCAAACCTTTGAAAGGCTCAATATCGCTTTCCAGCGCATGACGATATTCGGAGCTCGCCAGCAGAACGCCTGCCAGGAACGCCCCCATCGCCATGGATAAACCCGCCTCTTCGAGAAGCAGTCCAAAGCCAAACACCAGGAAAAGAGCCACGGCGCTGAACACTTCGCGCAGGCCGGAACGCGCGACAAAGCGCAGCAGCGGGCGCGTCACATAACGCCCGAGCAAAATCACCAGCGCCAATGCCCCCGCGACTTTTAGCGCCGACAGCGCAAAGGCACCCAGCGTGGTCGATGAACCGCTTGCCGCCAGGAGCGGGATCATCGCCACCAGCGGGATGGCCGCGATGTCCTGGAACAGCAACACAGAAAAAGTGCTGCGCCCCATCTGGGAAACCGTCAGGTTACGCTCGTTCATCGCCTGCATCGCAATGGCCGTCGACGAAAGCGCCAACGTCATGCCGATCAGCTCCGCAACTTTCCAGTCCATTCCCAATAAGATGCAAAAACCGCCCAGCAACGCACCGCAGGCAACCATCTGCAACGCCCCACCGCCAAAGACCGAGGCGCGCAGTTTCCACAAACGCCGGGGATCCAACTCCAGACCAATCACGAAGAGCATCAGCACCACGCCGATTTCAGCAAAATGCAAAATCGACTCGGCATCGGTCACCAGGCGGAAACCCCACGGACCGATAATGCAGCCTGCAATCAAGTAGCCGAGCACGGAACCTAAACCGAGCCGCACGGCAACGGGCACGATGAGGGCAGCCGCACCCAAATAGATCAGCGCCTGTATGAGCGTATGGCTATCCATTGTGCGTCTCCTGCCAGTCGAGTAAGCGTTGTTTGTAGTGACGCGCCTGAGCCTGTAGCGTTTCGTCGTCGCAGACAAACGTGCAGTGCATCGCAAAAGGAGGGAGCCATTTCAGCCCGCAGTAAAGCGCGGTCGCCTGGAGCGGTTGCGCCAGTACGTCGAAACCCGGATGAGAGCCAATATCAAAATGTGCTTCGCCACCGCCCGTGGTGACAGCCCAGAGCACACTTTTGCCTTTCAATGCATGGCCGTTGTGCCCATACGCCCAGCCGTGGGAGAAGACTTTGTCGATCCACAACTTCAGCAGCGCGGGCGTGCTGTACCACTGCATTGGATGTTGCCAGACGATCAGATCGGCACGCGAAATCGCCTCCTGCTCGGCGGCGATATCGATATTAAAATCGGGATAGAGTTCGTAAAGAGAGCGTATTTCTACGCCATCGAGCGCTTTTACCTGGTCAAGCATCCGCTTATTGGCGTGCGAATGACGCGGATAAGGGTGCGCATAAATAATTAAGATCATCAATTAGCCTGTTGTTTTACTGCCTCTTTTAACAAAAGAGTGTAGTCAGTAATTCAACAGGCTAATAGTGAATATTATTGACGAGGCAAATGGATAAAACTGACTTAGTTTTTCAGTTCGCCCATAGATTTCACCTGGTCGCGGTTAATCTGCTCGGTTTTGCCGGTTTCCGCATTTTCGTAGGACACCAGTCCGGTGTCGTCATCAACCTGCGGTTTACCATCGGTGACAATCGTTTTGCCGTCGGTCGTTTTCACCGCTTGATTCGATGAACAACCGGCTACGGTAAAGAGCGCTGCGGCTGCAAAAATGGATGTCAGCAAAAGTTTATTTTTCATGGTGTTCTCCCTGTTGATCGTCATTTCTTACCTTCTGACCCTACACTTTAGCGGCAATATCCGACCGCCAGGAAAAATGCAGAACACTCTGATGCGGCGTCTTAACGTTTCTGTGGGAAACCATCTTTATAGATAACTGTTTGTAAAACCTTGCCGTTGGCATCGTAGGTTTTCGCTTCGCCGTTCGCGACGCTATCCTTGAAGGTAATAGTGGTGCGCAGTTTTCCCTCCTGGGTATAGCCCTGAGAAAGCCCTTCTGCCTTACAGTTCACCAGCGGGGTGTGCGTTCTTAACGTGCCGTTCGGATAGTAAATATCAATGTATTCATTGAAGCAGCGGTTCTTCACCACGGTCTCAAACTTCTTGCCGCCGTTGTCATATTTCTCAATCAGTTTCCCTTCCGGCACGGTTTCCGCCACGTTGATGACTGGCGTGGTGAGCTTTTTCTGCGGCTGAAGATCGTCCTGCAGCCCTTTAGCATAATCAGGCGTCATGCCCATGCCATCAATCGTGTTGGTCACTGAAGAGGCAAAACCCGCACAGCCAGACAGCAGAGAAACCAGAGATATCACGACAAGTGAACGTTTCACGACACACTCCTTTTATTTTGAATGCATAAAAGGTGCGGCTAACGCGCGCGCTACGCAACCGCCAAAAATGGCTGGAAAGGCAATAAAAAACCCGCCGAAGCGGGTTTTGGGATGATTCTGAGACGTGTTACTTCGCGATTTGCGCGTGCATTTCCTGCACTGAAATTACTTTCTCGGTGGCATCCGCATTCAGCGCCATCGCCGTGGCGAAACCGCCGTTCAGGGTGGTGTCGTAATGCACTTTGTACTGCAGCGCACTGCGGCGAATCAGCTTGGAGTCTTCAATCGCCTGACGCCCTTCGGTGGTGTTGATAATGTAGGTGTACTCGCCATTCTTGATACGGTCCTGAATGTGCGGACGGCCTTCATGCACCTTGTTCACCAGACGTGGGTTGATGCCGGCTTCGCCCAGCACGATGGCGGTACCGTGGGTGGCATCCAGCTCAAAGCCCTGCTTCAACAGCTTCGCCGCCAGGTCCACCACGCGCTCTTTATCGCCTTCGCGAACGGAGAGCAGCGCGCGCCCCTGTTTTCTCATGGTAGAGCTGCTGCCCAGCTGCGCCTTCGCGAATGCTTCTGCGAAAGTGCGGCCCACGCCCATGACTTCACCGGTTGAGCGCATTTCTGGCCCTAACAGCGGGTCAACGCCCGGGAATTTGTTAAATGGCAGCACCACTTCTTTCACCGAGTAGTACGGCGGGATAATTTCTTTCGTTACGCCCTGCTGCGCCAACGTCTGACCCGCCATCACGCGTGCCGCCACTTTCGCCAGCGGTACGCCGGTCGCCTTAGAGACAAACGGTACGGTACGCGCCGCGCGCGGGTTGACTTCAATCAGATACACTTCGTTATCTTTCACGGCAAACTGCACGTTCATCAGACCGCGAACCTGCAGCTCGAAGGCCAGTTTCTGCACCTGCTGGCGCATCACGTCCTGGATCTCCTGACTAAGGGTATAAGCCGGAAGAGAACACGCGGAGTCACCGGAGTGAACGCCAGCCTGTTCGATGTGCTCCATGATGCCGCCAATCAGCACCGTTTCGCCGTCGCAGATAGCATCCACATCCACTTCCACCGCATCGTCAAGGAAACGGTCCAGCAGGACTGGCGCATCATTCGAGACGCTGACAGCGGTCTGGAAGTAACGGCGCAGGTCAGCTTCGTCGTAGACGATTTCCATCGCACGGCCGCCCAGCACGTAAGATGGGCGCACCACCAGCGGGTAGCCAATCTCTTTTGCCTTTTCAACGGCCATTTCAATCGCCGTCACCGTGGCGTTTGCAGGCTGTTTAAGCTTCAGACGGTCAACCGCTTTCTGGAAGCGCTCACGGTCTTCTGCACGGTCAATCGCATCCGGGCTGGTACCAATAACCGGAACGCCAGCGGCTTCCAGTGCGCGCGCCAGTTTCAGCGGCGTCTGGCCGCCGTACTGCACGATGACACCTTTTGGCTTCTCGATGCGCACGATTTCCAGCACGTCTTCCAGCGTGACCGGCTCAAAGTACAGGCGGTCAGAGGTATCGTAGTCGGTGGAGACTGTCTCTGGGTTACAGTTGACCATAATGGTTTCGTAACCGTCTTCGCGCAGCGCCAGCGAGGCGTGTACGCAGCAGTAGTCAAACTCAATGCCCTGGCCGATACGGTTTGGACCGCCGCCGAGCACCATAATTTTATCGCGGTCAACTGACGGGTTCGCTTCGCACTCATCTTCGTACGTGGAGTACATGTACGCCGTGTCGGTCGCGAATTCCGCAGCACAGGTGTCTACGCGTTTGTAGACCGGGTGCAGGTTGTACTGGTCGCGCAGCTTACGAATTTCTGATTCACGCACGCCTGCAAGCGTAGCCAGACGCGCATCGGCAAAGCCTTTACGCTTCAGCATGCGCAGGAAGTCCGCGTCGAGTCCGGTGATACCCATTTCCGCAACTTGCTCTTCCAGACGCACCAGCTCTTCAATCTGCACCAGGAACCAGCGGTCGATGTTGGTCAGGTTGAACACGCCATCGACGGACAGGCCCGCGCGGAACGCATCGGCGATGTACCAGATACGCTCGGCACCCGCGTCTTTCAGCTCACGGCGGATTTTGGTCAGCGCTTCAGGGTCATCCAGGCTCACTTTCGGATCAAAGCCCATCGCACCCACTTCCAGGCCGCGCAGCGCTTTCTGCAGGGATTCCTGCTGAGTACGGCCAATCGCCATCACTTCGCCGACGGATTTCATCTGCGTGGTCAGACGGTCGTTTGCGCCCGCAAATTTCTCGAAATTAAAGCGAGGAATTTTCGTCACAACATAGTCAATGGACGGTTCGAATGATGCCGGAGTACGGCCACCGGTGATGTCGTTCATCAGTTCGTCGAGGGTGTAACCCACTGCCAGTTTCGCCGCCACTTTCGCAATCGGGAAGCCGGTTGCTTTGGACGCCAGCGCGGAAGAGCGTGACACGCGCGGGTTCATTTCGATAACAATCAGGCGACCGTTTTTCGGGTTCACGGAGAACTGTACGTTAGAACCGCCGGTTTCGACGCCAATTTCACGCAGCACCGCCATCGAGGCGTTACGCATGATTTGATATTCTTTGTCGGTCAGGGTCTGCGCAGGCGCCACGGTGATGGAGTCGCCGGTGTGGATGCCCATCGCATCGAAGTTTTCAATCGAGCAGACGATGATGCAGTTGTCGTTTTTATCACGCACCACTTCCATCTCGTACTCTTTCCAGCCAATCAGCGACTCGTCAATCAGCAGCTCTTTGGTTGGGGAGAGATCCAGACCGCGCTCGCAAATCTCTTCGAACTCTTCGCGGTTGTAGGCAATCCCGCCGCCGGTCCCGCCCATGGTGAAGGAAGGACGGATAATGCACGGATAGCCCACGTCAGCGGCAACCGCCAGCGCTTCTTCCATGTTGTGCGCGATGCCGGAACGTGCGGTGTCGAGGCCGATTTTTTTCATTGCCACGTCGAAACGGCGGCGGTCTTCAGCTTTATCAATCGCATCGGCAGTCGCACCAATCATGGTGACGCCAAATTCAGCCAGTACGCCCTGACGCTCAAGCTCCAGCGCACAGTTCAGTGCAGTCTGGCCGCCCATGGTTGGCAGAACCGCATCCGGACGTTCTTTTTCAATGATTTTGCGTACCACTTCCCAGTGAATCGGCTCGATGTAGGTTGCATCGGCCATTTCCGGGTCGGTCATGATCGTCGCCGGGTTGGAGTTCACCAGAATGACGCGGTAACCCTCTTCGCGCAGGGCTTTACACGCCTGCGCGCCGGAGTAGTCGAATTCGCAGGCCTGGCCGATAACGATCGGGCCAGCGCCAAGGATCAGGATGCTTTTTATGTCTGTACGTTTTGGCATGATTCTCTGGGCTCCTGATTATTTAGCGGTCTGACGGTACTGCTCAATAAGGTCGATAAAGTGATCAAACAGCGGCGCGGCATCGTGCGGGCCTGGGCTCGCCTCCGGGTGTCCCTGGAAACTGAACGCGGGCTTATCGGTGCGATGAATACCCTGCAGAGTCTGGTCGAATAGCGATTTATGCGTTACGCGCAGGTTGGCAGGCATTGACGCCTCATCAACCGCAAAACCGTGGTTCTGGGCGGTAATCATCACCGTATCATTATCAATATCTTTCACCGGGTGGTTACCACCGTGGTGACCGAACTTCATCTTGATGGTTTTCGCACCGCTCGCCAGCGCCAACAGCTGATGGCCGAGGCAGATGCCAAATACCGGAATATCGGTTTCAAGGAAGGTTTTGATTGCGTCGATAGCGTAATCGCACGGCGCCGGGTCACCAGGACCGTTGGAGAGGAAAATCCCGTCCGGATTCATCTTCAGCACGTCGTCTGCAGGCGTTTGCGCCGGAACAACGGTCAGGCGGCAGCCGCGATCCACCAGCATGCGCAGAATGTTGCGCTTAGCGCCGTAATCGTACGCGACGACGTGGAACGGCAGCTCATCTTCTTTCTTCGCTTCTGGCAGTTCGCCCGCCAGCGTCCAGCTGCCTTGTGTCCAGCTGTATGCTTCGGTAGTGGTGACTTCTTTTGCCAAATCCATGCCGTTCAGGCCTGGGAAGGCTTTCGCTTTTTCCTGTGCCAGCGCAGCATCCAGGTTGTCCCCGGCAATGATGCAGCCGTTCTGTGCGCCTTTCTCGCGCAACAAACGGGTCAACTTACGGGTATCGATATCGGCAATCGCCACGATGTTGTGACGCTTGAGGTAAGAAGAGAGGTCTTCCGTACTGCGGTAGTTACTGGCAATCAGCGGCAGGTCGCGAATAATCAGACCTTGTGCGTGGACCTGGGAAGATTCTGCATCGGCTTCATTGGTGCCGACATTACCGATATGGGGATAAGTAAGAGTGACGATTTGGCGGGAATAGGAAGGATCAGTGAGGATTTCTTGATAACCGGTCATTGAAGTATTGAAAACGACTTCCCCAACCGCCGAACCTGTTGCCCCTATGGCCCGACCGATAAACTGGGTTCCGTCTTCCAGAACCA
>Ga0308165_1000779_pt1 | contig 50823 bp, 46 predicted proteins | sample PhyWR2_FD_201032 | JGI IMG/M metagenome (GOLD analysis project Ga0308165, IMG submission 201032) | Phyllosphere microbial communities from UC Gill Tract Community Farm, Albany, California, United States - DLSLW.R2 | ecosystem: Host-associated > Plants > Phyllosphere > Unclassified | place: USA... | reverse complement strand
CACCTTCACGCCGATCGGTCCGCACGTCACGCTGCTGCTGACGCTGATCATGCTGACCATGGGCGTCACGCTGACGCTGGACGATTTCAAACGCATCGTCAAACGCCCGGCGCCGGTTGCCGCCGGCATCATCCTGCACTACCTGGTGATGCCGCTGGCCGCCTGGGCGATCGCCAAGCTGTTGCGCATGCCGCCTGACCTGACCGCCGGCATGGTGCTGGTCGGCAGCGTCGCCAGCGGCACGGCGTCGAACGTGATGATCTATCTGTCGCGCGGCGATGTTGCGCTGTCGGTGACGATCTCGACGCTGTCGGCGCTGGTGAGCGTATTCGCTACGCCGTTGCTGACCGAGTTGTATGTCGATGCTTCGATCCACTTCGACGCGCATGCGATGCTGATGAGCATCGTGCAGATCGTGGTGGTGCCGATCGTGGCGGGCCTGGTGCTGAACCTGTTCGCGAGCAAGCTGATCCGCCGCATCGAACCTTACCTGTCGCTGGTGTCGATGGTCGCGATCCTGCTGATCATTGCAGCGGTGGTCGGCGGCAGCCAGGCCAGCATCGCCTCGGTCGGTCTGGTGGTGCTGGTGGGCGTGATCCTGCACAACGCCATCGGTTTGCTGGGCGGTTACTGGGGCGGCCGTCTGCTCGGCTTCGACGAATCAATCTGCCGCACGCTGGCGATTGAAGTCGGCATGCAGAACTCCGGCCTCGCGGCTGCGCTGGGCAAGCTGTATTTCACGCCGCTGGCGGCACTGCCAGGCGCGCTGTTCTCGGTCTGGCACAATCTGTCGGGGTCGATGCTGGCCGGTTTCTGGCGCGGTCGTCCACCGCAAGACCGGGCCTGACGCCTTTACCGATACAAATGAAAAAAAGCGGACTCCGGTCCGCTTTTTTGTCGCCGTCGCCGGCATTTATCGGGCATCATGCTGCGCATCGCCTGTGCTGAACAAGGAGACCATCATGAAGAAACGACAATTCCTCGCCGCCGGCCTGCTCGGCATGAGCGCCACCGCCATGGCCGCCAACAAGAAGTCGATTGCCTGCAGCGCTGCACAAGATGCCGGGCCGGTGCTGCTGACGCTGACCGGCGCCATCGGCGCAGGCAATCGCGGCGCGCTCGATCCGGCGCTGGATCAGATGATGGCCAAGCAGAAGCTGCAATTCAACCGGGCGCACACCTTCGACTTCGCCTCCCTGAGTGCTTTGCCGCAGACCACCATCAAGCCCACGCTGGAATACGACAACAGGCAGCATGTGCTGAGCGGCCCCTTGCTGGCGGATGTCGCCCACGCTGCCGGCGCAAGCGCGGCGCGCGACGTGCTGCTGCGCGCCGTCGACGGCTATGCGGTGCAGGTGGCGCTAGCCGACATCCGCAAGTATCGCTTCATCGTCGCCACGCATCTGGACGGCAAACCGATTCCGCTTGGCGGCCTCGGTCCCCTGTGGGCGGTGTACGATGCCGACAGTTTTCCGGACATCATGGAAAAACCGATCAGCGCACGGTTTGCGCTATGCCCATGGGGCATGTATCACATTGAAGCAAAAACCTGAGCACCTCTGCCTGCTCTCGCTGCGCAGGGAGAGCAGGTTTCAGCGACTCAGATATGCATCGCCGCCAGCGAGCCCAGAATCACGCTCGCGCCGGCCGCCGTGTAGGAAATCTTCTTGAGCCAGTCCTTGCGCGTGAGCAGCGTGATCGCCGCCAGCGAGATGGCGATCTGGATCGCCGTCATGGCCTGCGCCCAGCGGTGGTGCTGGTGCAGTTTGACTTCGGACAATTCGTCCCATGCCTTGGATTCTTCTTCCAGCTTTTCAGCGGCCTTGCGGATGTCTTCCTTCTCCGACTTGTAGCGTTCCGCGGCGGCATTGTATTTCGCTGAATCGACACCGGGAATCGTTGCAGCCAGTTCAGCCAGGTTCTGGCGGCTGGACTTGGCCTGGTAATAATTCCACTGGTTGGCGGCCTCGGTCTTCTTGATGGCGGCGTTGTTCTTGTTCATCGCGGCTGCGTTCTCGGTGGAACCGGCCTGGAAGCTGAACAGCGCGCCGACGGTCGCCATGATGGCGGTCATGACGGCGATCTTGCCGGCGAAGTTGTCGCCGCTGCCATGGGCGTGTTCGGCGACGTGTTCCAGATGATGTTCGTGCGGGCTTGGGACTTCGTATTCTGTGGCCATGCGGATGCTTCCTTCGCTATCGTTATCTGTTGTTATCGAATTGTTATGTCGCGCCCGGGACCGCTCCTGATTGCTCGCAGTTGCTTCCAGGCACGTCGCGCAACCCTCCTTGCGCATGCCCTTAATGCGCCAGCCGCCTCCCCAGTTGACGCGCGCCGGGCCCGGGTTTGTTACCATTGCTGTTTTATTGCAGAAGCAGCGCGAAAACCATTCCCATGAGCAAATTCTGGAGCCCCATCGTCAGCCGCCTGACGCCTTATACCCCCGGCGAGCAGCCCAAGATCAGCAAGCTGGTCAAGCTCAACACCAACGAAAATCCCTACGGTCCGTCGCCCAAGGCGATCGCCGCCATGGCGCAGGAAATCGGCGACAACCTGCGCCTGTATCCGAACCCGGACGCCGAACCGCTCAAGCTGGCGATTGCAAAACGCCACGGCTTGTCGCCGTCGCAGGTATTCGTCGGCAACGGTTCCGACGAAGTGCTGGCGCATGCTTTCCAGGCGCTGCTCAAGCATGGCGCGCCGATCCTGTTCCCGGACATCACCTACAGTTTTTATCCGACCTACGCCAGTCTGTATGAAGTGGAATATCGTGCGGTGCCGCTGGCCGAGGATTTCACGATCCGCGTCGACGACTATCTCGGCCAGGGCGAGGCCATCGGCGGCATCATCTTCCCGAATCCGAACGCACCGACCGGTTGCCTGCTAGCGCTGGATGAAGTAGAGCGCCTGCTGGCCGGCAATCCGGATCGCGTGGTGATTGTCGACGAGGCGTATATCGATTTCGGCGGCGACAGCGCCATCGATCTGGTGACGCGCCATCCGAATCTGCTGGTGGTGCAGACGCTGTCCAAGTCGCGTTCGCTGGCCGGGCTGCGGGTCGGCTTTGCTGTCGGCCATGCCGATCTGATCAGTGCGCTGGAACGGGTCAAGAACAGCTTCAATTCCTATCCGCTGGACCGTATCGCGATCGCCGGCGCGACTGCGGCGATGGAAGACGATGCGCATTTCGACCGTACCCGCAACGCCGTCATCGCCAGCCGCAGCAAGCTGGCGGACGAACTCGCATCGCTCGGTTTCGAGGTGTTGCCGTCGGCCGCCAATTTCGTCTTCGCGCGCCATCCGCAGCATGACGCCGCCGGCCTGGCCGCCAGCTTGCGTGGCGACGGCATCATCGTGCGCCATTTCACCAGCGCGCGCATCAATCAGTTCCTGCGCATCACGGTCGGCACCGATGAAGCCTGCGGCGCACTGACCGATTCGCTGCGCAAGCATCTGGCCTGAGGCCTGGACGGACTATCTTGACGCTGCCCCGGGGACTACAGTTCCAGGTGCAGCGTCGCGGAACCCTCGGCCGGCATCGCGCAGCAGATCAAGGCTTCATCTGCGGCCACGGCGAAATCGGGCGTCTTCGCATACGTCACTTCCCCTTGCAGCACGCGGGTCCGGCAGGTGCCGCAACGGCCGTCGCGGCAGCTTGATTCCGGATCAAGGCCGCGCTGTTCCGCCAGTTCCAGCAGGGATCCGCTCTCCGGCATCCAGCGTGCTTCCTTGGCCGAGCGCATGAATACCACAGGCACTGCATGGGCCGCGGGCGGCGCCAACGGAACCCGCGCCGCCTGCTCGTCGACCTGGCGTTGCAGGCCGGAGGGGCCGAATGCCTCCGCGTGGATGCGCGCGTCGGTCACGTTCATGGCGCGCAAGCCGTCATACATTTGCTGCATGAATGCAGCCGGACCGCACAGATAAAAATCGTAATCGTCAAAGGGCAAGCTCTGCTTCAGCAAGGCGATGTCGATGCGTCCGGATACTTTGACATCCTGCTCATTCTGATCGGCCTGGCTCACCACGCGCACGTGGCGCACACCGCCCTTGCCGGCGTTGACCAGGGCGGCGATCTCTTCGCCGAAGGCCAGCCCGGCCTTGCTGTGCGCCGACTGGAACAGCCATACCGGCCGCTGGTAGCGCTTGCGCATGCCTTCGTGGACCAGGTGGCGCAGCATCGCCAGCATCGGCGTGACGCCGACACCTGCGGCCAGCAGCACGGCGGGACGGCGCACCGAGGCATCGATGGTGAAGTTGCCGGCCGGCGCGCGCATTTCGATGATGTCGCCGACCTTGATCTTCGTGTGCAGATGGTCGGAAAACAATCCCTGGCGCTTGACGCTGATGCGCAGGAACGCGTCGGAGGGGGCGCTTGACAAGGTGTACTGGCGGATCTGCATGCCGCCCCCGGCAACCGGCAGCCTTACCGAGACATGCTGTCCCGCCATGACGGCCGGCATGCCGGCGCCGTCGTCCGGCAGCAGATGGAACGAGCGGATGGCCGCGCTTTCAGCAACGATCCTGCTGACGCGGAAGGGCCGCCATTGCGTGGCGAGTTCAGCCGCCTTCAGGCGGGCGGCGGCATCTTCCCAGCTGCCGGTGATCAGCGCGTTGGGCGAGGCGCCGGCAGGGACGTCGACCCATCGCAACGGCAAGGCGGCGGGCCGACGCACGATTTGTTGCGGCGTGAAGCGCCACATGCGTTCCGCACCCATGAAGGCAGCTACTTCGGGCGCATTGATGATGACTTCGGCGCGTCCGCTCAGTTGCAAGAGATCGCCGTTGCGGAAATCGACAAACACCAGGCCGGCGCGCGGATTCAGTAAAAAATTTCCCAGCGTGTTGAAGAACAGATTGCCGGAGAAATCCGGAATCGTCAGCACGCCGTCATCGTCGATGCGCACGAAACCGGGTTTGCCGCCGCGATGCGAGGCGTCGACCTGTTTCTTGCCATCGCGCACCACGTACGAAGCGACGTAGAACGAATCGGCCGCACGGATCATGGCGGCCGCGTCGGCGTCGAGCGCCGGCAGCTTGCTGACCGCACCGGCAGGCGCATCGGTGAATTCATATTGACGCAACTGGATATATTGCGGGCAGTTGCCGTAAGCCTGGGTCACGTCGATGTTGAAGCGCTCGTCCGATTGCCTGCTGACCAGGCCGTTCATGCGATTGCGGCGGCGGGTGTGCAGCTCGATGCCGAGCATGCCGACGCCGTCGCCGTCTTCCATGCCGGCGTCGGCGGGGTCGAGCGGATCGCGCGGGAGCTCGAGCGTGAGTTTCTCGGCGGTGTCGGCGTGCATGAAGCCGGGCCGGGCGGCACGCAAGGTGGCCCACACTTCGCCTGCCGTATCGACGGCGCCCAGGATCACGAACGGTAACTGCGCATAAAACTCGCGATGCTGGTCAGGCATCCAGGCCCGCGACATCTGGTTGCGGCCGGGGCCCACCATGCGTTCGACGGCGCCGACACTGCGCTGCATGGTCAGCTCGCCTTCATGCCAGGGGGAGGCGGAGGGCGCGATTGATGTAGCTTGGGTCGGCTGTGTCGAAGTCATGACGGTGCTCCTCTGCTATGCGTTATGCGGCCAGGCCGACGGCGGTTTTCTGGAAGGCGACGAAGCCCGGCAGCGCTTCGATCTGCGCCAGCCATTGGAGGGTATGCGGATAGGCGCTCAGGTCGACGTTGCCTTCGGGAGCGCTGGAGATATACGAGTACAGCGCAATGTCGGCGATGGTGGCTTGCTCCGCCGCCAGCCATGTGCGTGTCGACAGTTCCTGCTCGACCAGCGTCAGGATGGCGTGGGCGCGGCGGATCGCATCCTCGGCGTCGATCGGCGCGCCGAACACGGTGACCAGGCGCGCGGCAGCCGGGCCGCGGGCGATCTCACCGGCGGCTACCGACAACCAGCGTTGCACGGCAGCGGCGATGGCCGGATTTTCCGGCAGCCAGTCGGTGCGTCCGAGCGACTTGGCCAGGTAAACCAGGATGGCGTTGGAATCGCTGACGACGGTGTCGCCGTCTTGCAGCACGGGAACCTGGCCGAAGCGGTTGAGCTTGAGCAGTTCAGGGGATTTTTGCTCGCCCTTTTTCAGGTCGACCAGCACCAGTTCATGTTGCGCGCCCAGCAACGAGAGGAACAGGCGGGCACGATGCGAATGGCCTGACAGGGGATGGTAGTAGAGTTTCATGGCAGCTCCAGGTGGTGTGTTGAGGAGTTGCCAGTGTTGCTGATAACGCAGATGAAGAGAATCGCCGCCAGGGACAATGGACTATTCCCGGTTTGAGAATAATGCGGGGCTTAATCCATTCCTGACCGCTTCCTGCGCAGTTCCCCGACGGCAAGATCGAGGAAGGCGCGCACCTTGCGCGCGGCATGGCGGCCTTCATGCTGCACCACATGCACCGGCAGCGTCGGTGTTTCATGCTCGCGCAACACCTCCACCAGCCGGCCGTCCGACAGCTGCGCCGCCACCATGTAGGACAGCACCCGCGTGATGCCGAAGCCGTCGAGCGCAGCGATGATCGCTTCATCGTTCGACATGACCGTCATGCGCGGCTGCACGCGCACGATGGTGCTCGTATCGCCTTTGGTGAAGCGCCAGTCCGGCGAGGTCGCGACGCCGTTGGAGGACACGATCACGTGCTGCCTGAGATCGTCCGGTGTTTGCGGCGTGCCGTGCTCGCGCAGATAAGAGGGCGAAGCGCACACTACGCGCCGCACCGTGCCGACGGGGATCGCCTGATAGCTGGAGTCGGCCAGCTGGCCGATGCGGATTGCCACGTCGATGCCCTCGTCCATCAGGTTGATGATACGGTCGGAAAAACGGCATTCGACTTCGGCTTCGGGATAGCGCCGCAGGTACTCCACCACGATCGGCGTGACGTACATGCGGCCGAACATGGCTGACGCCGTGACCACCAGGCGACCGCGCACCGCGCCGTGGGCGCCGGCTGCCAGGTCCTCCATTTCGGTGATGTCGGCCAGCACGCGGCGGCAGTCATCGGCGTAGCGCGCACCGACGTCGGTGACGCGCACGATGCGCGTGGTGCGCGTCAGCAGCCGCACGCCGATGGCTGCTTCCAGATCACCCACGGCGCGCGTGACCACGGGCGGCGAGATCTTCATCTTGCGTGCGGCCGCGGCGAATCCGCCTTCATCGACCACCGCGAGGAAAATCGCCATCGACTCAAGTCGGTCCATATCGTTCCTGTTTTTCGTAAAGGCTGATCGTGGTGTCAGGGTATCCGGATTATGCCCGACATCAGCGGTGCTTAATTCTTCCGCAGATGCAGTGGCCGCTGACGCCACGCCAGCAGCGCCCCGATCAGCAATGCCAGCGCTGAAAACAGCAGGCCTTGCTGCAGGCCGCCGCTGCGGTCGGCGATCCAGCCGACGATGCTGGGGCCGACGATCTGGCCCGCCGCGAACACGATCGTGAAGGCGCTGATGCCGAGCGACCAGCTGGCCGGTGGCAGGTTGTGGCGCACCAGCGCGGTGGTCGACGCCACCGCCGACAGGAATACGCCGCCGAACAGCAAGCCAGAGATGAACACCGCCGCCGGCGCCGCCGTCACGGCCGGCAACAGCGTCGCCACGCTCAGCAACGCATTGAGGATGGCAAGTGATTCACCGCCTTTGAACTTGTCCAGCATGCCGGCCCACAATCGCGAGGACGCCATCACGGCGAGTCCGAGCAGCGTGTAGAACAGCGTGATCATCGACGCCGACATGCCCTGCTCCTTGAGCAGCGCAATCACGAAAGTCATGTAGCCGATGTAGCCCAGCCCGAACATGAAGTAACTGGTCAGCCCGAAGCTCAGCGTGCGCATCCGGAAGCGTCCCGCACCATGGGTCTGCGGCGGCAGCGCCGGAATGCGCAGCGCCGGCGGCGCCATGAAAGCAGTCGCGACCAGGCTCAGCAGTCCCATCGCCAGCCACGCCCACTGCCAGCTATGGGCGACGCCATGCGCGGTAGCGGCGGCCATGGTGGCCGGCACCAGCCAGGCCGACGCGACGATGCCGATGCCGCTGCCACCGTAGAACAGGCCCAGCAGAAATCCCGCGCGTCGAGGGTGCAGCGCCGCCAGGCGGCTGATCAGGATGCCGCCGGAAATGAAGATGAAGGCGCTCACCGCGCCGGTCACGATGCGCAGCGCCAGCAGCGTCGCGGTATCGATGAACAGCCCCGACAGAATGATGAAGAAGGCTGTCGCCAGTGCGCCACCGATCAGCATCTTGTGCGTGCCGAAGCGGCGCATCAGCGGCGGTGTGATGAGTGCGCCGAGCAGGTAGCCGAGGGCATTGCCGGTGTTCATGCCGCCTGCGATCAGGTAGGGCCAGCCGAGGTCGGTGCGCATCGGCGACAGCAGCAGCGCATAGGAAAAGCGCGCCACGCCGAGCGCGATGGCGGTGCCCAGCGACAGGGCGAGGGCGGTCAGCAACGGATGGCGCACGATGAAATCCCGCTCGGCGGCGGCGATCGGTTCTGGCATGAGATTGTCTCTTGGATATCGCGGCTGCCCTGCTGGAGCGCCGCTGTAAGTATTGTTGTAGTGCCGCGCGTCCGTGCTGCCGCGGCGATGCCAAGAGTGTAGCGGAACTTGTCAGTGTTCGTTGGCGCAGAGTTGCAGGCAGGCGTCGACTGCCGCCGGGTCCAGCCTGATGCCGCGCAGGCGGCTGATTTCTTGCAGCGCGGCGGGCATGCCGAGGCTCTTGCGGTAGGGGCGGTCTTCGGACATCGACTCGACGATATCGGCGACGGTGAGGATGCGCGACTCCAGCAGAATATCGTCGCCGCGCAGGCCGCGCGGATAGCCGGAGCCGTCTATATATTCATGGTGCGCATGGACGATGTCGGCGACCGGCAGCGAGAAGTCGATGCGGTTGAGCACCTCGTAGCTGGTCTGCGCGTGGGTCTTGATCAAGTCGAATTCGGCCTCGCTGAGCTTGCCCGGCTTGTTGAGGATATCCAGCGGGATATTGATTTTGCCGATGTCGTGCACGCGTGCGGCCATATGCAATGCCTGCAGGCGCGGCGCATCGAGTTCCAGGCGGCGGCCGATCTGCAGCGCCAGCGCGGCGACGCGGTCTTCGTGCAGCGGGGTGTAATTGTCGATCAGGTGTTGCAGGGCGAGCAGCGCGTCGAGGGCCTGGGTCTGGAGGGTATGGATTGTTTGTATCGGGTCGGCGAGGTCGGGCATGCAAAAAAATGAAACGGCTGCGAGGGTGAATGGAATGAACATCATCGGCACATGCGGGATGCGAGATAATGGCAGCCGACGCAGTTTATTCCTCTCTGGATTGCATGACAACCGACCTGACCCTGGATTCGACTCCTGATTCGACCGCCGATGCGAATGCCGGCACGTCCACATGGCGTGCTCGCTGGCGGCGCAGCGCCATTCCGTTTTTCTTTTTCATGCTGGGATTGTTGTACGCCAGCTGGGCGGCGCGTATTCCGTCGATCCGCGACAACCTGCAGCTCGATGCGGCCACGCTGAGCATCGTGCTGCTGTGCGGCGGTCTCGGCGCGGTCGGCTCGTTTCCGCTGGCGGCCTGGCTCAACGCGCACTACGGTCCGCGCCGTACCACGTGGTATGCAGGGCTGGTGCTGCTGCTGACCTTGCCGGCGCTGGGCATTGCGCCCAACCTGGCGCTGCTGATGCTGTTCAGCGCGATCTACGGCGCCGCCTCGAGCTGCTTCGACGTCGCCATCAATGCGCTCGGCGCCGTGGCGGAGAAACAGGCCGGGCGTTCCATCATGTCGCTGCTGCATGCATGGTTCTGCGTCGGCACTTTCAGCGGCGCCTTGCTGGGCAGCGCCGTGGCCGCACTTGAGGTGACGCCGGTCTGGCATTTCCTCGCGCTGGGAGTATTGTTCCTGCTGCCGCTGCGGCTGGGTTACAAGGCCATGCCCAACGACCGGCCGGAGCCGAGCGCGGACAAGAAGATCTTTGCGATCCCGCACGGCCATCTGGTGGCGCTCGGCCTGATCGGATTCTGCGGCGCGATCGTCGAGGGATCGATTGCAGACTGGAGCGGTCTGTACATGAAGGACCACATGCGCGCCGGCGACGGCGGTGCGCCGCTGGCGTATGCCGGGTTCGCCGGCATGATGCTGCTGGCGCGGCTGGTGGGCGACCGCCTCAAGGAGCGCTGGGGCGCGCGCAAGGTGGTCGGTTTCGGTGCGCTGCTGGCGGCGGTGGGCGTGTTCATCGCGGTGGCGGCGCTCAATATTCCGATGGCCATCGGCGGCTTCGCGATTGCCGGCACCGGTGTGGCGATGGTATTCCCGTTCGTGTTCAGCGCGGCCGGACGGCATGGCGCCATTGCGCTGGCCGGCGTCGCCACGCTCAGTTACAGCGGCGGTCTGATCGGACCGCCGGTGGTCGGTTTCCTGGCGCATGGCTTCGGCCTGCAGGCCGGCCTGGCGTTTATCGGCACGCTGTGCGTCGCGGTGGCGCTGGCGGCCAGCCGGGCCAAATGGCTGGAATGATTTTCTACATTGAAGAGGGCATCGGATCATGAAACGATATCTTGCAATGATGGCGGCACTGTTCGGCCTGGCAGGCTGCGCTTCGCAACCGAACGGCAACGACGCCGCCGCGCTCACCAGCGTGCGCTGGGAGCTGACCAGCTGGCCGGGCCATGAGATTCCGCGTGGCGGCGAAGGCAGCGCGCCGGTGATCCTGAGTTTCCAGGACGATGGCGCCCGCGCCAGCGTCAGCGGACGGGCCTGGTGCAATCCGTTTACCGCGCCGTACGTGCTGCGCGACGGCGCTCGCCTGACCATCGGGCACGCCGCCGCGACCCGCATGGCTTGTCCCGGCAAAGCGATGGAGTTCGAGGCGGTCTTCCTCGACTGGTTGCAGGCGCTGGAACGCTACAAGATCACCGGCCGCACGCTCGAGCTGTTTGCCGCAGACGGCGACGTCATGACCCTGCAGGCGCGCGAAAAAACGGCAACACAAAAATAATCTGATTGGGAAGAGAACAACAATATGCGCGATCTGGTTTTTTTACCGGGCTTCATGCTCAACGCATCCTTGTGGGACGACATGCGCGGCGACCTGGCCACGCTCGGCACACTGCATTTCGGTGACCTCGGCCAAGACAATTCCCTGGACGCCATGGCCGAACGCGTGTTGGCCAACGCGCCGGAAAAATTCGTGCTGTTCGGATTTTCTATGGGCGGCTTCGTGGCCCAGGCAATCACGCTGAAAGCGCCCGGGCGGGTGCTCGGCCTGGGTTTGCTGAATACTTCTTCGCGTCCGCAAAGCGCGCAGGAATCTGCCTCGACGCTGGCGCAGATCGCGCTGGCGGAAAAGGCGCCGTTCAAAGGCCTGACCTCGCGCGCGCTGGCGTCATCGCTGCATCCCGACCGCGCCGGCGACACCACGCTGCTGCAGCGCCTGCAAGCGATGGCGCTGCAAAACGGCAAGGAAGTTTTCCTGCGCCAGCTGTCGACGCTGCGCGACGGCAGCTATGCCGACCTGCATCGCATCGCCTGCCCGGCGTTGATCGTGGCAAGCGATGCCGATCGGTTGCGCACGGTGGAGGAATCGGAAGAAATGGCGCAGCGCATTCCGGCTGCGCATATTGAGATCGTGCGCGATTGCGGCCACATGACCCCGATGGAAAAGCCGCAGGAATTGTTCGCCATCATTCGCGAGTGGATGACGGCTTCGCGGCTCTGACGAAGTCCACGGCCGTCGCTGAAGCAGCGATGGCAGAATAATTGTGCCGCCCAAATGCAATACGCCGCTGATGGGCGGCGTATTGTATGGCTGGTGTACGGCGGTCCGGCAACGACGCTTGCGGCCGTGTGCTCAGGGACCTGTCGGCTTTTGAATCGTCTCTTGATTTTCTGTCAATGCGCGCTGTCCCGCGCCGCTGAGTACGTTCGTCTGCGTGCGATGTTCAATGCGACTTGTCGAACGGGTCGTCCTTGCGCGGCGCTTCGCTGGCGCGTTTGCCGGCGCCCTTGTTGATCTCGTCGAGACCGCCGCTGCCGCGCAGATCGGTGTCCACCTGGCCTTCGCGGATGTCCTGATAGGCGCGCCGCATCTCCTTCTGCTCGACGTCGCTGCGCTGGCTGTCGCCGGACTGGTCTTGCTCATGGGGCAGACGCGCCTTGTTTTCCGGCTTCGGGTGGCGATCTTTTCTGGTGCGGAGAAAGCTGGTCATAAAATCCTCACGTTGTAGGGTGTCTGAGACCGTACGACATACAAGCGCGTGAGAAGTGCCGCGAGTTACAAACTCATTTGCAAATAGCGGCGTTGTCCGACAGAAGCCGTCTGTCGGAGCCGCTTCGGACCGTCCTCCTGATGACCGGCTTACAGCGCCAGGCGTCGGCGCGCAGCCGCATATTCGGCTGCCAGGCGATCCACCATCTCCGCCACGGTCGGCACATCGTCCATCAGGCCGACCGCCTGGCCGGCGCCCCAGATGTCGCGCCAGGCCTTGGCCTTGGTGTCGCCGCCCGAGCCGAAGTTCATCTTGGTCTTGTCCGCTTCCGGCAGGTTTTCCGGATCGAGGCCGGCGTTGACGATGGACTTCTTCAGGTAGTTGCCGTGTACGCCGGTGAACAGGTTGGTATAGACAACGTCGGCCGCCGTCGACTCGACGATCGCCTGGCGATATTCATCGCTGACGTTGGCTTCCCGGGTCGCCAGCCAGCGCGAACCGATGTAGGCCAGGTCGGCGCCCATGGCCTGCGCCGACAGGATGGCGTCGCCGGTGGCGATGGCGCCCGACAGGATCAGCGGCCCCTTGAAGAACTTGCGCACCTCGCCCACCAGTGCGAACGGCGACAGCGCGCCGGCATGGCCGCCGGCGCCGGCGGCCACCAGGATCAGGCCGTCGACGCCGGCTTCCAGCGCCTTCTGCGCGTGGCGGATCGAGATGACGTCATGCAACACGATGCCGCCGTAGCTGTGGATGGCGTCGAGCATTTCCTTCGGGGGCGCGCGCAGGCTGGAAATGATGATCGGCACGCGATGCTTCACGCAGACTTCCACATCATGGGCAAGACGATCGTTGGACTGGTGCACGATCTGATTGACCGCGATCGGGCCGATGACGGCGTCGGGATGCGCCGCCTGGTGCGCCGCCAATTCCGTCTGCAATTGGGTCAGCCAGACATCGAGCTGCTCGGCGGGACGCGCATTCAGGGCGGGGAAGGAGCCGACGATGCCCGCCTTGCACTGCGCCGCCACCAGCGCCGGACCGCTGGCGATGAACATCGGCGAAGCAATGACGGGCAGGCGCAGATTCTGCAGCACGGCTGGAAGGGCGGGAGTGGGCATGGCGACGTCTCATCGTTGTAGGTAATCGGCAGATTATAAAATATAAAATCTTACGACCGTGCTTTTTATGTTGTTACGTAGAATATTTTTTGCTTCCGCCTGGACATATTGTTTTGTAAACATGTTATGTTTTCCACAAGCCAGTCGAAGACAGTTCTACGCATCCGTATGCCACACCTACTTGCAGGTGCGTAGCAGTGCCGTTCTGGCCTACAAAAAGGTAATCTTTTTCCGAGGGGGATATATGGATACCTTCCTGATCGTGGCCGCCATTGCCGGCGGACTCGTCGTCGCGGCGACTATCCACAGTCGCCACCTGCATGCACGTCTCCGGCACGTGCGCACTCGCAGTCGCTACAAGCACTGACGCTTTTCATCTGATCGCCATCCGACACGTGGCGCCGTCTTGCACGGCGCCACAGTGCCTTCACACGTCCCTATCCTTTGATGCGGGCGGAATCTCTTACGGGAATAGGGGAACGGCAATGCGTAAATTGTTCACGCTTAAACGGAGTTTTTTCTTTTTCTTCATCATCCTGGCGGTACTATCGCTGCTGATGTTCGGGGCACTGCAGATGATCTTGCGAGCGCAACACGAAATCGAAAGAGCCGGCGACTCACGATATGAGTCCTACAGGCTGGCCAACGAAGTGCGCAGCAACTCCGAACACCTGACTCAGTCCGTGCGCAGTTACGTCGTCACCGGCGATCCGCGTTACGAGAGCATTTATTGGGACATCGTCGCCGTCAGCAGCGGCAAGAAAGCGCGCCCCGACGGCCGCACCGTGTCGATCACCGATCTCATGAAACAGGCTGGCTTCACCGACCAGGAGTTCGCCAAGCTCAACGAAGCGCAGTCGCTCTCGACTGCGCTGATCAAGACCGAAGAAATCGCCATGCACGCCGTCAAGGGCGAGTATGACGACGGCTCCGGGAAGTTCGCGAAGAAGGATGCTCCGGACCTGGAAAAGGCGCGCAAGCTGGTGCACGACGACGTCTATGAAAAGAACGCCGCCGCCATCATGCGCCCGATCAATGAATTTCAAAAGCTGATGGACCAACGCACCGGCAACGAACTCGACAAGGCGCGCCGCGACGGCAGCATCGCCTACGCCGTCGGATTGGCCATGCTGGCCCTGATGGTGGTGGTGTCGGTGGCCGTGCTGTATGCGCTGTACGTACTGATCAAGAAGCAACTCGACCAGAGTCTCGCGGTTGCCGAACGGCTCGCCACCGGCGACCTCACCGCCGAACTCAAGGTGGAGCGCGACGACGAAATCGGCCGCCTGATGGGCGCCATCAACGGCATCGGACAGGGACTGGCGGGCGTGGTCGGCAATGTACGCACCGGCACCGAAACCATCAATGTCGCGTCGAAAGAAATCGCCACAGGCAATGCCGACCTGTCCAATCGCACCGAATCGCAGGCTTCCAGCCTGGAAGAAACCGCCAGCTCGATGGAAGAACTCACCTCGACCGTGCGCCAGAACGCCGACAACGCGCGCCAGGCCAACTCGCTGGTGACCTCGGCGTCGGAACTCGCCGTCAAGGGCGGCAAAGTGGTCGGTGACGTGGTACACACCATGGGATCGATCAAGGAGAGCTCCAGCAAGATCGTCGACATCATCAGCGTGATCGACGGCATTGCCTTCCAGACCAATATCCTGGCATTGAATGCGGCAGTGGAAGCCGCGCGCGCCGGCGAGCAGGGCCGCGGTTTTGCCGTGGTGGCCTCCGAAGTGCGCAGCCTGGCGCAGCGCTCGGCGTCCGCCGCGAAAGAGATCAAGCAACTGATCAGCGACTCGGTCGGCAAGGTCGACGCCGGCGGCAAGCTGGTCGACGAAGCCGGTTCGACCATGAACGAGATCGTGACCTCGGTCAAGCATGTGGCCGACATCATGGGCGAGATCACCGCCGCCAGCCAGGAACAAAGCACCGGCATCGAAGAAGTCAATCGCGCCATCACGCAGATGGATGAAATCACGCAGCAGAATGCCGCGCTGGTTGAACAAGCTGCGGCCGCCGCCGAAAGCCTGCAAGAGCAGGCCGACTTGTTGGCGCAGGCGGTCAGCGTCTTCAAGTTGTCCGGCAGCGAGCATGGCCGCCCCGCACAGCCGGCCAGGCATGCCGCGCCTGCAGCGACGTCTCCTGCAGCGCGCAAAGTCACGCCGGCGCCCGTGGCAAAATCTGCGAAAGCGCCGGCAGCAGCGCCGAAGCTGGCGCAAAGCAAAGCCGCATCGGGACCAGCATCGGCAGGCGCTCTCAAGCCTGCCGCCACCGGCGCCGATGACGGCAATTCATGGGAAGAGTTTTGACGCGACGGCATGAAAAACCGGCATGGTCGCTACACGACCATGCCGGTTTTTTTACGACGAAACGAAGGCGCGCGTGACTATCCCAGGCGCTTCGCTGCAATGGCGTTGCCGGCACGGCTGACCGCCTTGCGCCCGAGGTGCTGCGAAATGAACTGGCCCGCATCGACCACGATGTCGAGGTCGATGCCGGTCTCAATGCCGAGGCCCTGCATCATGTACAGCACGTCTTCCGAAGCGACGTTGCCGGTTGCGCCCTTGGCGTACGGGCAGCCGCCCAGTCCGGCCACGGATGAATGGTAAATCGTGATGCCGACTTCCAGGCTGGCGTAGATGTTCGCCAGCGCCTGGCCGTAGGTATCATGGAAATGTCCCGACAAGCCATCGATGTTGAACTCCCGGATGGCGGCCTGCATCACCGGTGCAACCTTGTTCGGCGTTGCAACGCCGATGGTGTCGGCAATGTCGATTTCATCGCAGCCGAGATCGCGGAAGCGGCCTACCACGTCCGACACCGACGACAGCGGGACTTCGCCCTGATACGGGCAGCCGAAGGCGCAGCTGACCGCCGCGCGCAAGCGGATATGGTGCTGCTTGGCCGCCAGCGCGACTTCGCGGAAACGCTCGATCGATTCGGCGATGGAGCAATTGATGTTCTTTTGCGAGAACGCCTCCGAGGCCGCACCGAAAATCACCACCTCGTCCGCACCGGCTTCCAGCGCAGCTTCGAAACCTTTCATGTTGGGCGTCAGCGCCGAATAAATCACCCCGGGCTTGCGCGCGATGCCGCGCATCACCTCGCCCGAGGTGGCCATCTGCGGCACCCATTTCGGCGACACGAACGAAGCGGCTTCGACGTTGACGAAGCCGGCCGAGGTCAGGCGATTGACCAGCTCGATCTTCACTTCGGCGGAGATGGTTTCCTTCTCGTTCTGCAAGCCGTCGCGCGGACCGACTTCAACGATTTTGACTTTCTTGGGCAAGCTCATGGGGTGTCTCCTTTACCTACACTTTGGGTAGCTTTTGATGATATCAGGTTGAATTTTTCGCGTCGGCCGCCGCCGTTCAATATCCCTTGCTGCGATCCACCAGTCCGACCACTGCCTCACCGCGTTGCAAGGCGACGATCTTCTCGGCGATCTGGCGGGCCGCTTCGCTGCGCACGGTCAGTGCGGAGATGTGCGGCGTGATGGCGATGCGCGGATCTTTCCAGAACGGGTGCGCGGCCGGCAACGGCTCTTCCTGGAACACATCCAGCGTGGCGCCGGCGATCTGACCGCAGTCCAGCAAAGGCGGCAGATCGGCTTCGACCAGATGACCACCGCGGGCGAGATTCACCAGATAGGCGCCGCGCGGCAGTTGCGACAAGGTCTCGCGATTGAGGATGCCGGCGGTGTCGGGCGTGAGCGGCAGCATGCAGATCAGTACGCGTGCGCCGCGCAGGAATTCATTCAACTGCGCGTCGCCGGCGTAAGCCCTCACGCCGGGCACCGTCTTCGGGCTGCGGCTCCAGCCGCTGACCTCAAAACCGAAATGCTGCAGGCTCGCGCTGATGCGTTGCCCCAGCACGCCCAGACCCAGCACGCCGATGCCGAAATCAGCGCGCTCGAACGGCGGCAGCGGTTTCCATTGGCCAAGGCGCGCCTGCCGCTCGTACTGGTCGAGGCGGCGGTAATAACGCAGCACCGCGTACGTAGCGAACTCCGCCATTTGCACCGCCATGCCGCCGTCGTCGATGCGAATCAGCGGCAGGTCGTCCGGCACCACATTCAATTTCAGGATGGCGTCGACGCCGGCGCCGAGATTGAATACCGCCTTCAGCTCAGGACGGCCCTGCAACATCTCGGATGGCGGCTTCCACACGATGGCGTAGTCGGCCGGCGCGGTGTCGCCGGACTGCCAGACGCGAATCTCGGCATGCGGCAGGGCGATGCGAAGGTCGTGCAGCCAGGCGTCCTGGTTGGCGGGATCGGCGGTCTGGAAAAGGATGCGCATCGGAGCGGGCGGGAAGAGTGGAGTAAGCCGGTGATTTTACCTGCAACGCGACGCCGTCGTCGCCACCGTCAGCCGGCGTTCAGCAAGGACTCGCCGTCGCTGCTGGCTGCGCCGGCCTTGATCAGTTGCGCGCCGGCCCAATCGGCCAGTGCATCGTCGGAGAGGCGGAAGTAGCGCCGATTACAAAGGGCCAGCAACGGCACGCCGGCCATCATCGCCGCCACCTCGCGCAAAGGAATCGCCTGTCGCTCCAGCAAAAGAAACTTGAGCATCACCTTGACGCTGTTCTGCGCATTGCGCATCGGTTCGGCCTGCAGATAATCAAGACGCGAATACGCCCTCGCCAGTGCCTGCTTCACGTCCGTGAACGGTGCGCCGTGTCCCGGGATCACCACGCGCACATCCAGTCCCGCGATCAGGTCCAGCGTCGCACGCTCTTCGGCAAAACCGGATTCGCCTTCCAGTTCCGGGAAGATCACGCCGAAGCCGTTCTGCCACAGCGCGTCAGCGGAGATCAGGATGCCCTCCTGCGCGCAATGCAGGATCAGCGAATGCGGATCGTGCCCCGGCGCGGCCAAGGCGGTCCATTCCAGATCGCCGAGCATCAGCGTGTCGCCGTCCTGCAAGGTATCGTCGAAAGCGAAGCGCGGGCATTGCTGGCCGGTGGCGCGATAGCTTAGCGCCTCTTCGTCCCAGCGCGCCACCTTGCCGGCTTCGGCATGCGGAATGCTGGTGCGGCAATGATAACGCGTCTGCAACGCGGCATTGCCGCCGCAGTGATCAGAATGCAGGTGGGTGTTGATCACGCGGTCGAGCTGCGGCGCGCGGCCCCGCTCATTGAGCACATGCGCGACCAGCGCCAGGGTTTGCTCCGCATGGGTGACGTAGCCGGTGTCGACCAGCGCCGTCTCCTGCTCACCGAGAAACAGTACATTGTTGGAAGAGAGCCAGCCGCGTTCCAGCACATACACGCTCGACGGCAAACCGTAAGGATGGGTGCGCATCGGCCTGCGCTCAGCCCGGCGTGAACGCCAGCAATTGCGCGCCTTCCGTCACCTGGTCGCCGACCAGATACAGCAGCTCGTCGATGACGCCGTCAGCCGGCGCGGCAATCGTGTGCTCCATCTTCATCGCCTCCATGATCAGCAGCGGCGCGCCCTTGGTCACGCTGTGGCCTTTCCCGACCAACACGGCGACGATCTTGCCGGGCATCGGCGCGGTCAGCCGGCCGCCTTCGCTTTCAACGTGGCCGGCATGCGCCAGCGGATCATCCCAGGTCAGCACTGCATGCCGGCCCTGATGGAAGGCGTGGAAAACATCGCCGTCGCGCACCACGTTGCCGGTGACGATCTCGTCGTCCAGCGTGACACGAAGTTCGGTGTCGCCGTGCCGTTCAAAACGCAGGGTGTGCTGCACGCCGTCGCGATGCAGGATCCATTCCCGATCGCCGCGATACTCGACGCCGATTCTGTACTCACCGGCGCCGCCCGCTTCGTCGGCAAACTGCAACGCGCGCAACAGGCTGCCGTTCATGCGCCAGCCGCTGGTCTGCGCCCACAGATCGCGAACGTCGCCGGCGCTTTCGGCTTCCTGCGACAGCAGCAAGGACGTTGCCAGCGCCAGCACGGCGGTCAATGCCGGTAGCTGCGGCGGGAAGAGGGCGTCGTGATTGCGCTCGATCAGCCCGGTGTCGAGATCTGCGGTGGAGAAGGCTTGTCCTGCAACCAGCCGTTGCAGGAAGCCGATATTGGTGGCCAGCCCGACGATGCGGTACTGTGCCAGCGCCGCCGTCATGTTAGCCAGCGCGGCGTCGCGGTCCTTGCCCCAGACGATGAGCTTGGCGATCATCGGATCGTAAAACGGTGAAATCGCATCGCCTTCGCGCACGCCGGAATCGATGCGCACCGCAGCCGGCGTCTGCACATGGCTGTCGACACGGAAATGCACCGCCGGCGGTGTGTGCAGATAGCGCAGCGTGCCGATGGACGGCAGGAAACCTTTCTCCGGATTCTCGGCGTAAATGCGTGCCTCGATGGCGTGGCCGTTGAGTTGCAACTGCTCCTGGCGCAGCGGCAGTTTTTCACCGGAGGCCACGCGCAATTGCCATTCGACCAGATCGAGGCCGGTGATCATTTCGGTCACGGGATGTTCGACTTGCAGGCGCGTGTTCATTTCCATGAAATAGAACGAACCATCCTGGTTTGCAATGAATTCCACCGTGCCCGCGCCGACATAGCCGACCGCCTTTGCTGCGGCCACGGCTGCATCGCCCATGGCGCGCCGGCGCTCTTCGCTCATTCCCGGTGCGGGCGCTTCTTCCAGCACTTTCTGGTGACGGCGCTGCACCGAACAATCGCGCTCGAACAGATAGACGCACTCGCCGTGGCTGTCGGCGAAGACCTGGATTTCGATATGGCGCGGACGCGTCAGGTAGCGTTCCACCAGCACCTTGTCGTCGCCGAAGCTGTTGATGGCTTCGCGTTTGCATGACGCCAGCGCGGCCTTGAAGTCTTCCGCTTTGTCGACAATGCGCATGCCCTTGCCGCCGCCGCCAGCGCTGGCCTTGAGCAGCACGGGATAGCTGATGCGGTCGGCTTCCTTCTGCAGGAAATCGGCATCCTGGTTGTCGCCGTGATAACCGGGCACCAGGGGGACATTGGCTTTTTCCATCAGGGCCTTGGCCGCCGATTTCGAGCCCATCGCATGGATCGCCGAGGCCGGCGGGCCGATAAAGACCAGCCCGGCCTTGGCGCAGGCTTCGGCGAAACCGGCGTTCTCCGACAAGAAGCCGTAGCCGGGATGGATCGCCTGCGCGCCGGTCGCCAGCGCCACCGCGATGATCTTGTCGCCGAGCAGATAGCTTTCCTTGGCCGGCGCCGGGCCGATCAGCACCGCCTCGTCGCAGGCGGCGACGTGCTTGGCCTGCGCATCCGCTTCGGAATACACGGCAACGGTCTTGACGCCCATGCGGCGTGCAGTTTCGGCGACGCGGCAGGCGATCTCGCCGCGATTGGCGATCAGGATTTTGCTGAACATGTTGTCTCCTTTTATGTGGCCATCTTTCTGGTCATCCGAGGCATACGGTCTTGCATGTCTCGAATGAGAAATTCCTTGGACGGCTCGCGAGGTGGAAATGTCCGTGCAATTTCCGATCACCCCGCAGGGCCTATTTTTCTGTTTGCTGCGCCTTCTGCACGACTGTTTCTGTGCTTTGCACGGCCCTTCCGGCGTTTTGTCCGGCGGCGATTTCTGCAAGCACTTTCCTGCGGATGGCGTTTCGTGCGACGTCATCGGTCTGCCAGACGACGTGGTCGTCGATGGCGTAGGGATAGCATGTCGATTGCGTCCTCGACTCACAAGCGACGAGAGCATTGGTCAGCGCATCTTTTCCGACCCGATAGGCCCATGCTCCGGAATCGGCAATGACGTACGCACGTGGCTTCTGTCTGGTCAGATACAGCGCATAGCTATCTTTGGCATGCTGGTTGACGTAGGGAATCGCATCGGCATTCTCCAGTGGTGCAAAGTTGCTGTCGTCTGGAATCGTAAAGAGGTGCTTCGAGGTCGATTTGGCTGCTGTGGTCGATTTAGATTTAACGGCGTCCTTGCGATCGGTTTTGACGTTGGTAAATTCCGTTTTCCCCGTCAGTTCCGCAATCGTCAATTCGGCAAACTTTCCGTACAGCCAGTTCATCCGCATGCCATCCTGGCCACCAGCCAATCCACCCAGACCATACGATGCCGATACATCAAAGGAGTGGATTTGCTTTCCGTCGCGATCCAGGACCCGGACTTTTCCTTCGACGGAATCCGTGCCAGCCATGATTCCCCACATCACAGCGCTAAATGCCGACCGGATCCGGAAGCGGGTAATGGTGACCTGCAGCCGATACGGCGCATTGTTTTTCAGCAAATTCTGCCCGTCGAGTTTGCGCTCGATATAGCCGAGCAAGTCGTTGGTGCTGAATTGCGTATTGTCGGTTTGCAACTTCTGAGCTTCGTCCGTCATTTGTACTTCAACTTCGCTCACCGAATCCGCCGCGAACTCCGACTTCAGGGCGTTATTGTCGCGATGAACGGTACCAGCGCAACCCGTGAGAATGAAAACTGCAAGTAGAACCGAGCCCCCGTATTTCAGCATTTCCTTCACCCATTTTTCTTGTTGTCGAAGCTCAAAATTCTACCGGTATTCAACAGGAAGCATCGGCCCATTTTCAGCCATTTCGATGCGCGAATCTTTGCAAAAACGGGAATTCACGTTCTCCTGGTCGCAAATGCCGTCAGGCTTCACATGCGGAACACACCGAACCTGGTCTCCTGGATCGGTGCATTCAATGCTGCGCTCAAGCCCAGCCCGAGCACCATGCGCGTATCGGCAGGATCGATTACGCCGTCGTCCCACAGGCGCGCCGAGGCGTAATAGGGATGGCCCTGGTGTTCGTATTGTTCGCGGATCGGGGTCTTGAAGGCGGCTTCCTCTTCCGCCGTCCAGCTGCCGCCCTTGGACTCAATGCCGTCGCGCTTGACGGTCGCCAGCACGCTGGCGGCCTGCTCGCCGCCCATCACCGAGATGCGCGCGTTCGGCCACATCCACAGGAAGCGCGGCGAGAATGCGCGACCGCACATGCCGTAGTTGCCGGCGCCGAAACTGCCGCCGATGATCATCGTCAGCTTCGGCACGGCGGCGGTCGAGACGGCGGTCACCATCTTGGCGCCGTTGCGCGCAATGCCTTCGTTTTCATATTTCTTGCCGACCATGAAGCCGGTGATGTTCTGCAGGAAAATCAACGGGATCTTGCGCTGGCAGCTCAATTCGATGAAGTGCGCGCCCTTGAGCGCCGACTCCGAAAACAGGATGCCGTTGTTGGCGATGATGCCGACCGGCATGCCGTACAGATGCGCGAAACCGCATACCAGCGTGGTGCCGTAGCGCGCCTTGAATTCGTCGAACTCGCTACCGTCGACCACGCGTGCAATCACTTCGCGCACGTCGAACGGCTTGCGTGTGTCGGTCGGGATCACGCCGTACAGTTCGCGCGCCGGATATTTCGGTTCGCGCACCTCATCGACCTTCCGCAGGGCAAGCTGCTGCGGTTTGGTGCGATTGAGGTTGCCGACGATGCTGCGCGCAATCGACAGCGCGTGCAGATCGTTTTGCGCCAGATGATCGACCACGCCCGACAGGCGCGTGTGCACGTCGCCGCCACCCAGTTCTTCGGCCGTGACGACCTCGCCGGTGGCGGCCTTCACCAGCGGCGGGCCGGCCAGGAAAATGGTGCCCTGATCCTTGACGATGATGGATTCGTCGCTCATCGCTGGCACGTACGCGCCGCCCGCCGTACACGAACCCATCACCACCGCGATTTGTGGAATGCCCTTGGCCGACAGGTTGGCCTGGTTGAAGAAGATGCGGCCGAAGTGATCGCGGTCGGGGAACACTTCATCCTGATTCGGCAAGTTGGCGCCGCCGCTGTCGACCAGGTAGATGCAGGGCAGGTTGTTGAACTCGGCGATCTCCTGCGCGCGCAGATGTTTCTTGGCGGTCATCGGATAGTAGGTACCGCCCTTGACGGTGGCGTCGTTGCAGACGATCACGCATTCCTGGCCGGCGACGCGGCCGATGCCGGTGATGATGCCGGCGGACGGCGCCGCGTCCCGCAGTTGCTGGTCCTTGTCCTTGCCCTTTTCCTGGTACATGCCGTAGGCGGCCAGTTGCGAGAACTCAAGGAAGGGCGTGCCGGGATCGAGCAGCATCTGCACGCGGTCGCGCGGCAGCAGCTTGCCGCGCGCCAGATGCTTGTCGCGTGCGGCCTCGCCGCCGCCTTGCGCGATGACGGCGATCTTCTCTTTCAGATCGTCGACGATGATTTGCATCGCCGCCGCGTTGCTCTGGAAGTCTTCGCTGCGCGTGTTCAGTTTGCTCTCGAGTTGCGGCATGGTGATCCTTTGTCTCAATATATTTTTCTGGAGCGGCCAACGACGTCGCTCTCACTCTCTTACTCGTCGTCCGGAAAAGCGCCGTCGACGTAATACCAGCGCGCCACGCCGGCGGCATCCGGCTGGCGTACGAAACTGCTGACTTCATGCAGGCGATGTCCGCGGCCGCCGACCTTGAAGCGCGCCACGAATTCCACGGTCGCTTCGTTGGCGTCCTTATCTGCATCTTTGGCATGCTTGTGCCTGATCACGTCGAGCCCTATCCATTTGACGTCGTCCTCGGCGGTGAGGGGTTCCTCCGGCAGCGTATCGGGATGCCAGGTCGCGCGCAGATACGCTTCCTCGCGCAGCGCGAACGCCGTATAGCGCGAACGCATCAATTGCTCCGCCGTCGCCGGCACCGCTTCACCCGAAATGAAGCGGCCGCAGCAGGCGCCGTAGACGCCTTTGCCGCAGGGACAGGCCAGCTTGTCTGTCTTGCCCGCCATCAGATCTTTCCGCTCTTCAGGAAAACCTCAAGCTGGTCGAAGCGGTCGAAGCCCCAGAACGATTCTCCGTCGACGATCACGAACGGCGAGCCGAACACGCCGCGTTCGATTGAGGCGGCGACTTCGGTTTTCAGCGCTTCCTTGACGGTGTCGTCGTTGAGCGCCGTGCTCAGCTTGCCGGCGTCGATGCCGTTATCGCCGGCGATGCGGATCACCGTCTCGAGTTTGCTGATGTCGATGTTCTCGGTGAAGTAGGCGCTGTAGATGGCATGGATCAGATTGACCGCCCTGGCCGCATCGTTTTGCTGCACCCATAACACTGCGCGCGCCGCATGTTGCGTGGCGATCGGCATGACGTCGGGATGGCGGAACAGGATGTTGTGGAAACGCGCGCTGCGTTCCATGTCGTGGCGCGCATAGTCGCCCTTCAACGGCACGTTGGCGATCGGCGCGATGTTCATGGTCTTGAACACCGGGCCGAGCAGGATGGCGCGCCAGTTGACCGCGCGGCCGTATTGCGCCGCCAGCTTTTCGATGTGCAGTGAGGCGAAATAGCCGTAGGGAGAACTGAAGTCGAAGTAGAAATCGACAGGTGATTTTTGGTCGCTCATGTTGATCCCGGAGTGATTACAGCAATTCAATCGCCAGCGCCGTGCCTTCGCCGCCGCCGATGCACAAGGACGCGACGCCGCGCTTGCCGCCGGTTTTCTTCAGTGCGCCGATCAGCGTGACGAGGATGCGTGCACCCGATGCGCCGATCGGATGGCCCAGCGCGCAGGCGCCGCCGTGGATGTTGACCTTGTCGTGGGTGATGCCGAGTTCCTTCATCGCGGCCATCGGCACGGCGGCGAAGGCCTCGTTGATTTCAAACAGATCGACGTCGGCGGTGCTCCAGCCGATTTTCTTGTACAGATTGTTGATGGCGCCGATCGGGGCGGTGGTGAACCAGTTCGGTTCCTGCGAGTGACGCGCGTGGCCGACGATACGGGCGATCGGCGTGCTGCCGAGTTTCTTCGCCGTCGATTCGCGCATCAGCACCAGCGCGGCGGCTCCATCGTTGATCGAGGAGGAGGAGGCGGCAGTGATGGTGCCGTCTTTCTTGAAGGCGGCTTTCAGCGTCGGGATTTTTTCGACCTTGGCCTTGCGCGGACCTTCATCGGTATCGACCACGACATCGCCGGCGCGGGTGGTCACGGTGACCGGTGCGATTTCCCATTTGAACGAACCGTCTGCCGTGGCTTGTTGCGCGCGCTTGACCGAGGCGATTGCAAAGGCGTCCTGGTCTTCGCGCGTGAAGTGGTATTTCGCGGCGCAGTCTTCGCCGAAAGTGCCCATCGCGCGGCCCTTGTCATAAGCGTCTTCCAGGCCGTCGAGCATCATGTGGTCGTAGATCATGCCGTGGCCGATGCGATAACCGCCGCGCGCTTTCGGAATCAGGTAGGGGGCGTTGGTCATCGATTCCATGCCGCCGGCGACCACCACTTCGTTGGTGCCGGCAAGGATGGAGTCGAAGCCGAACATGGTCGCCTGCATGGCCGAGCCGCACATCTTCGACAAGGTCACGGCGCCGGCCGAGACGGGAATGCCAGCCTTGATCGCCGCCTGGCGCGCAGGGGCCTGGCCCTGTCCGGCCATCAGGCAGTTGCCGAACAATACGTCCTGCACTTGTTCGGGCGCGACGCCGGCACGTTCCAGCGCGGCCTTGATGGCGGCGGCGCCGAGATCGCTGGCGGTCAGCGCCGACAATTCGCCCTGGAAAGCGCCCATGGGAGTGCGCGCGGCGCCGACGATGACAATTGGGTCTTCAATACGGTCTTGCATGTTCTTCTCCTGCGGAAAAATACTGCGGTCGGGTGATTCAAGCAACGCGCATCACTTGTTCAATCAGGAACAAGGATGCAGCGCCTCATTCTTTACATGGTCTCGGAAAACAGTTCGCGGCCGATCAGCATGCGACGGATCTCGCTGGTGCCAGCGCCGATCTCGTAGAGCTTGGCGTCGCGCCACAGGCGGCCGACCGGGTATTCGTTGATGTAGCCGTTGCCTCCCAGCGCCTGGATCGCCTCGCCGGCCATCCAGGTGGCTTTCTCCGCAGAGTAGAGGATGGCGCCGGCGGCGTCCTTGCGCAGCGCGCGTGCCGCGTCCGGCGTTTTCGCGCGGTCGCAGGCTTGGCCGACGGCATAGACATAGGCCTTGCAGGCCATCATGGTCGAATACATGTCGGCGATCTTGCCCTGCATCAGCTGGAATTCGCCGATGGCCTGGCCAAACTGCTTGCGGTCGTGCACGTAGGGGACGACGACATCCATGCAGGCCTGCATGATGCCGAGCGGGCCGCCGGACAGCACCGCGCGTTCGAAGTCGAGCCCGGACATCAGCACGTTGACGCCGCGACCGACGCCGCCGAGCACGTTCTCTTCCGGCACCTCGCAATCCTGGAACACCAGTTCGCCGGTGTGCGAACCGCGCATGCCGAGCTTGTCGAGCTTTTGTGCGACCGAGAATCCTTTGTAACCCTTTTCGACCAGGAAGGCGGTCATGCCGCGTGCGCCGGCTTCCAGGTCGGTCTTGGCGTACACCACCAGTACGTCGGCATCGGGGCCGTTGGTGATCCACATCTTGCTGCCGTTCAATACGTAACGGTCGCCCTTCTTGTCGGCGCGCAGTTTCATGCTGACGACGTCGGAGCCGGCATTGGGCTCCGACATGGCGAGCGCGCCGACGAAGTCGCCCGAGATCAGCTTGGGCAGGTACTTGTCCTTTTGTGCGGCGGTGCCGTTGCGCTTGATCTGGTTCACGCACAGGTTGGAGTGCGCGCCATAGGACAGGCCGACCGAGGCCGAGGCGCGCGAGATTTCTTCCAGCGCGACGATATGGGCGAGATAACCCATCGCGGCGCCGCCGTATTCTTCGTCGGCGGTGATGCCGAGCACGCCGAGGTCGCCCATCTTTTTCCACAAGTCCATCGGGAACTGGTCGCTGCGATCGATTTCCGCTGCGCGCGGGGCGATTTCAGCCTGCGCGAATGCGGCGACGCTCTCGCGCAAGGCGGCGATGTCTTCACCGTGATCGAAGGTCAAGCCTGGCAGATGGATCATGTTGTGTCTCCTCGTTTGGATAATCGGTTTTGATTTATATGCGAGCGTCGTGCTTTACGTTAACGTCAATTCAATTGCGAATGATGCCTAAATAATGAGCAATGCGTATGCAGGGGGTCAGGCGGATTTTCGTGCGGCGGCGGTGCGGGCGGCGCGTTTTGCGGGTGCTTTGAGCGGCAGGTCGGTTTCCAGCAATTGCAGGCATTCGGCCTCGTGCGCGGCGATTTCTTCCAGCGTCACTTCGATGTCTTCGCGCTGGCGTTCCAGTTTTTCGCGATGTTGCGCGAGTACGGCGAGGAAGCGCTGAAGTTGCGATTCGGTATCCTTGGGCGACTCGTACATGTCAACCAGGTTCTTGATTTCCGAGAGAGTCAGACCGAGTCGCTTGCCGCGCAGCGTGAGCTTGAGGCGGGTGCGTTCGCGTGCGGCATAGACGCGGTTGCGGCCGCCGCTGCCTTCGCGCTTCGGACTCAGCAATCCCTGGTCTTCATAAAACCGGATCGCGCGCGGCGTGATGTCGAATTCCTTGGCCAGCTCGGTAATGGTGTAGGTCGGCATGATCTCTTCAGGATGGCGCGTTGCGGTTTCCGGGGTGGTCGTGGCACTTTACGTTAACGTAAAGTATATTGTAGGCTGCTCTGCAAAAAATGAAAATATTTCTTCGTGTTTTGCCAGTTTGATAACGCCGGGAAGTCTTCCGGTTACAGTCAGGTACCCATGAACGCTCTTGAATCCCAGCTCGAATACGCCTTCGGCGACAACTTGCCCGCCCTGGGCACAACCATGGAAGTCGCGCCCGGCGTATTGTGGCTGCGCATGGGGCTGCCGTTCGCCCTGGACCACATCAACCTGTGGCTGCTGGAGGACGAGATCGAGACGCCGACCGGACGCGTACGCGGCTGGACCGCCGTCGATTGCGGCATCGCCACCGACGCCACCAGGGAGAGCTGGGAAAGTATTTTCTCCACGCAACTGCGCGGCCTGCCGATCATTCGCGTGCTGGTCACGCATTGCCATCCCGACCACGTCGGCCTAGCGGACTGGCTGTGCGGGCGCTGGCATGCGCCATTGTGGATGAGCACTGGCGAATATGGTTTTGCGCGCTTGATGTCGGCCGGTTTGCCGGGCGCGGACGGCACCTCGGCGGCGCCGCATTTCCGCCGCCACGGCCTGATTGACGAAGAGCTGATCGCCAAGCTGGCCGGTCGCAACAACTATTACCAGAACCTGGTGCCCAGCGTGCCGTTGGCATACACGCGCATGCAGGACCAGCATACGGTGCGTATCGGTGCGCGCGAGTGGCGCGTGATCACCGGCTTCGGCCATTCGCCGGAACATGCCTCGCTGTATGCCGACGATGCGCGCCTGCTGATTTCCGGCGACATGGTGTTGCCGCGCATCTCGACCAACGTGTCGGTGTTCGCCATCGAGCCGGACGCCAATCCGGTGCAGCAATATCTCGATTCACTAAAAAAATACACCGGCCTGGCCGACGACACTCTGGTGCTGCCGTCGCACGGCAAACCGTTCCGCGGCTTGCATACGCGCATCGTACAGCTGAACGATCACCATCGTGCGCGTCTGGCCGAAGTGCTGGAGGCGTGCGCGACGCCGAAGACGGCGGTGGAGATATTGCCGGTGATGTTCAAGCGCCCGCTCGACACGCATCAGCTGAGTTTTGCGCTGGGCGAGGCGGTGGCGCATTTGCACAAGCTGTGGTTCGACGGCGTGCTGCAGCGGCGGCTCGGCGACGACGGGATTTTCCGTTTCATCGTAGCCTCCTGATGCAATGAAAAACGGCCTGCAATCCGCAGGCCGTTTTTTCTTGGCAGGTCTCGTCACGCGCCTTGCGCGTTGAGGCTTATCCGCGCTTCAGTTCGCGCTCTTCCTTGAGCATCTTGGTTTTGATGCGATTGCGCTTGAGCGGCGACAGGTATTCCACGAAAACCTTGCCCTTGAGGTGATCCATCTCATGCTGGATGCAGACTGCCAGCAGGCCGTCGGCTTCCACTTCGAATTCCTTGCCATCGGCATCAAAGGCGCGCGCCTTGACGCGTGCCGGACGCTCGACGCCGTCGTAAATGCCGGGCACTGACAGGCAACCTTCGTCATAGACCTGCTTCTCGTCGCTGGACCACGTGATTTCCGGATTGATGAACACACGCAGTTCGTTGTTGGTGTCGGACACGTCGATCACGAGCACCTGCTCATGCACGTCAACCTGAGTTGCCGCCAGGCCGACGCCGGGCGCGTCGTACATGGTTTCCGCCATGTCGGCGACGAGTTTCTTCAGCCGCTCGTCGAACACGGCGACGGGCTTGGCGACCTTGTGCAGGCGGGGATCCGGGTAACGGAGGATATTCAATAAGGCCATACTTTTTGCTCACTGCGCTATCTGCGCTCTACAGCGATAGCTGAGGGTTGTTCTTGCCAGTTCAAGGAATTGTCGGCAGAATCGATGTTTGTTGTCATTATGGCAACAATATTGTTCGGGACGATTCCGTTGAGTGCCGCGATTTGTCGCTTTTTTGGGGCGATTTTTGAAAAATTTTATCATAGCCGCCATGCTTCTCCTCTTGTCGGGCCTGTCTGGCGCTGTTGCGGCCGTCGTTTCGGAGGCTGACGAGGCAGTCACGCAACTGATACCTGCGGTGCGGCGTAGCGCTTTGCCGCAGACCGTGCAGCGTGCGCAGCAGATACGTCCTGTTGCGCCGCTGCTCATCAACGCCATGCAATTGAGGCGCGCTCTGCGCATCGTCGCAACACCCGGCCGGCCTGCATTGATGAGCAAGGGAGACCGTGTCGCGGTGGAGGGCGATCTTCACGGCGTCACCGAATTCCGCATCGTGCGGCCCTCGCTGAAACTGCTCGATCCGCTGAGCGGCGAACATCTGGGCGACGAAGCCATTGCGCTCGGCAAAGCGATGCTGCAGCGTGAAGGAACAGGCCGCGCGCATAACTTCATCATCAGCGCGTCAACGCAAGAAATTATGCCGGGAGACCTGCTGATTCCCGCTATCGCACCGGTAGCGAATTCCGCCACCATCCGACACGGCGCAGCGGTGAATGCACGCATCATTTCCATCGCCGGCGGCGCCACACATGCGGCGCAAGATCATGTGATCGGCATCAACAAAGGCGCCCGCGACAACGTCGCCGCCGGCATGTCGCTGGCGCTGATCGCGACACCGGCGGCGCATCGCGTTGCCGGAAAGGATACGCAGCAAGCATCCGGATCATCGGAAAACGAGAGCGGCCGCTTGCTGATATTTCACGTCTACGACAGCGTTTCGTACGGACTCGTCACCGGGTCCGTCGATGCGCTGCAGGTGGGGGACAAGGCGCTCGCGCCATCAACGGAATACACACCACATTGACCATCGCCAATTTCAATGACGCAGCCGAGCTGCGCGACTGGATTCGCTTCATGCAAACCGACGGCGTCGGTGTCGACATGGCGCGCAGATTGCTGTCGACCTTCGGCCTGCCGGGCGACGTATTCAGCGCCGGTTTCGACGAGCTGCGTGCAGTCGTGCCGGAGCGCATCGCACGCGCGCTGCTGCAAGCGCCGACCGCCATGATGCAGAACCGGCTCGAACTGACGCTGGACTGGGCCGCACAGCCTGGCCATCGCATCCTCACGCTGGCCGACGCCGATTACCCGCAAGCCCTGCTGAACATTTCCGACCCGCCGATCCTGCTCTATATAAAAGGACGCAGCGCGTTGCTGTCGGCGACGTCGCTCGCGGTGGTCGGCAGCCGCAACGCCACGGCGCAGGGCATGCAGAACGCCGAACGGTTTTCCGAGGCAGCCAGCCGCGCCGGGTTAACGGTGGTGTCGGGGCTGGCGCTTGGCATCGACGCGGCGGCGCATCACGGCGGCCTGCGCGGCGAAGGCTCCAGCGTCGCCGTGATCGGCACCGGCATCGACATCGTCTATCCGATGCGTAATCGCGCGCTGGCGCAACGTCTGGCGGAGGAGGGTTGCATCGTCAGCGAATATCCGCTCGGCATGCCGCCGGTGGCGGCCAATTTCCCGCGCCGCAACCGCATCATTTCCGGACTGGCGCGTGCAGTGCTGGTGGTCGAAGCGGCGGCGCAATCGGGTTCGCTGATCACGGCGCGCACGGCGGCCGAACAAGGCCGCGACGTGTTCGCGATTCCCGGTTCGATTCATTCGCCGTTGTCGAAGGGATGCCATCAACTGATCAAGCAGGGCGCCAAACTGGTCGAATCGGAACAGGATATTCTCGAAGAACTCGGCAAGCTGCCGATGCCGGCGCGGCCTGCTCAACCCTCAGTCATCGCGCGCGCAGACAAGGACGCCGACGCGCTGCTCGGCGCGATGGGTTTCGATCCGGTCGATGCGGATGTACTCAGCCTGCGCAGCGGTCTCGGCGCCGCCGCGCTGAGCGAACGGCTGCTGTCGCTGGAGCTCGACGGTGCAGTGGAATGTCTGCCGGGAGGACGTTACCGGCGCGTCAACTGATGCACGTAAATTGCGCAAAAAACGGACCTCAGGCAATGACTCGCGCAATCAGATAACGGCCAGACAACAACTCGCAAGATATTCTGCGCAAATCTCAAAATCCTGCCATACTGGATTCGTAGACTTGTGTTGTGTCAACCTTCGCGATAGAGTAGAGCCATGTTTGACGTCCTTGTTTATCTGTACGAAACCTACTATCGCCCCGATGCCTGCCCTGAACCAGCGGCCTTGGTCAAGAAATTGACCGCCATTGGTTTTGAGGACGAGGAAATCACCAGGGCGCTCGGTTGGCTCACCGATCTGGAAGAAGCCAATCACGAGTTCGCTGATCAATATCCCCAGCAAACCGCCTTCTCCTTCGGTATCCGCATTTATGCCCAGCAAGAGATGGATGTGCTTGGCACCGAAGCCGTCGGCTTCATCCAGTTCCTCGAATCCGCCAAGATGCTCAACGCCGTGCAGCGCGAAATCGTCATCGAACGCGCGCTCGCAGTCGGCGACGCGCCGGTGTCGCTGGAAAAGCTCAAGGTCATCGTGCTGATGGTCTTGTGGAGCCAGGGCAAGGAGCCGGACGGCCTGATGTTCGACGAGCTGTTCCTCGACGAAGACGATGCGGAACCGCGATTGTTGCACTGACTCCCGGTTCAATTTTGCATTCAAGACAACAAAAGACGGCGTCCCTTGCGGCGCCGTTTTTCATGTTGCGGCCGCTTCGCATGCACACTGCCAGGCGGCACGTGCAGATGTGCTGCACCGTGCCGGGGCACGCTTGTTTTTCCCGATTTCGTCTGCAGATTGTCCAAAGCCGGTACGTCCCGGGGGAGCCACGGCCTTCTTGCCGCGCTTGCCGTTTGTTCTGCAACGCGCTTATCATTCCCCCGCACTGCTCAAATATTAGCTACTATATAAAAAGCATATTGCCAATACGCAATAAAAATTGCGCTTCAGCGCCACATATTGGCGCGGCCGGGCAGCAGCCTACGACCCCTTTGCATCCTCTTTGAGATCACATTTATGAGCAAGACCCTCATCATTGCCGAGAAGCCCTCTGTCGCGAACGACATCGCGAAGACGCTCGGCGGCTTTACCAAGCACGATGAGTATTTCGAATCCGACGAATACGTCCTGTCCTCAGCCGTGGGCCACCTGCTGGAAATCGCCGTTCCCGAGGAATACGACGTCAAGCGCGGCAAATGGACCTTCACGCATCTGCCGATGATCCCGCCGCACTTTGCGCTCAACCCGATCGCCAAGACCGAGTCGCGCCTCAAGGCGCTGAGCAAGTTGATCAAGCGCAAGGACGTGACCGGCCTGATCAACGCATGTGACGCCGGGCGGGAAGGTGAACTGATTTTCCGCCTGATCGCGCAATACACCAAAGCCAAGCAGCCGGTGCAGCGCCTGTGGCTGCAGTCGATGACGCCCGGCGCGATCCGCGACGGTTTCGCCAATTTGCGCAAGGACGAAGAAATGCTGCCGCTGGCCGACGCCGCCCGTTGCCGCAGCGAAGCGGACTGGCTGATCGGCATCAACGGCACGCGCGCCATGACCGCCTTCAATTCGAAGGAAGGCGGCTTTTACCTGACTACCGTCGGCCGCGTGCAGACGCCGACCTTGTCGATCGTGGTCGAGCGTGAAGAAAAGATCAAGAAGTTCGTCTCCCGCGATTTCTGGGAAGTGCGCGCCGACTTCGTTTGCGCCGCCGGCATCTATGAAGGCCGCTGGCTCGACAAGCAGCACAAGAAAGACGAGAACGATCCGGAGAAGCGTCCCGAGCGCCTGTGGAGCAAGGCTGCCGCGGAATCGATCGTGGCCGCCTGCCGCGGCAAGATCGGCACCGTCACCGAAGAATCCAAGCCGACCACGCAAATGGCGCCCGGCCTGTTCGACCTGACCAGCCTGCAACGCGAAGCCAACTCGCGCTTCGGCTTCTCCGCCAAGAACACGCTCGGCCTGGCCCAGGCCTTGTACGAAAAGCACAAGGTGCTGACTTATCCGCGTACCGACTCGCGTCATCTGCCGGAAGATTATCTGCAGACAGTCAAGGATACGATGGAAGCGCTGTCCGAGAACAACAACTACCATCAGTTCTCGAAGCAGATCCTCAAGCAGGGTTGGGTCAAGCCGAACAAGCGCATCTTCGACAACACCAAGATCAGCGATCACTTTGCGATCATCCCGACCACGCAAGTGCCGAAGAACCTGTCGGAGCCGGAACAGAAACTGTACGACCTGGTGACGCGCCGCTTCATGGCAGTGTTCTTCCCAGCTGCGGAATTCCAGGTCACCACGCGCTTCACCGAAGTCTCCGGACATCAGTTCAAGACCGAAGGCAAGGTCATGACCAATCCGGGCTGGCTGGCGATCTACGGCAAGGACGTGGTTGACGAGAAGGATGAAAACAGCGGCACGCTGGTCGCCGTCGCCAAGGACGAAAAGGTCAAGACCGACAAGATCACTGCCAACGGCCTGGTCACCAAGCCGCCGGCGCGCTACACCGAAGCGACGCTGCTGTCGGCCATGGAAGGCGCCGGCAAGCTGATCGACTCCGACGAGTTGCGCGAAGCGATGGCCGGCAAGGGCTTAGGCACGCCGGCTACGCGCGCGGCCATCATCGAAGGCCTGCTCAACGAAAAATACCTGCTGCGCGAAGGCCGCGAAATGATGCCGACCGCCAAGGCGTTCCAGCTCATGACGCTGCTGCACGGACTGGGCGTGGATGAACTGACCGAACCTGAACTCACTGGCGAATGGGAGCAGAAGCTGGCACAGATGGAACGCGGCAAGATCAGCCGTGAAGAGTTCATGCGCGAGATCGCCCAGATGACGCAAATCATCGTCAAGCGCGCCAAGGAGTATGACAACGACACCATCCCCGGCGACTACGCGACGCTGAAGACGCCCTGCCCGAATTGCGGCAGCGTGGTGAAGGAAAACTATCGCCGCTTCGCCTGCACCAAGTGCGAATTCTCGATGAGCAAGACGCCGGCCGGTCGCCAGTTTGAAATTCCCGAAGTGGAAGAGCTGCTGGCCAACCGCACCATCGGTCCGCTGCAGGGCTTCCGCTCGAAGATGGGCCGTCCGTTCGCGGCGATCCTGAAGATTTCGCGCGACGAGGAAATCAAGAACTTCAAGCTCGAATTCGATTTCGGCCAGAACGACGACGCCGAGGGCGGCGAACCGGTCGACTTCAGCGAGCAGACGCCACTCGGCCCTTGCCCGAAATGCGGCAGCGGCGTGTACGAGATGGGGCTGGCCTACGTGTGCGAAAAGCAGGTTGCCAAGCCGAAGGCCTGTGACTTCCGCAGCGGCCGCATCATCCTGCAGCAGGAAATCCTGCCGGAACAGATGGCCAAGCTGCTCAACGAAGGCAAGACCGACTTGCTGCCGGGCTTCATCTCGCAACGCACGCGCCGTCCGTTCAAGGCGTTTCTGGCGCGCGGCAAGGACGGCAAGATCAGCTTCGAGTTCGAGGAGCGCAAGGCCAAGGCGCCGGCCAAGGGCAAGGCTGCGGCAGCCGCTGCGGAAGGCGACGACGCTGCGACTGCAACGGCAACCAAGGCGAAGGCCAAGCCAGCGGCAGCGGCGAAGAAGCCGGCCGCCAAGAAACCTGCGGCCAAAAAGCCGGCCGTGAAAAAGGCCGCACCGAAGAAAGCCGCTGCCGCCTGATCAATCATCGGCGCACAAAAAAAGCCCTCGGTAACGAGGGCTTTTTTCATGGTTGGTACAGATACGGATGCAAACGCTAGTCTGCATTCCTCACGTTCATCACTTGTAATCGATCGTCAGCGGTGCATGGTCCGAGAAGCGCGCGGTCTTGTAGATCGCTGCGGTCTTTGCCTTCTTGGCGATGCCGGCGGTGGCGATGTGATAGTCGATGCGCCAGCCGACGTTGTTGGCCCAGGCCTGGCCGCGGTTGCTCCACCAGGTGTAGGCGTCGCCGGTGGTTTCCGGATGGATGGTGCGGTAGACGTCGACCAGGCCGAGTTCATCGAACACGCGTGTCAGCCAGGCGCGTTCTTCCGGCAGGAAGCCCGAGTTCTTCTGGTTGCTTTTCCAGTTCTTCAGGTCGATTTCCTTGTGGGCGATGTTCCAGTCGCCGCAGATGACGATTTCACGGCCGCTGTTCTTGAGCTCCTGCAAGTGCGGCAGGAACACTTCCATGAAACGGAATTTGGCTTGCTGGCGCTCTTCGCTCGACGAGCCCGAGGGGCAGTACAGCGAGATCACGGTGAGATCGCCGAAGTCGCATTCGACATAGCGGCCTTCATCGTCGAACTCCTGTACGCCGAAGCCGATGCGCACCGCGTTCGGAGTGCGCTTGCTGTAGACGCCGACGCCCGAGTAGCCCTTCTTCTCGGCGTAGTGGAAATGGCCCACGTAGCCTTCCGGCGCGAGGAACTCGGGCGACATGTCGGCCTCCTGGGCCTTCAGTTCCTGCACGCAGATGAAGTCGGCGGATTCCTTGGCCATCCATTCGAAGAAACCCTTTTTGGCGGCGGAACGGATGCCGTTGAGATTGGCGGAGACGATTTTTGGCATGGTTTTCGGAGATCAAAAGTCAGGCGCGTAGCATACCTGATTCATTTAAAATGTGGGTCTTGCACACCCGGAGCCGGACCCCGGCACGTAGGGCGGGTTTCTTCGCAGACAATTTTCCAGGAATGTATTTTGAGCAACTTACGACAAGAATTCATTGAGTTCGCCGTGTCCGCAGGCGTGTTGCGCTTCGGCGAGTTCGTCACCAAGGCCGGCCGCACTTCGCCTTACTTCTTCAATGCGGGGCTGTTCAACGAAGGCGCGGCGCTGGCCAGGGTGGCGCAGTTCTATGCCCAGACCTTGCAGGAGTCCGGCCTGCAATACGACATGCTGTTCGGTCCCGCCTACAAGGGCATCACGCTGGCCTCCGCCACCGCCGTTGCGCTGGCGGGCCAGGGCCGCAACGTGCCGTTCGCCTACAACCGCAAGGAAGCCAAAGACCACGGCGAAGGCGGCACCATCGTCGGCGCCAAGCTGCAAGGCCGCGTGGTGATCATTGACGACGTGATTTCAGCCGGCACCTCGGTGCGCGAATCGGTGGACATGATCCGCGCTGCCGGCGCTACCCCCTGCGCGGTCCTGATCGCGCTGGATCGCATGGAGCGCTCGGGCAAGGACGACGCCCTGTCGGCGCTGTCGGCGGTGCAGGAAGTGGGCAAGGCCTACGACATGCCGGTGATCTCGATCGGCAATCTCAACGACTTGCTGCAATACCTGGCGCAGGCCGGCGCCGACGCGCAGCTGTCGCAGTACAAGGACGCCGTGGCGGCTTACCGCGCGCGTTACGGCGTGCAATAAACGCTGTTGCCGCAAGCGGCAGGCCACAAAAAATGCCCCGGGTCATGGCGACGCGGGGCATTTTTCCATCTGCTGCGTTTTGTGTTGGTCGTGCCTTTTGCAGCAGGCGTCAGACCGTAGCTCTGATGGCTGCTGTGCCGGTCGTGCCGACTCCCAAGCGCTGCAGGCGATCATCGAGCTCGCCAATCTGCGCCGCCACTGCGTTTTCGGTCAGCTGGCCGCGTTGCTGGATGTCCTGCTGCACCGATTCGATCTTGTTGGTCAACGCGCTCAGGTGGGCGTTCTGGCGTTGCTGCAGCTGCTGCAATTCGCTTTGCAGGTAGCCGCGCAATTCGATGAAGCGCGATTTTTCAGCCTGGTCGGCCAACTCGCGCTGCATATCGAGCTGTTTGGTCAGCCGCCGCGCTTCGAACAGTGCGCTGGTTTGCAGCGCCATCACGTACAGCAGGAAGGCTGCGGCGAGGACCACTACCACGCCCAGCATCACCAGGCCCAGCGGCGCATGGAAGTCGGTAAACACCAGCGTCAGCGGCGTTGGCGCCAGGAAGGCTTCCCAGTTGACGGCGGCGAAGATGGCGACCAGCGCCAGCACCACGATCATAAAAGTTGTGCGAAATCTCATGAGCATTCTCCTGTTGTTCGAATAATGTCCGATCAGGACGCGCACGACCGCATCGGGCGCGTCATCCGGAGTTTGGACCGGCCGCGCGCGACGCCGTTCCTTCGTGAGCGGAAACAATGTCTCGCAGGCAATAAAAAAGCCCTCTTGCGAGGGCTTTTTTGTCGATTCTTGCCGGATCGGCAAGCTTCAGACCGGGACGTCGCCTTCGACCGTAGTGCGATACAGCGTGCGGCGCAGGTGTTGCGGCGTGATGGCGGCGTAGTGCTGGGTGCTGCGATTGTCCCAGAACACGATGTCATGCGGTTGCCATTGATGACGGTAGACGTTCTCGGGGCGCGTGACGTGCGCATGCAAGGTCTTGAGCAGCTCATCGCTTTCATCGCGCGGGATGCCGATGATGTGCGAGGTGAAGCCTTCGCTGACGAACAGGATCTTGCGGCCGCTTTCCGGGTGCGTGGTGACGACCGGATGCTCCACCGGCGGTACTTCGTCGATCTGCTTTTGCGTCAGCTCCGGACGCCACGGCGACAGCTTGCGCAGCCGTTCGTAGCGGTAGACGTAGGAATGGACTGCGCGTTTGCCTTCCAGCAGCTTCTTGATCCCGGCCGGCAGCGTGTCGTAGGCGTCGGCGGTGTTGGCGAACAGCGTGTCGCCCTGTTCCGCCGGCAGCTCCTGCGAATGCAGCAGCGCACCCAGGCTGGGTTTGGGCATGTACGAGAGATCCGAATGCCAGTCGGCGCCGGCGTCGACCAGGCCGATCGGCTTGCCGTCTTCGAGCACGTTGGAGACGATCAGGATTTCCGGGTAATTCTTCAGGTGGAAGCGGTTGAGTACATGCACCTGCAACGGGCCGAAACGGCGGCTGAAGGCGACATGCTGGTCCGGCGTGATGCGCTGGTCGCGGAACACCACCACGCCGTGCCTGACCAGCGCCGCGCGGATGTCGGCCACTTCGCGGTCGGAGACCGGCAGGTTGAGGTCGAGGCCGGTGATTTCGGCGCCCAGCGGGCCGCCGAAGGCGCGGATAGTGAAATCTTGTTCCGCAGCGGCGGAAGGGGTTTGCAGTGCGCTTGCGCTGGACATGACGAATCTGGCTCCGTTGCCGGGCGGCGGTGGTCGGCTTGCGATTGGCTTGCGATTAGCGACCCCGCCCCGAGGGTGGTAAAACAAGGATTACACCCCTCGCCAGTCAGGCCAGCAAGTAATAAGTTCTCATAACCATATGTGTTTTCTGCGCACTCCGCGGCGCAGAAACGAAAAAGCCGCTGCAACAGCAGCGGCTTCGGTCGTTGGCGCAATCAAAACGCCGTGGTCAGGCCGTCAATTTCTTGCGCAGCAACTCGGTCAGTTGCGCCGGATTGGCCTTGCCCTTGGTGGCTTTCATGGCCTGGCCGATCAGGGCGTTGATGGCCTGTTCCTTGCCGGAACGGAACTCCGCCACCGACTTTTCGTTGGCCGCCAGCACCTGGTCGACGATGGCTTCCAGTGCGCCGCTGTCGGAAATCTGCTTCAGACCCTTGGCGTCGATGATGTCGTCGGCCAGCGTGTCCTTGTCGGATTTGGCTTCCCACATGCCGGCGAAGACTTCCTTGGCGATCTTGTTGGAAATGGTGCCGTCGGCGATGCGCTTCAGCAGCAGCGCCAATTGCACCGCGCTGACCGGCGCGGCGGCAATGTCCGTGTCTTCGCGGTTCAGTGTCGAGGCGACGTCGCCCATGAGCCAGTTGGCGGCGGGTTTGGCCTGTTCCTTGCCGGCCGCGGCAACCACCGCTTCGAAATAGGACGCCATCGCCTTCGATTGCGTCAGCACGGCGGCGTCGTATTCAGGCAGCGCGTAATCACCGACGAAACGTTCGCGCATCGCGCCCGGCAATTCCGGCATGGTGGCTTTGACACGGTCGATCCACTCCTGCGCGATCACCAGCGGCGGCAAATCCGGATCGGGGAAGTAGCGGTAGTCCTGCGCATCTTCCTTGCTGCGCATGGAGCGCGTTTCTTTCTTGTCCGGATCGTACAGGCGGGTTTCCTGCACTACGGTGCCGCCGTCTTCGATCAGCTCGACCTGGCGCCGCACTTCGTAGTTGATCGCGTCCTCCATGAAGCGGAAGGAGTTGAGGTTTTTGATCTCGCAGCGGGTGCCGAATTCCTTCTGGCCGGCCGGGCGCACCGAGACGTTGGCGTCGCAGCGGAACGAGCCTTCCTGCATGTTGCCGTCGCAGATGCCCAGCCACATCACCAGCGAGTGCAGCGCCTTGGCGTAGGCCACGGCTTCGGCGGCGCTGCGCATGTCGGGCTCGGTGACGATTTCCAGCAGCGGTGTGCCGGCGCGGTTGAGGTCGATGCCGGTCATGCCCTGGTAGTCTTCATGCAGCGATTTGCCGGCGTCTTCCTCGAGGTGGGCGCGGGTCAGTTGCAGCGTTTTGATTTCAGCCTTGCCGTCCTTCTCGAGCACGAAGGAAATCTTGCCGCCCTGGACCACCGGGATTTCAAACTGGCTGATCTGGTAACCCTTGGGCAGGTCGGGATAGAAATAATTTTTCCGTGCAAATACCGAGCGCGGCGCAATCGTTGCGCCGATCGCCAGGCCGAACTGGATGGCACGCTCGACCGCGCCTTTGTTGAGCACCGGCAGCACGCCCGGCAAGGCCAGGTCGACCGGGCTGGCCTGGGTGTTGGGAGCGGAGCCGAACCGGGTCGACGAGCCGCTGAAAATTTTGGATTCGGTCGAAAGCTGTGTGTGCGTTTCCAGACCGATGACGACTTCCCACTGCATAGTATTCCTCGCTGATGTGTTCGATTTTACCTTGCGCAAACCGCTCAGGCCGGCGCACGCAGGTGCCAGTCGGTGGCCTGCTGGTATTGGTGGGCGACGTTGAGCAGGCGCGCTTCATCGTAGTAGCTGCCGATGATTTGCAGGCCGACCGGACGGTTGCCGTTCTTTTCGCCCTGGCCGAATCCGCAGGGGATCGACATGCCCGGCAGACCCGCCAGGCTGGTCGACAAGGTGAAAATGTCGGCCAGGTAGTTGGCCACTGGATCGTCGGTCTTGTCGCCCAGGTCCCATGCCACGGTCGGCGAGACCGGCCCCATGATGACGTCGCACTTGCGGTCCGGACCGGTCAGCGCGTTCTGGAAATCCTGCGCGATCAGGCGGCGGATTTTTTGCGCCTGCAGGTAGTAAGCGTCGTAGTAGCCGTGCGACAGCACATAGGCGCCGACCAGGATGCGGCGCTTCACTTCGTCGCCAAAACCTTCCGCGCGCGACTTCTTGTACATGTCGGCGAGGTCCTTGTAATCGGCGGCGCGATGGCCGTAGCGCACGCCGTCGAAACGCGACAGGTTCGACGATGCTTCGGCCGGCGCAATCACGTAATACACCGGGATCGACAGCTCGGTCTTCGGCAGCGAAATGTCGACCAGCGTGGCGCCGAGCTTTTCGTATTCGGCCAGCGCGGCGCGCACGGCTTGCTCGACATCAGGGGCCAGGCCGGCGCCGAAGAATTCCTTCGGCACGCCGATGCGAAGACCCTTGATGCTGTCGTTCAGGGAGCGGGTGAAATCTTCCTTCGGACGTTCGATGCTGGTCGAATCGCGCTGGTCGAAACCGCTCATCGCGTTGAGCAGCAGGCCGCAGTCTTCGGCGGTTTTCGCAATCGGGCCACCCTGGTCGAGCGACGACGCAAACGCGATCATGCCGTAGCGCGAGACGCTGCCGTAAGTCGGCTTGATGCCGGTCACGCCGCACAGTGAGGACGGCTGGCGGATCGAGCCGCCGGTGTCGGTGCCGGTCGCGGCCGGCGCCAGGCGCGCGGCAATCGCAGCGGCCGAACCGCCGGACGAACCACCCGGCACGGCGCGCTTGTCCCAGGGATTTTTCACGGCGCCGAAATAGGAATTCTCGTTGCCCGACCCCATCGCGAATTCGTCGCAGTTGAGCTTGCCCAATGTAACAGTGCCGGCGGCGTTGAACTGTTCCACCACGGTCGCATCAAACGGGCTCACATAATTTTCCAGCATCTTCGAACCGGCCGTGGTGCGCCATCCGCGCGTCACGAACAAGTCCTTGTGCGCGATCGGGATGCCGGTCAATGCAGTGACATCGCCGGCGGCGATGCGGCGGTCGGCTTGCGCGGCCTGTTGCAAGGTCAGTTCGCGATCGACATGCAGGAAAGCATTGAGATCGCTCTGGCCGATGCGGTCGAGGAACAGCGTGGCCAGTTCGGCCGCGGAAATTTTCTTGGTCTGCAAGAGCGTCGAGAGCTCTTTGATGGTCTTGTTGTGCATGGAAAAATGTCGTTTCAGGTTCGGTGAGGCTGAGGCGCCGAAGCGTCTTTTTTGCGCGCGGTTTCTGTGCGCAGCGACGTGATTTATTCGATGACCTTGGGCACCAGGTACAGGCCGTCCTGAGTCGCCGGCGCCGGTTGCTGATATGCCTCGCGCTGGTTGGTTTCGGTCACCGCGTCGTCGCGCAGGCGCAACGCCAGGTCGGCCGTCAGCGCCGCAATCGGATGGCTCAGCGGCTCGATGCCCGTCGTGTCCACGGCGCGCATCTGTTCCACCAGCGAAAAGATGCTGTTGAGTTTGTCCAGGGTTTGGCCGGCTTGTTCATCCGTCAACTCGAGACGGGACAAGTTGGCAATGCGTTTCACATCGGAAAGGGCAAGAGTCATGATAGGAAGGTGCGCGCCGGGCGCAAAAACTAATGTGTTGAAAAATCGGATCGCCATGATGGCAAATGCGCAGGTAAAAGCCTGCAAAAACGCAGAAAAATCTCTTATCAGGCAAGGATGGATGGCTATTTTGCCTGCTGGTTTCTGCCAAATTATAAGGTAGAATGTAGGACTAATGCCTTGCGGGCGCCGTATTTGTGTCGCCGCGGCTTAAAAAGACACCCCCACTTACCAAATGCAACGCGCGCGACTCTGGCGCATCAGGACAATTCATGTTTGGATTTTTACGCAGTTACTTCTCTAACGACCTCGCAATTGACCTTGGAACGGCTAACACACTGATCTACGTACGCGGTCAGGGCATCGTCCTCGACGAACCGTCCGTGGTCGCCATCCGCCAGCAAGGCGGTCCAAACGGCAAGAAGACCATCCAGGCGGTCGGCAAGGAAGCAAAACAGATGCTGGGCAAGGTTCCCGGCAACATCGAGGCGATCCGCCCGATGAAAGACGGCGTGATTGCCGATTTCACCGTCACCGAGCAGATGTTGAAGCAATTCATCCGCATGGTGCACGACTCCAAGCTGTTCCGTCCGTCCCCGCGCATCATCATCTGCGTGCCGTGCGGCTCGACCCAGGTGGAGCGCCGTGCGATCCGCGAATCGGCGCTCGGCGCCGGCGCGTCGCAGGTCTATCTGATCGAAGAACCGATGGCGGCGGCAATCGGCTCCGGCCTGCCGGTCTCGGACGCCACCGGCTCGATGGTGGTCGACATCGGCGGCGGCACCACGGAAGTCGGCATCATTTCGCTGGGCGGCATGGTGTACAAGGGTTCGGTGCGCGTTGGCGGCGACAAGTTCGATGAAGCCATCGTCAACTACATCCGCCGCAACTACGGCATGCTGATCGGCGAGCAGACCGCCGAAGCGATCAAGAAGGAAATCGGTTCCGCTTTCCCGGGTTCCGAAGTCAAGGAAATGGAAGTCAAGGGCCGCAACCTGTCCGAAGGCATCCCGCGTTCGTTCACCATCTCCAGCAACGAAATCCTGGAAGCGCTGACCGACCCGCTCAACAACATCGTGTCCGCCGTCAAGAACGCGCTGGAACAGACGCCGCCGGAATTGGGCGCCGACATCGCCGAAAAGGGCATGATGCTGACCGGTGGCGGCGCGCTGCTGCGCGATCTGGACCGTCTGCTGATGGAAGAAACCGGCCTGCCGGTGATCGTGGCGGAAGATCCGCTGACCTGCGTGGTGCGCGGTTCCGGCATGGCGCTCGATCGCATGGACAAACTGGGTTCGATCTTCTCCAACGAATAATTTTCCGCCACAGGAGTCCGGCCAACCTCGAGGAACCGAAACGCGCCTATGACTGAGCACAAGCAGATTGGGTCGGTGCTGCGAACCAACAGTTCGCACAACGGCCAAATCTCGGCTGCGGCAGCGCGTTGCCTTCCTGACATTGGCCGGAACCTTCCCGGTATCCGCCCGCTGTTCTCCCTCCAGCCCGCCGTGCGCGGGCTGTTGCGGTTTTCGGCTCACCCGGCATCGGTCTCGGCCTGACGACACATGGATATCCCACCACTCTTCAAGCAAGGCGCCTCGGCCCGCGCCCGCGCCGGCTTTTTTGCGCTGATAGCGATCATCATGCTGGTGGTCGATTCGCGCATGCATGCGCTGTCGATGGTGCGCCAGGCAGTCGGCACGGTGCTGTATCCGTTCCAGGTCGTCGCCATGGTGCCGCGCGACGCCGCCTACAAGGTCGGCGATTACTTCAATTCCCTGACTGCGCTGCAAAAGGAAAACGACGCCCTGCGCCGCCAGCAAGCCGTGAATGCCCAGCTGATGCAGCAAGAGCGCCAGATGGCAGCCGAAAACATCCAGCTGCGCAAGTTGCTGAGCATGCAGCAGCGCATCGCCAACAGATCGGTGGTCGGTGAAATCCTTTACGACGCGCGCGATCCGTTCACCCGCAAGATCATCCTCAATCGTGGTTCGCAGCAGGGCGTTGCGCCCGGCCAGCCGGTGATCGATGACGTCGGCATCGTCGGCCAGGTCACGCGCGTATTCCCGTTCACGTCCGAAGTCACGCTGCTGACCGACAAGGACCAGGCCATTCCGGTGCAGGTCCTGCGCAACGGCTTGCGCAGCGTGGCCTACGGCCGCGGCCAGTCGGGCGTGCTGGACTTGCGCTTCATGGCCGCCAACGCCGACATTCAGAAGGGCGACGCGCTGGTCACCTCGGGCATCGACGGTATCTATCCGCCCGGCTTGTCGGTGGCGACGGTGCAGCAGGTCGAGACCAAGTCGACCGATGCTTTCGCCCACATCGTCTGCCTGCCGGCTGCCGGCGTCGATCGCCACAAGCAGCTGCTGATTTTGCTGGTCGAACAGACCATCGCGCCGCGTCCCGATCCTGAAGGCGCGGGGGAAAAGGGCGACAAGCTGCTCAAGCGCCGCCTGCGCGACACCGCCAAGGAAAGCGAGGCCGTGTCGCCCAAGGACGCGCCGAACGAAGAGCGCAAGGGTACCGCTCCCGCTGCTACTGCAGCTGCAGCAACTTCGGCTGCACCGGCACCGGCAACCGCTGCAGCGCCGGCCGCCAAACCAGCCACACCGCCGGCGGCAACGCCGGCACAACCCGCCAAGAGCGCCCGATGAACGATCCGCACTACATCCTGCTGCCGGCCAATCCGCTGTTCATCGCGCTGAGCCTGGTGGCGGCCTTCCTGCTCAATTTGCTGCCGTGGGGGCAATGGGTCGGCGTGCCCGATTTCGTCGCGCTGGTGCTGGTGTTCTGGGCGATCCACGAGCCGCGCAAGATCGGCATCAGCATCGCCTTCATGATGGGCTTGCTGATGGACGTCAATGAAGCCACGCTGCTCGGCGAAAACGCGCTGGCCTACACGCTGCTGTCCTACTTCTCGATCATGATCCACCGTCGCGTGCTGTGGTTTCCGGTCGGCACCCAGGCATTGCACATCCTGCCGCTGCTGCTGCTGACGCAGGCAGTGCAACTGCTCGTGCGCCTGATCGTCAGCGGCAAATTCCCGCATTGGTACTACTTCAGCGAAAGTTTCGTCTGCGCCCTGCTGTGGCCGGTGGTGGCGTGGCTGTTGCTGGCGCCGCAACGACGTGCGATCAATCGCGACGACAATCGTCCGATCTAGACTAGGTCATAACACGCTCCGATATGACAGAGTTCAAAAACACCGAGCATGAACTGAAGCTCTTCCGGTTGCGCCTGTTCGCAGTCGCGGTGCTGGTGCTGGTGTGTTTCAGCCTGCTGATGGCGCGTTTTGTCTGGCTGCAGATCGTGCGCCACGACGCCTACGCCGCACAGGCCGAGGAAAACCGCATCTCGGTGGTGCCCATCGTGCCCAACCGCGGCCTGATCCTGGATCGCAACGGCGTCGTGCTGGCGCGCAACTACTCCGCCTACACGCTCGAAATCACGCCCTCCAAGATCACCGGCAGCCTCGACGACCTGGTCGATCAGCTGAGCCCGCTGGTCGACATCCAGCCGAAAGACCGGCGCCGTTTCCGCAAGCTGCTGGAAGAGTCCAAGAACTTCGAAAGCCTGCCGATCCGCACGCGCCTGACCGACGAGGAAGTCGCCAGGTTCACTGCGCAGCGCTATCGCTTCCCCGGCGTCGACATCCAGGCGCGCTTGTTCCGCCAATACCCGTACGGCAAAACCGCCGCGCACGTGATCGGCTACATCGGCCGCATCAGCCAGCGCGACGCCGATCGCATCTCCGATTCCGACGACGAAGCCAACTACAACGGCACCGACTACATCGGCAAGGAAGGACTCGAAAAGAGTTACGAGACCCAGCTGCACGGCACCACCGGCTACGAAGAAGTCGAGATCTCCGCCGGCGGCCGCGCCGTGCGCACGCTCTCGCGCACGCCGGCCAGCCCGGGCCAGAACCTGATCCTGTCGATCGACATCGAGCTGCAAAAAGTGATCGAGGAAGCCTTCGGTGACCGCAAGGGAGCGCTGGTCGCGATCGATCCGGCCACCGGCGACATCCTCGCCTACGTTTCGCAGCCGTCGTTCGATCCCAACGTCTTCGTCGAAGGCATCGACCAGCAAACCTGGGACGAGCTCAACAATTCGCCCGATCGTCCGCTCATCAACCGTCCGCTTTCCGGCACCTATCCACCCGGCTCGACGTACAAGCCGTTCATGGCCCTGGCGGCATTGGAGCTGGGCAAGCGCAAGCCGACCGACTCCATCCGCGACCCCGGCTTCTTCTGGCTCGGCAATCATAAATTCCGCGACGACAAGGAAGGCGGCCACGGCGTGGTCGACATGTACCGCTCGATCGTGGTCTCTTGCGACACCTACTACTACATGCTGGCCAACGACCTCGGCGTCGACGCCATCCACGATTTCATGAAGCCGTTCGGCTTCGGCCAGGTCACCGGCATCGATCTCGAACACGAGCGCAAGGGCCTGCTGCCGTCCACCACCTGGAAGCGCAACGCCTACCGCAAGCCGGAGCAGCGCAAGTGGTACGCCGGCGAAACCATCTCGCTGGGCATCGGCCAGGGCTACAACGCATTTACGCCGATCCAGATGGCGCACGCGACCGCGACGCTGGCCAACAACGGCGTGGTCATGAAGCCGCATCTGGTCAAGATGATCGAAGACGGCGTCACGCATGACCGCACCGTCACCGTGCCGAAGGAAAGCTATCGCATCCCGCTGAAGCAGGAAAACATCGACGTCATCAAGCAGGCCATGGTCGGCGTGAACAAGGAAGGCACCGGCGCGCGCGTATTTGCCGGCGCCGAATACACATCGGCCGGCAAGAGCGGTACGGCGCAGGTGGTCTCGATCAAGAAAAACGAGAAGTACGACGCCAAGCGCCTCGCCACGCATCTGCTGGACAACGCCTTGTTCACCGCGTTCGCCCCGGCCGACAAGCCGCGCATCGCGCTTTCGGTCATCGTCGAAAACGGCGGCTGGGGCGCCGAGGCCGCTGCGCCGCTGGCGCGCAAGGCGATCGACTTCTACCTGCTCGGAAAACGTCCCGGCGACAAGGCCAAGGCCGCCGCCAAGGGCAGCGAGGCCGCCACACAACCTGCAACAGACGCGGTCGGCAACGATCTCAGGGATTGAACAGATGAACTTGCACCGCCCCCCGCTCTGGCAAATCATCAAACCGCACCTGGCGGTGTTTGACGGCGCGCTGTCGCTGATCATTTTCCTGATCATGTCGGTCGGCATCGTCACGCTGTATTCCGCCGGGATGAATTTCCCCGGCCGAGTCGAAGACCAGCTGCGCAATATCCTGATCGCCTTCATCGTGATGTGGATCGCCGCCAACGTCTCCCCGCAGACCTTGCTGCGCTTCGCCGTGCCGATCTACACGGTCGGCGTCACGCTGCTGATTGCGGTGGCCTTGTTCGGCATCGTCAAGAAAGGCTCGCGCCGCTGGCTCAACATCGGCATGGTCGTGCAGCCGTCCGAGATCATGAAGATCGCCATGCCGCTGATGCTGGCGTGGTACTTCCAGAAGCGCGAAGGCATGATCCGCTGGCATGTGTTCCTGATCGCCGGATTGCTGCTGGCGGTGCCGGTCGGCCTGATCATCCGCCAGCCCGACCTCGGCACCGGCGTGCTGGTGCTGGCGGCTGGTTTCTACGTGATCTTCTTTGCCGGCCTGTCGTGGAAGGTGCTGACCGGCCTGGCCGTCGCCGGCGCCGCCAGCCTGCCGGTGATCTGGTCGGTGCTGCACGACTACCAGCGCCAGCGCGTGATGATGCTGATCGATCCGACTTCCGATCCGCTCGGCAAGGGCTTCCACATCATCCAGTCGACCATCGCCATCGGTTCCGGCGGCGTCACCGGCAAAGGCTGGCTGATGGGTACGCAGACCCACCTGGAATTCATCCCCGAGCGCACCACCGACTTCATCTTCTCGGTGTTCTCGGAAGAGTTCGGCCTCATCGGCAACAGCATTCTGGTGGTGCTCTATCTGCTGCTGATCGGTCGCGGCCTGATGATCACCGCCAACGCGCCGACGCTGTTCACGCGTTTGCTGGGCGGTTCCATCACGATGATTTTCTTCACCTACGCGTTTGTGAACATGGGCATGGTCAGCGGCATCCTGCCGGTGGTCGGCGTACCGTTGCCGTTCATGAGCTACGGTGGCACCGCGCTGGTCACGCTGGGACTGGGTGCGGGCATCCTGATGAGCATTCAGCGCCATCGCAAACTGGTGCAAACCTGACAACACTGGCGGTATTTGCCGACAGCATGATTTTGTAGTGACAGGCGGGCGTCGCCGATACTCTGGTATCGTTGCGCTCGATCTCATACAACAACCGAGACTCAGGGAACATTGAAATGCGGGATTTTCTTGTCACGACGCCGCGCATGATGCGCTGGCTGTCCTTATTGGCGCCGCTGGCGCTGGCGGCGTGCAGCAGTGCGCCGCCGCTCAATCCGTCGCCGTCGGCGACGACGTCCGTGCCGACAGCGCGCAGCGCCAACGGCAAGCCCTTGCCGGCGCTGCCGGCTGCGGGCTCCGGCCGTGGCGGCTATTACAAGGACGACGGTCCGGGCGACCAGCCGCCGGAAGGCTTGCTCGACACGCCCGACGCCGAGCCGCGCGTCGAGCCGTATTCGAAATCGGCGCTGCGTCCTTATACCGTCTTCGGCAAGACCTACACCCCGATCAGCGACAACCGGCCGTTCAAGCAGCGCGGCATCGGCAGCTGGTACGGCAAGAAATTCCACGGCCAGAAGACCTCGTCCGGGGAGCTGTACGACATGTACAAGATGTCGGCTGCACATCCGACATTGCCGATTCCATCCTATGCACGCGTCACCAACCTGAAGACCGGCGCACAGGTAGTGGTGCGCATCAATGACCGCGGGCCGTTCCATTCGACGCGCATCATCGACTTGTCCTATACTGCAGCGCTCAAACTCGGCTACCTCTCCTCCGGCAGCAGCGAGCTGGAAGTCGAGCGCCTGTTGCCTGACGAAATCGCCCGCATGGCGGAGAACAAGCGCAACGGGATTCCGAACACCACCACTGCCACTGCCGGCGCTGCGCCCGCAGCCGAACCGGTCTCGGTCGGCAGCGTCGCACCCCCCGGCCAGATCGTACCGGTGGCGATGACGACCGCGCCGGCCGCCGCCGATGCCGCCGCACCGGCCGGTACCGCGCTGGCCGGCGGCTTCTATCTGCAATTCGGCGCCTACGCGCAGGAAGCCAACGCCGTCGCTGCGCGCGACAAGCTGATGCAAAGCCTCAACGGCGCCGTCGAAAAAATGGAAACCATCGTCGTCAACGGCCTGTATCGTTTGTATGCCGGCCCTTACGCCACCCGTCCGGCGGCCATGGATGCCGCCCAGATCGTGCGTCAGCGCAGTAACGTGACGCCGTTCGTGGTCGAGCGCTGAGCCCGCTGATCCTTTCTACATCACACCTGCACAGGAACAGACACATGCATCCCTATTTATTGCTGGGCATCGCCATCGTGGCCGAAGTCATTGCTACCTCCGCCCTGCGCGCCGCCGAGGGCTTTACGCGCCTGGTGCCGTCGATCGTGGTGGTCATCGGTTATGCAGTGGCGTTTCTGTGCCTGTCGCTGACGTTGAAATCGATCCCGGTCGGCATCGTGTATGCGATCTGGTCGGGGCTGGGAATCGTGCTGATTTCGGTGGTGGCGTATTTCCTGTACGGCCAGTCGCTGGATCTGCCGGCCATCATCGGCATGGGATTGATTCTGGTCGGCGTCGTCGTGCTCAACCTGTTTTCAAAATCGGCCGTACACTGATAGCACAATATGGCGTCTCCAGATCGACGCTTCAGCCTGCATCCTTGATCTGCAAAGCGCGCTCATAGAGCGCGTTTTTCTTTTGGCCGGTGATTTGCGCGGCCAGTCCTGCGGCCTGCTTGAGCGGCAATTCTTCCAGCAGGATGCGCAACACGCGTTCGGTTTCGGCGTCGTTGTCGTCGCCTGCGGCCGGCGCGCCCGCCACCAGCACTACAAATTCGCCGCGCTGGCGGTTGCTGTCTTCGGCCAGCCAGGCCGGCGCTTCGGCCAGCGGGCAGCGGTGCACGGTTTCAAACAGCTTGGTCAGTTCACGGCCGAGCACCACGTGACGCTCGGGGCCGAAGGCCTGCAGCAGCGCATCGACGGTTTCCACGATGCGATGCGGCGCTTCGTAGAAGACCAGCGTGGCGGTGTCGGTCGCCAGTTTTTGCAGCGCATGTTCGCGCTGCCTGGATTTGTTCGGCAAGAAACCGATGAAGCGAAACGCATCGTTGACCAGTCCGCTGGCCGACAGCGCCGCCACCGCCGCCGACGGACCCGGCAGCGGCACCACGCGCAGCCCCGCCGCGCGCACCGCCTCGACGATGCGCGCGCCAGGATCGGACACCGCCGGCGTGCCGGCATCCGACACCAGCGCGATGCGCTGGCCTTGCTGCAGGCGCGCGATGATCTTGTCGGCGGCTTCGCGTTCGTTGTGTTCATGCGCCGCGATCAGCGTCTGGCTGATGCCGTAGCGCGTGAGCAGGTGGCTGGTGTTGCGG
>Ga0308165_1000778_pt1 | contig 50838 bp, 60 predicted proteins | sample PhyWR2_FD_201032 | JGI IMG/M metagenome (GOLD analysis project Ga0308165, IMG submission 201032) | Phyllosphere microbial communities from UC Gill Tract Community Farm, Albany, California, United States - DLSLW.R2 | ecosystem: Host-associated > Plants > Phyllosphere > Unclassified | place: USA... | reverse complement strand
GCTGCTCGAACTGCTCACCCACCTGGGCCTGCAGCGGCTCGACCAGCCACTCGGGCAGGTTGTGGCGGTGCTGGGGCATGAGGCTGGCCGGCGCAATCGCGTCGCAGTCGTCGAGCCATTGCACTTCCTGGTCGCTGAGCGCGCTTTTGACAAAGCTGCGCGGGCCGGCAAAGCCGAGGATGGCCAGGCGGCGCTCGCGCGCGCCGCTGCCCGAGCGGGCCAGCGATTCAAACAACGTTTTCTTGCGCAGCACGGTGTAAACCGTCTCGGCCAGCGTGCCACGCTCGCGCGGGCCCAGGTTGCGGTGTTCACGGAAATAACGCGACACCACGGCGTCTGCCGGGTGTTCAAAGGTGAGGGCCTGCGCGACCAGCTCGGCGCAGGCATCTAAAAGGGCTTTGGGGTGCATAGCCGCTATTGTCCCATTGCGCCAGTATCCGGGCGCCAGGCCCGGCTAACCGGTGAGCGGCGCTGTGCCGCTGCTGGGCGCGCCACCGGGCTGCTCGGTGCGGTCATAGACCAGCCCCCAGGGCATGGCCGCCAGCTGGCGCAGCGCGGTGGGGCCCAGCTCCTCGACATGCGTGATCCATAGCGGCACTAGCTTGCACAGCAGCAGCTCGCGCTCCAAGTAGCCGCGCCACTGCAGCTCCAGACGCTTGTTGTCCTGGTAGTGCACGCCGGGCCGGTCGAGCACCAGCACCAGCGCATAGGCCCCCGGCAAGCTGCGCAGCGGCCGCGCCAGCAACCAGGCACGGCGCAAGCGCGGGCAGTGCTGCAGATGCAGCTGCAGTGCCGCGAGCTCCGAGGCCCACAGCGGATGCGGCAGCGCGGTGCAGGCGCGCGCGCCCAGCAGGCTGCCCTGCGCCAGGCGCTCATCGCGCAGCGCCTGCAGCTGCGTGCGGGCCAGCGCCTCGCGTGCGCGCCAGTCGCTGCGCAGCTGGCGTACCGAGGCCTCGTCAAAGTCCTCGTCTTCCAGCACATCGAGCACGCCCGAAGCCAGCTGGCACCAGGCCGCACCCATGGCCGGCAGCTGCGCAAAAGCCTGCGCCAGGTACTGCAGCTGCGCCTCCCAGTCCATGCCCATGTGCAGGCTGGCGCAGGCGGCCAGCGCACGGGCATTGCCCGGCTCCAGCTCCAGCGCGCGCTGGTAGATCGGCAAGGGGGCATCCTGGTGCTGCAAGGCGGTGCTTTGCAGCTGCCAGCCCAGCTCCACCAGCTGGTCGGCATCCAGGTAAGGCTCGCGCGGCATCAGCGCGGCCACGCGTGCGGCCGAGGCGCTCAGGATCTGGCGGTAGGCCACCCAGTCATGGCCATGGCGCACACACCAGCGCTGGTCGAGCAGCTCGATCCAGCGCTCCGAGCGCTTGCCCAGCCAGGCCAGGCAGTTGCTGCTGGACATGGGCGTGAGGCCCGGGGGAACATCCAGGCCCCGCAGGCGCTCGCGCAGGCTGGGGGGCGTGTCCTGGTAGCTGGCGGGCGCATGGTATTCCTGCTTCCAGCCCTGGTAGACCCAGTTGACATCCATGCTGTGGTTCATCACCCCGGCCATCAGGCTGAAGGGCCCGATCGGCGAGGCCAGCTCGCGCGCGCGCAGCCAGTGCATGGTCCAGAACTGCTCGCGGAACCAGCGCCCGCGCACCGCCACCTCGGACAGCGCCTCGCCCATCAGCGGCTTGCTGACCCAGCGGGCCGCCATGCGGTCGGCAACGGCCTCGTCCTGCCGCGCCACCACAAAGCTGGCCGCCCACCAGCGCGGCAAATACCAGCGCATGAAGCGCTCATTGGCCCAGCCCAGGTGCGTCATCTGGCGCGCATCGGCGAGGCGCTCATGCAGCCCCTGCAGGCGGCGGCGGGCGCGGTAGACCGCAGCCTGCAGCCAGCCCTGGCGGCGGCGCAGATGGCTGTATTCCTGCGCAATCAGGGCCACCAGGCGCGGCCGGTCAATCGCCATCGCCAGCGGCAGGCCCAGCAGCAGGTGGTAGCGCGCCGGCAGCAAGCCGCCCAGCCGCATCTGCTGCGCAATGCGCAGGCCATAGTCTTCGGTGATCACCAGCTGGGAGATACGGGGGCCGCGCACCTTCTGGCGCACGCGCTCGAGCGCCTCAAAGAGGCGCGGGCATTCAGCAGCGGGCACGGCGATGCCCTCGGGCGCGACCCAGTCGGAGCGCGTCAACCGCAATACGCTCAGCAGCAGTGCCAAGCCGGCAAACAGCCCAAAGATCTGCAATCCATGGAATCCAAGGTAGACAAAGGACAGCACTGACCAGGCCAGCAAGACCAGGCCCAGCAGCAGACCGCCCCAGATCCACAGCCCCGCTAGCAGCAGCATGCCAAAGACATGGCGGCGGAAGACCGCCGGCTCTGATGCAGCGGCGCGCGTATAGGCATCGACCCGCTGCACAAAATCTATCTGCTCCACCCCACCCTCCGAACAGGTTCTGGCCGCGCAGCGCTGGCACCTGGCGCGCACGGGCCATGTCGGCATGTGCAGGCGGGCGCATCTGCTAGGCTTGGTTATTTTTTCAGATTATGGAACAGCACCCGATGCCAGCACCAGCTATTTCGCCCGGACTCTACCGCCACTACAAAGGCCGGCTCTACCAGGTCTGGCAGCTGGCCCGGCACAGCGAGACACGCGAGTGGCTGGTGGTCTACCAGGCGCTGTATGGCGATTACGGCTGGTGGGTGCGGCCAGCGGCCATGTTCAGCGAAGAGGTCGAACTAGGCGGCCAGCGCCAGCCCCGGTTTGCGGCTTATACGCCACAGACCGAGACGCCTGACCAGGTGTGACCGCGTTGCGCAGCGCTCAGCGCGCCTGCAACAGCGCGCGCACCGCCTTGGGGTAGATCTGGTGCTCTTGCACCAGCACGCGCGCGGCCAGCAGCTCGGCCGTGTCGCCCGGCAGCACGGGCACCAGGCCCTGCTCCAGGATGGGGCCGGCATCCAGATCGGCGGTCACCTGGTGCACCGAGCAGCCGGCAAACTTGCAACCCGCATCGATCGCGCGCTGGTGGGTGTGCAGCCCGGCAAAGGCTGGTAGCAGCGAGGGGTGGATGTTGATGAGCCGGCCGCTGTAATGCGCAACAAAACCGGGGGTCAGAATGCGCATGAAACCGGCCAGTACCACCAGCGAAGGGGCATGGGCATCGATGCACTGCATCAGCGCTGCGTCAAAGCTCGCGCGGCTGTCATAGGCCTTGTGGTCTACCACGGCAGTGGCAATGCCCTGCTGCTGGGCAAACTGCAGGCCGCCGGCCTGCGCCTTGTTGCTAACCACCGCCGCCACCCTCGCCCCCAGGGTCTCCTGCCAGCGCTCTTGCTGCGCGGTTCGCACGATGGCCGCCATATTGGAGCCGCTGCCGGAGATCAGGATGACGATGTTTTTCATGGAGGCGGCATTATCGCAGGGCGGCGAACGTCCCGAAACACGCCGCGGCCTCAAATGGCGGATAATCAAAGGCTTTACTGAATTCACAGCCACGTTTACGGGCTCGCCCGCAGTTACTCCATGAGCGCAAAAGCACCTGTCGATCCGATTCGCAAATTCCTCGAAACCGCCCGCCACCAGATTTCTGTGGGCAACCTCACGGGTGCAGCCCAAACCCTTAACGACGCACGCCAGCGTGCGCCACGCGATGCACGCCTTTTTGTGCTCGCCAGTTTGATGGCAGAGAAATCGGGCAACCTCCAAGGTGCCTTTGATGCAATGCAGCGCAGTGTGACCTTGGCTCCCGACTGGGCGCCTGGCCTGCTGGAGCAAGCGCTGCTGTATGCACGCCATAACCGCGAGCACGAGGCCATGGCAGCGGCAGAGAAGGTCATTGCGCTGGAGCCCAACAATGCCCAGGTGATTGCCGGCGTCGTCGACATTGCACATCGCATTGGCAATACCGAGATGGCCATCCGCCACCTGCGACGCGCACTGCAGCTGATTCCTGGTGACCGCACCTTGCGCCGCCATCTGGCGGTTGACCTGGGCACCGTGCGCCAGTACGACGATGCGCTGGCCGTGTTTGGCCCGCTGATCGACGAAGATCCGAAAGACCACCTGGCCCGTATCGGCCGGGTGCAGATGCTGCAAGCGCGTGGCACCATGCAGGACGCCCTGCCCGATACCACGGCACTGCTGGCGCTGCAGCCCGATGACAAGATCTACCAGTACTACCACCAGTTGGCCCAGGGCCAGGTGCCCGCGCATGTGCCGGTCGAGCTGACCACCCACATGTTCGATGGCATGGCCTCGGTCTATGACATGCATATGGTGCGCCATCTGGCCTATAGCCTGCCCAAGCAGGTGGCCGACCAGCTGTTGCAGATCTTCCCGGACCGCCGCTTCAACCTGCTGGACCTGGGCTGCGGCACCGGCCTGCTGGGTGCGACGCTGGGCGCGATCGACGGCTACATCCTGGGTGTGGACATGTCGGCCAAGATGCTCGAGCAAGCGGCCAAGCACAAGGTCTACTACAAGTTCCACCAGGTCAACCTGCTCGAAGCGCTGGCGGCCACCCCGGCCAACACCTTCGAGGCCATCACCGCGCTGGATGTGCTGATCTATGTCGGCGACCTGCAGCAAACCCTGGCCGATGCCTACCGCGTGCTGACCCCCGGCGGCGTGCTGATCTTTTCGTGTGAGCACGGTGATGTCACCGGCCCGGACAGCCAGCTGCAGCCCTTTGGCCGTTACACCCACACCTTGAGCAGCACCGTGCGCCTGGCCAAGGCTGCCGGCTTTGACCGTGTCGACACGCGCGATGTGGAGCTGCGCATGGAAGCGGGCCAGGCCGTCGATGGCTTTGTGGTCACCGCCTACAAGCCCAAGGAGGCCTGATAGCCCACCGCTCTGAGAGTCCGCCAAAGGAAAAGGCCTTGTCTTGCGGCAAGGCCTTTTTGCTGGGGGTGGCGAAGACAGCACTCAAGCCGTCAGACGTGAGCTCTTGGGCACATGGGCCATCAAGAACTCCATCTGGTCGGTCAGGATGCGGCGGTTGCGCAGGATGAAGTCTTCCCAGAGGCTGGGGGTGTAGGGCGCATAGAGCAGCGGCATATGCGCCTGCTCGGGCGTGCGGCCGGCCTTGTGGTGGTTGCAGGAGGCGCAGGCCGTCACCACATTCATCCAGGTATCGGGCCCCTTTTGGGACACCGGAATGACGTGTTCACGGGTCAGGTGTTCTTCGTCAAAATGCTCGCCGCAGTAAGCGCAGATATGGCGGTCACGGCCAAACAGCTTGCTGTTGGTGAGCGTCATGCGCATCGCAAAGGGGTCGATACCAGGCTTGCCACGGGTGCCGATGATGCTGGCCACCTCGATGCGTGACTGCAGGCCGGTGATGGCGTTATGCCCGCCGCGGAAGCAGGCCACACTCGAGCCCGCCTCCCAGCGCACATCACCTGCTGCGTAGTGCGTCACCGCCTCCTGCAACGTGATCCAGGATTGCGGAACGCCACTTGCCGATAACTTCAACACCTTCACAATGGGCCTCCTGCGCATTGGGAATTGAACCGAAATACCGTTGACCCGCGCGGCGCCTGGCCACGAAAAATGCCGCGACCCACGCACATGCTGCACGCAGACCCGGGCACCAAGTCATAATGGTCAATATACACTTTTATTGTGAAATTGCACACCAGCGCGCGGCTCGAAAGCGCAAGCCGCTACAAAAAACAAAGCAAAGATGAAAATCTTCAGAGGACTTGACCACCCCGAGGTCACCCGGCACTGCGCCCTGACCATTGGCAATTTTGATGGGGTGCACCGGGGCCACCAGGCCATGCTGGCGCTGCTGCGCAGCGAAGCGCAGCGCCGGGGTCTGGCCAGCTGCGCGCTCACCTTCGAGCCCCACCCGCGCGACTACTTTGCCCAAGTGCTGAACAAGCCCGACCTGGCGCCCGCCCGCATCTCCACCTTGCGCGATAAGCTCGACCAGCTCGCCCAATGCGGCATTGACCAGGCGATTGTGCTGCCCTTCAATGCGCGGCTGGCTGCGCAGGCCCCGCAGGCCTTTATCGGCGATGTGCTGCTCAAGGGGCTGGGCACCGGCTACCTGCTGGTGGGCGATGATTTCCGCTTTGGCCACCAGCGCGCGGGCGACTACGCGATGCTGGTCGAGGCCGGCCGCAAACAGGGCTTTGATGTGGCGCGCATGAACAGCTACGAGTCCGATGGCCTGCGCGTGTCCAGCACGGCAGTGCGCCAGGCGCTGGGCCAGGGCGAGATGACGGCGGCGGCCAAGCTGCTGGGCTACCCCTATGCGATATCGGGCCATGTGGTGCACGGCCGCAAGCTGGGCCGGCAGCTAGCCGAAAGCCGCGCGGGCGCGGGCGACGGTTTTCGCACCTTGAACCTGCGCTTTGACCATTGGAAACCCGCTGCCAGCGGTATCTTTGTGGTGCTGGTGCACGGCCTGTCGGCCCAGCCGCTGCCCGGCGTCGCCAACCTGGGCGTGCGCCCCTCGCTAGACCCCAACGATGTCAACGGCGGCCGCGTGCTGCTGGAGACGCATTGCCTGCAATGGCCCGCGGAACTGGGTGGAGACGGGGCATACGGTAAAATCATCCGAGTGGAACTTCTACACAAACTGCACGACGAGCTTAAATACGACAGTCTGGACGCCCTGACCACAGGGATTGCCAAGGACTGCGCGGATGCCCGTGCCTTCTTCCATACGGCGAGCCACGCCGAAACCCGTCGCCAGACCACGCGCGACCGAATTTGACGCTGACTTGACTGCGCCATGCCGCGCAGAAGTCCGCACTCGCCTGCACCACGTGCACGTCAGACAACGCTTCTGCGCTATACATTTTTCCACTGACCGGCATGATCACCCCGCCCGGATCAGGACCATGTTTTGCTTTGAAGGTATTTATGTCCGACAAATCGTCCCCCGCAGAAAAGGCCTCTGCGTACCGCGCCACCTTGAACATGCCCGACACCCCGTTTCCGATGCGCGGCGATCTGCCCAAGCGCGAGCCCGGCTGGGTCAAGGACTGGGAGGACCAAGGCATCTACAAGCGCCTGCGGGATGCGCGCAGCGGTGCGCCCAAGTTCATCCTGCACGACGGCCCGCCCTACGCCAACGGCAAGATCCACATCGGCCACGCCGTCAACAAGATCCTGAAGGACATGATCGTCAAGAGCCGCCAACTGGAAGGCTATGACGCGCTGTACGCGCCAGGCTGGGACTGCCACGGCCTGCCGATCGAGAACGCGATCGAAAAGCTCCATGGCCGCAATCTGCCCCGTGACGAGATGCAGGCCAAGAGCCGCGCGTTTGCGACCGAGCAGATCGGCCAGCAGATGGCGGATTTCAAGCGCCTGGGCGTGCTGGGCGACTGGGACCACCCCTACAAGACCATGAACTATGCCAATGAGGCGGGCGAGCTGCGCGCACTCAAGAAGGTCATGGAGCGGGGCTTTGTCTACCGGGGCCTCAAGCCCGTCTACTGGTGCTTTGACTGCGCCTCGTCGCTGGCCGAGTTCGAGATCGAATACGCCGACAAGCAAAGCCAGACGCTGGATGTGATGTTCCCGGCGGCCGACCCGGCCCGGCTGGCAGCCGCCTTTGGCCTGGCCAAGCTGGACAAGGAGGCCTTCATCGTCATCTGGACGACCACGGCCTGGACCATCCCGGCCAACCAGGCCCTGAACGTCAACCCCGATCTGGAATACAGCCTGGTCGATACCGAGCGCGGCCTGCTGATCCTGGCCAGCGCGCTGGTCGACAAGTGCATGGAGCGCTGGGGCATCGAAGGCCACGTGATCGCATCGGCCCCCGGCAAGATGCTGGACCACATGCCCTTCAAGCACCCGCTGGCCCATGTGGACAAGGGCTATGACCGCATCTCGCCCGTCTACCTGGCCGACTATGCCACGGCCGACGACGGTACCGGTATCGTGCACTCGGCGCCCGCCTACGGCCTGGATGACTTCAACTCCTGCGTGAACAACGGCATGGACTACAAGGACATCCTCAACCCAGTGCAGGGCAATGGTGTCTATGAGCCCGAGCTGCCGCTGTTCGGTGGCCAGCACATCTGGAAGGCTGTGCCCGTCATCCTGGACGCGCTCAAGGTTGCCGGCCGCCTGATGGACACCAAGACCATCACCCACAGCTACCCGCATTGCTGGCGCCACAAGACGCCGGTGATCTACCGCGCCGCCGCCCAGTGGTTCATCCGCATGGACGAAGGCGAAGGCGTGTTCACCGACCCGGCCCAAAAGCCCGCACAGACCTTGCGCCAGATCGCGCTGGACGCCATCGAGCACACCAGCTTCTACCCGGAAAACGGCCAGGAACGCCTGCGCGCGATGATCGCCGGGCGCCCCGACTGGTGCATCTCGCGCCAGCGCAGCTGGGGTGTGCCCATCCCCTTCTTCCTGCATGTGGACACCGGCGCGCTGCACCCGCGCACGATGGAGATCCTCGACCAGGCCGTCGAAATCGTTGCCAAGGGCGGCATCGAGGCCTGGAGCCGCGTGACCGGTGAAGAGATCCTGGGCGCCGACGAAGCCAAGCTCTACACCAAGAGCACCGACATCCTCGAAGTCTGGTTCGACTCGGGCTCGACCTTCTGGCATGTGCTGCGCGGCACCCACGCCGAGCACCACCATGACAGCGGCCCCGAGGCCGACCTGTACCTGGAAGGCCATGACCAGCACCGCGGCTGGTTCCACAGCTCCTTGCTGCTGGCCTCGGCCATCTTTGGCCGCGCGCCTTACAAGGGCCTGCTCACCCACGGTTTCACTGTTGACGGCCAGGGCAAGAAGATGTCCAAGTCGGTCGGCAACACCGTGGCACCGCAGGATGTGAGCAACAAGATGGGCGCCGAGATCATCCGCCTGTGGGTGGCCTCGACCGACTACTCGGGTGACCTGGGTATCGACGACAAGATCCTCGCCCGCGTGGTCGATGCCTACCGCCGCATCCGCAACACCTTGCGCTTCCTGATGGCCAACATCAGCGACTTCGACGCCGCCAAGGATGCGGTGGCCTACGAGGACATGCTGGAGATCGATCGCTGGGCGCTGGCCCGCTCGGCGCAGTTCCAGGCCGAGCTGCTGGCACACTACAAGGTCTATGAGTTCCACCCGGTGGTGGCCAAGCTGCAGCTGTTCTGCTCCGAGGATCTGGGCGGCTTCTACCTGGATGTCCTCAAGGACCGCCTCTACACCAGCGCCGAAGGCAGCCTGGCGCGCCGCTCGGCCCAGACCGCGCTGCACCAGATCACCCAGGCCATGCTGCGCTGGATGGCGCCCTTCCTGTCCTTCACCGCCGAAGAGGCCTGGAAAATCGTCGGCAGCAGCGAGACCATCTTCCTGGAGACCTTCTGCGACCTGCCCGCCGGCGACGAAGCCCTGCTGGCCAAGTGGGCGCGCATCCGCGAGATCCGCGATGTGGTCAACAAGGACATCGAAACCCTGCGTGCCGATGGCAAGGTGGGCGCATCGCTGCAGGCCGAAGTGGCCATCAGCGCCCAGCCCGAAGACCTGGCGCTGCTGCAGACCCTGGCCGACGACCTGAAGTTTGTGCTGATCACGTCGGCCGCCACGGTGGCCGCCGGTGATGCGCTGAGCGTGGCCGTCAACCCATCGGACAAGGCCAAGTGCGAGCGCTGCTGGCACTACCGCGACGATGTGGGCCAGAACCCGGCCCACCCCACCCTGTGCGGCCGCTGCGACAGCAACCTCCATGGCGCGGGTGAAACCCGCCTGATGGCCTGATGAACGCCGCCGCCACCCCTGCTGTGGGCAGTGCAGGCAAAGGCCGGTTTGTGCTGTGGCTGGTGATTGCTGCGGTGATTTTCTGGCTGGACCAGTGGAGCAAGGAATGGATCCTGGCCCACTACCAGCTGGGCGACTACACCACGATCACTGGCTTTTTCAACATCGTGCGGGCGCACAACCCTGGCGCGGCCTTCTCGTTCCTGGCCAGCGCCGGCGGCTGGCAGCGCTGGCTGTTCACCGGCATTGGGGTGGTGGTGACGGCCGTCATCGTCTGGCAGCTCTACCGCCACAGCCACAAGGCCCTGTTTTGCCTGGCGCTCAGTTGCATCATGGGCGGAGCCATCGGCAATGTGGTCGACCGCATGCGCCACGGCTATGTGGTTGACATGCTGGACTTCCACTGGATGGGCAGCCATTTCCCAGCCTTCAACCTGGCCGATTCGGCCATTTGCCTGGGCGCCTTCTTGCTGATTCTGGACGAGCTGCTGCGCATGCGCCGGGGCGAAAAGGGCTGATCAGGCTTTCCGCCGCATCTATAGTCAATACCCAGGCACCGCCCTCGCCATGCGACGGCGGTGTTTTTTATCGGGGGCCTACCCGCCTCCGCAACAGCCGCTGCCAGGCGCCCATCACCGCCTGGCCTGCATAAAAAGAGACACATTGGCATTCGCCCTACAGCGCAGCGCGCTTATCAGGGGTATAGTGTCCGGTTCGCCTTATGAAACACTTGCTCAATCTTCTTGCCGCCATTGCGCTGCTGGTGTGGGGCTCTCATATGGTGCGCACAGGGGTGCTGCGCGTCTTTGGCGCCAACCTCCGCAACCTGCTGGCGCGCAGTATGAGCAACCGTTTTACCGCGATGCTCTCGGGCATCGGGGTCACGGCCCTCGTCCAGTCCAGCAGTGCCACCTCCCTGATGACCGCGTCCTTCGTCGGCCAGGGCCTGATACCGCTCACCGCCGCCTTGTCGGTCATGCGCGGCGCCGACGTGGGCACCGCCTTGATGGCGGTGCTGTTCTCCACCGACCTGTCCTGGCTCTCGCCGCTGCTGATTTTCTCGGGCGTCGTGCTGTTCATCTCCAAGCAGGATTCCACGCCCGGACGGGTGGGCCGCGTCTTTATCGGCCTGGGCCTGATGCTGCTGGCGCTGCGCCTGATCGTCGAGGCCACCGAGCCGCTGCTTGCGTCCGAGGCCGTGCGCACCCTGCTGGTCAGCGTCAAGAGCGACTTCTTCATGGAGCTGCTGCTGGGCGCGATCCTGGCTGTCATCGCCTACTCGAGCCTCGCCATCGTGCTGCTGATCGCGGCCATGGCCGCGTCGGGCGCCATCACCGGCGATATGGCCCTGGGCCTGGTGCTGGGTGCCAACCTGGGCAGCGGTGTGCTGGCCGTGCTGCAAACGGCCAAATCCAGCATCGAAGTGCGCCAGGTCACCATTGGCAACCTGGTCTTCAAGATCATGGGCGTGGCCATCGTCGCGCCCTTCGTCGGTCTGTGGTCTACCTATGCGATGCCCTACATCAATGATGCGGGCCGCTCGGCGGTGCTGTTCCACCTGGCCTTCAACATCCTCAACACCCTGGGCTTTATCTGGTTTACCGGCGTGATCGGCGATTGGATGCGCAAGCTGCTGCCCAAGGAAGAAGCCAACAAGGGCCCCCAGCGCCCACGCCACCTCGACGCATCGGCCCTGTCCACCCCGTCGCTGGCCATCTCCTGCGCCGCGCGTGAAGCGCTGCACCAGGCCGATGTGGTCGAATCCATGCTGATCGGCCTGCACAACGTCGTACAGACCGACAACCAGCAGCTGTCGCAAGACCTGCGCAAGCTCGATGACACGGTCGATGAGCTGTACTCGGCCATCAAGTACTACATGACCAAGATCTCGCGCGCCGAACTGGACGAACGCGAGAGCCAGCGCTGGACCGAAGTGATCAACTTCACGATCAACATGGAGCAGATCGGCGACATCATCGAGCGCGTGCTGACCGACGTCGAAAACAAGAAGATCAAGAAGCGCCGCCAGTTCAGCAAGCAGGGCATGGAAGAGATCAACGAGCTGCACGCCCACCTGCTGGACAACCTGCGCCTGGCGATGAGCGTGTTCCTCTCGGGCAATGTGCGCGATGCGCAAAAGCTGCTCGAAGAAAAAGCGCGCTTCCGCGACCTGGAGCTCGCCTATTCCGCCTCGCACCTGGAGCGCCTGTCGCACAACACCGTCCCCAGCATCGAGACCAGCTCGCTGCACATCGACCTGATCAGCGACCTCAAGCGCATCAACTCGCTGCTGTGCTCGGTCGCCTACCCGATCCTGGAAGCCGCTGGCGCGCTGGCCCACAGCCGCCTCAAGGACGACCCGGAGCCCGCCCGCCACTGAGGCGGCGGGCCGGAATTCGCATACAATCCCTGATGCTGCGAGGCGACCACTCCGCCCAGCAGCCTCCAGGAAGTTTGGCAGAGTGGTCGATTGCACCGGTCTTGAAAGCCGTTGCATAGCTTTCTAGGTGTTTGAATCTAATGAATTTTTTCGGATCGTTTCCGCAACTTACGGAAATGATTTCCGCAACTTGTGCTAGTTCGGAGGCGTGGCAGAGTGGTTTAATGCACGGGTCTTGAAAACCCGCGACGGTGTGAGCCGTCCGTGAGTTCGAATCTCACCGCCTCCGCCGCTTATTTGAAAGTTGCGCTCCAAGAGAGCGCTTTTTTCTTGTCTGAATTTCTTGGGAGATCTAGATGAAGTGTCCGCATTGCTTAGTTGAAGTTCATCCGGATTTTGCGCGTATTGATCTCAACCCAAGATACGATTGGGTTGGATATGAGGAAGGGCTAAAATCCAGTTTTTTTGGTTACGTTATGCAATGCCCAGCATGCAGCAAGGCGATTATCCAACTTGAAAAACTCATTAAAGAGCTTCTACTTCAAGACCGGTGGACGATTTATCCCAGGGCTGCTACTCGACCTCCTGCTCCAAAAGAAGTGCCACCTCCCATGGCAGAAGATTACAATGAAGCTGCTGCTGTAATGCACATCAGCCCGAAGGCATCTGCTGCACTTTCAAGGCGCTGTCTCCAAGCGGTTCTTCGCGATCAAGGCTACGACCAACGCGATCTGGCACCGGCCATAGATGCCGCAATTAGTTCGGGTTTACTTCCTGCGGGACTAGCTGACAATCTTGATGCGATACGAAACATCGGTAATTTTGCGGCTCATCCTCTGAAAGACCAGCAGACCGGCAGCATCCTAGCCGTTGAACCGCACGAAGCGGAGTGGAATCTCGAAGTACTTGAAAGTCTCTTTGACCACTACTACGTTCAGCCAGCTAAATCCGCAGCACGCCGAGCTGCTCTCGACGTAAAGCTTCAAGGTGCCGGTAAACCGGCAATGAAAGTGCCCACACAATGAAAAAATTAGCCTCCAGTGATGGGGCTCTTTCATTTAGTGGGCTTAACTGTCTCGCCTACTCTTCGGTAAACCTTACGGGTTATTTCTTGTTTACTATGACCAAGCAATCTACTTGCGTGATCCAAATCAGTTTCTGATGCTGCTTTAGGCCTGATGTCCCGGAATTGGAATGCGCGTATGCGCTCAGCCAGTTCCAAGTCTCCAACTGCTTCAGCCAAACCAGCAGCAGTGGAACGCGCTTCATCAAATCGGGTTCGGAGAGTCCATCGGTTTAGCGCTGCACCTGCAGGTGTGGCAATTAGCGATAGGCTCGCCACTTTACGTGGCCGCCCCTTGATGCGCTGAATCACATTGCCCAACTCGGTTGGCACGCCTGCCACCTCCAGCAAGATGCGCAGCTTTTTGGAGGTTTTGTTCTGGGTGACTTCAAGAGCTCCATCCCGGATATCAGACACGCGCATTTTCAGCACATCGGCAGGGCGCTGGCCGGTCAAGTAGTTGATATCCATCGCGTCCTGCAACTCTTCCGGTGCCTGGGCGTAGACCGCGCTCCAAACATCAGATGCTGCGTAGTAGTCGCGGGGCGTTTCTTTGTTTTTGCGGACACCCTTGGCAGGGTTCTCTTTTTCGGTGTAGCCCCATTCGCGCGCCATGTTCCACAGCGTAGAAAACACTGAAATCTCGCGGTTAGCACGCACTGCTGCCTTTTGGCTGCGCTTGTCCCGATAAATAGCGATGTGCTGCGGGGTGATGGCATCGACAGGCACATCATCAAAGACCTTCCGCAGCATGTCGATGCTGCCACGGTAGTCCGCCTGGGTCTTAGGCGCCTTGGTTGGCAGTATCTCGCGCAGGTAGCGATCAAACACGAAACGCATCAAACCGGTTTCAACTGGCGCGCTTCTGCACTCCAGTTCTGCCCATTTGCGCTTGGCCTCGTTAAGGTCGGGACCGAGCGCAATTTCCACCCTGCGCCCGCTGGCGTCCTTACCGTTGTAATAGAACGATTCCCACACTTTGCCGCTCTTGAGCGTGCGGGTACGGCGCAGCATTCGCGGCGGCAAATCTCGGTTGACAGTCTTTGGGCGCATCTGCATAGCTTAATCCAGCGCGGAAAAGTTGGGTTTTACAGCCGATTGCACGTTGGCCATGACAGGCTGCATTCCCATCTCCACCGGCTGCAATGTAATGTTGACGGCCTTCATGCCGGCCATGCGCAGCCGCGCAAACCATCTCCCAACAATCGGACGGCCAGCACCTGACACGGTGTATACCCAGCCGTTGTTATCGAGCCATTCGCGCTGGGTTGCCGCCTGCTTGTAGCCCGTCACTCGGGTTATTTCATCGTCCGAGAGGAATTCAGAATCTTTTTCAGACACTTTTGACCTCGCAATCTTTCGCTTTTGTAGGTTGTCTATTTGTTGGCACCGCTGATCTACCCGAACGGGACATTAAGCGGCCAGGCCATGCCCTAGGCCAATTCGTTCCCGTTCGGGAATTCCACTGGCCTGATTACATCGGTGCTCACCGACCCCGCCATAACATGCCGCGACAGCAGGCGCGCGCCAGGCTCAAATCGCCTTGCCAGGTTGCGGTAGCTGCAGAACAGGTCAATGCTGATATCCGCGGCCAGCGACAGCTGGGCGCCCCAGCTGGAATCCCAGCGGTGCCCGTCCACCGCCATGTCCACCACGGTGGCCAGCGCCTGGTGCAGGCCTGGCCGGTTGTCGCCGGCCACCGGAATGGCTCGCGCAATCTCTGCGCCCATCCCAAGCAGGTAGGCCAGGCGGGCAAGCAGCTCGGTCTGGCTTGACTGGTGATCGGCCTGCACGCAGTGCAGCCCCACGCTGGTGTATTCGGCCTCCATGCTCTTGCGCACCATCAGCGCCATCATCGGCGCCGCCTTGCGGTAGAGGCCGCGCCTCATGGCACGGCTGTGGATTGGTGTTTTATGCGTCATGGAACTTAGTCCTTGCGCTCAACGGTATAGACGTTCATGCCGGTCACCCACATGGCCTTTGCCTCGGCGTCTTCGCTGTTTGCCGCCTTGAGCTGCACGAACTGCAGCAGCTTGCTGCCTTCCTCCCCCTCCAAGTCCCAGGTGCTGGCCGTGATGGGGTAGACGAAGGCGCGATAGCTGCGCATGGGCTGGATGTTGGTTGCTTGGTTCATGGTTGTTCTTTCAGTGGTGTTCAGATCAGGTCTTGCGTGGCTTCGATGAAGGCTTGCGCGGCTTTCGCGTTGATGGCATTTCCGTAGGCGCGCAGGCGTCCCACTCGGGCGGCAGCCCCATGAGCCAGCGGGAATGTGCCGGGTTCAACTGGCCGCCACTTTCCATCCCTGCACAGGAGCCAATCAGCAGCTCCCCAGAGGCCGTTAACCGGGCCGGGCCCTGCGCTTCCTTGCATTGCTGGGCCAGGGAGCTGCCCGTCATTGCCTCGGTGATCCCCGTTCCCGATCTGGTCGAGTCCGATGCGCTCGGGGTTGTCCAGCCCGCAAGTCGCGCCACTTCTTTCAGCGGTCTGGAGTTGTGCGCCAGATCGTTGCCCGGCAGATTCGCGCCTTTGTGGTCGCGCGCCTGAGGCGTGGGCCAGCCCGCCAGGTTGGCTGCATGGTTCAAGGTGATGTTCTTGGTCGTTGCCTCGATCGAGGGAAAACGCAGCCCGTCCGTGCTGGTGGCTGTTGGCCAGCCGGACAGCAGAACCTGATGACAAAGCTGCACTTGCCCCGGCCCTAGGCGGTTGCCCAATTTCGCGTCCACTGTGTTGGGTGTTCGCCAGCCCGCCAGCAGCACCACCGGCACCCACACGCCGCCCAGCTCCACGCACTGCGAGCCAGTAGGTTCGGTCGCGGATGTGCGGCGCACCGACGCCCGCAGACGGGAACGCAACCGCCCCGAAGGCATAACCCAGGGCCTCCATGTCAGTGTGTACAAGGTCGAGCCAAGGGTCTGCATCCTTGCTCGCAACCTGCTCGCCATAGATTGCTGCAGGGCGGCACTCGCGGATGAGGTGGTAGAAGGCTGGCCACAAGTGCCGCTCGTCATCAAACGCAGAGCCTTGGCCTGCCTGGCTGAAAGGTTGGCACGGACAGGAACCGGTCCAAACAGGTCGGTCATCTGGCCAGCCTGCGGCGCGCAGGGCGTAGGACCAAACACCAACGCCTGCGAAGAAGTGGCACTGGGTGTATGGCTTGAGGTCGTCGGGGTGAACATCTTCAATACTCCTTTCGTCAACATCACCCGGGGCGATGTGGCCCGCAGCAATGAGATTGCGCAGCGTCTGCGCAGCAAACTTGTCGATTTCGTTGTAGTAGGCGGGCTTGACCAACATGGACTCAGCCCACCAGCCGCAGCTGGTTCGGGTTCTCTTCTGGAAGTGGCTCCGCTTTGGGCTTGCGGCGGCGCTTGGCCTTGGCGGCTTCGGTGGCCAGGCGCTCGCGCTCGGCCGCAAAGACTGCGGCCAGGTGGCTGGCGTCGTGGCCGCTGCCCACATAGGCGCCAGGCTTGCGCTGGTAGGTGTGGGTGCGGGGATCAGTGCGTTTTGCATTCATGGCTGCTGCTCCTTTGGTTGCTGGGTGGTGGTGGAAAAATCGGCGCGCTTTAGGCGCGGGTGGGTCAGGCCGGCGACCAGGCCGACAAGCAGACGCTCATCGGTGTCGGCAATCTCCAAAATCTCGCGCTTCATGGCCTGGCGGGCTTCGGGGCTGTCTTGCATGTCGTCGCACACACGGCGGCCAGCATCCAGGGCCTGCTGCAGCAGCGGGCTTACTTCGCGCATGCGGCGGCCCGGCTGGGGGGCGGTGACGTTGATCTGGGCGGGGGTTTTGGTCATAGCCATGCGCCTTCCTCAAACTCGACCGCCTCGATTGCGGCCTCTAAGCTGCCCAATTCCTGCAATCTGGTGGTCAGCAACTCGGTGTTTTGGGTCGCATCCAGGCGGGCCGTACAGTTATTGAAACGAGTCCAAGCGGCAGGCAGAGCCTGCCGGGACGCGGCTGCACCCACGCCCTGCGCTTGGCCCTCTTCATGCTCACAATTTGGGCCGTCCACTGCAGCAGCTGCAGCCGATTCGGCGGTTTGAACAAATGGCTTCCACGCAATGCGACGGCTCACCAGGTATCGGCCACACATGCGCCCACGCTGGGGCGTCAAACCAATCAGGCGCCCGCATTTCAGTTCTTCACCGTATTTGTTGGCGGCGCCCTGTTCCACATGGCGGCGCACGGGGGCCAGGTGCCATTCGGTGCGCTTGCGGGCATGGCCGCCCATGGCTTCCATAAATTCGCACCAGTTGGCTTTGATCTCGCCATTGCGATGACAGGCGCGAAAGGCCTGCACGGTTTGGCTGTCGCCCTCACGATCAAACAGCTCCAGCTGGTCATGCGTCACCCGGCGCAGCTCACGCCACACCGTGACCGATGGCATGCCGATAGTTTGGAATTGGCGGATGCCCCAAGTAGCGGCCCAGGCATCAACGCGCAGATGGCCGTTGACGATTTCCGGTTTGGCCTTCTTCGCAGGCTTGGCACTGTCACTGATCGCGGGTTGTTCGGCGTCGCTCTCAGTGGCTGGGGCCGTCATTCGCATTTCGATCAGCTCACCGTCAACCAGGTCGTAATGCTCAGCCAGCGCATGGTGGCCGACAGACTTCGATATGTACTTAGCCACGTAGCCCGCAGCACCACCCGACACCATGCGTTTGATGTTGACGCGGTTCTGCTTGGCGCCAGGTTCGTCACCGCCATCACTCAGCCAGTAATGCCGAATGGTTTCTTCCAGCAGCTCCGCCTGGGCTTCCGTCTCCACCCAGAACAATGCGTGCCAATGCGGGGTGCCGTCGTGATGGGGCTCGGCCACGCGAAGGCCGTAGGGGCGCACGTTTTGGCGGTTCAGGCTGGCCCGGGTTTTTGTCCATTTGTCACGCAGCCACAACTGCGCATCGCGTGGTGTTGCGCCCTTGTAGTTCTTATTGCGCACAGGTGTTCCACCGCCCACCGTGATGGGATGGAAACGGCTTGGAGCTGTCAACGTGACAAACAAGCCCACATGCGCCCGCTGATCTGCGTACTCTTCGGCACCCCGGATGCGGGTCATCAACTCGCCACCACGCACCAGCGGGTTGCTGGTGCCCAGCGCCGCCAGTTCCCCCAGGTTGTAGACCTGGCCCGCTTCGTTGGTGAACAGCGTTTGCTGCAGCGTTGCAGCGTTGCGCGCCACCTGCTGGCGGCGGCGGGTCATGCCTGCGTTGCTGACATATTTGCCTTCACGCAAATGCACCTGGCCCATGCTGATAAAACCAGCCTCCACCACCCGGGCAACGTGACTGCGCAGGCGTTTGCGCCACCACTTTGGGTCTTTGGCCCGCTTGATTGCTGGTTCCCCTTTGATGGGCTGTTCTTCGGTGATGCCGATCACACGCACGATCTTGCGCACCATGTCCACGCGAGCATGCAGAGGAACCCCAGCAACAGAGGCCCATGCGTCCAGTTCCTCCACATCGAACACCAGCTTATTGGCCCAATCGCGGATCTCTTCGTCGCTCAGGTTGAACCGCAACGCGGCGCCAAACTTGTCTTCAAAGTCGGCCATCGCCTGCATACGATCCCAGGCGCGGAAGCTCTCGGGCGCCTGCTGCAGTTCCCATTTGTCATAGGCCTCAGTGCCACGCTTGATCGAGCGGATCGATTTGTCGGCCTGGCCCTTGGGGTCGTTCTTCGGTGTCAGTTCCACATAGGCATATCGCTTGCGCAGAGAGTCCTGCCACTCAACTGGGGCAGATTCCACGATGCGTTCAAGGTGGCGATCGGCGAGGGCGTGAGTCGGGCGGTTTTTCAACCACTCATGCACGCTATCTCGCTTGGGTTCTTGACGGGGTATGCGGCCGACCATGATTTAGACCTTGGCGGCCAGCGCTGACAGCGGCAGCACATAGCGCTTAAACAGGCGCACCACACGTTTGACGGCTTCGCGCTCGGTATCGGGCATTTCTTGCCAGGCGCGGCTGGCCAGGCTGTGCAGCTCGGGCTTGCTCTTGGCCCGCACGCCAGCTACGCGCAGCAGGCATTCGCGCATTTCAATAGGCAGGCCGCGCCATTCGGCATCCGCGGCATCGCGGTACAGTCCACCGCTGGCCTTTTTGGCAAACTCATCGCGCAGGCCATCGAGCATGGCCTTTGCTTCCTCCACAGTAACCCCGGGATTCTTGAGCGGGGGCACCATGGGCGCAGGACGCACAGGCTTGCGCGTGGCAATTTCAAAGTCAGGCGCCAGGCATTGCAACTGCGGCACATCACGCACAGGCAGCTTGCGCAAGCCATAGGGCAACACGGCTGCCACTGCGTTGGCTTCGGCCTTGTCTTGCTTCATGCGCTGGCCAGCCCTTCAACAGAAAAGCCGCCGATGCGTGGCTGCTGCTCGGCAATGTCGAATGCGGCGTCATAGGCCGCGCGCATGCAGCTGGCCAGGATGTGCAGGGTGTGGCGCACGCCCGAGGCAGCGCGGTAGTGCATAGCGTACAGGCTCATTGCGCACCGCCTTGCTTTGCAGCTGCCACGGCTTCCAGGCGGGCCAGGGCGTTGGTGAGCATGTCGCGCAAAGCGGCGGCATCTTCGGGGCACAGTTGAAGCTTGACATTTGCAATGGCGCCGCAACGCTGGTCGTTGATGCAAACCTGAATATCGGTTGCGCCATAGCCGTTGTCATAGCTCCAGACTTCCAGCTCCTGCCCCAGCTCATTGCGCAAATACCCGGCTTCGCGCACGTTGTGCCGACCGTACTTGTCCAGCAGTTGTTCGCTATTGAGTTTCGTTTCCATCGTCTTACCTCCGGTTTTTGGGCAAAAAAATCCCCTGCCAGGCCCGCAGGCCTTGCAAAAATTGATTGGTTTGGGTGTGTGGGGGTGGCCGCTATTGAGCGGCTCTGGCGCTAGCTGCTCGCGCCTGCCGGCTTGTCGCCTGCGAACAGGTCAGCGGTCACCGGGGCCGTGCGGCGCGGCGTGTAGTCGTAGAAGCCCGCAGCGTCCAGCACGATGCCCAGAACGTCGCGGCGAACGTGAGCGCTCAAGGGCAGTTGCACAGTGGGGTTTGGCGTGCCGCTTGGGCTCAGGCTACAGACGATTTCCTTGTGTGCCACAAACACGCCACCACAGCAGCCATTGGTGCAGTGGTAGGTGGTTTCGCGCAGAAGCGGGGCCATTACCCAACTTGTGCGAATCACAGCATCTGCTCCACAGTCTGGGCAGGCGACTCGCTCGCCATCAGCGCTTGCGCGTTTGCGCAGGCGGCGCGGGAAATGCAAGCCCAGCGCACCGGTGGGCATGATGTTGAATTTGTCCAGATCCACGCCGACGAACAAATCATGGCTCATCGCTGGCACCTCTCCCTGCGCTTCTGCAAGCTCGCGGATGTGGGTTGACATAGGCAAATCCAAAGCGGGGTTTTGCAGCGCGCTGGCCTTTAGACGGCGCACCAATTCAATGTTTGTCAGAAAGGTGTGACCGCATTCATCGTTGTCGCAGCGGTAGCTGGCCTGCCATTGCAGCGGCCCCTTGCGCCACATATCGCGCAGCTCGCTGGGGGTGTCGCAATGCGGGCATGCAACCCGCGTGCCTTCGCGGCGCAGCACGCGGCCTTGCTCAGTGCTTGGCAGCAGATTGGTGATAGGTGTTGGGGCGTTCATGTCTGCTTGGCTTTGTTGTTTTTATTGGCAGCCAGCGCAATTGCTTGGTGAAGATGGGCCGCATTCGCCGCCGCCCTCCCGCGCGCACCGGCAGTACATGCCGACCTCTGCCATGACACCGGTGGCGTCGAAGTAGCGGCGGCTGACGATCACATAGCCTGCCGCTTGCAAGACTGCATCGAGCTTTCCAATGGGCACACCCTGCTGCCCCGACAGGAAACGGCTGGTGTTGGATGCATCCCAGCCAGCAGCATCGGCCACCGCATTACCAGGCTGCGCAAGCGCCTGGCGCAGCACGCGCTCTACGGTGCCTGGCCCGTGGCCGCTACCGCTATTGCGGATCATGGTTACTGGTTTTTGACTCACGGTCACACCCTCCTAAATGACTTGTTTCTGGCCACGCAGCCAGGCGCAAATTGTTTTGCGTGTGCTTGCGCGCAGGCGCGCGCAATATGAAGGCATGGTGTTTGGTTCAGGATGCGGTGGCTTGTTCAGCAGCCTTTTGGCGTGCTGCCAGCGCTTCACCCACCAGCTTGCGCACGGCATTGGCAAAGGAGCGCTGCTCTGTCGTAGCGATTTCGCCCACTGCGGCGTATTGCTCCGGCTGGAAGAAGACTTTTGCCTGACGGCCTTTTTCAGCATTGCTGCTTGCAAGGCGGTCTGCTTGGGCGGTTGCGGTGTTCATTGCTGTATCCTCTTGCTGGACTGTTTGGGACTCTTTTTGACTGCAGGGGAATCATACCGCCAAATTTGGCGGCATGCAAATTTATGGACGAAAAAAATGGCGGCACAGCTTTTCGCTTGAAGTCGGAGCGAGACAGGCTCGGCCTCTCTCAGCCCGAGTTCGCGGATAAAGCTAATACCAAATTGCGCACGCTGCAGAACTGGGAAGGCGGCAAGAACTACCCAAGCAGCGAATTTTTGGCGGAAGCCGCCAAATTTGGCGTTGATATTGCCTACGTGCTTACAGGGCAGCGCACTTTGGACGCGGGCATGGCTTCGGCCATCACGCTTGCGGATAAATCGCCTGCGCCATACAGGCGTGCACTTTCCGGCATGGCTCCAGCGCCCAGCAGCGATGCCGACACGGTGTATGTGCCGCTGCTGACCGCTACCGGCAGCATGGGGCCTGGCAATGAGCTACTGACTGAAGACGTCGTAATGGGTGAGGTTCCGCTATCGCGCCAGTGGCTGTCGCTGTTTATCTCGCGCTCCCGGCATTCATCCCTGCGCCTGGTGCACGCCTATGGCGACAGCATGATGGGCACGCTCAACAGTGGCGACTTTGCAATTGTGGACACGGCCTGCAAGACGGCCGATGTGGATGGCGTTTATGTGCTGCAGGCCCATGGGCAGCTGTTTATCAAGCGCATCACGCGTGGTCTGGACGGATCGTTCACGGTCAGCAGCGATAACCCACAGGTGCGCACGGTGTCAGTGCTGGATGGCAGCCACCCCATTGAAGTGCTGGGGCGCGTGGTGTACGGGTGGAACGGCCGGCGTTTTTAGGCCCGCAAGGATAAGTAATTGGTGACTGATTGAGGGGTGCGATTTGTCATTGCTTGAATTTGATTACACCAATGCCGAAGGCGAGATAAAACGCCGCGCATTGACTGGCTGGGCCGAGGAAGGCCACTACGTGGTGGGCAACGATACGTTGGCCAATGGCGTGTGGCGCACGTTCCGCAAAGACCGGATTACGCAGTATTTCAATGGCTGCGATGCGCTGCTGAATACGCCATTCGAGGCTGGCCCACCGCCACGGCCGGCCAAGAGTAAAAACGCCAATCCCACACCCAGGGATGATCGGCCGCAAATCCTGTTTACCGGGTTCGGCTCCGCGCGCAGGTCAGCGCTTGAGGCGTCATGCGATGCCGGCGGCCTGGCGGTGGTGAAGTCCGTCACGCAAAACCTAGTGTTTGTGTGCACCGGCCCGAATGCCGGCGCGGCCAAGGTGAGCAAGGCGCGCATGCAGGGCTGCTACATCGTGCCCGAGGCCGATTTGCCCGCACTGCTGGAATCCGGCGTGCTGCCCGACTCTATTGTGGATTGACCCATGAAACCTAAATTGATAGCCGCTTACGCCTTGCTGGCGTGCGCTGGTGCTGTTTTATCTGGTTGCAGCGATGTGGATCCAGAGACCAAGCTGCCGCCCACACCCAGGCTCACACCAGAAATGACCGTTCATATTGCGAAGCACCCGCAATATGCATGCTTGAGCGAAGACCTGCTCAATCAAGCGGTGACGCATTCTGTGCGCGGTGAGGATACGAAGTTTCGCGCGATGTTCAGCAGCATGAACTGCCTTGTGCTGCCCGATGACCCTGCAACGCGTTTCAAGCTGCTTGCCGTCCGAGGTGGTGCCGTCGAGTTCACCAACATCACCAACAAGAATGCATCCATGGGCCTTTGGACGTTCAAGGAAGCATTCGTCCCTGCCGAAAACTAACAGCTTTTCGTCGCTTTGACGAAATCCCCCCTTTTTCGTCAAACCCGGACAAACAAACACCGGGCAAAACCCGCGCAAGCCCGCACCAGGCCTTGCGCGCATCCATGCCGACGCCCCCGACGAAAAGCACCCTTTTAGCGCGCAGGCGCGGCGGGGTCTCGACTGCGCGCGGCGGGGTCAGATGGGGGGTATGGGGTGATTTCGGCGTAGTGGCTACCTGTGCCCGGCAGCCCCTGGGCCGCGCAGGCGGGCGCAGGAGCGTCGCGCGCTGGCGTGGCAATGGGGCGCGGTGGGTGTGGTACTTCTGTGCGTTAGCGGTCGTTTTGCGACCTCGCGCGTGGCTGCTGTACGGCGGGCGGGCGCGGCCTGCTGCTGGCCTGGGCTTGCGGAGGGGCTAGACGCGGCAAGGCCCGCGCGGGGCGGGCCTTGTGGTGGGTGTGGGGTATGGCGGGTGGCTGGGTTGGCTAGGTGGCTTCGGTCTTACCCTGGTGGGTGGCCATCGCCTGGCTGGTGGTCTGTGCGCCTGCAGCCCAGGGCGTGCAGGCGCTACTTGACTTAGGGGCATGCGGATCTGTAGAAAGATCGCCCATCAGTTTCTGGTTTCGGCTATTCATCATCCCCCGGCACAAACTCCGATTCGTCGGATTCCTGCCAGTCGCTTGGCTCCACAACGGCGCCGCCGGTGGATGCATTGCCGGTGCCTTTGCGCTCCAGCTCCAGGCGGGTGACCAGACCCTGGTCGTCCAGGGTGTGTTCGATGGTTTTGGCCAGCCATTCAGTGCCGTCGATTTCGGCCTTGAAGCCTTGCACGGCAAAGGTGCCTTGCACCATCAGGAACGGGTCGCCAATGGCCAGCGATAGTTCAAACGTGGATTCTCCGCGCGCCAGGCGGCCCATTTCTGCGCGGGCGGCGGCCAGGGCTGCGGCTTCGCTGGCATAGCTTTCTTTGAGGGTCTTGAGGTTTTCTTCCTGACCGTCCACGGCGGCCTGGCGCTTGGCGCTCCCTTTGTCGTGCCAGTAGGCGCGCACCCCGGTGTAGCTGTTGCGGTCTGCGCTGTGGTAGCGGTGGCGGTCGCCGGATTGGCGGGTAATGGTGACACGCGGCATGGCCTGGCCCTTTGCGTTGGCGGCGGTGCCGATGGGCAAGAAAAGCAGTTTGCCCTTCTTGACGGTGGCAACGGCATCGTGCAGCTCGGCCACGCGCGCCAAGAAATTCACATCACTCTCGTTTGTCTGGTCAATGTGCTGCAGCTGTTTGGCGGCCAGTGCAGGTTCAATCGTCAGCTCCAGGCCGTTGCGCTTTGCAATGTCGGCCACCACCTTGCCCAGGGTTTGCCGGTGCCAGCTGGTGCTGGTGCGGCTGCGCAGCTTGCCGCGCATGTTGGCGCTACGGGCCGTGATGTTGATGACGTCAGGGGCGCCGCTGTGCTCCACCTCGTCGACCACAAACTCCCCCTTGTCGGCCATTGCGCCGCCGCGTGTGTAGCCCAGCTGCAGCTGCACCTTGGCGCCGCGCGCGGGTATGCGTAGTTTGCCGTCGCTGTCGTCCAGGGTTAGGTCGAGCTGGTCGGCCTCGCCGCTGCGGGCTTCGCGTAGGCTCAGGCGCTGCAGGCGCGCTTGCACGGTGGGAGTAATGTCGCGCCCGTCCACCACCAGGCGGTAGCTGGGCTGCTGGTAAACGCCCTGGGGGTTTTGCAGATCGGCTTCCATGTCAGTAATCCATCAGCCAATCGTCCAGGCTGCCCCATTCCTGCGGGTTGTCGCCGTCACCGTCTTCTGCGCCGCCGGTGGGGTCAGCCTGCTGGTCGTCCACGCGGGCCAGGTTGATCGTAAATTCCACCCGTCGGGCCACACCTTCTGGCGTTAGGATGCTGCCGGTTTCTTCAACGCTGGTAATCACCCAGGCACCAAAGATCTCTCCGGCACCGTTGACCAGCGCATAGGCCGCGCCGGTGTCGCCCATGGCGCGCAGCTTGTCGATGGCCTTACGGTCGCCAAAATGCTCGGGCGCCTGCAGGCCGCTCAGGGTGATGGTTTCCGCACCCTTGCCCACAAACTGGCGGGCCGGCATCGCGCCGATGCGGCTGTTTTCTGGGTGGCGCCATTCGGTGCTGCGGCGCATTTCTTCAAACGCCAGATTGTCCATGGCAAACACAAACTGGCCCAGGGCTGCAAGCATTGCGGTTTACTCCATATCGGTGTAGCTGCTGCGGCGGCGCGTGCCTTTGTCGCGCTCGCGCTTTTCCAGCTCGGCGGCCACGGCGCGGCCAATGGCTGCGGCATCCATGCCCGGCTGGGCGTACACGTTGATTTCGATTTTTGGTGCACCGGCCCCGCCGGCAGCGCCTGCACCGCCCATGCTTGGCACGGGAGCGGCGGCCAGGCTTGGCAGTGGCACCATGGTGGATGCAGCCAGGCTTGGCAGCGGCACCATGGTGGCAGCGGCCAGGCCCAACGCGGCGGCCTTGGCGCGGCCGGTGCCGCCCTCAATGCCCAACGCTGCGCCCTCGCTCACAAAGCCGCCCAGCTGCATAAATACGCGGCTTGGGCTGTGGATGCCCAGCTTGTCTTTGAACCAGCCAATGCTGTCATCAGCCATGGTGCTGATGGTGTCGCGCACGGCTGATAAACGGCCGGTAATGCCGTTAACCAGCCCTTGCACAATGTTGGCACCGGCTTCGTAAAAACGGGTGGTCAGGCCCAGTACCGACTGCAGGCCATTGCTTACGGCTTCGCTCAGGTCGGCCCACAGCAGTTTGGCGCCGCCCACTACATCGTCCCAGCGGTCGTAAAGCATGGTGCCGGCCGTCATCAGCAAGCCAATGGGGCCAAGCAGGCGCAGGAACACGGCACCAAAGCGCAGCGCCGCCGGGCCGTACAGCGCCATGCGCGCCGCAAATGCACCCAGCCATTGGCCGCCGAACGTAAACGCGCTGCCCACCGCTCGCACTGCCGTGCCAATGCCGCCAACGCTCAGGCCCACGCGGGCCAGGACAAACCGCAGCAGCGCGCCCTTTGCAATGACAAGGCCTATGGGGATGGCCACCGCCGCAAGCCCGGCGGTCAGCAGGCCGAGCGCGCCCACACCGTACAGCACCCATTTGGTGAGCTGCGGGTGTTCGCCGGCAAAGCGGGCAATGCCCTCGGTGGCGTTGGTCACCACCTGCAGCAGCTTGACGTAGGCCGGCAGCAGGGTGGTGGACATGCGGGCGTACAGGTCGTTTCGGCGAGCCAGCAATTCCAGCTCGTTACCTCCGGCCGTGGGCTTTACGCGGTCGTACAGGGTTTCTACGTTGTCGGCGCTTTCGTTGAGCTTGTAGCTCTTGTTGAGCATGCCGCGCTGTTGGTACATGGTGGCAAACAGGCCGGCCGCGTTGCGGTTGCTGAAAATGCCGCCCATGGCATCCAAGATCTGCTTTTCGCTGGTAATTCCCTTTTTCTTCAGGGCCGGTATCAACACCGTTTCCAACCACTCAAACTGCGAGCGCTGGAATATGTCGCTGCCCTTGAGCGCGCCCACGCCCAGTTGCGCCACCTGGCCCACCTTGTCGTGCTTGACCTTGGAGCGGTCGGCGATCAGACCCAGGTTGTCCAGCAACATGGCCGAACGCTTGGTTGTCTTGCCCTGGTATATGTTTTGGTAGGCGCTCATCATGCCGGTGCCCACGCGGTGCCCCCCCATTTCCTGCACCAGCGGCTCAAGCCGGTAGAAGAATTCTTTGTCGCCGATGCCCTTGGCGGCCACGCCGCCGGTCTTGATGAGGTTGAGCCAGTCTTCTGCGCCCACGCGGCCGCCGGTGGCGGTAATCACCTGCTGAATCAGGTTTCCGTTTCGTTCAAAGTCTTCCCGGTTATTGGCGCCGTTGCGCATCTCAATAACCTTCATCATGTCCATGAACTTTTTCTCGTTATCCGCGCCATGCTCGGCGCCAAACGCGCCCTCATTCGCAAACTTCATCTTGGCCAAGAACGGCAGGGCTTCTTCGGCGTGGTGTCGGTCGTTAAAAACGGTGATGGCATCGCGCATCAACTGCATGTTGTCCAGCTGGCTGGTGCCGTAGCTTTTGAATCCCTTGGCAAAGTCGATAGCCTTACCCGACTCTTCGGCGCCCAGGCCCAGGGCGTTGATGCGCACGCCTTCCATTTCCAGGCTTTTGCCCTGGCCCATCATCGGTGCCATGGCTTGGGCCGCGTGGCGGCTGGCGTACATGGCACCCATGCCTCCGGCAGTGATGGCCGCGCCCTTGACACCCAGGCGCTGCATGTTGTGCTTGGCCGCGCTCAGTTGCTGCAGACGCTGCTTTTGTTTGTCGATGCTAGCCGTGGTGCGCTCCATCTCGATGCGCAGCGTGGCTTCCTGGGTGCGCAAGCCTCGGGTGGAGAGCCCGGCTTGCTCCATGCGGCCGGACAGCGTCTGGATGGATTGCCGCAGGGGAGACACGCGCGCCTGCAGGCCTGCCAGCTCTCCCTTGGCGCTGGCCATGCGGCGGGCCATGGCGTCGGTCACGTTGCCGGCCGCAGCATGTTCGACGGCCATTTCTCTGACCTTGCGTTTTTGCGCTGCAATCTCTGCGCGCAATGCTTTGCTGGCCTTGTGCGCGTTGCGGAACTTGTCTACCAGGCCCTGCTGATTTTCCAGCTGCTTGAGGCTGTCGCGCAGGCCCTTGAGTGAGCGCGATGTAGCGCTGCTGCCGGCCATGACACGTTTAAGCGGGCCGGTCAGCTTTTCCTTTGTGCTCAGGATGACGTCTAGCCGCAGCCGCTCCATTCCCATTTGCTTACCTCATTGCAGTTTTTTGCCCAGTAGCTGGGCGTAGAACCTTAGTTTCTGGTTGCTGCGCTCAATGGCCAGGTTGCGCCACTGCAGCAGCTCATCGAGGTCAAAGCGGCCCATCACATCGGGCGACCAATGGAAGACGGCCGCAATGTCGGCCATCCAGTCCTCTATTGACGTATCGCCTTGCGCACCGAAGAAGGTTGCAAAAAATCCCACACCACCCCTGCGCAGTTGGCCAGGTCTACCAAGTCCAGGGCGTTGGCCTCGGCCTGAATGATGCTCGGCTGGGTGATGCGTGGCAGCAGCACCTGCACGGACAGTGCATCCATGTCGGCCAGGCTTTTAATAGAAATGCCGCGCAGGTCGCCGCCCAGGGGCTTCATCACCTTGATTTCCGTAATGTCGCCGCCGGCGCGCTTGATGGGAGTTTCCAGCGGCACCGTCTGGTAGGGCCGGCCGTTGATGGTTTCGTCCAGCGGCTGATTGGCGGCCGCCGCCTGGTCTTCTTGCGCGGCTGCGGTGTTGGTGTTGTCGGTTGCTGCTTCGTCGCTCATTTCATACCCCGTTTCAAAATCAAAAAAAAGCGGGCCTTGCCGAAGTGTGTGACGGCTCGGCCCGCTCAGCCCCTTACCAGATTGGCGCTTGCGCTGCGGTGGGCTTAGTAGCCCAGCGCGGTGCGCACATCGGCCAGAACGTCTACACCGTCCACGATGCAAACCATGTTGACCAGATCAATTTCAAACATCACCAGGCCGCCCACCGTCAGGCGGAAGTAGCTCAGGCTGTAGCTGTAGGTTTGTTCGGTGGGGTCGCCGGCCTTGTTGCTGCCGGGGTCGATCTTGGCGATGCGGCCGCGCATGACGGCCTCGCAGCTCTCCACTTGTTCGCTGGTGCCGCGCGAGAGCGCGCCCACAAAGCGCAGCATCGTCGCATCGTGCTGTCGGGCGCCCCACTTGCTGGTAAGGCCCGCGATAAAGCCGGCGCCCTTCAACTCGGCCTCCATCTTTTCCTGGCCAAAGTCAAAATCAATGGGGCCATCCATGCCGCCGGCCCGGTGTTCTTCGAGCTTGCGCGCCAGGGTGGGCAGGGTGACTTCGGGAATTTCGCCCTTGTAGTCGCCGCCGTCGGCAAAAACGGCAAAGTTGAGAAGTTGGCGTGGGAGCATTTTTTATCCTCGCTTGGGTGGTTCGATCAGCGGGCCGATGCCATTTGCGTGGCGAAGTCCACCAGGTAACGGTCGGTGATGTGCTGGCGGAAGCTCAGGTCTTCGAGCGGTGGCACGGGGGTGTAGTCGTAGTCGATCACCAGCTTGCCGCTCTTGAGGTTTTCAGTGCTGTTGATTTCTTCGTTGAACCAGGCCTGGCCGCCCAGGATGTAGCCATCCGCCTTGAGCGTGCGGAAGCGCGCATTGATGGTTTCCACAATGTCGCGCACCAAGCGGGGCGACATGGGTTTGTCGAGAAAGTCAAAGAAGCCTTCCGCAATCGTGTCGGCAAGGATTTGGCCGGTGCGCACCGCCACTTCAAACACAAAGTCGGTATCGCTGGTGCAGGTGCGGTTGCCCCAGAAGCGGTAGCCCTTGTGATTGATGACGGTCGTAATGTCGCCCTGGTTGAGCAGGGCCGCATCGGTGGATGCGCTCTGCAAGTCCCACGAAATATCTTTTGCCAGTCCGGTGGGGCCGTTGATGGGCACGTTGGACAGGCTCTTGTGCCAGCCCATCTCTTGGTCGATGCGGGCGCGCGTGCCCAGTGCGTAGGCCACGGCATCGGCGGGCACGTTCTTGCTGGTGGCGGTGTCCCAATCCATAAAGTTAGGCCAGATCACCATGGTTTCGCGCTGCCCGAAGCCTTCGCGGTATTGCAGCACTTCGCTGACGTCTTCGGCGCCGTGGGCATAGACGTAGCTGAATGCACGCAGGTCTTTGCAGACGCTGGCCAGGGCTTCGGCCACGGGCTTGGTGTCGAGGCCAGGGGCGCCCAGGATGCGCGGGCGCACGCCAGTCTGGCCTTGTGCTGCCAGAAGCGCCTGCATGCCGGTGCGCTGGCCCAGCAGATTGGTGCCCACCACCTTGCTGGTCTGGTCGGCTTCCTTCTCTTCGTCGGTAGCGCCCACGCCAGCCTCTACCCGCACGATGATGAGTACCGGGCGGCATTGCAGCGCGATGCGATCGAGCGCTGGTTTGAGCGTGCCAGTGGTGCCGGCCAGGCCTTGGGCGCGGCTGATGTTGGTCACCAGCACGGGCTTGTTGAGCGGGAAGTAATCGGGGTCGGCATCGGGGGCTGTCACCACCATGCCGATGACGGCAGACGAAACCAGGCGCAGCGTGTTGATGCCGTCGCCTTCTTCAATAACGCGGATGCCGTGGTGAAAACTTTGGGTAGCCATTGGTAATCCTTCGGAGTGGATTTGCGCGGTGGGCGCGTGATATGGCTATGTTCGGGTTTCACGCGCGCAAAGGCCAGCGGGTAACACTGTGGCTGCGATGCAGACAAAACAAAGCCCGCCGGCTGTTGCAAGCGGGCGGGCTTTGGGTGGGGTGGTGGGTGGCTAGACTTCGGCGGCCACCACGCGCAGGCCGGCAAAGCGCATCTGCTTTTCAGGGGGCAGGCTGCTGTTGATCATTTCTTCCGTCACGATCCAGATGCGGGCGTCGGTCATTGCCACGGTGAACACTGCGCGGCCATTTTCAAACATCACCCGCACCGGACGCACGCGGCCATCGGCGCTGGTAATTGGCAGATCAAATGATTCGTTGAGCGGGTACAGCTGGCCCGCCACCTCAATGCGTGCGGCGATGCTGAGCGTTGCGCCCACCACCGTGCGAACCTCGCTCAGCGTGTCAGCCACGATGGTTTGGGCGTTGTAGGCAGCATCGGCGCTGATGCTCTCCAGCACGATGGTGGGTTGCACATCCCCAGGCTTTGGCACGTTCACCCACTTTTTGCCCGTCCAGCGCTGGCCCAAGCGGCTGTCATCGCTCCCGATGGGAACGGCATTGGCTGGCAGTGGCTCAAGAGCAAACGGATATTCACATTCGCCGTTGCAAACACCGCTTGCATCTGTAAATGCGTATTTGATTGGCATTAATTGAACTCCACGATAGTGAATGAGATGTACCAAGCCTGACCTGCAGAGGCAGAACCCGATCCCGAAGTTAATTCAAAGCGCACCACCGTGCTGCTAATAAATCGATAAGTGAGCACAGCAATTCCGTTGAAGTTCACCACAGACCGTTGCGGCACGATGAACGCCTTAGCCAGATTCACGGCGTTGATTGGCACATCGGCATAGAACGCACCGCCAGTCCCGCCATTACCAGCCACGATGGTCACCGTGGGCGAAAGGTTGTAGATAGCTTTGATAGCTGATGACGGAATTGCGCCTACCGCTGCCGACACATGGCTTTTTACGTTATCACGGGCTGCATTTGTCACTGCGTTGATGTTGTCGCGCGCCGTGTTGGTGTTGCTATTGATGCTGTCACGGTTGGCCGTAGCCTCCGCTCGCGCAGCAGCAATATTGGCAATGGATGTGGCCACCTGGTCGGCCAGCGCCCGCAGCTCGCCGTAGATGACGGCTCCTAAACTTCCGCTCATTTTCAAACCTCGCTTGCAGTGATGACCTTGATGCGCCCGCCTTCGTACTCAAAGGTTTCGGTGCGGGTGCGGCCCTTGTAGGTGGTGGCAATCGTTTTGACCGTGCCTTCAGGGTTGTAGGTGTAGTTGGCCACCGCTGCATTGCCGTCGATGGTTTCGGTCACCTTTTCGACCTGGCCCTGGGCGTTGTAGATAAACGAAACCAGCGTGGCGCCATTAGCGGGGCCTAGGGATAGATCCTCGCGCCGCAGGGTGATGGCTGGCCCGGTCTTGCCGTTGACCGTTTCCACCATGTCGGCGTCCAATTCATTGATCGCCTGCTGCTGGCTAGCCAGGGCCTGCTGCTGCTCCTGCAGCACGGCATCCACGCCGGCGCCCAGATCGGCCAGGCGCTGCACATCGGCGCGCAGCTTGTTGCCCGGGCTGGGCAGCGGAAAGCCGAAGTTCTCGGTAAAAACGCTGGTGTCTTGCGTCATGCTCTGCCCCTTATGTCAGCACCACGGCGCGCAGGTTGCGGATGTAGGGCCGCGCGGTGGGCGTGCCGGTGGGGGTCAGCCGCACGCGCAGCGCTGGCGCATCGATGCCCGTGAGCCTGTGGTGAATTTCCACCACCCCCACGCTGTTGGTGCCACTGGCCACCGGATCAATGGGCACCTCCACCCAGTTGGCTTGGCCGTCAATCTGCATATGCACCGGGCAGGCTGCCCCACTGGGTATGTCGGCCTCATAGATCACGCGCAGCTCGGTGCCACCGTTGGTGCTGATGGCTGGGTAAACGCAGGTGCCGCTGCTTTGCAGCGCGCCAACCACCAGCATGGTGCCCGGTTCCAGCACGGCACCCAGGCCGGTATCGCCCACGCGCAGGGTGGCGCTTACGCGCACCTGGCCAGTAAAGGCGGCGCTCAGGCCCACGGGCTGCATGGCGTCTACGCTGTAGCGGTCCACCACTTCCGATTTGATCGGCTCGATCAACTCCAGCAGATAGGTGATGCGGGCGGATGCCTCCGGCGTTGCTGCACCAGCGTTGATAGCCAGCATAGTGGCGCCCTCCACTTCCTCGGTGCCCAGCACGATAGTTTGCGACTGCTGCGCGTACTGCAACGCCAGCAGCTCAAAGCGCAGCATGCTGCCAGCAATCGGCGCCACGGCCCCGGCAGGGGTGATGCGAGCGAGCTGCCCGAGCGCGGGCGATGCCGTCACCAGCTGGCCCGCGCTGCTGCCATTGGCCTTGCCCACCTGCGCAGTGTGCAGCGCTGTGGCGGCATCGTTGCACTGCACGCAGATGGCATATTCCATGCCTTCAGTCAGCAGCACCGGCGCGGGCCATACCGCCTTTACGGCCTGGCCATTTGTCGGAATGGCGTCCTTTTCCAGATGGCATTCGGCCAGCACCTCACCAGGGCCGCCCGTCGTGCTGTCGACCGTTGTCAGGTAGGCAATGGCTTTGCTGCCCGCTGCAGAGAAATAGAGCTTCACGCCGCCGTCTTGGTGCGTGGCCGGGCTCTTGAACGTCTGAAAAATTGTGTTAAACGACATGGGTAATTACCTCGGATCCAAACCCCTTGCCGTTGAGCGTGGAGTAGTTGACGTTCACGCGCACCTGCAGCTGCACTTCACCGGTAAAGGCGGCCACACATGAGCCGCCCTGATTGCCAGAAAATGCCACAGTCTTTTTGCCCGGTGGCAGGTTGGGCGGCACGGTAAAGGTGCCGCGAATCTGGCCGGCCGCATCAGCCACCAGGCTGCTGCCAGGAACGGGCAGCGGCTGCAGGGCCAGGCCATCAAAACCCAGCGTTGCCAGCATCTCGCCAGGGGCAAAACCGTCGATAGTGAACTGCACGGGGATGCTGCGCATAAAGATGGCGCCGCCGCTCAGCTTGGACAGGTCGAGGCTTTCCAGGAACTTGTTGCGGGCTTCGTCTCGCACCTTTAGCACTTGATCGCCCGGGATCAGACCAAGCACGTTGTAGGCATAGCCGCCCGGGTAGACCAGCTCCTTTTCATTGATCCAGCGGTCAACGGTCGGCGACAGCACCACCTTGGCGGGCATGGGGGTGGGCGGTGGTGGGTTGGGCACCACGGGCGCCGGCGCAGCCACGGTGGTGGCCTCACTGGTGGCCAGCTGCGCCCACAGCGTTACCAGGCTGTGCGCCATGGTGTGGGTGGTGGCCCCATCGTCCAAGGGCATGGCCTCCATGGGCTCGGCCAGCTGCAGCGCGCCGCCTGCAATCAGCGCGGTCTGCTCCATTCCTTGATCGCGCATGCTGTTGTCCAGCATCGGATCGGCAAAGCTGCCGCGCTTGAGGCCCGCATACCGGCCCGACACATCCACCGCCAAGCGCAGCTCGGCCAGCTCCAGCTTGTGCTGGTTGTGCTGCCGCTGGTAGCCCTGCAGGGTGGCCATGCTCACCTGGCGCACCTGGTCAACGATCACGCCGCGCGTGCTGTCCCAGCTTTGCCAGATGCTGGCCAGGGCGAGCAAGCCAGCGGGCACCGATGGCGTTACCGGGTTCCACTGCGCAGGCACGCCCTTGACCACGTTCAACGCACCCTTGGCATCGATCACGATGACGTCGATGCGGCGCAGCGCCGGGGTGTAGTCCACCAGCATGGTGGTGTCCTTGACGGCACCAGTCACCGCAAAGTCATAGGGCGTCTGGTCTTGCACCGCCTCAGTGCTCATGTATTCAAAGTCGCACACGTATTTGCTGCCCGGCGCCACCTCGGCGCCCGGCAGGCTCCAATCGACTTGATCGGCGTTCAGGCGGTAGTCCACATCCTTGGTGTAGGTGGTGCCGCCTTGCGTGACACTGTTGATTTTGACCACGCTGTTTTCTGGCAGCAAATCGGAGGCGCCTACCACCGGGCCATGGGTCAGCTCTACCGTGCGGCGGCGTTGCACCCGCACCGTGGCGGGCTTGAGCACCGGGCTACGGTTGAAGCGCACCCGCTGGGTTTCCAATGTGGCGCTGCTGTGCGGCTCGCTGCTGATCTGCATTACATCGGGCACGGCAGCAAACACCAGGCGGCGCGCCGCGCCACTGCGCACAACCACGCCGCCCACACGCGCCGCGCCCGCCGACAGGCTGAATACCTGGCGGCCTTCGGCGTCTTCGTCGAGCATGGTGGTTTCCATGCCCTCGATCACGTAGTACCCGCCGCCCGTGCTTTCACGGTCGTAGTTCTCGATGGCCTTGGTGGTGGCTGCCAGCTGCGGCGCTGCCTCTCGGGGCGTTACCACCCCGTCAATGATCTGCCACACGGGGTAGAAGTCGCCCGCCAGGCCGCTGCCTGCCTGGCCCCAGGTGCAGGTGGTGCGGGTGCGATCTGCGCCCGCCTCGCCGCGCGTGGGGCTGTCCTTTTCGTTGTCATAGAGGTCGGGGTCTTGCAGAGCGGTCACCGTCTCCTGCAGCAGGTAAACGCCTGCGCTCACCTCGCCCTCCATAGGCACCACCAGGGTGGCGGCTGGCACATTGCGCACCTGGCCGGCCAGGTAGATGCGGCCCGCGTCAAGGGTGCAGATGCCAGTGCTGCTGACTGCACAGGCGGCGCCGGCCGCAATATCGCCTTCGGCAAACAGCACATCGGCCACGCCGCGCAAGGCGCTCGCCGCGTTCTCCTGCATTTCGTCCAGCTCGCGGGCTTGCACAGGGCGGGCCAGGCGGAACCGCAGCCCGGTGTAGTTCTTTTCGGTCATTTTCTAATTGCTCCCCTCACAGCGGCAGGATGAGGAATTCGGTTTCTTGCTTGCGCTCGCGTGGCGATGGCTTGCGGTATTCCAGCGTGTACATGTCGCCAGGCGTGGCCACCTGGTCGGCGGTGATGTAGCGATGGCCTGGCGGGGTGTCGGGCGTTACCGTAGTGCCAAAGAACAGCGCGCACTCGCGCACCGTCTCGCCATCGGCATCGAAGAAGCCGAAGTTCGCCTGCAGGTACAGCCACTGCGATGGCTGGGCGCTTTTCTTGTAGTAGAGGATGTTGTCGCCCACGCCCTCGGGTGCCATGTAGTCGTAATCGGCCTCGGTGGCCGGCACGACGTATTCCACGATGGTGGCCAGGCTGCGCCCGATTTCATCCACCATGTGCCCAGCAAGGGGCACAGCCGGCGGCTCTTGCCAGGCGCCATCACCCCGGCCCCACGCAAAGTAAGCGGGCATGGCCGCCAGGGCCTTGGCCAGTGCGATGCGGCCCGTGTCTTGCAAAACGATCATGTCTGTCACTCCTGAATAACGATGTTTCCACCGGCAATGTCGGTGGTCTGCCAGGTGTCCCCGTCCCAGCCGCCCGTCTCCCAGGTGCGGTCTGGCACGGTGCGGGGCATGTCGCGGCCCGCCTGGCTGGCTGCCGCGCCCAGCGGCTGGCCCAAGGGCGATGCAATGGCCCCGGTAGGTGCCTGGCCGTGCAGGGTGTCGCCATAGCACGCCAGGCGCACATAGGCGGGTGCTGCGCCGCCATGCGTGGCTGCAGCAGTGCCTGCCAGAGGCTTGCGCACCGGGCTTCCCAAGCGGTAAAGGTTGAGCAGGGGCCAGTCGGTGCGGCGCATGCGGCCCCCCTTGGCGGTGCAGTGGCCGCCCGGGATGCGCGCACCCGTCAGGCGCGGCGCGGTGCCGCCATTGAATGCCCCTTGGCTAACGATGATGGTGGTGCCGTCGCCCGCGTCCATGGGCGTGCCGCTGTCGGCCTGCAGCAGGCCGTGATTTAGGCCCGGGCGGCTGTTGGTGCGCAGCACGCGCCGGTCAAGGCGGTGGAACACCCGGTAAAAGCGCACATGCAGCGGCAGACTGGCCTTGACCACATGCGCCAAGTAGCGCAGGTCGGCGGCGGTGATTTCGCGGCCCGGGTCGATGTGCAGCAGCGCGCCGTCTTCTTCGATCTTGACCCCGCGATAGCCCAGCCAGCCCATGGCGCGGCGCACGGCGGCGGCGCTGCCGCGCTCGCGCAGCCAGGGCAGGCCGTTTTCTAGCAGGACGCGGGGGTCTTCAAAGTAGCGGTCAAACTGGCTGATTTGCCAGTGGGCGGCCATCCACGGCAGCATGCTGGCGTTTTGGCGCAGCGCGGCAGGTTCGGCCTGGTCGGCTAGGGCATCCCACTGCGGCACGGCGGCATCAAAGGCGCGCTCCATTGGCGTTGCGTTGGGTGGCAGGATGGTGCGGCGCGCTGGCATTACACCACCCCGGCGTCGATCAGCTGCACAGTGCCCAGCGCGGGGTATTGGCCCACGTTGATGGCGGTGTGGGCGGCGGGCCGATCAGGGTCTGGAAACTCCACCGCGTGCACACCATCGACTTGCAGCAGCGCGGTGATGTAGCTGCGGGCTACGCCTTCGCTCATGGTGGCCATGGCGGCAAAGCCATCGACCAAGCGCTGCTGCAGCATGGCCAGCAGGTTGGCGGGCGCCGTGCGGCGGCGGGTGATGGCGGCGGTGATGTTGATTGGCTTTGGCACAGCCACGGCCACTGCCACTGCCACACCCAGCATGCGGGCGTTTTCGGCATTGATGGCGGTATTTACCAGCTCTCGCACAGCCTGGGCCTGGGTTTGATCCCACACCCACAGCATGACCATCACTTTGCCGGCTGCGGGTGATGTGGCTTGCGCCTGGCGCACCTGGTTCGATGCGGACAGGGCGGTGTATTCATAGTGTTCGCGGGTGCCTTGTCCTGCCAGGGATGCAATGCGCTTTGCAATGCGGTCGCGCAGGCGGCTATCAGTTTCGCCGTCTTGGCGGGTCACTCCAAAGTCTTGGGCAATCCAGTCGAGATCGGTTCCGTTGGCCGTTGGCTGGAAGTGTGCGCGCACCGAATCATTGAGGCGGGCGCGAATGAGCATTTCGCGGTAGGAGTGGGCCTGCAGTACCTTTGCGGCCGGCTCCGATTCGAGCTGCAGCACGGCGTCAATGTCGGGCTGGTTGGGGCGCTGCAGATCGGCAAAGGTGGTGCGCGCTGCAGTGTAAATGCCTTCAAAAGACAGCGTTTCTACGGCCGCTGGTGGCGGCAGGGTGGTGGCTGTCATACACGGCCCCCCATGGTGACGGCCAGGCTGACGGGCCGGGCCTTGCGGGCGTAGCTGTCGAGCATGTTGCCGGTGACTTCAAACACCACCGCGCCGGGCTGCTCGGGGTTGCGCTTGGCTTGCAGGCGAGTGGCTTGCAAGCGTGGCTCCCAGCGCATGAGAGCGGCGGCGCCGCTGGCAATGGCGCGCACCTGGGTGGCGTTGTTGTCTGGCTGGTCGAGCAGGGCAAAGGCCAAGCAGCCGTAATCGCGGCGCATGGCGCGGCTGCCGATGGGGGTGGTGAGTATGTCGGCCACGGATTGCTGCAGGTGCTGCACGCGCCCGATACGGCGGCCGTTGGTGCGGTTCATCATCAGACTGGCTCCCCGGTCAGGCCCATGCCTGGGGTTACGCCCGTGTGCGGGTGGCTTTTGAGGCTGATGCCGCTGGCAATCACATCGGCCAATGTTTCGATGTTGATGTTGGTAGTTATGCCGCCCTCTGCCATCGTGAAATGTGCGCCGCCCACTTGCAGGGTGATGGCATCTTGCGCCAGGGTAATACGCGCGGGGCCGATGGTGAGCAGCAGTTTTCCGGCCTCGTAGCGCACAAAGTGGGTGCCCGGTTCGTTGAGCTTGATATGGGGCTGGCCGTCGCTGGGCTGGGGCATGGCATCGCTGTAGATGCCCAGCAGGGCCACGCCTTGGCCGAGGTCGCCACCTACGCCCAGCACCAGGCCTTGTTCGCCCACTTCGGGCATGCGGTAGGCGCTAAAGACGGCGCCGGCGGCCAGGCCTGCGGGCGTGAGCCAGTCGGTGGTGTTGTCGCCGCATTGCATGCGCACAGCCAGAGGCTTGGCGCGCACGGCCGCCACGGTGCCCCATTTCAGCAGGTTTTGCAGCAGGCGTTGCAGCTCGTACGGGCTTTCTTGTTGCGGGGTGGTTTCGGGCATGCGGCCATGTTGCCGCTGCGCGCGCGCGGGGGCCAGCAGCGTGCGCTGTGGCTACGGTTGGCACATTTTTTAGCTATGCAGGTGCTGCAGGATGGCGTCGCGCAGCATGTCTGCATCAGCTGCGGATATGCCCAACAGGGGGCGAGCTGGGTAGCGGTATTTTGGGCCGCCGGGTTTTACTTCGTCGGAAAGTCCGCTGTGATGCACAGCGGCAATGCGGGCGGCGCGGCCGGCAAATTGCACGGTAGCGGCATCGGCCGTGCCGTTGGCTTTGAGCCATTTGGCGCGGCGCAGCTTTTCAAACATGGGGCGCTTGGATTTCTTGCGCAGCGCGGCGGCGCGGGCCTGGTTGCCCAGGCCTTCGCCCTGGGGCTTGCGCTTTGGCCAGGCTTCGCCCTCTGGCCCGGTCTGGGCCTTGATGCGTCCGGTGTTGGTGGTGCGCAGGCGTTTGGCCAAATCGAGCGTGAGGCGCCGGCGGTTGGCGGCGTCCATTTTTCGCAGCAGGTCGCTGCACCAGGTTTCGAGCTGCTGTAGATCTGCCATGGCTACATGTCAAACCGGTTGATGCGGCCGGGTGCTGGAATGTCCCATTCGCTGATTTTGGTGTCTTTCAGCCACAGCTCCCAATGCTCATCGATGCAGGGCGTAGATACGTGGCAGGGCTCGCGCAGGTGTTCGGTGGTGAATCGCTTGGGATGCTTGGCATCTTCTTTGACCAACACAGACTCGCGCAGAGGAATGTCGATCCCCAAATCGTAGCTGTCAGCGGTGACTGGGTTCACCCAAAATTTCAAGGCACTTTTGCGCTTGGTCGGGTTGTCCAGCAGATCCGACTGGTGAACCATCAGCCAAGCGAGCAGCGGCACCATCAAGGCATCCACATGGACTTTGGCGGGCCAGTTCAGCACCGATATCTCCGCGTTGTACACGTAGGCAAAACTGAGGCTATCCCCATAGGTCGCATCAAGGTGGCCATCGGTGGCCTGAATTATCAAGTTCTCTGGGTTGGCCTTCACCTGTTTGGGAAGGCTGGAATTGAGCAGTTTTCCCAGGCTTTCGAGCTTGTACATGCCTACTCCTTTGGTGGGCCGGCGTTGATCATGTCGGCTACGGTTTGGTAGGCTCTTTCACAGGCCAGACCTCGGACGCGGCACTGGTCAGCCTGGCCCGCGTAGATTCCCGCTCTTTCATCAAGTCTTGCGTGCAGGTCGGCAAGCACTCCGATGGCGGCTGCTGTTGCTTGGCGCTCTCCGTCAGTGCTGGCACGCCTGGCCAGACCTTGCCAATGACTGACACTCTCGGTGTAGGTTCGCTGGTCGCGCAGGCGGCCAGCGCGTTCCCGGTCAGCAAGATCAAACAGCGCTTCAAGCTTTGCATCGGTTTCCCTTTCTTCCTTTTGAATCTGTTGCGCGAGCGCGCGGCCCGCAGTGTCCACGGCTGCGCGGTAGCGGTCGAGCGCTTCATAGGCCTTGGCATTTGCCTGCGCGATGCCGGTCAGCGTGTCGGCGTGCTGCAGCCGCAGCTTGCTGATGCGGTTTTGCTGCACCAGGCCCAGCACCAGGACCAGCACTACCAGCCCGGCCACGATGGCCGCCATGGATAGATCCAGCATTCCGCGTTGTTGCTTCATGGCTTGAGGTCTTTCAGGCACATGGCCATTTCTCGATCACGGCGCAAGGCCAGGCCGCGCAGCTTGCGCCCCTTTGCCATTGCCCAGTTCGGCAGTTGGCGGCAGGCCGCCGCCACATCGCCGCCGCGCAGCAGGAGCAGCATGGTGCTGTGGTTGCCGCTTTTCAGGTACACAAAGCCATCCTTTACGCCTGGCGCACCGGGGCCGTTGTTGTAGATGAACGAGAGGAATGCGGCCACGCTGGTGGCCGGCATGCTGTCGCGCACCTCAGCGGGCACCCAGCGCTCAAAGATCTGCCAGGCTTCTTGAATGCCTTGCAGGGTGAGTGCATCGCACTCGGCATTGGTGGCCACATCGCCCAGCTTTACGCCGCGCGTCCATCCCTCGCAGATGGTGGGTATCGCCACCGGGTCGAGGTAGGCCGGCAGTACCCGGCCTTCGTCCATCGGCAAGGTGGTGAGCAGGATGGCTGCAACAGCGCCCGCCACGGCGGTGGCGCCCTTGGCAATGATGGTGCTCTTGGGCACGTATGGCAGGGGTCTAGTCATCGGTCAGCCCTCCGAAGTCGGTAGAGGCATTGCCAGGGTGGCGCTGAATCTGAATCGCACGCTCGCGCCAGTTCTGGCCAAAGGTGCTCACCATCTTTTCTTCGCCGTGCTTCTCCAGCATTTCCATCACCCAGGCCATGCGGTTGCGTTCTTCGGCCCGGTCACTGCGGCGCTTCTCCGCCTGCTTGGCCTTCACGCCTTGGCGCTGGGCCCAGATGGAAACCAGGCCGGTGGCCACCGTCATAGCTGCGCCGATAATCAAAAGCACTGTGTCCACCGTGATAGTTGGAAACCACGTAGGCACCACATTGGCGTCAGTCGCGGCCTTCGCGGCACCGCCCGCTGTTGTGAGGCTGCCAAAAACATAGGTTGCGCCTGCGCTGATGCGCCCAACAACAAAGGTGCGGCTTTCAACCCAAAGGGCCTTGATGTTCATTTCTTTGGCCCCTTCCAGCTCCAGGCCGTCCATGTGCAGGTGGCAAAGCGGTCGATGGTGTTGGCGTTCAGGACTTCAAACCCATAGTTCTCGGTCTTGGTGCCGCCCCACAGCTTGCTGGTGCGCACCAGCTGCCAGACGCCACCGGCGCAGGCCACGCGGATGCCCATCACCTGGCGGCCGATATCTGGGTTTCCCCATTCGCCATCCAGTACCGGCAGCCCGTTGCGATAGGCGATGTTCTCCAGGGGCATGCCCCACTTCTTTGCCAGCCAGCCGCAGCGGTTGCGAATGCCGTTGAAATTCCAGCGCGGCAGAAAGCTGCGGGGGCTGTACGGGGACCAGTAGCTCACATGCTGGCCATCGTCGTGCACCACATCCTCATCAGACGCAGGCATGCGCACATGCCGCCCATCAATCAGCGCCCAGTCAGAGCGGTCGCCGTTGATACTGATGTTGTTGTCGTACCAGCGCAGCCAGCGCGGCAGCTGCTCGGCCTTGCGGGGCAGCAGTGCTGCGATGAATGCCCAGACGATTGGCGCGGTCAGGCCCAGCCAAAAGCGGATCAGTGCGGGCTTGCGCGCGCTTTGCAGGCTGGCCAGCGCCTGCGCGTGCAGTTCAGCGGGCACACCGGCTTCGGTCAAATAGGTTTGCAGCTTGTTCATTGCGATCAATCCCACAGGTAAACGGTTTCCTTGCTCGGTTCCTGGCCCTTAACCAGCCGCACGGGCTGGCCCATAGGCAGGTGTGGGCCAAGCTTGGCCAAGCCGGGATTGGCGGCCAAGGTGGCCTCTACATGGCCCGCTGTGGCGCCCAACTTGCGCAGGGCAAGTGCATCAAGCATTTCGTGCTGCCTGGCCCTCGTCACCAGTCCGCGTTGCGTGGTCATATCAGCTCCACAATCGTGCGGCGCCGCTCCTGCAGGTCAGCCAGGGCCCAGCGCACCTCACGCCAGAAGTCATCAATACGCACCATGAGCGCAGCCTTCACCCGGGCTTCTTTTCCAGCGCCATCAGGCATGGTGCTGACGTCTCGGTACTCTGCGGCCACCTTGGCCAGCACAGTTGCCGCCACCGCTCGCCGGTAGTGGCGCAGCTTGGCGGGCTCACCGTCAACGCGGGTCGCTGGCACCTCGGCCAGACTGGAAAAACCCAGCGCTCGCTGCGCACCCTGCCAATCGGACAGGCGTTCATTGATCTCCACCATGGCGTCCAGCACTTCACGGCGCAAACGCTCATCGCTCACCGTGCTGTCAAAGCGCCATTCCCTTTTGAGCTGCTCCAGATTGATGGCCGGAAACCAGCCGTCGTTGGCGACCGGCGCGGCGTCGGGAATGTCTGGCGGGTTCGCAGTGTGGTGCTGTGCAACAAGCATGAGGGCCACTCGGTTGTAAGGTGTGGCGGTGGCCCAGGACGCTGGCAGGCAAATCAATGCTGCTTTGTCCTGGGGCCGCCACGGGTGCGGGGTACGCTCGGTTATGAGGCCTGGGGCGCGTCAGGCTTTTTGCCGTTGATGCGCGATTCCAAACGCTCAATGTCTTTTTTCACGCCGATGCCGGCGAACAGCTCCATCGCTCGCCGCAGAAGCGGCAGGGCCTGCTGGGCCACAGCAATCGGGACTGTCTTGTGGTATTCGCTGGGCTGGCTTGTCCGGCCCAGCAGTGCATATGCGCCCGCCTTGTAGAGCTTGGCTTTGGCCTGGTCGTGGCTGTCGAGCTGCTCGGTCATCTGCAACACGGTGCCGGCCACCTGCATGGCATCGTCACCCTTGAGCGTGCCCAGCAAGATGGCCTCGCTGATTTCGTCTTGCAGCAGCGTGGGCAGATTGCGCTTGTATTGGTCTGGCAGCGGCAGGTTATGGCGCAGCGCGTAGTCGGCCAATTCAATGGCACGCAGGTAGTTGCCCGCGTCGATGTTCCAAACCAGCGCCGTCATCAGCACTTCATTGGGCTGTCCGCCATCGGTTGCCAAGACGGTGTTGATGTACGGGTCGAGCTCGGGCAGCATGCTGCGCTTGAGCACCGCCTTGCCTTCCGTGCTTTGCACATCTTTTAAGCGCTTCTTGAACTCATAGAGCTGGGCCATGTTCAGCTCAAAAGCCTCGCCCCGCGTGGCGCCAAATTCGCTCTCCGCCGCCGCGCGCCGCTCTTCCTTTTCCGTCAGCACACGCAGGCGGTGCCGTTGGGCTGGTGATAGTGGCATGTTGGTATTCCCCCGCTTGCCCGGTAGCAGCTGGTCGCCGAGTTCCGGCGGCCAGCTGGCTGCCGGTTTAAGTTTCCATTTCGACGTTCTCGGCCATGGCCAGCTTTCCGAAGTCTTCGACCACATAAGCGTCATTCGACGATTCGTAGGTCTCGACTTGGTCTTTTTCCGGCTTCTCCTGCACATGCATACGCCGGCCTTGCTTTTGCCAATAGATGGACAAGTTCTTGAAGCTTGTGACCATGAGCCCCTTTGCAGGGAAGAAGGGCACCGCTACCGCCTGCATGTTTGCCAGGCGTGCTTGACTCACAACCAGGCCAGCAGCCAACATCTCGGTTGGTGCGGTTTGACCATCCACAATTGGGAACAGCTTGTTGTGCATCAGGTCGCGGCCCAGCAACACCACCAAGTCAGGAGCACCGATGTTCCAAGGATCAAGCAGGGTGTTAGCCAAGTCATACACCAAGCCGTCCAGGGTGTTGAAGTCGTTACCGACACCGCCTACCTTGATTTTTCCTGATCCGCCAACGCCTTCGATCAAAGCGCGCTCAGGAGCGAACTCACGAACCTGCTGGAGCCACCCCTTGTTCACATCCTGCAGCAGTGGATTGGCCACCAGGTCAGTATCTTCGGCGGCGTGGGTGCCGTTGAATCCGATCATCTGGCGATCAAGTGCGCAACGCTCCAGGCGCGCTTGGCTGACAAGCGTTGCGAACTCGGGGAAGCCCGCCCACATGTCCAGCACGTCATAGCGGATATGCGTGTCGAAGTTGGTCTTCGCGCACAGATAGTTTTGGGCATCCAGCACCGAAACATCTTTGGTCTTGCGGCTCTTGTCACCAGCAGTGTTGGTGCGGCTGGCAATGGGCCCTTTCATGCCCAGGCCCAGCTTCTGGCCCATCATCTGAGTTACGGGGACTACGTTGATCTTCTGCAGGAATGCACTCGATTCCTGGATCTTCTTTTCCAGCTTTTGCTGAACAGAAGGCGTCACATTGAATTTCTTCGCCACATCCACGCCGCCATTGGCTCGGGCCAGTCCAGCGGTGTAGGCGTTCCAGCGCACACGGGTCAGGTTATCCATTTCTATTCCCTTCCAAAAATTGTCGGTTCGTCCAGCCGCGCTTAGTACTCGGCGGCGTCGTTGTTGTTGCCCGAAGCGTTGGGCCGCTCGGTGGCGCCATCTGGCTCACCTTCCAGCTTGTTGCGGAATTCCTGCAGATCGGTGCCCTGCTTTTCCAGCGCTTCCAGGCGCTTGGCCAGCCTGGCGTAGTCCTTGCTGAACTTGGTGTTCTTCTCTTCCAGATCGTCCACCTGGTCTTGCAGCACTTCGATGGTGTCGCCCATGGCCTCGATCACCTTGAAAGCCTGGCCGCTGTCGCTTTCATTGCGAGCGAACCGCTTCATCAGGCGAGACAGCAGGCCTTGCGACTCAGCGCGCGCCGCTTTCGCATCAGCGCGGTCGTCGCCGTCGTCGTCTTCTTCTTCCGCGCTGAATTCCAGCGTGGTTTCCAGGAATTCGGTGCTGAATTTGTTTTGATCGCGCTTGGCGCTGAACTTGAGCACTTCGGTGCCCAAGCTGGCGGGGTCGTCAGTGACGGCCAGGCCGGTCACATAGGCTTCGCCGGTATCGGCAAACTTCGGCTCAATTTCGATGCTGGAATAGATCTTCTTGCCGCGCTTGTTCAGCTCCACCAGCTCGGGCAGTGGTTTGATGGCAGCAAAGAGGGCCATCTTCCCGGCCAGCTTTCCTTCCTTGATCTCTTCTGCCTTGAGCGCAACCACATCGCCCTGGGCGCTGAATGGGCTGTCAGACCATTTGCTGCGCATGTGTTCCACCCAGACCCGCGCGCCGCGCACATCGGCGTCGAAGTTGTTGGCAGCTTCGGTCAGCCAGGATCGTTGAATGGTGCGGCCATCCACCGTCGCGCCTTCAACGGCAACGCGGAAAAACTTTGGTGCCTGTACGGCGGATTGTTTGCGGCTCATGTGCGGCTTTCGCGGTGTTGAGTTGATCTACCGCTTATGTTCCGCTCCCCCTGTTTTTGTAGCAATCAGCGCGCACTGTGGCTAGCGCTCCGACAATTTCTGGTGGGTGATTTCCGCGCGCGCGCGGCACACACTGGCATGCATGAAGAAAGCGCCCGCGAAGGCCAGCCCTGCCCGCCGAAGCCCGGCCCAAAAGGCGGTCACCAAACATGCCAAAAGCCGCGATCAGGTGGCCAAGGAAATGGGCTTTGACCCGTTTGCCGATATCACTGCCCGCGCCGATGCGGCGGCGGCGGCGCCTATTGACGCGCCAGTGGCTGGCCTGCCAGCCGGCCCAGCCAGCGCCATAGACCGCAGTGCCGGCCTGCGGCTCACCGCTCGCAGCCTGTACTGGTCGGGGTGGCGGCTGACCCACATCGCGCAGCATCTGGAGATCCCGCGCACCACCTTGTATGGCTGGCACAAGGCCGAAGGCTGGGAGGATGCCACGCCGCTGGAGCGCATCGGCGGTGCGCTTGAAACACGCTTGGTCAAGCTCATCAACAAGGATCAGAAGACGGGCGGAGACTTCAAAGAAATTGACCTCCTGCACCGCCAGCTGGAGCGTCAGGCCCGCATCGAAAAGTACCAAGTTTCTGGGAAGGAGAAGCACCTCACCCCGAGCATTGAAGCGCGCAACGCAGCACCCAAGAAGAAGCCAGAGAAGAACTACTTGAGCCCCGAGCAAATCGAGGATCTGCGCAAAGCGTTTCTCGATTCACTGTTTGACTACCAGCGCGTATGGTGGGAGAACATCGGCGAGCGCGTGCGGCAGATCCTCAAAAGTCGGCAGATTGGCGCGACTTGGTACTTTGCGCGTGAAGCCCTGATAGATGCGCTAACCACCGGCCGCAACCAGATCTTCCTGTCCGCCAGCCGCTCTCAAGCATACGTGTTCCGCCAGTACATCGTGGCATTCGTCAAGCAGGTTACGGGCGTAACGCTCACTGGCGATCCGATGGTGTTTCCTAATGGGGCAGAGCTTCACTTCCTTGGTACCAACAGCAAGACCGCCCAGAGCTATCACGGCAACCTGTACTTTGATGAGTATTTTTGGACTCACAATTTCAAGGAGCTGAATGACGTTGCCAGCGGCATGTCGTCGCACAAGAAGTGGCACCTGACCTATTTCAGCACGCCCAGCAGCATTCGGCATCCTGCCCATTCGCTTTGGGACGGTTCTCACATTGAAGACCGCAAGCTCAAGATTGACACGTCACATGCCAAGCTCGCAAGCGGCTTTCGTGGCGAAGATGGGATTTGGCGGCACATTGTCACTGTGGAAGATGCGGAGCGTGGCGGCTGCGATCTCTTCGATATCAACCAGCTGCGGACAAGCAAATCAGAGGATGTCTTCAACAACCTCTACATGTGCCAGTTTGTCGACGATGCTTTGGCGGTCTTCCCACTCTCTACCCTGCAACGCTGCATGGTTGATAGCTGGGATGCATGGCGCAAAGACTTCAAGCCTTTTGCAATGCGGCCATTTGGTCGCAAGCGAGTATGGGTTGGCTATGACCCCAGCCTTACCGGTGACAAGGCCGCACTGGTGGTCTTGGCGCCCCCAGATCAGGCAGGCGGTAAGTTCCGGATTCTGTACAAGCTGCAGTTGCACGGTGTTGACTTCGAAGCACAAGCTGCAGCCATCAAAACAGTCTGCGACCAGTACAACGTCGAAAAGATCAGCATTGACGCCACCGGCATGGGCAATGGTGTGTATGAGCTGGTCAAGAAGTTCTTTCCGTCCGTCCAAGGTATCCGCTACACCCTTGAGCAGAAAACACTGCTTGTTCTCAAAGCGCAGGCGGTATTGCGTGCAGGCCGCCTTGAGTTCAATGCGAGCGACACCGAGCTCGCGGCGGCTTTCATGTCGGTCAAGCGCGAGCTGACAGCCAGCCAAAAGAGCGTCACCTACACCTCAGGTCGCAACACGCAAACGGGCCATGGCGATTTGGCGTGGGCAACGATGCACGCACTGCAGAACGAACCGCTTGAAGAAGGCACCGGCCTGGCCACCGTGCGAACCAAATCTATCGTGGAGTTTTCAGAATGAGCACTACAGAAACCATAGCAGCGCCAGAGCAAGATCACAGCGCGCCCCTGCAATCGGCCGCGCCGCAAATGTTCACCTTTGGTGAGCCTGAACCCGTGGTGGGTGGTCGCTCGATGATCATGGATTACATCGAGTGTTTGCACAATGACCGCTGGTATGAGCCACCCGTGGACTTTGGCGAGCTGGCCCGCTGCCTACGGGTTGGTGCCCACCACGAAAGCGCATTGCGCTTCAAAGTCAACGTGCTGACCAGCACCCTGCAGCCCACCAGCTACCTCAGCGCGGAAACCTTCCAGGCCTTTGCGCTTGACTACCTGGTGCTGGGCAATGGATTTTTGGAGGCACGCGAGAGCCGCGGCAAAACGCTGCTCAAACTCAAGCACTCGCTGGGCAAGTACACGCGGCGTGGCCGGGATCTGGATCAATACTATTTTGTTGAGGACTATGGCCGCGTACATGAGTTCGCAAAAGGCAAAGTGTTCCATCTGCGCGAGCCCGATATCCATCAGGAGGTTTATGGGTTGCCCCAATACCTGGGAGCCCTGCAGGCGGCCTTCCTGAATGAAGCGGCAACGCTGTTTCGCCGTCGCTACTATGCCAACGGCAGCCACGCCGGCTTCATTCTCTACATCACCGACCCGGCCCAGGATCAAGACGACGTTGATCGCATGCGTGAGCAGCTCACCAAAGCCAAGGGCATGGGCAACTTCAAAAACTTGTTCTACTACGCTCCCAATGGCAAGGCCGACGGCATCAAGCTGATACCCATCAGCGAAGTGGCCGCAAAAGATGAATTCATGAGCATCAAGAACAGCAGCCGCGACGATGTGCTGGCCGCCCACCGTGTGCCGCCCCAGCTGATGGGCATGATGCCCAACAACACCAGTGGCTTTGGTGATGTGGAAAAGGCTTCCCGGGTGTTTGCGCGCAATGAAATTGCTCCACTTCAAATGCGCATCAAAAGTGCGATCAACGAATGGGCCGGCGTAGAGGCCTGCACCTTTGTGCCCTACTCATTGGGCGATGACCCGGACGCGGAAAAAGACAAAGACAGAGATCCCAAAAAGATCTGATGCCGCCACCCGGTTCCGTGCCGGCCCGTGCCTCTCGCCGGTTTCAATATGGAACGTCTGGCTCCAGCTGCCGGTACAGGCGTTCCAATTCCTGTGATGACATAGGGGGTGGGATCGGCACATGCCATCCTCGCACTTGTGCATCAAGCTGCTCTTTCTTTTGAGTGGTTACAAGCGGGGGCACCCAAAAATCCAACTGCTCATTCTGCATGTCAGCACCTTGCGACTGGAATATCTTCGATGTTGGTGGTGTAGTGCGGCGTGCGGCGCTCTTGCTTCATCCCCCAGCGTGCGCCACCCGCATCCAGGCCAGTGGCGGCCAGGTGCAGCGTGCCGCGTCCGTAGCGCGTATTGATCTTGTCGAGGGCACCATAGAGCGCGCTTCGATCCCGGAAGGCATCGCCCAAGGCCAGCTCGCTTTGCTGCACGCTGCCGTCGCAAATGTCGAGCAGGATCACTCCCGCTTTGATGAGCTCAAACCCTGGCTCGTAAATGCGTTTGATGCCCTCGATTGCGCTGCGGGCGATCAGTGAGGTATCCGCGGTCGGGCGCATAAGGGGCACGACGACCGATCGGCTGTACCTGGGGCCCGGGCGGAATGGGCTGGTGTGCGCAAACACCTGCACCTGGCCAGCCAGTCCACCCTGGCGGCGCAGCTTCTCGGCTGCCCGGCTCGCGTATTCGCTGACCGCCTCGATCAGCGGCCCCAGTTCTTCAACGGGATGGCCAAAGGATCGCGTGCAAGCGATCATCTTTTTGGGTGGCGGCGCTTCCTCCATGGCTATACAGCTTTCGCCGCGCAGCTCGCGCACCGTGCGCTCCAGCACCACCGACCAGCGCCTGCGGATGGTGCCCAGATCGGCTTGCGTGAGCTGCCAAACGTTGGCAATGCCTGCCTCGTTCAGCTGGTTGCTGATGCGCCGGCCGATGCCCCACACATCACCCACATGCATCTGTTCAAGCAGGGTCTGCAGTTCCCTTGGCGGCATCTCGGCCAGGTTGCATACCCGGGCCAAGTGCGCGGGGTATCTGCCGGGCTTGCGCTCCGCATCCTTGGCTATCGCGTTGGCAAGCTTGGCCAGGGTCTTGGTGGGGCCAATTCCAATACCGCAGGGGATACCCACGCCGCGTGCGATGCGCTCGCGCACGGCCCAGGCTCGCCGCGTCACATCACGAACGCCGGTCAGGCTGATAAAGCTCTCGTCGATGCTGTAGATTTCCTGCTCAGGCCCCAGGCCTGCAGCCAGGCTCATCATGCGCTCGCTCATGTCGCCATAGAGCGCAAAGTTTGCGGACAGCGCCACGAGGCCGGAGGTTATCTCCATGTGCTTGATCTGGAAATATGGCGCGCCCATCTTGATCCCCAGGTCTTTGGCTTCGTTGCTCCGGGCAATAGCGCAGCCGTCATTGTTGCTCAGCACCACCACGGGCCGCCCCATCAGCGAGGGCCGAAAAGCACGCTCACAGCTGACATAAAAATTATTGCCATCCACCAAAGCGAACATGCTGCACCTCCGGCTAAGCCTTGCGAAAGCGCTTCACGCAGGCTGTGACAACGCCCCAAATTTCCATCGTCTGGCCATCGCGCGGCACGATATCCGGGTAGGTGGGGTTGGCAGCCGAAAGCCTCACCACGCCATTGCGCTTAGAAAAGTGCTTCACGGTGAAGTCTGAGTCAAGGACCGCCACAACAATGTCGCCATTTAGCGGCCGCAAGTAGCGGTCGACCACCAGCAAATCGCCATCGCCTATCCCGGCATCCTTCATGGATAGGCCGCCAGACTTCACAAAGAACGTGCAGGCGGGATGGGGCACCAGCAGCTTGGCCAGGTCGATCCGCTCATGGCTCCAGTCATCGGCAGGGCTTGGGAAACCAGCGCGCACGGTGCAGCCAGCCACGGGGATGGCTAGGGGGCTGACGTCAACCGAAAGGAGCTGCAAAATACTGTGCATACATACAGTATAAATCAGCTCGGTAAAGTTGCTGCCGGTGGAGCAATCTGGGCCGGAAATCGTTTCCGCATCCCCTCCTGTCGCATGATGCAAAACATGGGCTTACTGCACCCCAAATTCATGTACATGCGGAAAAGATTAGACTATAACTTATTGATTTTACTTAGAAATACTCAGGACTTGAAAACCGGCAACCCGAAAGGGTTCCAGGGTTCGAATCCCTGAGCTTCCGCCAGAACAGCAAAAGCACCCCACCGAGGGTGCTTTTTCGTTGGCGGCTTCTGCCACGCCCCAAGATCACCAGTTATGCGTATAGCTCGCCGTCAAGGTCGCCCCCGCCGCTGGCA